>Ga0209810_1000543_pt1 | contig 80932 bp, 89 predicted proteins | sample Coa_R1_7_FD_187159 | JGI IMG/M metagenome (GOLD analysis project Ga0209810, IMG submission 187159) | Surface soil microbial communities from Centralia Pennsylvania, which are recovering from an underground coalmine fire - Coalmine... | ecosystem: Environmental > Terrestrial > Soil > Unclassified...
CCAGACCCAACAACAAGACAGGAGGTGATCCGCTGACCGCCGCCGAACACTGAACCGGGCCACCCAGGCTCAGGCCGCACCTACATTTTCGGTGATCGCACACCTACAAGTTCCGCGATCCGCGACAACAGAACAGCCAGGGCGAGGCCCAGGCCCACGAACGGGGCGATGAACCGGCGTCTCCGCACCGTGGGCTCGAGCCGAAGAATGGCCAGGGGCACCATCACCGGCACCACGATGAGGGCGACCACCAGGTACACCCAGGTCGCCAACCGCCCGACCGAGTGGGGGACGTCACCTTGCAGGCTCAACCACACCAGCGACTCGTCGAGCTGGTGGAGACCCAGCACGACGGGCACGGTGGCCAGCAGCAGGTGGGTGTTACGACCCCGCAGATGGAACCAGGCATCCACCCCGATACCCGTGACGATGACGCCGGCGGCCAAGTCACCCTGGGCGGAGAAGCACACCCCGGGACCCTAACCGGCGCGGTCACCCGGCGGACGGCCGGCGCGGACCAGCTATCCGGACTGCCAGTCGCCCCCGAGGTGACGTATGACCGCAGGTCGCGGCGGACCTCGACCGTTTTGGGCACGCTCGCATCATCGCCCTTCAGCTAGCTCCGTTGCGCCCAGGTCCCACGATTCCGGCCTCATAGGCGAACACCACGGCCTGCACCCGGTCTCGAACTCCGAGCTTCATCAAGATCCGGGTGACATGGGTCTTGACCGTTGTCTCCCCCACGATCAGCCGGGCGGCGATCTCGCTGTTGCTCAGACCGGTGGCGACCAGGCGCAGCACGTCAAGCTCACGAGCCGTGAGGTCGGCCATGAGCTTGGCCGCCGCCTGCGAGGCTCCTCTGGCGGTAGAGAATTCGGTGACGAGCCGCCGGGTGATGGTGGGCGAGAGGAGTGCGTCTCCCTGCCGAATGCTAAGGATCCCGTTGGTGAGCTGATGTTCGGGGGCGTCTTTGAGCAGAAAGCCGCTAGCGCCAGCGCGGAGAGCGTCATAGACGTACTCGTCGAGATCGAACGTGGTCAGGATCAAGACGCAGGGCTTCGGTTCATCGCCGTCGGCCAGGATCTGGCGGGTGGCCTCGATGCCGTTGATGTCGGGCATGCGGATATCCATAAGAACGACGTCGGGGCGGAGCTGGCGGCAGAGCGTGACGGCTTCGCGGCCGCTGCTGGCTTCGCCCACCACCTCGATGTCGGGCTCAGGGTCGAGGATCATGCGGATCCCACCGCGGATCAGTTGCTGATCGTCGGCGATCAGCACCCGGACGGTCATGGCAGTGAGCCCAGCGACGCCAGGGGCAAGCGGGCCTCCAGGTACCCGCCATCTCTCCCGTCGGGACAAGAAGTGGAAAGGACCCCCCCGCAGAAGGCGATGCGTTGCCGGATGGAGCTTCCGGGCCATTCTCCGAGGTCTGTTCCGGTCAGCGTCAATCGCAGTTCGACGAAGTCCTCGCCGAACCGGAGCTCGGCGGCCACCGCCCCGTTGGCGTTGTCGGCCACGCCGTTGCACGTGTCCTCGACTATCCGATAAATGCCCAATTCCACCCCGGCCGCGATAGCTCCCGGCTCCCCGGTGACGGTGAACTCCACCGGCACGCCGCGGTCGCGGGTGCGCTGGATGAGGGCGTAGATCTCGTCGATGCAGGGCTGAGGCACCAGCTCTTCGCCCTGCTGGTCGTGGCGCAGGACCCCGAGGAGCCTGCGCATCTCTGCGAGGGCCTGACGACCGGTGACCACGATCCGGCCCATGGCCTCCTCGGCTCCGGCCAGGTCGCGGTCGATTTGTCCCTGGGCCACCTCGGCCTGCATCACCATGGCGGAGACGCTCTGAGCGACGATGGCGTGCAGCTCCCTCGCTATACGCGACCGCTCCCCGGCCACGGCCAGCTCAGCCCTCGTGTCGCGTTCGATGTCGAGCTGCCTGGCTGCCCGCTCGAGACGCACGGAGTCGAGCCTGCGGTGGGCCATCGCCCGTCCGCCCGCCCAGGCGACGGCGATGGTGAACATCGGACCGGCGTAGTTGGCCACGGTGACGTGATGAAGAAACACCTGATCGAGCGCCGAGGCGCAGATGAGCAGGCCCAGCCCGAGCCAGGCCTCTCGACGGGAGCCCCACGCGGCCACGGAATAGGCAGCCATCACCATGTACAGCGCGGTCACCTCTGAGTTCCTCGGGGCCATCTGGCTGCTGAGGGCGATTACCGGTGCCAAGGCCATCACCACGAACAACAACGGCCGGCGACGGCGCCACCAGCACCCCGCTGCCATCACAGACAGCAATGAGACGTCCCGCAGGCGGGTCGAGGCGGGCCCCACGGTGGTCAGGGTGACGGCTGCCATGACGAGGAGGCACACCAGGGCCAGGACGGGGTCGAGCCAACGGTGGGGCATTGGCGGTGTGACGGCGCCAATGGTTGTGGGCTCCCGCCGCTGCGGGCGGGTCAACGGGGACCTCGGATCGGTCCCCGCCACCGGCAGCGCGGCCCGCACCACGAAGCCTCCGTCTTGGCCCTTCCCGGCGAAGAGGTCGCCCCCGTAGACGTTGACCCGCTCCCGCATACCGATGAGCCCGTGACCGGAACGGTGGTCGCTTCTGGCCACGTTCCCCCGGCCAGTGTCACGCACCTCCAAGACCACCTCCTCGGCGCCGAAGCGGAGCGAGACGTGGGCGGTGGCCCGGCCGGCGTGTTTGATGGCGTTGGTCAGAGCCTCCTGGGCCACCCGGTACACCGCCAGCTGCAGACCGGCGGGCAGGGCATAGGGCGGACCCTCGATGCTGAACTCGACCGGCAGACCGGCGAGGCGTACCCGCTCCATCAACGATTCCAACTGGTCCAGTCCCGGAGTGAGAACGTCGTCTGGCTCGTCGCGCCGGAGGACTCCCACGATGCGCCGCAGCTCCACCAAAGCCTCGCGGCCGGCGTCCTCCACCACCCGCAGGGCCCGGCGCGTCTGATCAAGGTCGTAGCGGGCCATCCGGCGGGCACCCGAGCTCTGCACGACCATGACGCTCACGCAGTGGGCGACGACATCATGTAGCTCGCGAGCCATCTTGGCCCGCTCGGTGGCCGCCGCCAACCGGGCGCGCATCGCCTGCTCCGCCTGCAGTTGCTCGGTCGCGTCCTTCAAGCCACGGTTGAAGGCGCGGCGAGCGGCCAGAACCCGCCCCACCGTAAAGGGGAGGACCCCGCTCAGCGCCCAGAACACCATGTTGGCCAAAGCGCCGCCGGCACCCAGCCCCGCCGTCCCCTTGGGGAGGTAGCCCGTCACCAGGCTGGCCATCAGCCAGTAGACGACGACCGCGACCCGAGAAGACAGGCGACCGGCCCGGTTGGCGTAGCCGACGAAGAAGAAGTCCCATACGACGGCGACCTCCACGACCAGGCCGTTGCCGGCGTGGAAGTCGGAAAGGGCCAGGACGCCCAAACCAGTGGCGGCGACGGCGGCCACGGCGACGGGCCACCTGCGGGACCAGGCGGCACTAGCCGCCAGGGACAGGACCGCCAGGGCAGGGAGGGGCCCGACCGGCTGAGGGGCCGCGATGAGATCGGCCAGGGCGGCGACGGAGAGCACCGCGGCCACCGACGTGTCCAAAAGCCGCCAATCGCCACCAACTGGCGCGGTGAGCCTGCCGAAACCGGCCACACCGCGGACGGTACAGGTGCGGCCCCGCCACCGCATCGTCCAAGTGTCGGATGTCCCTCCTACCTGAGTAGGACGGCCAATCAGCCGTGGCGGCCAACCGATCCCACCGGCGGCGGACGACATCCGAGGCGGGCTCCGGGAAGCTCACTCCGTCAAAGCACCACCGCGGCAAGAGGAGGAACGGAGATGCGTTTGCAGCGATGGGCGGCCTGGTCCGCCTTGGCCTTCGTGGCCGTCACCATCGGCGGTGTGGTCACCGAGTCAGCAGGCCCGGACATAACCACCGGACCCGCTCAGGTGGCAGCCAAGATCGCCACCGACCGGCCGGATGTCCTGGTCAACAGCATCCTGCACACCGCCCAGGGCATGACCGTCGTGGTCCTGTCCGCGGCTCTGGCCGCGCTCCTGGCGAGTGCGCGGCGTCACCTCGCCGCCTATTGCATCCTCGGCTTCGGTCTGGCCACCGCCGCCGCTTCGCTTCTGAGCGCCGGTTTGAGCGCCACCGTGGCCAGCTCGATACACCGGGTCACCGACGCCCAGGCGTCGTACCTCCTCTACCGGGCAGCCCAGAGCGCAGGCATGGTCGACACCGTCTTCTTTGCCGGGGTCGTGCTGGTCGTCGCGCTCGAGCTGACCCGCATCGAGCTGCTTCCCCGCTCCATGGCCACCACCGGCGCCGTCGTCGCCCTCTTGTTCTTCGCCGGCGGCCTCGACTACCTGAGCCCCGATTCGGGCCCGCTGAGCGGCGTGCGAGCTCTGGGCGGCGTGTTGACGATCCTCTACCTCATCATCATGAGCGTCCGCCTGCTCCAGAGGTCCGAGGAGGCCATGTCGATCACCGGCTCCCCAGCCAGCGCCGGCTCCCCCCCTCAAACTACAGTGATGTGATTCCAGGCGGCGGTGAGCCGGCAAGCACGAGGAGGGCCATGGGCGACGGGCTGAACAAGGCGCTGGTTCTCACCATCTTGCGCCACGCCGAAGACTTTCCGTGGAGGATGCACGACATCGGCCTCATGGCTCTGCGGCTGGACGAGCAGAGGCAGTACCGGCTTCACGTCTGGGATCCGACTCTTAGCGTCGGGGAGCCCCCGATCCACGACCATCCCTACGACTTCACCTCGGAGATCGTCGCCGGTGAGCTCACCAACACCCTCTACCACGAGGACCGGGCCGGAGAGGATTACGTCCGTTTCCGCTACCCGCCGGGCGCCGAGGACCTCCGGCGATCCGACACGGTGCGGCTATCGGCCACGGCGGCGACCTTCACGGAGGGAGACCACTACCGACAGCGGGCCCAGCAGCTCCATGCGAGCTGGCAACTCCCCGGCACCGTCACGGCGATCCGGTGCTCCTGGGTGGAGGTCCCCGCCCTCACCGTCTGCCTACGAGAGGAGGGCTCGTGGCGGTCGGCCCAGACCCGAGACGCCAGGCGCCAGGAGGTCAAGGCCATGGCGGCCCGGGCCTTGGAGTGGTTCTGAGCGGACGCCTGGCTCAGCGCTTGGCGTCGAGTTGGGCGACGAGCCTCCGGGGGGCGACCGTCCGGTAGGCCTCCTCGCACAGTGCCGCCACCTCGTCCCAGTCGACCGGCCCGTCCAGACGAACTCCCAGCCAGCCCCGATGGCCCACGTACGGGGGGCGGAAGAAGCGCTCAGGTGCCGAGGCCACCAGGTCGTGCTGGGCTCCCTCCGGGGCGGCGCACCACAGGTGGGGGAAGTCGTGGTCGTGATGGCCGCCGTCCCACAACATCACGAACTGCTTCCCGATGAAGAAGGCCGGAGACCCGTGGCTGAGGCGCTCGGTCACCTCGGGAAGAGCCGTGCAGATCCGGCGCACCTGCGTCACGATGTCACGCCGGGCCATGCGCCCGAGGGTAACGCCGGCCCTACGGGGCGATGCGAGCCTCCTGCAAAGTGGCCACTGGATGACCGCTTTGCCGGCGCATCCTGAGCCCACCCCCAAGGAGGTAGCCATGACCAACATCGACGCCGACCGACCATCGCATGACCCCGGCCAGGAAAGGGCGGACCTGGTGGAGACGCTCAGGGCCCACCGGGCCTTCCTGCGCCACACCGTGGGCGGGCTGGACGACGAACAGGCGACCCGGCGGACCACCATCAGCGAGCTGTGCCTGGGAGGCTTGATCAAGCACGTCTCCCACGTCGAGGCCAACTGGGTGCGTTTCATCCTCGAGGGGCCGAACGTCATGGCCGGATTCGACGAGGCGGCGATGGCGGCTCACGCCGCCAGCTTCCGCGTGCTTGAGGGCGAGACCCTGGCCGGCCTCCTGGCCGATTACGAAGCAGTCGCCGCCCGCACCGATGAACTGGTGATGACCCTCCCCTCTCTGGACGCCTCCCAGCCGCTTCCCGAGGCGCCGTGGTTCCCACCCAACGCCCGCCGCACGGCCCGGCGGGTCTTCATGCACATCGTGGCCGAGACAGCCCAGCACGCCGGCCACGCCGACATCCTCCGCGAGGCTCTCGACGGCCAGAAGACCATGGGCTGACCCTCGAGTTGCGACTGGGTGATAACCGACCTGGTCGAGTCCTGCCTCAGCCGGCCGGCATGGCCGGCGACAGGCAGAACTCGTTCCCTTCGGGATCGGCCAGTACATGCTCGGCGTCCCAGCGCAGAACGGTGGCACCGAGCCCGACCAACCGGTCGCGGTCCGACCCGGCATCGGTGGAATTGAGGTCGAGATGGAGCCGATTCTTCCTTGCCTTCGGTCGATCGGTAGGCACGAAGGAAAGGCCGGGGCTCAGATCGAAGAGCCGAGAGCTGTCGGGCGCGGCACCCATGCCGGTGACGTGGAGGTATCGGCACCCGCGGTACTGAAAAGCGCCATCGCCGAACGTGAGGCCGTCATCGACCGGGTCACACCGGCTGCCGCTCACCCGGTAACCGGTGGCCTGGGACCAGAACTCGAGCATGCGTGCGGTGTCGAGACAATGAAATTCGACGCTGGTCAGTTGCCGCTCCGCTACGTCGTCTCGCTCGACGACGGTGAACTCGTTGCCCTCGACGTCCTGCAGCACGTCCCCGTTGACCGAGGCCCCTAACGCCTGGAAGTCGCGCAGGGCTTCTTGCCGGGTCCCCGGTGCGACGCCGACCTCGAGCCAGAGTCGGTTGGGCCCCTCCTTGGGCTCCGGGACCTGCTGCACATAGACCGGTGGGCGACGCAGCTGGCGATCGTCGACCCTCCCCCGACCTGCGAACTGTGGATTGGCGGCCCGGAAGGCCGCCACTTCGGCGTCTGAGGCATGAGCCAAGCGGTTGCGGTACTCGAGGGCCTGACCCCAGAACCGGGGGACGGCGTCGGGGTCGGCGCAGTCGAAGACCAGCTGGACCAGCCATATCGACCCCACCACTTGATGCTACCGACCGAGTGCTCCAGGGGGCGCCCCGTCAGTCGACGTAGGCCGGCGGCCCCTGGTACTGGAGGCAGGAGCACGACGAGAGGTACTCCTCGGTGCGGAACATGTCGCCGCCGTCACGTCGCCCCTGGAACAGCTTGGCGCCGTACACCAGAGCGGGAGCGAAGCCGGTCCCCAGGGTCTGGGCCTGAGCGACGAACGAGTTGTTGTTGATCGTGGTGGTTATCCCGTTGACCACCCGCTGCAGGAAGAAGACGGCGTCGCAGGCCTGAGACGCCAGCCCCTCGTCGTTGGCGTTGCTGGAGCTGACGGGATAGCCGGCGGCGGCCTCGATCTGGTAGCAGAGGTCACGAGCCGGGTTGGCGTGCCAGCCCTGGTCGTACTGCTTGTCGTAGTCGACGTCGTCGACGGCCAGGCCCTTGTTCATCTCGTCGGACGGGTTGATCGACGCACCGGGGTTGTTGCCCGAGTTCATGCCGTAGCGCGGGTAGTACCCCTGTGACTTGGCCTGGTTCATCCACTCCAGAGTCAGCCCGTCGCCGGCCCAGACGCCGGCATGCCCGTCCTGAACGATGACATGGTCGATGCCCAGGGCCTTGAACTTCTGGACTGCGCTGCTCACCGCCGCCGTCATGTCGGCCACCGCCCCCAGCTGCTGGGGGACGCTGATGTAGGCGATCTGGGCCGGGGTGATGTGGTGAGACGAAAGGGCGGGCAGATAACCGTTGCTGATGGTGGCCCGGTAAGCGGGGTCGTCCCAGGTGACCAGGCCGAGCTTGCCCGAGAAGTAGCCGGCCCGGTAGAGCCCGCTCACCGTCACACTCCCCTGTCGGTCGAGGGCCGTCGCCTCGGGATCGACCAGGTGAGGATTCTGCTGGAAGGTGGCCTCCGTGGCGGCTGGGGCACTGATCGGGACGGCGCCGGCCTTCTCGGCGCAGGCGATCTGGAGGGGGTCCTCTGAGGCGATGGCGAACACCTTGTTGTCCTGGGTCCAGTAGGCACAGGCCGACTGGTCCTGGGTGTTGGTGTCGGTGGTGACGTTGAAGTCGAAGTAGAGGGGCTGCAGTTTGCGACCGGCGAAGCCGCCGTGGGTGTTGGCGTAGTTGACGGCGGCGTTGAAGACGTTGCGGAAGTCGTAGCTGGGGGCGGCGCCGGCGGCGCCGATGGCCCGGTCGGCCTGGGCCGACTGCGAGCTGTACTCGACGCCGACGTACATGGTTTGGTTGGTGACACCCGGCGCATTGGCTCCCACGAACTTGGAGGTGACCCCCGGGCCGCCGGTGCCCGAGCCCGATGAGCCAACCGCATAGCTGCCGCCGCCCGACGAACCGGAGCCCGAGCCCGAGCCGGCGAGGGCACCCCCCGACCCGCTGTTGGCGCCGGAGGGGGACGATCCGTTGGTGGGCGAGTTCTGGGACGGGCCCGAAGGCATCGAGAGGCCGTTGGACGACGACCCCCCGGAGTGGCCGCTGCCGCTCTTGACTGTGGTTCCGCAGGCAGCCGCCAGCACCACCACGGCCCCCAGGGCGGCGATGCGCCTCGTTCTCATCAGTGGTGCCTCCTTCTCCCAGCCCGGGGCAGCCCAACTCGGGGCAGCCGCCCCACCCGGGCAGCGCGCGCCACCAGGACAGTAGGCCAGGTTTGTCCGTAATCCGTCGTCGGATCGGACTAAAGGGCTGTCCCGCCACTGTGGAGACCGAACAGCTGGGAGCTGGTTAGCCGTCGAATCGGGCTCGGGAGGGGCCCCGCTCCTTGCTGGCTCGGGCCGCTACCGCCTCGGCTTCGCTGAGGGCCCGGAGGACGTTGCCCCCGGCGACCTTGGCGCATTCGGCTTCGCTCCAGCCGCGCTGGCCCAGCTCGGCGAACAGCTCGGGATAGCCGCTGACATCGTCGAGGCCGACGGGCATGGCGTCGCAGCCGTCGAAGTCGCCTCCTATGCCGACGAAGTCGATGCCGGCGACCTCGCGGACGTGCTCGATGTGGTCGGCCACCTGGGCCACGGTTGCGGCCGGGCGAGGTGAGCGGCGCTCGAACTCGGCACCGAAGCTCATCCGACTGGACCAGTCACCGGGATCCAGGCCGGCGGTGGTCATGGCCGCTGACAGCTGGTCGGACCAGGCCGCGCACGCCGACGACACGAAGTAGGGGACGAAGGTCACCATGCACACCCCCCCATTGGCGGGGAGACGGGCGAGGATGACGTCGGGCACATTGCGAGGATGGTCGACCAGCTGCCGACAGGAGGAGTGGCTGAAGATGACGGGCGCCTCGCTGGTGTCTAGGGCGTCGGACATCGTCCCTTGGCTGACGTGCGAGAGGTCGACCAGCATCCCGAGGCGGTTCATCTCCCTCACCACCTCGTGCCCGAAGGGGCCGAGTCCACCCAGGCGGGCCTCGTCTGTGGCGGAGTCGGCCCAGGGCACGTTGTCGTTGTGGGTGAGGGTGAGATAGCGCGTCCCCAGGGCGTAGAGGGCTCGCAGGGCGGCCATCGAGCAGGCGATCGAGTGCCCACCCTCGGCGCCGATCAGCGATGCCACCCGTCCGCTGGCGAACACCGACCGGACCTCGTCGGCGGTGAGGGCCAGGCCGAGCTGGTCGGGGTGACGGGCGACGAGCTGGTGGACGAAGTCGATCTGCTCGAGGGTCGCAGCCACAGCGGCGTCCCCGGCCAGGCTGGAGGGCACATAGACCGACCAGAACTGGGCGCCTACTCCCCCCTGGCGTAGGCGGACCAGATCGGTGTGGGTGCCGGTCAGCCGGGTGGCCGGATCGAGCTGGTCCATGTCGTAGCCGGCCAGCTGACGGTGAGCCCACGGGAAGTCGTTGTGGCCGTCGATCAGCGGGTGACGGGCGAGCAGGGCGCGGGCAGATTCGTTCACGACGGCACAGCCGCCACCCTGGTGGCGAGGCGCCCTCCGATGTGAACGCCGCTCACCGTGCCGTCGGCCTCGCGCACGAAGTAGCCCTTCATCCCCTTGGCCGGCCCTTCGGCCACGACGTACTCCTCGCCGTCGGCCGACAGGAGCCCGAGGACGAAGGGGGGCTGCTCCTCGGGCACGTCCTCGCCCGACTCCTGGAGCATCTTGCGGGTCTCCGGCTTGATCTCCACCCTCGCCAGCAACCGTCCGGCCTCGGCGGTTATGTCACAGACAGCGGCGATCGTCTCGTACCGGCCGACGAAGCGGGCGAGGGCGTCGTCTCCGACGAGTACGGGCTCCGGCTCTCGCTCCACCACCCCCACGTAGTGTTCGAGCGCCCACTTGGACAACTGGTCGTTGAGCTCCGAGCCGTTCGGCCCGCAGTTGGTCATGGAACTGAAGGCGAAGCCGCGCTCGGGCACCATCAGGAAGTCGGAGTACTGGCCGTTGGTGGTGCCACCGTGACCGACGATCCGGACTCCGTCGACGTCACGCAGCAACCAGCTGATGCCCACGTAGTCACCGAGGGCGCTGCCCTTCATCTCTACGGTCGGGTCCTTCATCCGATCCAACAGCTCCTTGGAGAGCAGCCGCTGACCGGCGGGGGTAGTCCCGTCGCCGAGATGGAAGCGGGCCCACTTGATCAGATCGCGCGAGTCCGACGAGATGCCCCCTGCCGGGGCGTTGCCCCGGGGAAGGGCCCAGGGCCGGGCGACCGTCACCCGGCCGTCGTCGTGGCGGGTGTGGCCCACCGCGAAGCGGCGGGTCATGATCTCGTTGGGGAAGAAGAAGGAGTGCTCCATGCCGAGCGGGGTGAGCAGGAGGTCGCGGATCGCCTGCTCATAGGTGGTGCCGCAGATCCGCGAGATGATCAGCCCGGCGACGGACAAGGACGCGTTGTTGTAGGAGACGGTCGTGCCGAGCGGGCTGACCTGCTCGATCCCCGACATGAGAGCGACGTAGCGCTCGAGGGAGTCATCGCCGTCCCCGGTGTTGTCCATCAGGTCGCCCTGCCAGCCGGCGGTGTGGTTGAACAAGTGCAGGACGGTGACCTTCTCGGCGACCCCCGAGTCCTTGAGCTTGAAGTCGGGCAGGTAGGTCCGGACCGGGGCGTAGAGGGAGACCTTCCCCTGGTCCACCAGGCGAAGCATGGCCGTGGCCGTGAACGTCTTCCCGGTCGAGCCGAACTGGAAGATGGTGTTCTCGTCGACCGGCAGCGGGTTCTCGACGCTGGTCACCCCGTGGTAGGCGTAGCGCTCCTCTCCGTCGGCGAGCACGCCCACCGAGACCCCCGGAACCTCCAGCTCGGTGGCCAGCTCGGCGAGCTTGCCTTCGAGGTCGCGGTCTTGCATGTTTGTCCTCCCGAGAGTCACCCGGCCCGGCGTTGGGGCTGCCGAGGTCGTCCCCACCAGTTGGTCGTCGGCCACACCCTGCATCCCCTGCCCACCCAAGCAGTCTCGTCCCTGTGGGCCCCGCCGGCGTGGTGCTAGCCGCCCAACCCGGGGGCCGGGGTTGGTCGTGCCGGACAGGGCGCTAGCCGGCGCGCCGCTCCGCCAGCAGCTGGGCCAGCCGAACGGCGTCGTCCAGCTGACGGTCGGCGGCGGCGCGGGCCGCCGCGTCCTCCCGGCGCCCGAGGTGCACCGCCAAGCCGGCCGAACCCAGACCGACCAGCGCCAGACCGACGGTGGCGGCGACCAGGGGAGCGACCTGCGGGGGAACAAACGAGAACCCGGCTGAGCGCCGCCAGGCCACAGCCATGAGGACGAACCCGAGACCGGCGAGGGCGACCAGGATCCAGGCGAACCGCAATCCGGCGTCCCCCCACCAGCGGGTGATCGGACCAGCTGCCCTCACCGTTCGAGCACCCCGCGCAGGTCGTCGAGCACATCAGCCAGCGCCTCCATCTGGCGGGCTCGCTTGGCGCCCTCCTGGCGCCTGACGCTCACGTTCACCACCACCAGGCCCACCATGATCAGACCGAGCCCGGGGAAGGCGGACGAGATCACGTAGGGCATCTGCCGGTAGACGTCGGCCTGACCGGCCACTTCCGCCCACGCCACGAACAACAAGGCGAACCCGGCCACCACGGCCGCCACCCCCAGCAAAGTGGGCACCAGCGAGGACGGGTCGGTGAGGAACGACCACGTCGACCCGCCGACCCCACCCGTCGCGGCCATGCGGGTGGCCGTCCGGACCGCTTCGGCCGGGGGGCTCTCGGCCCGGGCCCCGGCGGGCGGGGCGGATCCGGCCGGAGCCTCTTGACCGGTGGTTCGGGGCGGGGCCGGACGGCGGCGACCGGTGCTCACCGCCGCTGCCTCAGCTCGTCCACCAGGGCAGCAACCAGGGCGGCCCGTCGGGGCATCTCCGGCACCGACACCCACTCGCCCGGTGCGTGGGCCTGGTCGCCGACCGCCCCCAGCCCGTCGAGGGTGGGCACCCCCAGGGCGGCGGTGAAGTTGCCGTCGGAGCCGCCCCCCACCGCCACCGCGCTCAAGGGGCCGAACCCCAGCCGCTCGGCGTGGAACCGGGCCCGGTCGAACAGATCGGCCGACACCGCCTCCTCGAGGGGGGGACGCACGGACACCTCGACCACCTCGACCCGGGCGTCGGCCAGGACGGCGGAGAGCCCGCCCAACCCTTCCTGGACCCGCCGCATCTCCGCCATGGTTGTCGCCCTCACGTCCACCGACAGCGACGCTCGGTCCGGAACAGTGTTGATGGTGGTCCCCGCCGTCAGGACGGTGGGGGTGACCGTCGTCCCCCGGGCCGGGTCGGCCAGGTCGGCGGCGGCCAGGGCCTGGTGAGCGACCTCGATGGTGGCGTTGACGCCCCGCTCGGGCTCCAGCCCGGCGTGGGCCGCCCGGCCGAGCACGTCGATCCGGAAGCTGCCGACCCCCTTGCGGGCCGTCTTCAGGGCTCCGCCGGCCGACGGTTCCAGCACGAGGACGGCGTCGAGGCCCTCGGCGGTCTGCTCCACCAGCTGGCGGGAGGTGGTGGACCCCACCTCCTCGTCGCTGGTCACCAACACCGCCACCCCGTCGCGGTCGCCCAACAGGGTCAAGGCTTCGAACAGCTGGACCAGCCCGGCCTTCATGTCGAAGGCGCCGGGCCCGGTCGCCCGGTCGCCCTGGAGGGCGAAGGGCCATCCCTCGATCGTGCCGGTGGGCCACACCGTGTCGAGGTGGCCGAGGAGCAGGACGCGCGGCGCCCCGAACTGCCAAAGAAGATGAACCCGGCCGTCGACCACGATCGCTTGCGGTTCGACACCCAGCCGCCGGCTCGAGAGCTCGCACACCGAGTCGGCGCAGGCCGCGGTGGCGCCGGCATCTTCAGAGGGGGACTCGCGCTCGACCAGCCGACGCAAGTCGTCGCACAACTCGGCGACGGCGGTCATCGACCCGCCTCCGGCGGCTGGGCGTCGGAGGTGAAGACCCGGGCCAGGAACAGCCCGAGCAGCGCCAGCGCCAGGGGCACCAGCAGAGAGGCCGACGACCTAAACACGGGCTTGGCTCATGCGCGCTCCTGGGTGCCGACACGGAGACCCCGGCCGGGGGAGCCATCCTCCCCGTCCGGCGGTGGGCCGCCGATTGTAGGGGAGGACCATTCCCGCCCCTGGCCGTGGTGCAGGCCACCCAGGCGCGCTGGCGGGCGGGATGGCAGGGTGGGACGGTGAAGCTCACCGCGGTGGAGCTCCGGCGGGTCTCGCTGCCTCTGGTGGCGCCCTTCCGGACCTCCTTCGGTACCGAAGTCGAGAAGGACGCCCTGCTGGTCCGGGCCATCTCGCCGGAGGCGGAGGGATGGGGGGAATGCGTCGCCATGGCGCACCCGCTCTACTCCTACGAGCACCTCGAAGGCGCCCGCGACGTCATCCGCCGCTTCCTGCTCCCCCGCCTGTTCGCCGCCGGTGATGTGACGGCCCAGGGAGTCGGCCACCTGCTGGAGCCGATCAAGGGTCATCCGATGGCGAAGGCAGCGGTGGAGATGGCGGTCCTCGACGCCGAACTGCGCCAGTCGGGCACGTCTTTCGCCTCCTTCTTCGGGGCGGTGCGCGACCGTGTCCCGTCCGGGGTGTCGGTGGGGATCATGGACTCCATCCCTCAACTGCTCGACGCGGTGGGCGCCTACCTCGAGGCTGGCTACGTGCGCATCAAGCTCAAGATCGAACCGGGCTGGGACGTGGATCCGGTGCGGGCGGTGCGCGAACGGTTCGGCGATGAGCTGCTCCTGCAGGTCGACGCCAACACCGCCTACACCCTCGGCGACGCCCGCCAGCTGGCCCGCCTCGACCCCTTCGACCTGCTGCTCATCGAGCAGCCGCTGGCCGAGGACGACGTCGCCGGCCACGCCGAGCTGGCCCGGCGGATCCGCACCCCGGTCTGTCTCGACGAGTCGATCACCTCGGCTGCCACCGCCGCCGCCGCCATCTCCATGCAGGCGTGCCAGGTCATCAACATCAAGCCGGGGCGGGTCGGCGGCTACCTCGAGGCCCGCCGCATCGCCATCGTGGCGGCGGCCAACGGTGTGCCGGTGTGGTGCGGGGGGATGCTGGAGACCGGCATCGGCCGGGCGGCCAACGCCGCCCTGGCGGCCTGCCCCGAGTTCACCCTGCCCGGGGACGTCTCCGGGTCGGACCGCTTCTACGCCCGCGACATCACCGCCCCGCAGCTGATCCAGGATGGGCACCTGCCGGTGCCGACCGGCCCCGGCACCGGGGTCGAGGTCCTGGACGAGGTTCTCGCCGATGTGACAACCGACGTGGAGACGATCAGGCCCTGACCGTCAGCGCCCGGTCGAGCGCCGCTCGGATGCGGCGGGCCAGGTCCGGGCCGACACCGTCAACCGCCATCAGCTGTTCGAGGCTGGCGACCCGGAGCTCCTCTTCGGTGGGGAACGCCTCGAGCAGGACCCGCCGGCGAGCGGCGCCGATGCCGGGGACCGACTCCAGCAGGCGAGTCAGCCCGCCCTCGGCCGGCTCCCCGCCCCGGCCGGAGCGCTCGATGGCAGTGACGCTGCCGCCCAGGTAGGAGTCCACCACCAACGGGTTGGAGCGGACCTCCTCGGGGCTGCCCTCGGCGATGATCTGACCGCTGTCCATGGCCACGATGCGGTCGGCGATGCCCATGATCAACGGCATGTCGTGCTCGATGACGACGAGGGTTAGACCGAGCTGGTCGCGCAGCGCCTCGAGCAGACCCCCCAGGGCCTCGGTCTCGCGTTGGGCGATGCCCGATGAGGGCTCGTCCAGCAACAGGCACGAGGGCTCGAGGGCGACGAGGCAGGCCAACTCGGCGATCCGGCGGGTTCCGGTCGACAGCTCCTGGATCTGCTTGTCGCGATAGCGGTCCAAGCCCATGAAGGCGACCAGCTCCCGCGCTCGAGGCTGCTTGCGTCGCTCGGCCCGGCCGGCGCCCAGGACAGAGGTCAGGAAGCGGGTGGGCGTGACCCGCTCGAGGGCCAGCATGACGACCTCGGTGACGGTCATCGTCGGGAAGAGGGCGGCGTCCTGGAAGGAGCGAATGAGGCCGAGGCGGGCCCGCTCCTCCGGGGACAGCTGCGACACGTCGCGGTGGTCGAAGATGACCGATCCGGCGTCGGGCCGGGTGAAACCACCGAGCAACTCGAAGGTGGTGGTCTTGCCCGCCCCGTTAGGACCGATGAGCCCGACCGTCTCGCCGACCCGCACGGAGAAGGACACGTCGTCTACCGCGGTGATGCCGCCGAATCGCTTCACCAGCCCGCGAGCCTCCAGGAGCCGGGTGCCGGGCAGGCCGGCGCCGGCGGGCCGGGCGGCGGCCGGCCGCTCGGCCGTCACCACCGTCTTCGCCATCGACGACACCGACCCGGCCGCGGCGTCGTCCTGGCCGGCGAAGGGTGGCTCGGGGTCGATGCCGTGCCAACGGGCCACGACTCTGGCCAGGCGGTCGCGGGCCGGTTCCAGCACCTGAACCAGCCCGCCCGGCTTCCAGAGGATGATCAAGAGGGCGCCGAGGGTGGTGGCGGCCAGGCCGATGCTGCCGATGTTGAGAAGCGGCAGGCCCAGCACCCACACCGCTCCGAGGATCGGGCCCATCAGGACACCGACGCCACCCAGCACGGTCATGACGACGACGTTGAGGCTGGCGGAGGCGGGGAAGGTCGAGGCCCCGACGATGGCGAGGGAGTGGCCGTAGGCGGCGCCGCCGATACCGGCCATGAACCCGGCGATCAGATAGCCCTGCAGCTTCACCAGGCTGGAGCGGACGGAGAAGGCCCGGGCGGCGTCCTCGTTGTCGCGCACCGCCACCAGCAACCGGCCGAAGCCGCTGCGACGGATGTTGCGGGCCACCAGCAGCACCACGAGGAACAAGACGAGGGCGAAGTAGTAGTAGCTGTGTCCGCTGTCGAGCGGGTGGCCGAACACGACCGGCCTACCGGGGTTGACGCCATCGCCGAGCATCCACGACTGGGTGAGCAGCCAGGCGGGAGTGGCCAAGGCGAAGCCGAGGGTCGTCACCGTGAGCATGAGGCCCCTGATGCGCAGGGCCGGCAGGCCGATCACGACCGACACCAGGCCCGCGGCCAGCCCGGCGTAGAGCAGGGCGAGAGGGAAGTCGCCGAAGCGGCTGGACACCCGATAGGAGACGACGGCACCGATGGCGGCCACGCCGAACTGACCCAGGGTGAGCTGCCCGCCCAGCCCGGTCAGCACACCGATGGACAGGCCCACCATGGCGTAGCCGATGATGCCGGTGATGCTGACCGACAGGCTGTTGGAGGTGAACGCGGGCACGGCGACCAGTAGGAGCAGGCCGGCGAAGGCGACGCCGGGTCCCACCCACCGGATGGTGGGCAGCTGACGGAGCCGGTCCGGTAGGGGGCGCAGCGCCTGCACCGCGGCCCAGCTGCCCTTCTCCTCGTCGCGGCCCCGCCGTTGGCGCTGCAACACCAGCACCACGAGGATGATCACGAACAGCGTGACCTCGACCAGGCCGGACCGGGGGTAGTTCCAGAGCAGGATCTGCTCGACGATGCCGAGGCCGACACCGCCGGCCAGCGCCAGCGGCAGACTGTTCATGCGGCCGATGACCGCCGCGGTCATGGCTCGAAGCAGGAGTCCGGGCCCGAAGGTGTCACCGCTGGTGAAGCCCTGGGTGGGGGCGGTGAGGATGGCGCTGAAGGCGGACAGGGCCCCGGCGATGGCCCACGCCAGCGATGACATCCGACTGGCGAATATGCCCGACATGCGGGCCGCCTCGGGGTTGGCGGCGGCCGCCCGCATGGCCATCCCGAAACGGCTGCGTTTGAGGAATACGGCGATGGCAAGCACGGTCAGGGGCGACAGCACGAGCATGCCCGAGTAGGCCTGGGTGATCCGCAGGCCTCCGACGTTGAACACCGGCAACCACGACGGCTGGGGGTAGATGGCGCCGGCGGCGGCGGTGTTGTTGATGACCGAGGCGAAGATGAGGAGGAATTGGCCCACTCCGAGGGTCGCGACCACGCTCATGATCCGGGGGGCGTGGCGCAGGCGCCGCACCACCCCGGTCTCGGCCGCCGCCCCGGTGCCGGCGGCGGCCGCCAGGGCCAGGGGAAAGGCGACCCAGTAGGGGATGTGCCAGCTGACGGCGACCAGCCCGAACACGGCGGCGCCGAAGGCGCCGATCTGTCCGTGGGCGAAGTTGATGATGCGGTTGGTCCGGTAGATGAGGACCAGACCCACGGCCAGCAGCCCGTAGGTGAGCCCGATGATCGTGCCGAGCAGGATCACCGGCCAGGGGGTGGATCCGGCGATGACGTGGCGCGAGTCCAGCTGCGACAGCAGGACCTTGGCCACCACCACCGCGGCGGCGAAGCCGGCGAACCCCGCCGCTCGGCGGTGGTCCGCCACCAGGACCTTCAGGCGTTCCCTCATTTACGTGCCCCGGCGCCGGCGCCGTGAAGGAACACCGCCCGTAGCAGATCGTCGCGCCGGAGCAGGTCGGCGGCCCGCCCGTCGAAGCGCATCTCGCCCTTCTCCATGAAGTAGGCGTGCTCGACCAGGTTCAAGGCGATGCTTACCGACTGCTCGACCAGCACCACGGCCGTCCCGTCACTGTTGATGCGGCGCACCATCTCGAGCAGCTGGCCCACGATGATCGGCGCCAGCCCGAGTGAGAGCTCGTCGATCAGCAGCAGGCGGGGACGGAGCATGAACGCCTTGGCCAGGCCGAGCATCTGCTGCTCACCGCCCGACAGGGTGGCGGCCAGCGAGTTTCGGCGCTCCTCGAGGCGGGGGAACGCCGACAGGGCGGTGTCGATGCCGCGCTCCACGGCTGCCCGGTCGCGGCCCAGGGTGTAGCCGAAGCCACGAAGGTTCTCGACAACCGTCATGGGCCCGAAGACCGCCCGGCCGCCGGGGATCTGGGTGATGCCGAGGCGGGTGCGTCGCTCGGCGTCGAGGTAGGTGATGTCCTGGCCCTGGAAGCGGACCGAGCCCCGGGTCGGCAGGCCGATACCGGAGATCACCTTGAGCAGGGTGGACTTGCCGGCTCCGTTCACGCCGAGGAGGGCGACCATCTCGCCGTCCTCCACGACGAAGTCGACGCCGAAGAGCACCTGCAGATGCCCGTACGAGAAGTCGACGCCGCGCGTCGCCAGCATCGGCAGATGGCCGCCCCCGCCCCGGATGCGGCGGATCTCCTCCTCTTCGACGACCTCCTCGATCATGCGGTCGAGGTCGGCCCGGATGAATCGTCCCGCGCTGGCGATGACGAGGGCACCCAGCACACCGGGAATCGCCACCGCCACCATGGTCCCGCTCACGCCGTACTGGGCCTGCACCCCGGCGAGGAGCAGCACGCCGACCAGGCTGCCGGCGGCGAGCGAGATGGCCGCCAGCGACTGGGCGTGTGGGCGCATCCGGGCCGGGATGATCGACAGGAGCGATATCGAGAGCAGGGGCAGCACGACGACCGCCAACGCTCCGGCCACCCCGAAGCAGGCCAACATTCCGCCGTACACCGGGATCAGGCCCCCGAGGGCGATCATGGTCACGGCACCGGCCTCGAGGTAACCGGCGGCACGCAGCACCCGGGCCGGGTTGGCTCGGAACTGCTTCTCTCCCCTGCCTCCGTAGAGCAAGAGGGCGGCGACGCCGCACCCGTAGTAGTAGGCGAAGAAGAGCCCCCGACCGCCCGGCCCCATGTTCCACCGCTGGTCGAGGAAGTAGGAGAGGAAGGTGCCGAGCGGGACGCTCAACACCCCGAACACGGCGAGCCCGGCGAAGATCCTCCTGGCCGTCGGGATCAGCAGCATGCGTCGGCAGATCTCCCAGAAGCCGAGGGTTACCTCGCGCTCGGGCACGGGGTCCTGCTCGCCGTGGGCCACGTGAACGGCCGCCCGCAGCCGCTCGGTGTCCCACCGGCCGAAGCCGGGGTCGCGCAGTCCCAGGCTGGACAGGGCCATGGCGATGGAGATGGCCCCGAGGGCGACGAACACACCCCGCCAGGTGAGGTGGAAGACGCCGGCCAGCAGGGCCACCAGCAGGGGCGAGACCCCGTACCCGAAGGAGTAGAAGGCGTTGTAGGTCGACAGGGCCCGTACCCGGGCCTCCGGGTGGTAGCTGTCGAGGACCAGAGGGCTGTGCAGGGCGACCACGCTCCCGGTCGTGAGGCCGTCGAGCACGAGGATGGCGACCAGCCCGACCAGGGAGGTGACGAAACCGGTGAAGAGGGTGATGACACTCCAGATCAGTCCGGTGGCGATGCACAGGAGCGCTCGACGGGCCCGGTTCTGGGTCAGGGATGCCACCGGCAGAGGGGCGACCGACTGGGCGATGAACTGAATCGACCGGGCGGCGGCGATGGCCGCCACCGACACGCCCAGCGTCCGGGTTATCTCCGGGGTGAGAACGGTGAAGGCGTAGGTCTGGAACGAGTCCGAGGTGGACAGCAGGCCGAGAGCGATGAGCGGGTAGTAGGACAGTCCGTACTGACGGGCCAGGCGGCGGAAGCTCGGCGTCTTCTCGTCGCCGGTGACCCCCAGTAGGGCCCGGGCCGAGTCGCGCATCGCCTCGCGCGTCTCGTAGATGACATCTATCTCGTCTACATCGCTCTGCTGAGCCGAAGCGGACCTGGCGGTAGACGGGTTGCTCACAACCCCGCCCTCTGCATGCGCAGGTCCAGCTCCCAGGCGCTCTCCCCGATGCGGTGCCCGGACGTGTCCATTAGCACCACGACGATGGCATGCAGCTGGACGCGCTCGGTGCCGGCGAGCGGCGGTATCTGGGGGATGGTGAGGTGGGTGTCCGTGGTCGTGTAGATCTGCCGGGCGGCCAGGTAGGCGGGGTCGGGGCAGCCCCGCTGGTGGAGACACTGCTCGTCGTTGGCCGCCACCGCACGCATGGTCTGGTCGGGCCGCACCGGCTGGCGGTCGACGAACACGGCGAAGTAGCCGGCGTCGGGGGTCGGCGGGGCGGAACCGGGCGCCTCCACCCGGAACTGCTTGATCGTCCAGCGGACAGTCAGCGGCGCGGCCACCAGCGCCCGGTCCGGAGGCGCCACAAAGTGGAGGCGTTCGTCTACCCGGAAGCGGAGGTCCTGCATGTGGGTGAGGCCACAGGCGCTGGCCCCCAGGGCAATCGCCATCAGGGCCGCCCCGTGGATCCGCCTTCCGCGCACCAAGCGCCCTCCGGTCGCCACTCGATCAGCGGGTCATGCTGCCAGACGGGCCGCCTTCGGAATTGGTGCGGCCGGACCAACCCGGCACCCGGCGACTGTGGTGGCTGACGACGGCGTTCAGCCGCCGGCGTCCCCCGGTCGGTCCAGGAACCTCAGCTGCAGTTCGGCGACCAGCCGCTCGTCGGGATCGGAAAGGTCCAAGGCGAACGTCTCAGCGATGCGCCGCAGGCGGTAGCGGAACGTGTTGGGGTGCACGTTCACCCGGGCGGCGGCGGTGGCCACGTCGCCAAAGGCGTCGAAGTAGGAGCGCAGGGTGGCCAGGTGAGCCGTGCCCCGGGCGGCGTCCTGCTCGGCCAGGGCCCGGACTGGACCTTCGGTCAGCTCCGGGTGGGCCTCGGCCAGCCGTTCGAGGCGGCGCAGCACCACCTGGGCACGCACGTCGTCGAGGGTGGCGGCCACCGACCCTTCCCCCAGCACGGCGAGCACGTCGTCGGCCTCCACCCGCGAGCCGGCGAGCCCCGGCAAGGTTGTGATCGACCCGACCCCGGCGCGCAGTCGGGCGTGCAGGGCCTCGTCGGCCCGGTCGACGATGGCGCTCGCCAGGGAGAGGACCGACTCGGATCCTTCGTCGCCGGCCAGGGGGACCAGGGCATAGACGCGACCGCCGGCGACGGCACAAGACGCGCGGCGGCGGTAGGACTCGCAGTACAGCGCGACCAGGTCGGCCACCCTCTGGGCCCGGATGGCCGCGGTGGCGTCATCGGACTCGCCGGCGTCGAAGGCCACCACCGCCACGGGTGTGTCCGGCTGGATGCCGAGGAGGGCGCGGACGCGGTCCCCCCGCTCGCGCCCCTCGAGCACGGCCAGCAGGGCGTCGGCGCGGCGGTGTCGGTCGACGTCACTGGCGCTGCGGTGGGCCAGCAGGTGGAGGGCGGCGATGTCGGCCGCCTCGCGCAGGGTCCGTTCCGCCTCCGGACCGAGGGCACGGTCACCCTCGATGACCCAGATGCTGCCGAGCAACTCCCCTCCCGCCCGGACGGCCACCGCCACGCGGGCCAGGTAGCCGGGGAAGTCGGCGAAGTCGCCCACGTGCACAACCTCACCGGTCTGCCACAACCGCCGGAACACCCCGGCTTGACGCAGTCGCTCCATCCACTCGGACGGCACCTGTCGGCCGAGGATTGTCTGCTGGCGCGGCTCGTCGATCGGGTGGTCGAGGCTCGAGTAGGCCAGCACCCGGCTGTGGGGGTCCTCGATGGTGGTTGCTCCCCCGACCATGGCCGCCACCGCGTTGGCCAGGGCGAACAGGTCGCCGAGGGGCACGTCTCCGACCCCGCGGGTGGCCGGCAGGCTGACGGTCGAGGCGGTGACGAGGAGCGAGAACAGCTGCCCCCACGAGACGCCGGCCCGGGCGGCCAACACGGCGACACCGGTGGCGTCGGCCACGGCCATCAGCTCCGGGTCGGGGTCCGTCTCTCCGCTCTGGCGGAAGACGACCGCCGCCACCCCAGCTCCACCGAGGCGTCTGGCGAGGTCAACCCTCGCCGTGGGAGTGTCCACGCCGACCGCCAGCACGATGCTTCCCGGCTCCGGCCCGGCGGCGTCGCCCAGATCGAGGATGGACGGGTGCCCGACGGGCACGGCCAGCCCTCGGGGCGCGGCCACCACGTCCAGAACGGCCGGCTGGAGCCGCTCGACCAGCACCTCCAGGGTCCGCCCGCCCCCGTCGGGGCTGCCCGGGTCGGCTGGCGTCGCGGTCTGCCGGGCCACGCCTAGATGGTGACACCGACGGTCGCCGGCGGCGGACGGCCTCGCCGAGATCCTTTGACCCCCCTGATAAGCCCCGTCTATATTCCATATGTATTTCAGATGGAGTGTTGGAGGGTAAGGGGGCTCGGTGGAGACCGAGAAGGTGTGTGTGAACCTCCCCGCCGCCGAGCTGGGCAAGATCGACGTGCTGGTGGCGGAGGGGCTGTTCGCCTCGCGGACCGATGTCATCCGTGCCGGCATCCGCTCGGTGTTGGATGCCCACGCCCAGCCGGTCGAGCGGGTGGCGTCCTTCGGGGCCCGCATCGGGTATCAGCTGCTGCTCCGGTCCGAGTTGGAAGAGGCGCTCCGGCTCGGGCGCCGTCTGAACCTCTTCGTGGTCGGCGTCCTGCGCATCCAGAACTCGGTGACCCCCGAACTGGCCGACGGAGCCATCGACCGGATCCGGATATTCGGCGCCGTGCGAGGGCCGGCGGAGGTGCTGGCCCGGCTCGAGCCTCGGATCGTGCGGGGAACCGAGAACCTGGAGGGCCGGGCGTGATCCTCGAGGCCGAGGGGGTGACAAAGCGGTACCGGCGCAGCGCCGCCCCCGCCAACGACGGGATAAGCCTGCAGGTGGAGGCCGGTGAGGTGTTCGGGCTGCTTGGACCCAACGGGGCGGGCAAGACCACCCTCGTCAGTCAGATCCTCGGCGTCCTCTTGCCCGACGCGGGCTCTATCCGCATCGCCGGCCACGACGTGGTGGCCCGGCCCGAGATGGCCCGCCGACTGTGCAGCTACCAGCCGCAGGCCACCGCGCCGGTCGAGGGGCTCACGCCCCGCGAGGCGGTGGACCTGATCGGGCGGCTCCGCGGTGGACGCCCGGGCGACGTCGGCCGCCGGGGAGAGGAGCTTCTGGGCGCCTTGGATCTGCTCGCTTCGGCCGACCGCCGGGTTCCGCTTTCCGGTGGAATGGCCAGGCTGGTCGGCTTCTGCATGGCCGCGGTGGTGCCCGGGCGCGTGGTCGTGCTGGACGAGCCGACCAACGACGTCGACCCGCTTCGGCGGCGGGCCCTGTGGTCCCTGGTGCGGTCCCTGGCCGACAGGGGGGCCGCCGTGCTCCTCGTCACCCACAACGTGAACGAGTCCGAACGCTGTGTCGACCGCCTCGCCATAGTCGCCGGCGGGCGAGTCCTGGCCCACGGGACGCCCTCCCAGCTGAAGGCCAACCTCGGCGCTCCGCTTCGCATCGATTGCAGCCTCGACGACCCCTCGCGACCGCCGCCGCTGCCCAATATCGGGACGGGCTGGGTGGCGACCGGCCGCCGCCTGATCGGCCAGATCCAGTTGCCGGAGGCGGGTGACGCCGTGTCGTGGGCCAAGACCCAACTCGACGCCGGGTGGCTGGTCGAGTTCTCCGTGGCGCCTGCCTCCCTCGAGGACGTCTACGCCAGCTGGGTGCAGCCGGACCAGACCCAGACCGCCGGGGCGATCGGGTGAGCCTGCCCCCCGCCGTCAGGTCCTATCTCCTGTTGGTGCGGTGGGAGTTCCTTCGCCGCCGCCAGCTCGTTGTCATGTTCGTGCTCCTGCAGGTGGCGCTGGGAGTGGGCATCGTCTACGGCTTCGCCTTCCTGGTGCCCCAGATCACCCCCACCGTGGCCGTCTTCCTCGCCACCGGTGCCATGACGATCACCCTGACCCTGCTGGGACTGGTGGCCGTGCCCCAGGAGGTGGCCCTGGCCCGGGTCAGCGGCCGCCAGGGGTACCTCGACGCCCTGCCGGTACCGCGGCTTGCGCCCCTCCTATCGGAGCTGACATTCGCCGTCCTCATGCAACTGCCCGGAGCCGTGGCCACGCTCGCCCTGGCCGCCGTGCGGTTCCACCTGCATCTCCAGCTGAGCCCGCTGGTGTTGCCAGCGGCGGCGCTGACGGCCCTGACGGCGGCCGCCTTGGGGTGCGCCATCGCCGTGTCCCTGCCGCCGAACGCCACTCAGCAGGTCACCCAGTTCCTGTCCGTCGGGCTGCTGCTGTTCTCGCCGGTCGCCTTCCCGATGAGCCGGCTGCCGGCCGGCCTGCAGGACCTGCACCGGGGGCTGCCCGTCGCCTACATGGCCGACATCATGCGGGGCACGATCACCGGCCACTACGACACCAGCCGGCTGCTGGCCTTTGGCGTCGTGATGGCCTGGTGCGTGGCGGGCCTGGCCACCTGCGGGCGGGCCGCCGCCCGGCGCCACTGACCCCCGTCGGTTATCGGGCGCCGCTCACGCCGGGGAGATGACGTAGGTGCCGTCGCGGCCTACCGCGCTGACCTGAAGACCTTCCTCGAAGGCGGCGCTCAGTACGTGACGGAGCGCCGAGCGCCACGCCCGGGCGGTGGAGGGGGCGTCGTTGCGCAACCGGACGACGTCGCTCGGCACCCGGGCCAAGAGGGCCTGACCGGGCTGGTGATCGCCCAGGACGGGCTCACCAGCCGGCCCGGGTGAGAGCACGTCGACGGCGCCGGCCGCCCGCAGAGCCGCCAGGTCGCAGTGGGCAACCGAACCGTCGGCCGCCTTCACCGCCCTGTGGTCATCGAGCCACCACGTCACCAGGCAACGATCGCTCTCGTCACCGGCGTTGACCCCGTCGGTCAGCTCACCGTAGAAGTCGACGTAGTAGGAGGTGAGCCGGGCGCCCAGTTTCATCACGTTGAAGAAGGCGTTGCGGGCCACCAGCGGGTCGAACGTCCAGGTGACCCGGCCGAGGCCCTGCTCGAGGCTCCAGGCCCGCTGGTGTTGTTTGAGGGCGAAGCCAACGTTGGCGCCCTGGTGTGCCGGCAGCACGCCGACCATGTGGGAGTGCAGGTAGGCCCCTAGCCCGTCCACACCCCGGAAGGCCAGGGCGGCGGCCACCGGCTCGGCGCCGTGCCGGGCGACGGCGACGTAGTTCCCTGAGTGGGCCAGCGCCCAGGCGAGCTCCGGGGTTACCGGCAGGTGGCCGTCGGGCTGGGGCCAAACCCCGGCTAGCACGCCGACTGCTTGGCGGGCGCCAGCCTCAGCGGTCACCACCTCGATCTCAACCCCCGCCTTTTCCGCCCAGTCCCGAGCCGAGCGGTCAGCGTCCGCGGCGATGCCGGGGGTGGCTCGGCCCGGGCGCACCGTCTCGGCCACGGTCGGCCCTAGCTGACCCGGGGCGTGGCCCGGGCGCCGGCATGCACGTAGCGGTATCCGTCGGCGGAGGACTCGAGGAACTTGATGGTGACGTGGCGGCCCAACCGTCGGTCCGGTTCGCTGGTCAGCAAGGTGCTGTCGTCCAAGGCGATGACCTGCTTGGGCGGCTCGTCGGGCAGGGTGCCAGCCAACGGCCCCGTGCTCGTCGCCTTGAACCACAGCCGCCCATCGGCGTCGGCGGTGATGTCGATGCGGACACCGGTCCGCTCATAGCTGCCCACGAAAGATCGGGGGTCGACCTGGGGCGGGGTGGCGGGCGGCACCGCGGCCGGGTTGAGCTCCGCTCCTGCCAGGTCGGCGAGGACGGGCCTCACCAGGTCGTCGAACAGGGCGCCGCTGTCGCCCCCGTTGCACAGCAGCACCATGGCGAGGTTGGCGTCAGGAACGATCCGTAGGAAGGCGTTCTGGCCCAGGGTGGTCCCGTCGTGACCGAACACCAGCGGCGAAGCGGCCCGGTAGAGGATGACACCGAGGCCCCATGCGTCGCCGAGGGTGTAGGGATCGGGCATTTCCACCTCGAACCGACGCATGGCCTGAGTGCTGGTAGCGGTGAGGACTCGATCGCCGCCGGGCCCGTTGCCGTCGTCCAGGAGCATGCGGGCGAACGCCAGCACTTCGGCGGCGGGCGCCGAGATGGCCCCGGCCGGGCCGGTGGCCCGGGCCAGATGCCACAGAGGCGTGACCTGCAGGGCGCCGTCTTCGCCTGTACGCAGGTGGCCGACCGCGGTCCGGCGCAGAATGGCCTCCTCGGGGAGGGTGACCGTGTCGTGCGCCCCGAGGGGGTCGAGCAGGTGCTTGCGGAGGGCGACGTCCCAACTGCAACCCCGGAAGTGCTCCACCAGCCGGCCGAGGAGCACGTAGCCCGAATTGCAGTACGAGAAGAAGGAGCCGGGCGGATGGGTGTGGGCGAGACTGGCCATGGCGTCGACGTAGCGCTCGATGCACTCGTCACCCCGGCCGAAGTCGTCGAAGACGTCGCCGTCCATTCCACTGGTGTGGGCCAGGAGCCTGCGAACCGTCACGCCCGCTGTCGCCGCTTCGTCGGCGGTGCGGAATGACGGCAGATAGCGCTGTACGGGAACGTCCAGGTCGACGAGGCCCTCGTCCACCAGCTGCATGACGAGGGTGGCGGTGTAGGACTTGGTGATCGACCCGATCTGGAACAGGGTGTCGCGGGTTACCTCCACCCCGGTGCGCAGGTTGGTCACCCCGCTGACAGCCTGGACCATCTCGTCGCCCTGGACCACCGCGGTCGAGGCCCCGACCACCTCGTGCTTGGCGGCCAGCTCGCGTAACCGTTCCGCCAAGCCCGCCCTCAGGTCATCGATGCCGGTCATGGCGCCTCTCCCTTCAACCGTCACCGAAGGTATGCGCCGGGGCGGCCGCACCCCACGTCGAATCGGACGAGAGGCGCCGGCGCGGGTAGTGCGATGGCACCAAGCACTGAGGGCCCGGCTGGCCTGAGGATGCTGGCGGGCCGGCGGCCCGCCGATGCCCTCTTCAGGGGCCGTCCGCCACGAAGGTGGATATCAGCGAGGCAAGCCGTGCAGGAGGACGATCGGCCGGCCGGGGCCGGCGGTGTCGCGGTACTCGACGGCCCCGACCGACAACTCCACCTCTGACATGAGGGAGCTCACCGGCTATCCACGGGCCGCTCGGCGCCTCGGGTGGGCTCGGGGGTACCGGCCGCGTCCACCAGGGTGGCGACGATGGCCCTGGCGTCGGGATTGTCGGATCCGATGTCCAGCCGCACGAGAGCTTCCTCGCTGGTGACCGAGAGGGTTAGGAAGCCGCAGCATTCCTGTTCGGCGGCGGCCAGCCGTCTCAGCTCAGAGCCGCGGTCCGCTTCGAACCAAAGCCGGGCGTGGCAGCCGTCGTCGTCCACCGTCACGGCTCGGCAGGAGGCGGACAGGTTCTCCCACCCTGACAGCTGTCGCCGGAGCCCGGCCGCGTCGAGGCTGCAGGCGATTGGCTGACGGTCCTCGCTCATAGCAGGCGGCTCCCTGAGTCGACGAGTCCCAGCTTGTCCGGGTTGCGAATCAGTCGCACGGCGCGCACGACCCTACCTTCGATCTGGAACGCGGCTGGTTGTCGCCGTCATGAGCCGTACCCGGTCGACGGGTTCGGGCGACCGGCCGCCTCCCACGCCTCGTGGGCGGCACTGACCCGCCCCCAAAGGCGGGACCTCGCCGGGGCGGCGATCGGCCCGACTCCGAACAGGTCCGCCAGGGCGTCGAACAGCTCGGACGGTAAGGTGATGACCCGCTCGCCGGCGCCCTCGCCGAGCCGGAGCAGGACGAGGCCACGCAACACATCGGCGCCGGCCTCGTCGCGGCGCTGAACGGTGAGCAGCTTGACGAACGGTGAATCCGGCGAGGTCGAGAGCAACCGGTGCCGGGCGTCGAATGCGCCCGGGGCAGCGTCGGCCGACCGCCAGGCCATACCGCCGAAGGCGTCACCTCCGATGTTGACGAGATGCCAGTCGCCGACGTCGCCCGGCGTCTGCTCGAGAGCGAGACGGAACGGACCCTGGCGGTAGGACCCGGACACCAGCGGCAACGGCTCGTACAGCAGATAGCCCAGCCCGGCGTCGACGTACCAGGTCCCGCCCGGGTTGGCGTCGGTCGGCAGGCCCGCAACGGTGAGGACCAGATGGTTGGTCATCTCCGCCTCGCTCGGCCCGTTGGGCCCGTGGACGCCCCCGACGTGGCGGCGGACCGAATAGCCCAGCTCGACCAGCAGCCGCCCCAGCGCCCCATTGAGGTGGAAGCAGTAGCCGCCCCGCCGCTGGGTGGCGATGCGGGCTAGCGACGACCCCGCATCGATGGGCCAGCGCTCGCCCATCTGGATCCACAGGGACTCGTAGGCCACCTTGTCCACCTGGGCCCGGTGGATCCGGAACAGGGCGTCGACCGACGGCGGCTCCGCCTCCAGTCCGAGACGGCCGAGGTACGCACTCACCAGGGAGGAGGCGACCTCCACCGGCTCATCCGCCCGGGCGCTAATCGGCCGCGGCGGCCAGCGCCCGGCCGAAGTCGGCGACCACGTCTTCGGGGTCCTCCAGGCCGACGCTGATCCGCACCAGGCCGTCGGCCAGGCCCTGGGCGGCCCGGTCGGCCGGGGGGACCTGCCGGTGGGTCGTCGACGCCGGGTGGGCGACGAGGGTGTGGACCCCTCCGAGGCTGGCGGCGATCCACGCCATCTCCAGTGAGTCACAGAAGCGGATCGCCGCGTCGATGCCGCCCTTCAGCTCGGCGGCGAGCATGCCGCCGAAACCGTTCAGCAGCCGGCGGGCGACGGCGTGGGACGGGTGACTGGGAAGGCCGGGGTAGTAGGCGACGGCGACGGCCGGCGATTGGTGGAGAAGCTCGGCGACTCGCTGTCCCGTCGCCGAGTGACGCTCCATGCGCAGCGCCAGGGTGGCCAGGCCCCGGATGCACAACCAGGCTTCGAGGGGCTGCATGGCTCCGCCGACTTCGAGGGCGGTGGCGCGGATGGAGCCCCGGGCCTCGGACCGGCAGCAGACCACCCCGCCCAGCAGGTCCGAGTGCCCACCGATGTACTTGGTCGCCGAGTGGACCACGTAGTCGAAGCCGAGCCGGGCGGGGGCGCACAGATAGGGGGAGGCGAAGGTGTTGTCGACGACCGAGGGGACCCCCGCCTGGGCGCACAGAGCGGCCAGGCCCGCGAGGTCGGCCACCGACACGAGGGGATTGTCGATCGTCTCGACGTAGAGGAGTCGGGCGCCGGCGAGGCTGTCGGCCACGGCCTCCGGGTCGGAGACGTCCACGGTGGTCACGTCAATTCCGTAGCGGGGCAGCACCTCGTGGAAGAGCGAGTGGGTGCCGCCGTACAGAGCGCGGCTGGTCACGATCCGGTCGCCGGCCCGGGCGAGGGTGGTGACCACGGCGTGGATCGCAGCCATGCCTGAATCGAAGGCGAAGGCTGCCTCGGTCCCTTCGAGGTCGGCCATCACCGCCTCGAAGGCCTCCACCGTCGGGTTGCCGTAACCGCGGCCGTAGACGTGGCCCGGCTTGCGGAAGGCGACGACCTCGGCGAAGTCGTCGAGCGTCTCAAAGCGCCAGGTGGACGTCTGGTACAGCGGCACGCTCGAGGGCAGCTGGGTCACCGGCGGCGCCACCGGTCGGTGGATGGCCCGGGTGGAGAACCCGGGCGCGGGGGCGGGGCGATCGGTCACCCCGCCATCATGTCCGGGGTCAGCGCCAGGACTCGGCGTAGCCGGCGAGGTCGAGCTTTTCCCCGGCGGCGGTCAAGGTGAGCGGCCGGCGGGCGTCGACGTTGACGGCGACCTCGTCGGCGAAGCCCCCCGGGCCCCGCTGGCGGCTGCGCTCGACCGCCTTGGGCTGGGGACCGTGGTGGATGCCGGCGGGATGGAAGGTCATCATCCCCTCGCCGATTCCGGCCCGGCTGAAGAACTCGCCCCGGTGGTAGAAGATCACCTCGTCGACGTCGATATTGCGGTGGTAGAAGGGCAACCGCAGCACGTCTGGATCCGACTCCAACGGGCGGGGAGCGAACGTCGCCACCACGAAGCCGGCGCCCACGAAGGTGGTGTGGGCGGAGGGCGGCAGGTGGTAACGGGGCGACACCACCGGGCGGAAGTCCTCCACGTTGAGCCGCATCGGGGCCAGGTCGCCCTTCCAGCCGACCACGTCGAACGGGTGGAACGGGTACCGGACCCGGGTCACCTCGTCGGAGCGACGCACCCGGATCTCGAACTCACCGGCCTGGTCGATCGGTTCGGGCTCGGGAACCTCGATCACCGCCGGGTCGAACAGGGCGTGGCGCCCGAGCAGCCCCCGGTCGGGCAGCGAGATCCGACCCTCGAGCGCTTCGATCGCCAGCAGCCTGACCGGCGTATGGGCGGCGATCCGGTGGGTGGTCCCGCGGGGAACCACGAGGTAGTCCCCCGGCCGCAGCGACAGCGGGCCGTACTCGGTCTCGAGGGTGCCCGAGCCGTCGTGCACGAAGTACACGACGTCGCCGTCCGCGTCGCGGAAGAACCAGTCGGGGGTGCCGGCCGGCCTGGCCCAGAACGATATCCGCAGCTCGGCGTTCTCCAGCAGGGCGGTCGGCAGCCCGTCGCCGTCGTCAGCGAGCCCGCTGGTGTCCAGGGCGTGCGGACGCAGCGGCCCGTCGATCGACGACCACCCGGTGGGCGGATGCAGCCGGTAGAGGTGACTGGCCGGACCGTCGAATCCGTCGCGCCCGTGCTCCTCCTCCACGGTCCCCTCCGGCAGGTCGGCGTGGGCCTGGCGCGACGCCCGCCCCCGCGACCACTGGGGGATACCCGGTTGCTCGGCCACCGCTACAGGTTCCCCCGGCGGGCCTGGGCCCGCTCGATGGCCTCGAACAGCGCCTTGAAGTTGCCGGCACCGAAGCCGGTGGCCCCTTCGCGCTGGATCACCTCGAAGAAGACGGTGGGGCGGTCGGTGACGTTCTCGGTGAACAGCTGGAGCAGGTAGCCGTCGTCGTCGCGGTCGACGAGGACGCCGAGGCGCATCAGGTCATCCCACGGGAGGTCGTAGCCTTCCATGCGCATCCGGGCGTCTTCGTAGTAGGCGGGCGGCACCTCGAGGAACCGCACCCCTCTGGTGCGCATGGCTGACACCGCCGACACAATGTCGTCGGTTCGAAAGGCGATGTGCTGCACCCCCGGGCCGCGGTAGTACTCGAGGAACTCGTCGATCTGGCTTTTGCGCCTGCCCTCCGCCGGCTCGTTGAGTGGCAGGACCACCTTGGAGCCGTCCCACACCACCGTCGACATGAGAGCGGAGTATTCGGTGGATATCTGGTCGTCACCGAAATGCACCAGCTGCTCGAAGCCGAGGACCTCCTTGTAGAACGCGACCCAACCGTCGAGGGCGCCCCGCTCGACATTGCCCACGCAGTGGTCCATGGCACGCAGGCCGACCGGTGCGCCCACCGGAGAGGGTGAGGCGGCGGGCTGGTAGCCGGGCAGGAATAGGCCGCGGTAGTCGCTGCGCTGGACCAGGCGGTGGACCGTGTCCCCGTAGGTGGCGAGGTCGGCCTGGATCACCGTCCCCTCTTCGTCGGACTCGCGCCAGGGCAACCGCACGGGGGAAGCACCCCGTTCGACGGCGGCGCTGAAGGCGGCGTCGGCATCAAGGGCCCTGATGGCCAGGCGGGCCACGCCGTCGCCGTGACGAAGCACGTGCAGAGCGATGGGGGACTCTGGTTGAAGGGCGCCGGTGACCACGAGGCGGACCTCGCCCTGGGTCATGAGGTATGACACCGACTGGCGCCGGCCGGTCTCGGGGCCGGCGTAGGCGGTGAAGTCGAACCCGAACCCCGAAGCCAGCCAGCCGGCGAAGGCCCGGGCGTTTCCGACCCAGAACTCAATGTGGTCCCACCCGAGAAACTGGGCGGCCGGGGTGGCGGGCGGCGGCTGGGAACGGAGGGAGAGCGTCGTCACGCCGCCGGCCTCCGCTGGGTTCGATCGGCGTCCATCCCGTCCCAGAAGGCCTTGACCCCGTCGAGCATCTCCGCCGCCCCCCTTAGGAAGCGATCGGCACTGAAGCCGGGCGCCTTCCATGCCTCGGCCAGCTCATCGGCGGTGTGGGCGGCGTGCTGGTCCTCGACCTTGTCGTGCCACACCCAGAAACCCAGATGCAGTTGGGGGCACTCGCGGTCCTTGAACGCTCGCAGGCCGGCGATCAGCTCCTTCCAGAAGCCGGCGGCCGCCCAGTGCTCGACGGCGTAGGAGGCGCCCTCGGCGGTGGATGGGTCGTCGGAACCGTAGATGCGAAGGAGCTCGTCGCAGAAGAAGCGGGTGGCGGCGGTGGCGTGGCGGCGCTTGCCCAGATCGGCGAATCCGAGCCCCAGGGGCTGGGCGAAGCGCACCAGCCACTCGAAGTGGGCTGCGGGGTGCCGGTAGACGCTGCCGTCGACCGACCCGTTGGTCGAGACCAGTTGCGGGTCGACCTCGGGGTCGGGCGCCGCCCCCCGCTCGGAGCGGAACACCACCCCGAGCTCGTTCATCAGGATCTCCTTGCCGGCCCGGTAGGACTCGATGTCGGCGGCGTTGATCACCTTGCGCAGCTGGGCGATGACGAACTGATGGCTGAACACCGAGAACTGGACCGTCAGGTGGGCCACGTCGTGGCGGGTGGCCCGCCCCTCGGCGAACCAGCGGGTGTAACGGTTGTCGGAGACGACCGGGTGGTCCCCCACCAGGCGGTCCGCCTCCATCCGGAACTGCGCCAGCCCCCCGGCTGCGGTGACGACCATGGTCTCCCCCCTTGGGTGACAATCTGGTGGTGTAAGTGAAACGCCGGCCCCCCATCCGGTCAATCAACCACTGAAGTCCTGTACAATCTGCCTAGTGTCGGGCGTCACCGACCAGCGTTGATGGCCAATCTGCCTACGGTCGACGATCTCGACGCCCGGTTGATCGAGGCCCTGGCGGACTCGCCGCGGGCGGGGGTGCTCGAGTTGTCCCGACACCTGCGGGTGGCCCGGGGCACGGTTCAGGCCCGGTTGGACAAGCTCGTCCAGCGGGGGGTGGTCACCGGCTTCGGACCTCAGGTCGAGCCGGCCGCCCTGGGCTACGGGGTCCTCGCCTTCACCACGTTGGAGATCGCCCAGGGCCGGCTGGCCGACGTGGTGAGCCACCTGCAGGCCATTCCTGAGGTGCTGGAGGCCCACGCCACCAGTGGGAGCGGTGACCTGCACTGTCGGGTGGTGGCTCGCACCAACGCCGACCTTCAGGACGTGATCAACCGGATGCTCGAGGTCCAGGGCATCGACCGCACGACCACGGTCATCGCCCTCTCCGAGCAGATCCCCTACCGGGTCCTCCCCCTCGTCGCCCGGTCGGCAGGCTGACCACGCCCCCATCCCTTACAACATCTTCCAGGTGCCCGGCACGGCGCGGACGGGTAGGAGCTTCCAACGTGTGGACGACCGTGGGGGGACTGGACAGGTGAAGATCGGCGACGAGGTTGAGCTGTACTCCGCCTTCAGCCAGACCTGGGTCGGCGGCTTCGTCGTGGCCCAGACGGCCGACGACCGCTACGTCGTGAGGCGGGTGTCGGACGGCCAACTCCTGCCTCCCACCTCGGCGAGCGACATCCGCCGGGCCGGCAGCGCCGACACCCCGCCGGCGGGGTCCGGCGAACGTCGGGTGCTGGAGATGGCCGCCGAGCCCGGATGCCACGACCGGCTGAAGGGGACACTGCAATCCTGGGGCCTCGGCGAGGAAGTGTCCGGGGCGGCCGCCGCCCTGGTGACGGAGGTCGTCTCGAGCAGTGCGCCGCCGCCGGGCGCCAGTGAACAGTGCGACCTGGTCCTCACCGTGGCCGAGGTGGGCGAGACCATCTGCGCCGAGCTGAGCCAAAGGCCCGCTGATCCTGACGGCGGTCGCCGGCGGGGGGTCGTCGTCGTCGATCGGGTCACCGGCCGCTACGAGGTCCGCACCGGGGCCCCGCAAGGGGTCCACCGCTAAGGCCTGGGCCCGGCAACTCCGACGAGGTCGGCAATCACCTCAATCGACACGCGGTGGCAGGAGATGCCTCTTTGGTAAGCGAATAGTCCGCCGGGCGGAAGCGTGACCAGAGGGGGGCGAATGCGCATCGGGGCCAAGCGGCGATTACTGGCGGCGGCGGCGCTCGGGCTGGGAGTCGTGGCCGCCGCGGGCGTCCACCAGGCGACGCGGGCGGCCGGTTGCCTTCCGCAGGCCTCTCTGGCTCCGCCCGAGTCGTGGCTGGCATCCCAGATCAACCAGACCCGGACGCAGCACGGCGTGGCACCTCTGTTGGTCGACAGCCGGCTCGAGAGCGTGGCCCGCTCCTGGGTCGTGCAGATGGCCGACTCCGGGCGGGTCTCCCACAACCCGAACCTCGAGAACCAGGCTCCCTCTGATTGGGAGTACCTAGGCGAGAACGTCGGCTCGGGACCGTCGCTGCAGGCCATCAACGACGCCTTCGTGGCCAGCGCCGATCACTACGCCAACATCGTCGACCGCAACTACAACGCCATGGCGGTGGCGGCGGTGAACGTCAACGGGGTGGTCTACGCCGTCGAGGACTTCGAATACTCGCCGTCGGCCGCCGACCAGTGCGCCTGAGCTACCGAGCCGCTCGGGCTCGCTCGATGAACAGGCGCAGCTTCTCCGGGTCCTTGCGCCGTCGGTCGTCGGAACGACTGGTCCGGGTCTCCGAGTCGACCCCGTAGGGACGGACCGCCCGGATCGCCTCGTCGACGTTGTCGGGACCGAGGCCTCCGGCCAGGATGACCGGGGTGTCCACCGCATCGACGATGGCCTGGCTGATCGACCAGTCGTGGACGAAGCCGGTGGCGCCGACCACCCCCGTCTGAGGATGGGCGGTGTCGAGCAGCAGAAAGTCGCTCACCGGGTCCAGCGCCGACGCCACGTCCACCGCCTCGGGCCCGAGCACCGGAATCGTCACCATGAGCTTGACGGGTGTGATCTCGGCTCGCAGGGCGGCGAGGCTGTCGGCGTCGAGGCTGCCTACGGCCCGGGCCAAATGGAGGACGGCGGGCGACACGGCGGCGACGGTCTCGACGATCCGGCGGTGAGACGTCGACAGGGACAATGCCACCACCGAAACGTCGGTTAGTTCGGCGAGGATCGCCCGCATGGTGTCGTGATCCACGAGGTCCCAGGTGCCGATCCCCTCGTCCAACACCACCCCGACGTGGTCAGGCCGCAGCGAGTTGACCAGGGCGGCATCCTCGGGTGTGGTTACGCCGTAGATCTGGACCAGCACCCGCGCCGTGAATCAGGAGAGCGAGAAGTGGGGCAGGGCTCGGATCGGTTCCAGCGACGACGCGTGGTCACCGGCCAGCTCACGCCGGGCGAACAGCTCGAGGGCCATCTCGTGGGCGATGAGCAACTCGGCCGCCCTGGCATCCTCCTCGGCGACGATCTGGCGGAGCCGGCTGTAGCAGGCGAGATAGTCGGCGACGACCGGCAGGAGCCCGGAGAGCATGGTCGCCCAGTCGTAGTGGTCCACGGCCGCCACGCCCTCGACGATCGCTTGGTCGGCCTCGGTGGACAGCCCGAGGCGCTGGAGATGGGGCACGAGCATCTCCTTGGTGCAGCGCTCGAGGGCGGCCAGGGCCTCTAGCTTGGCCCTCTGCTCAACGTCGGCTGCCAGCTGGGCCAGTCGGGAGAAGTACGCCTCGCCGAGCACCTCCCCCTGGAACGACTTGACCCAGAGCGACGACTCCTCGGCGGGCGTGTCCTGGCCGGTCTCGGCGGTTGCGGTCATGGCTCTCCCCCGGTGGATGTCACCGCGATGCTAACGACCGGGGCGACCGGCGCCGGCTGGGCCTTCTGCCGGCAAGTCACGCCCCGGTGGGCCGCCACACGACCGACACGGCCTGGATCGGCTGGTGGAATCCCTTGACCCGCACCGTCACCGGTGGACCGTCGGTGTTGAGGTCCGTCCCGTCCAGTGCGTGTTCGGCGGCGAGGATCTGCCCGGCCTGAGCCTCGTCACAGAGCCGGTTGGCCAGGTTCACCACCCGGCCGACGTAGTCGTCGCCCTCCAGGAGGATGACGTCGCCGGCGGCGATGCCGGCCCGGGGCGGCAGGGTCTGGCGGTCAGCCAGGTCGACGAACATGGCGATCACCGCCCGCACCAGCGGCTCGGATTCGACGCCGACGATCATGGCGCCGTCTCCGAGCCACTTGTCGACGCGCACCCCGTAGCGGGGCGCCACCTCGCGAACGGTGGAGCGGAGATGGCGGAGGGTCGCCAGCGCGGCTTCATCCCCGTGCAGGTCGTCGAACTCGGTGAAGCCGCAGAGGTCGAGGAAGGCGAAGGTGCGCCTCACCCTCAGGTGTCGGCCGGTGGGCGGGCTTTCGATCCGCTCGCCGCTGCTCGGCACCCGCCGAGTCTAGGCAGGGCCGCCCGGCCCGCTCACCTTCAGAGACGGGCGGGTGACGCCCGTCACCGTCCCGGTCATCCCCCAGCCCGGCGGAGGTGCGAGCGGCCTCAGCGCCCGGTGAAGGTGGCCCTGCCCGGGCCGTGCTCGAGGAACGACTGCACGCCGATCCGGGCGTCGTCGGTGTCGAACACCTCGGCGAAGAGGCGCTGCTCGAGATCCAGACCGGCAGACAGCGACCCGTCGAGGCCCTCGTCGATGGCGCGCTTGGCCATCGCCTGGGCCAGCCGCGGGCCCCGCGCCAGCTCGGCGGCCCACTCGAGGGAGGCGTCGGTTACCGCCTCGGCCGGAACCACCCGGTCCACCAGGCCCATGCTCAGCGCCTCATCGGCCCGAACCTGTCGCCCGCTGAGTATCAGGTCCTTTGCCCTGGCCGGTCCCACCAGGCGGGCCAGGCGCTGCGTTCCGCCCCCACCCGGGATGATGCCGAGCAGGATCTCCGGCTGGCCAAGGCGGGCGTCCTCGGCGGCCACCCGAAAGTCACAAGCCAGGGCGAGCTCGCAACCGCCTCCGAGGGCGTAACCGTTGACGGCGGCGACGGTCGGCGCCGGGATGGCAGCCACGGCGTCGAGGGCGGCGCGGAAGCGGGCGCCGACCTGGGCGGCCCGGGCCGAGGTGGGCCGGTCGGCCCCGGGGTCGGTGAACTCGCCGATATCGGCGCCAGCGGCGAAGATCCGCGGACCGCCCCAGACGACGACCGCCCCGGCCGGCTCGTGGGTCAGCTCGGATGCCGCCGTCTCGAGCTGGGACAGGAGCTCGGAGGACAACGCGTTCATCTTGGGCCGGTCCAGCCTCACCAGGGCTACCCCGTCGGGCCGTCTCTCGACCGACACGTGAAGATCCGCCACCAACGCCTCCCCGGCCCAAACAGCCCGCGACCCATCGCCCCATGTGGGCGGGTCAGAATAGGTCGCGCATCGACGGCCCAGCTCGTGACAAGAACCAGGAGAGCCGCTTGAAGCCGATACCGGTGGTGTTCCACGTAGGGCCCCTCCAGGTCCACACCTACGGGATCGGCCTGGCCCTGACCTTCTGGTTCGCCCTGTGGTACATGCGCCGGCGGTTCGCCGCAGCTGGCGTGCCCTCGGAATGGCTCAACCGGGCGTTTCTGGGGGTGATCGCCGCCGCCATCGTCGGCGCCCGCATCGTGCACGTCCTGGCCAACCTCAAGTACTACCGCTCCTCCCCCGCCGAGATGCTGGCCGTCTGGCACGGCGGGCTGTCCTCCTTCGGCGGCCTGTTGTTCGGGGTGCCGACGGCGCTGCTCTACAAGCGCCGGCACCTTCCGGAGCTCGGCACCGTTGCCGCCCTCGACCTCGCCGCGCCGGTCCTGATGGCGTCGTGGGCGCTCGGGCGGCTACTGGGGCCCCAGGTCATGGTGAACGGCGGTGGTCACCCCACGGGAGCCTGGTACGGGCTGCGCTACGCCTGCACGCCGGGCCCGCACTGCCTCGCCAACGGCTACACCGTCCGGGAGGTTCCGGTGCCGGTCTTCCAAGCGCTCGAGTGCTTGGCGATCTGGGCCGTGCTGGTCTGGATCGACCGCCTTACCCACCGACATCCAGCCGGCGTGCCGCTGGCGGCCTTCTGCGCTCTGTGGGGGATGGCCCGCTTCGCCGACGAGTTCTTCTGGCTGGCCGTTCCCCGCCTGTGGGACGCGGTTGAGGTCACCAGCCTGGTGCTCGCCGCGGTGGGGTGGTCGGTGATGGTCTGGCTGCTGGTCAGGCAGCGCCGGCGTAGCCGGGCCCCGGACAGCCCCTCAGTCGAGGAGCCGGCCCGGGCGGCGAGTGTCCCTGAACCGGCGTGATCTGACCTTTTAGGCCCGTTCGGCCGGCAAGCTGAGCCCCACTGCTATCCGGAGGCGGCCGGCACGGCCGGGCGCAGCATGGCTTCGACGACCTCGGGGGCGGCCGGCCGGCACATCAGGTAGCCCTGGGCCAGGTCGCATCCCCGGGCCGCCAGGAAGGCCCACTGCTCTTCGGTCTCGACGCCTTCGGCCACGACCGTGAGCCCCAGCCCGTGGGCCATGTCGACCAGGGCCGAGACAATCGGTGACGCCGGACCGGAGGAATCGACGCCCCGCAGGAAGCTGCGGTCGATCTTGAGTGTCTGCACTGGGAACTCGGTGAGGCGTGAGAGCATCGAGTAGCCGGTGCCGAAGTCGTCGATGGCCAGGCGGACCCCGAGCCGGCGCAGCTCGTCCAGCTGGCCGGCGCTGGTGCCGCTCACTGCCACTCCCTCGGTTACCTCCAGCTCGATCAGCTCCGGCTCGATACCGGCCTCGGCCAGGGCGGCCGCCACCCGGTCCACCAGCCCGGGATCGGCGAAGTTGCGCCCGGAGAGGTTGACGGCGACCCGGATGGCGGGCAACCCGGCGTCGCGCCACCGCCGGGCCTGCTGGCAGGCGGTGCGCAGCACCCAGTCGTCGATGGCCGTGACCAGCCCGGTCTCCTCGGCCAGCGGTATGAACCGGTCCGGGGTGACGACTCCCCGGTCCGGGTCGGCCCAGCGCACCAGGGCCTCGACGGCCACCACCGCCCCGGTGGCCATGTCGAGCTGCGGCTGGTACAGGACGGTGAAGTCACCGCGCTCCAGCGCCGCTCGCAGGTCGTTCTCCAGGGCGAGCCGCTCGTGGGCGACGGCGGCCATCGACGGCGACCAAACCTGGACGTTGTTGCGGCCGGCCGACTTGGCCCGGTACATGGCCGTGTCGGCGTGCTTCAACAGGGCGCTGGGGGTCCGGCCGGCCTCGGGGTGGACGGCGACGCCGACGCTCGGCGTGATCACCAGCTCCTCGTGGTCGAGGAGGAAGGGGCGCTGGAGGACCTCCAGGATCTTCTCCGCCACCGATCTCACGTCGTCGACCCCCTGGGCGGCGGTCACCAGAACCGTGAACTCGTCGCCTCCCATGCGGGCGACCGTGTCCGAGGAGCGAACCGCCTGCTCGAGGCGCCGGGCCACCTGGACCAGCAGCTGGTTGCCAACCGGATGGCCGAGGCCGTCGTTCACCTTCTTGAAGTCGTCGAGGTCGATGAACAGGACGCCCACCTGCTGACCGGCCCGCTCCGCCTGAGCCACGGCGAAGGAGGTCCGGTCCTCGAACAGAACCTGGTTGGGCAGGCCGGTGAGGGTGTCGTGGAGGGCCTGGTGCTTGATCTGGTCGACGAGGCGGGCGTTCTCGAGGGCGCCGGCGGCCACCGCGATCAGAGCGTCGAGGAGGGTGCCGTCCTGATCGTTGAACCGCTCGTCGCGCCCGGCGACGACCAGCCACCGCTCGGGCCCGCCGTCTGGTGGCAGGAGTCGGCCGAGCTCATCGGGGCCCGAAGGCGCCGCGCCGATCCGGGCGGTGGCCGAGCGTAGGAGGCTGCGCGCCGCGTCGGTGATGGCCGACTCGACGTCGGCCACGGTCATCGAGGCGTGGGCGTCGAGAGCGGCGCGCAGCAGCCCGTTGACCCGTTCGCGATCGCGCCGGGCCCGCAGGGAACCCCCGAGCACGACCTGGAGCATGGCCAGCGGCGGCACCGCCAGCAGCAGCGACCAGGCCGAAGCACTGCTGGCCAGGGCGGTGAGGATGCCGAGAGCGGCGCTTGCCGAGGCGACGAGAGATCGGAAGCCCCGGCTCTCCGCCAGCTGCTTCATGATGGGCACCCCGCTGGCCAGCCAGACGATGCCCGAGATGGCCATGGTGTTGACGATGTTGAACACCGCCGTGCCGGCCACCGCGGCACCGACCCGCCCGGCCACCAATCCGTGCCCGGGGTCCAGACCGTTCAGAACCACCAGGCCGAGGGCGGTGGCCACGAGGGACTGGGCGGTGTTGTACAGCACCCGCGAGGGCGCCCGGCCGCAGAGGACGTTGCCAGCCAGGATGCCGCCGGCGAAGGCGACGAGCGCCCCGACCGGAGGCAACTGCAGGAACATGAGGATGAGGAAGCCCTCGTCGAGGTTGAACACCTCGGTGTTGCCTTTGCGCATCAGCGCCATCGGGAACGCCTGCGAGCAGGCGAGGGCCAGGCCGAGACCGAGCACCTGGACCAGGGGGCCGGTTCCCTGGCGCCAGGCCAACGAGGCGGTGCCGGCGACGCTCAGCCCCCCGAGGGCGGCGGTGACGGCCACCGCCGCCCGTACAGCCGGCGACAGCGGCGCCCGCCGGGGGACGCGCCGAACCAATGGCCGCCGACGCCCCGCTCTCGTCATGAATTCTCGATCGGTACAAATCGAGAAGCGGATGAGACCCCTGTGCGCCCGTGGCCGCCAAATGAGCCGATCGGGCCACGCGCGTCACCGTCACCCGCCGGGGCCGGGGAGGCCGACCGCTAGGTTCAGGACGTGTCCGCCTCGCCGCTCCAGCAGCTCGACATGCTGGCCCGGCAGGAGGCCGAGATCGATGCCGGCCTCACCCACCTGGAGATCTACACGCTGCGAGGGTTGCTGACGATCCTCTGGCACGGCCCCCGCGACGCCTCCTCCGCCCTGATCGCCTGCGGCGGCGCCATGGGCGGCCTGCTCGGCCCGGGCGCCGGCCTGTACCACCAGCTGGGCCGGGTGCTGGCCGACGCCGGCATCGCCACCCTGCGGGTCGGCTACCGCCGCCCCAACGACCTCGAGTCCTGCACCCTCGACCTCGGAGCGGCGGCCGAGCTCGCCTTCCGGGCCGGGGCCCGTCGGGTCGTGACCATGGGTCACTCTTTCGGGGGGGCGGTCGCCGTCCGGGCGGCCGTGGCCATGCCGGACCTCGTGGCCGGGGTGGTCACCCTGGCCACCCAGTCGGCGGGCTGCGAGGCCGCCGACCGGCTGGCCTGCCCGCTGCTCATGTTCCACGGCGACGCCGACGAGCTGCTGCCCCCCGCCGCCAGCGAAATGGTCCGGTTCATCGCCGGCCAGGGGGAGCTGGTCATCATCCCCGGTGACGGCCACCTTCTGAACGCCGGCGCCCCCGACATCCTCGAACGGTTGACCACATGGATCCCCGAGGTCCTTAAGGACCCCGACAGCAAGGAGCGCACATGAGCGAGGACGAGGTCCTCTACGAGGTCGACGGCCCCGTCGCCACCATCACCCTCAACCGGCCGGACCGCCTCAACACCATGAACCACACCCTGCTCGAGGCGGCCCTGGCCGCCCTGGAGGAGGCGGCGGGCGACAACCGGGTCCGGGCGCTCATCCTCACCGGAGCCGGGCGGGCCTTCTGCGCCGGAGGCGACCTGCAGGGGATGGCCGCCGGCGGCGGTTCCCCCGGACTGGCCGGCGGCGGCCGCTCAGTGGAGACCGACGTCGGCGCCCTCCGCCGCCACATGCGCACCTCCCAGCTGCTGCGAGAGATGCCGAAGCTCACCATCGCCGCCATCAACGGGGCCTGTGCCGGCGCCGGCCTGGCCTGGGCCTGCGCGGCCGACGTCCGCTATGCCTCCAACACGGCCGTGTTCAACACCGCCTTCATGACCGCCGGTCTGTCCGGCGACTTCGGCGGTACCTGGAACCTGCCGCGGATCGTCGGGCCGGCGGTGGCCCGCGAGCTGTACCTGACCGCCGAGAAGTTCGGGGCCGACGAGGCCGAGCGGATCGGGTTGGTCTCCAAGGTCGTGGCCCCGGACGAGCTGATGGGCGTGGCCCGGGCCAAGGCCGAGCGGGCGGCCGGCTTCGCCCCCCTCACCTTCGCCGCCATCAAGGCCAACCTCAACGACTCGGCCGATGTGAGCTTCTCCGAGATGCTCGACCGCGAGGCGGCCCGTCACATCCGCTGCGGGCGCACCGAGGACGCCCGCGAGGCGGCCGCCGCCTTCCTCGAGAAACGCCAGCCGGTGTTCAAGGGCCGTTAGTCGAGCGGGCGGGGCCGGCTCAGCGCTGGTGGGCCGGGCACCACCACGTCGTGCGCCCGCCCACCACATCGCGTCGTAGGGGGTGGCCGTCGCGCGGGCAGCGCCCTCCGGCCACCCTCGACTCCATCAGGTCGCCGGTGTGGGAGCCGCCGCGGGCGGACAGATCGCGCAGGGTCGAGACCAGCCGGCTGTGCAGGCGCCTCAGGTCGGCCCGGTCGAGCGAGCCGGCGGGCCGGCCGGGGGCCAGGGCCGCCCGCCACAGCAGCTCGTCGGCGATGAGGTTACCGACGCCGGCGAGGCGTGACTGGTCCATGATCCGAGCCTTCAGGGGGGTCGCTGACCCGGCCAGGGCCCGGGCCAGCTCGGCCGGCCCCACCGAGGCCGCGTCCGGCCCGAGGCGCGACTCGTCCGGGTCGAGCTCCACCCCGCCCAGTCGCCTCGGGTCACTGACCCGCAGTACCCCTCCGCCGGCCAGGCCGACCACCAGCCGGTCCCACCTCGGCTCCGTCCGCGAGCTCGAATAGATCAACCGGTCGACCCCGGGCCGGTCGTCCACGATCAGCCGCCCGGTCATGCCGAAGCGCAGCCCGAGGACCGGGCCACCCCTGCCGGTGTCGAGCATGAGCAGCTTCCCCCGCCGGCGGGCGGCGGTGAAGCGCCGGCCGGTCAGCGCCTCCTCCAGCTCGTCGGCGGTGAGACCGCCCTTCAGGAACCAGTCGTCGGGCGCGCCCACCGAGCGGATCCGGCGGCCGAGAACGCTCTCGGCCAGGACCCGGTAAGCCTCCACCTCGACGAGCTCGGGCACGGCATACAGTCTTCCCATGCCCCCCGAGAAGCCGCACTGGGCCCACCTCTTCCCGGAGGTCGTCACCTCGGGCCTGTGCACCGGGTGCGCGGCCTGCGTGGTGGCCTGCCCCTACGACGTCCTCGGTTACGACGACACCAACGGCCGGTATAAGCCGTTCCACGTCGACGCCGACGGCGGCTTCGACGACTGCACCCACGGCCAGCGGGGCTGCACCCTCTGCACCCGGGCCTGCCCCCGCTTTCGCGAGTGGGAGACCGAGACCGACACCTTCCTATTCAGCCGGGCCCGCAATGAGGACGAGGTGGCGGGGATCAGCAAGGACATCGTCCTGGCCCGGGCCACCGACGCCGAGCTGCACGAGCGGGGCCAGGACGGCGGCCTGGTGTCAGCCATCCTGGTGTGGGCGTTGGAGAACGACATGATCGACGCCGCCCTCGTCTCCTACCTCGAGGGCGACGGCACATCCTGGAAGGCCGTTCCCGGCGTCGCCCGCACCCGCCAGGACGTGTTGGCCGCCGCCGGCAGCCGCTACACCTATTCGGCCAACACCTTGGCCTACGGCAAGGCCATCGCCGACGGGGCCGAGCGGCTGGCCATGGTGGGCATGAGCTGCATGGCGTCGGCGCCCCCGATGATGGCAGCCCGCAAGGCGGGCAAGGTCGCCCGCCGCTTCGCCCTGACCGTCGGCCTGTTGTGCTCGAAGACCTTCGACGACGCCATCTTCCCCGAGCTGCTCGAGGCCCGGTACGGCCTCAAGCGCGAGGACATGGTGAAGATGAACATCAAGGGCGTCCTGCAGATCTGGATGCGCGACGGCTCCTACCACGAGATCCCGCTCAAGGAGTGCCACGAGTGGACCCGTGACGGCTGCAAGGCCTGCCCGGACTTCGCCGCCGAGCACGCCGACATCTCCACCGGGGGCATCGGGGCCTTCAACGACTGGACCCTCACGATCGTGCGCACCGACCGGGGCCGCGAGCTGATGGACTCGATGCTGGCCGCCGGGGCCATCGAGGTCCGCCCGGGCGACGACGACCCCGGGGCCGTGGCCCTCCTGCGCAAGCTTTCGCGGGTGTCACGCCGGCGGTGGCCGGAGACGGCCGTGCCCACCCCCGGGCTGGTGCCGGCTCGCCCCGGTGCGTAATGCTCTGAGGAGCTAGCTCGCCGAAGGGGAGGGTCCCATGCCCGAAGCTGTAATCGTCGCCACCGCCCGCACGCCGATCGGCCGGGCGTTCAAAGGTTCGTTGGTCGACTACCGGGCCGACGACATGGGCGGCTTCATCATCCAGAAACTGCTGGAGAAGGCGCCCGCCGTCAGCCCCGGCGACGTCGAGGACGTGATCATGGGCGCCGCCAACCACTCCGGGGAGCAGGGCATGAACATGGCCCGCAACATGGCCTTGCTCGGCGGGCTGCCCGACACCGTCCCGGGGACGTCGGTGAACCGGTTCTGCGCCTCCTCGCTGCAGTCGATCCGCATGGCCTTCCATGCCATCAAGACCGGTGAGGGCGACACCTACGTCGCCGGTGGGGTCGAGAGCGTCAGCCGGACCAGCGGCAAGGGGTTCGGGCGCGACGATCTCAACCCCCGCTTCGTCGACGAGTCGCGGTCGGACTTCGTCAACCACGTGTACATCCCCATGGGCATGACCGCCGAGAACGTGGCCGAGAAGTACAACGTGCCCCGGGCCCGCATGGACGAGTTCGCCAAGCTCAGCCAGGACCGGGCGGTCGAGGCCCAGAAGAACGGCTTCTTCGACCGCGAGATCACCCCGCTCACCCTTCCGGACGGCCGGGTGGTCGACAAGGACGACTGCCCTCGCGCCAACACCACCCTCGAGAAGCTGGCCGAGCTGCCGCCGGCGTTCAAGCCCGAGGGGGGCAAGGTGACCGCCGGAAACGCCTGCCCGCTCAACGACGGCGCCGCCGCCGTGCTGGTCATGGCGGAGGACAAGGCCCGCAGCCTCGGGCTCACCCCGCTGGCTCGCATCAAGGCCAGCGCCGTTTCCGGCCTCGCCCCCGAGATCATGGGGGTCGGGCCGATCGAGGCCTGCCGCAAGGTCCTGGCCAAGGCCAACATGACCATCAAGGACATCGACGTCGTCGAGCTGAACGAGGCGTTCGCCGCCCAGGTCCTCCCGGTGTGTGACGAGGTCGGCATCTCCATCGAGGACCAGCTCAACCCGAACGGCGGCGCCATCGCCCTCGGGCACCCGTTCGGCATGACCGGTGCCCGCATCATGACCACCCTCATCAACGACCTGCAGACTCTCGACAAGACCTACGGGCTCGAGACGATGTGCGTCGGCGGGGGTCAGGGCATGGCCATGATCATCGAGCGGCTCTCCTAGCCGCTTCCCTGCTTCGTCTGCACCGGGCGGCGGGCCACCCGCCGCCCGGTGCGCGTTCACCCTCCCGGCGAGGGTTCGCCCAACTGGCGGGCCCGGGCCAGGACGGCGTCCATCATCTCCTCGGTCAGGGTTCCGGTGAAGGTGTTCTGCTGACTGGGGTGGTAGCAACCGAGCAGGGTGATCCCGCTGGGGGCCGGGGCCTCCGAGCCGTGGCCGAATCGGGGCTTGGGGCGTACGCCGAGCAGCCGGCAGGTCACGTCGTGGGCGAAGTGTCCGAGCGTCAAGATGACCCGAACGTCGGCCAGCAGTCGCATCTCCCGGGTCAGGTAGGGCACGCAGTTGTCGCGCTCGGCCGGGGTGGGCTTGTTCGCCGGTGGCGCGCACCGGACGGCGGCGGCCACGTAGGCGCCGGTGAGGCGCAGCCCGTCGTCGGCCGACACCGACGTGGGCTGGTTGGCGTAGCCGGCCCGCCACAAGGCGGCGAAGAGCCAGTCGCCCGAGCGGTCGCCGGTGAACACCCGCCCGGTGCGGTTGCCGCCGTGGGCGGCGGGCGCCAGACCCACCACCAGAAGATGGGCCTTCGGATCGCCGAACCCGGGGACCGGCCGGCCCCAGTACTCCTGGTCGGCGAAGGAGGCCCGGCGGGTGCGGGCCACGTCCTCGCGCCAAGCCACCAGGCGGGGGCAGCGGCGGCACTCCACGATCTCCGCCGTCACCCGCGAGAGGCTGTCGGTGGTGGACGGCATGAGGACGAGAGTACGGGCGGCGCCCACTACCGTTGTTCCGCCATGCCGGCCCGCAAGCCGAAAACCCCACCGGCCGCCCTCGTGCTCCTCGTCCGCCACGGACGTACGCCCACCACGGGCACCGTCCTGCCGGGACGGGCCGCCGGCCTCAGCCTGTCGGACGAGGGCCGGGCCCAGGCCGAGGCGGTCGCCGAGCGGCTGGCCTCGCTCGGCAAGATCGACGCCGTCTACGCCTCTCCGCTCGAGCGCACCCGCCAGACGGCGGCCCCCATCGCCAAGCGGACCGGACATCGGGTGGTGGTGGAGAAGGGTTTGCTCGAATGCGACTTCGGCGAGTGGACCGGCGGCGACCTCAAGGCGCTTTCGAAGACGCCGGAGTGGAAGGTGGTGCAGCGCTGGCCGAGCGGATTTCGGTTCCCCGGCGGGGAGTCGTTCCCCGAGATGCAGTCGCGTGTCACCTCCACCCTGGTGCGACTGGCGCGCCTCCACCCAGGCGGTCGGATCGTGGCGGTGTCCCACGCCGACCCGATCAAAGCGGCGGTGGCCGACGCCCTCGGCACCCACCTGGACCTGTTCCAGCGCATCGTGATCTCGCCGTGTTCGGTGACCGCCATCGCCTACGGCGACACTGGCCCGACCGTGCTGGCGGTCAACTCGCTCGGCAACCTGGCGGAGCTCCGTCCCTCGTGAGCAACTCCTACGACCTGCCCCGGGTGGACCACCTGACCGTCGGCACCGTGGGTCCGGTCGGCCAGCGGATCTTCCTCCTGCAGGCCCGCCGCGGCGTGGACTCGGTCACCCTCAAGCTAGAGAAGCAACAGGTGGCCGCCCTGTCCGAGTACCTCTCCGACCTGTTGGAGAAGGTCGGTCGTCCCGGCGAGCTGCCCACCGACCTCGAGCTGGAGCTCCCCGCCGAGCCCGAATGGCCGGTCGGCACCCTGGGCGTCGCCTACGACGAGGAGGAGGACACCGTCATCCTCGTGGCCGAGGAGGCCACCGCCGCCGAGGAGGAGGCCGAGGCCCCCGACGGCGCCGTGGCCCGGCTGGGGGCGACCCGGGAGCAGGCCGCCGCCCTCGCCATCCGCGGCGTCCAGCTGGTGGAGGCGGGCCGGCCGTCCTGCCCGCTGTGCGGGTTCCCCCTCGACCCATCCGGTCACGCATGCCCCAGGTCGAACGGCCACCGGCCGCCGACCCCCTGACCGTCCTCGCCCTGGGCGAGGTGGAGGTCGAGGGTCGGATGCCATGGAGCTCCAACCACACCTTCCTGGTCCGTCTCTGCCACGCCGAGGCGGAGATGGCCGCCATCTACAAACCCGGCCGGGGCGAGCGCCCGCTATGGGACTTCCCCGATGGCGTGTTCGTGCGGGAGGCGGCGGCCTGGGAGTTGTCCCGATTCCTGGGCTGGGGCCTCGTCCCCGAGACGATCGTGCGCCACGACGCACCGCTCGGCCCGGGGTCGCTGCAGCGCTTCGTGGCCGCCGACTTCTCGCAGCACTACTTCACCCTGCTTGAGGATCCGGCCCACCACGACTCGCTGCGGGCCATCGCCACCCTCGACGTCCTGCTCAACAACGCCGACCGCAAGAGCGGCCACTGCCTGCTCGGCGAGGACGGCTCCATTTGGGCCATCGACCACGGCCTGTCGTTCCACACCGAGCCCAAGCTGCGCACGGTCATCTGGGATTTCGCCGGCGAGCCGGTGCCGGCCCGCCTGATCCCCGGCATCGAACGGCTGGTCGACGCCGGTCCCCCCGAAGGCGTGGCCGACGTGCTCGACGACGACGAGTGCGAGGCCCTGTTGCTGCGAGCCGAGACGCTGCTGGACCGCCGCATCCTGCCCGCCCCCCACCCCGACCGGCGCCACTACCCCTGGCCGCTGGTGTAGCGGAGGTGGCGGATCTGGCCGCGGCCGTCGAGGGCGGCGACATCGACGAACTGATCGGCGTGATCAACGGGCTGTGCCTCGACGGCGACTGGGACGGCCTGGAGGAGCTCGCCCGCCGCTGCCGGGCGGCGCTGGAGCGGGGCCGCCAGCTGTGGCCGGTCGCGGCCCACGCCGACTACCGGCTGGCGCTGGAGGCCCCGGCCCGGTTGGCGGCGAGGACGATCGAGCCCGGCCGGGGTCGCTTCGCCCCCGGCCCCCTCACCGAGGTGTTGGCGTCGACCCACCGGTGGGATGACCTCGCACCCCACCTGCCGGCCGGCCCGCTGGCCGGCGTGGTCGCCCAGGAGCGGGTGCTGCGGGGCGAGGACCTGACCGCCGACGAGCGGGTCGACCCCTCCGCCCGAGAGCTTCCTCTCCGGCTGGCCGAGTGGGAGCCGGCCTACGCCCTGGCGACCTTCCACCCCGACCGGGCCGACCTGCCGGCGCCGGCGCTCGAGGTAACCGGGATGCCCCAGCCGGTACACGAACACCCGGGTGAGGAGGCCGGATCGGCGGCCAATGTCGACGAGGACGCCGGCGAGGGGCGCCGGGCGCTGCTCGACCTGGTGACGACCTGGACCGGGGAGTCGTCGGGCCGGGCGGAGGCGGTGGCCGTCGAGGGCGGGGCGGCGGACGCCGCCACCCTGCTCGCAGCCCGACCCCGGCAGCTGGTGCCGGTGACGAACGGGTCGGCCGTCGCCCTGATGGCCTGGGCCGGGGCCAGCGGCGGGGCCCACGGACGGCGGCGGGGGGCGGCGGCCGGCCGCTTCGCGGCCTGGTGGGCGCTGGCCGCCCTGGCGGGCATGCTCGACGAGTGGCCTCCCCCCGCCGACACGCTCGGGGAGGCCCTGGCCGAGCTGCGCTTCTACGAGCTCCGCACTGAAGGCAGCCAGACCGGGTGGCGCCTGTCGCTGGCTGTCGAGTCCCCCGCCGACGAGCTGGCGTGGGCGGTGTGGGCGGCGGATCCGGCCGAGGCGGTGGCGCCGGCCCCGGGCTGAGCGCAGATCGGCATTCACCCGCGGGCCGGGGTGGGTGTCAGTCCAGTGTCAACGCAGGTGGCCGAACGGGCCAGGATCACGATGGCGTATCCGCATCGCCTGGCGCCGAAGCCGTGGTCGCCGTCTGCCCGCAACGGCGCGACAGCGCAACGGCCCTCACATGGCGTCGACGTTAGGCAACTCAGGTGTACGGAGTTTTTCGAGTCCCCGACGACGTCTCGGTCCACCGTTGGCGCCAACCCGAAGGGAGCGCAGCGACCGGAGGGGCGGCAGCTACAGGGCGCCGAGGACGCGGTCGGTATAGGCGTTGGCGAAACGGCCGTCGGGGTCGAGCTTGCGCCTCACCGACTGGAAGCGTTCCCAGTCGGGATAGCGGGGCGCCAGGGTGGCGGCCGTCTGGTAGTGCAGCTTTCCCCAGTGGGGGCGCCCGCCGAGCGACCACATGATCTCCTCGACGGCCCGGAAGTACTGGTCGTAGGGCGTGCCCCGGTACATGTGCACGGCGATGTAGCAGCTTTCGCGCCCGTTGGCCGTGGACAGGGGGATCTCGTCGGCGGCGGTGAATCGCACCTCCACGGGGAAGCTCACCAGCAGGCCGCGCTCGTCGACCATCTTGGTGAGCCGGTCGAGGGCGGTGGCCGCCTCGCCCCGGGGAATGGCGTACTCCATCTCACAGAAGTGGACCAGGCGGGGGGTGGTGAACACCTGGTCGCTGCGCCGCACGAAGTCACGCGTGCCCGAGGACGGCACGGCGGTGGCCAGCTTGGGGATCAGCGACGGCCGGCGTCGGCCGATGCGGCAGGCCGCCCCGAAAGCCACATTCTCGAGCAGGACCCGCTCGTAGAGTTCGCGGGCCCGGCCCATGCCCCGGGGCGGCTCATCGGTGTGGTTGTTCGCCTTGGTCAGCGCCCACCGGGTGTGCGGCACCCAGTAGAACTCGAAGTGGTCGTTGCCGTCGACGAGCTCGTCGAGGCGGCCGAGGACGTCGTCCATGCGCATGGGCGCCTCGACGGCATGCATGTTGAATGCCGGCACACACTGCAGGGTGACGGTGGACAGGATCCCGAGGGCGCCGAGCCCCACCCGGGCGACCGACCAGATCTCGGGCTCCTCGTCCGCTGACGCGTTCACGACGGTTCCGTCGCCTATGACGAGGCTGACACCGACGACCTGCTCGGCGATGCCCCGGTAGCGGGCGCCGGTCCCGTGGGTGCCGGTGGAGATGGCCCCGGAGATCGTCTGGTAGCCCACGTCGCCCAGGTTGGGCAGGGCCAGGCCCACGTCGGCCAGCTCGCGGCACAGCTGGTTGATGGTGATGCCGGACTGGACCCGGACCCGCATCGACTGGCGGTCGACGTCGAGCACCCGGTCGTGGCGGTCGAGACGGACCTGCACCCCGGAGGTGGTGGCGATGTCGGTGAAGGAGTGACCGGAGCCGACCGGCTTCACCGTCTGCCCGGAGCGGGCCGCGGCCCGCACCACCTCGGACAGCTCGGCCTCACTGGCCGGGCTTACCACCTCGGCCGGCGCGCACCGCTGGTTACCGCCCCAGTTGACCCATCGGTGCGTCGCCCCCAAGGTGCTGGCCATGGGTCAGGGCGCCGCGATCAGCCCCGCGCCTTGAGCGCCTCGATGAGCTTGGGCACCACCTTGTGGACGTCGCCGACGACCCCGAGGTCGGCGATCGAGAAGATCGGGGCCTCCTGGTCCTTGTTGATGGCGACGATGTTCTTCGAGCCCTTCATGCCCACCATGTGCTGGGTGGCGCCGGAGATGCCACAGGCGATGTAGACGGTGGGTTTCACCGTCTTGCCGGTCTGGCCCACCTGGTAGGCGTAGGGCACCCAGCCGGCGTCGACGATGGCGCGGGAAGCGCCGGGGGCGCCGTTGAGCAGCTTGGCCAGCTCCTCGATCATGGCGTAGTTCTCGGCGCTGCCGAGCCCCCGCCCGCCGGACACGACCACGGCCGCCTCGTCCAGCTTGGGACCGGTGCGCTCCTCCACGTGGCGCTCCAGCAGCTTGGCGTCGCCGGCGTGGCCCACGTCGGGGGCGGTCAGCTCCTCCACCTCGGGGGCCCCGCCGCCGGACTCCTCGGCCGCGAAGGTCTTCGGGCGCACGATGAACAACCCCGGACCGGCTCCGGTGAACTTGGCCTTGGCGATCTGGGTGCCGCCGAAGATGGCGTGCTGGGTGACGAGGTCGTCGCCCTGCTTCTCGATGCCGACGATGTTGGCCAGCACCGGCCGGTCGATGCGGGCCGACAGGCGGCCGATGATGTCTCGGCAGTCGTACGTCGAGCTGCCGAGGATGGCGTCGGGCCCGTCCGCCGAGACCTTCTCGGCGAGGGCGGCCGCCACCCGGGCACCGGCGAGGCCGCCGCCGAGGTCGCTGACGGCCAGGACCTTGGTGGCGCCGTGCGCTCCGAGCTGGGCGGCGGCGTCGGTCGCCTTCTCCCCCCAGACCACGCCCGTGACATTGGAGCCGAAACCGCGGGCGGCGGTGAGCAGCTCGAGGCCGCCCGAGGAGGGCACGCCCTCGACGGTGTCGGCCAGGACCCAGATCTTTTCGGTAGCCATCTCTCTCCTACAGAAGCTTGAGCTCGTCGAGGAAGGCGACGACCCGCTCGTGGGCATCGCCTTCGTCCACCACGATCTCGCCCGCCTTGCGCTCCTCGGCCTGGGCGACCTCGATCATCTCCTGGCGGGCGCCCTTCAGGCCGACCTCGTCGGCGGACAGGCCGAGGTCCGAAACCGTCAGGGTCTCGACCGGCTTGCTCTTGGCGGCCATGATCCCCTTGAAGGAGGGGTAGCGGGGCTCGACCACGCCGGCGGTGACGGTGATGACCACCGGCAGGGCGCACTCCACCTCGTCGTAGCCGGCCTCGGTCTGCCGGTTGACCTTCACCTTCCCGTCGGCCACGTCGACCGACTTGGCGAAGGTCACCGACGGGAGGCCGAGCAGCTCGGCCACCTGGACCGGCGTCGTGCCGGTGTAGCCGTCGGTCGACTCGGTCGCCGCCACCACCAGGTCGGGCTCGGCCCGCTTGATGGCGGCGGCCAGCACCTTGGCCGTCGACAGGGCGTCGGACCCCTTGAGGGCGTCGTCGCTGACCAGGATGGCCTTGGCGGCCCCCATGGCCAGCGCCGTACGCAGGCCGCTGGTCTCGCCGTTGGGGGCCATGGACACCAGCGTCACCTCTCCGCCACCGGCCCGCTCGGCCAGCTGCAGCGCCATCTCGACCCCGTAGGCGTCGGAGTCGTCGAGGATCAGCTTGCCCTCGCGTACGAGGGTCTTGGTCGAGGGGTCGAGGCTGCCGGGTGCAGCCGGATCGGGAATCTGCTTCACACAGACGACCACGTTCATGGGGCGCATTCTCCTCGACCGCCTCGGGAGTGTCGAACCGGCACCTCCGGCGGACGGTCACCCGGGTTGCGGTGCCCGCTCGTTACCCACCAGACCGGCGGCCCTCACCCCGTCGACTACTTTCGTCCCTTCGGGCTGGACTTCCGAGGGGCAGGAAAGCGGGTCGCGCGTGGCCGACAAGGACGAGGTGAGGCTGGTCGTTCCGGCCAGCCCGGAGTTCGTGCGCCTGGCCCGGGTGACCGCCTCGGGCCTGGCCAGCCGCCTCGGCTTCAGCTACGACGAGATCGAGGACCTGCGCCTGGCCGTCGACGAGCTCTGCTACGCCGTCATCGGCCCGGCCGGCCGGCCCGGGGCCCTGACCGTGCGCTTCTTCATCCGCGAGGGCGGCCTCGAGGTCGAAGGCACCGGCCATTTCGACCCCGGCGGCCCGCCGGTCGGGTTGTCGGACCTGTCCCACCAGATCCTCACCGCCCTGGTCGACAGCCACGACGTGCGTGCCGACCTCGACGGCCAGCCGTCGGTGTGGCTGCGTAAGCGGGGAAGGGCGGCCGAGGCCGGATGACCCCAGACCCCGACGAGCGCGAGGAGCTGCGGCGACAGTTCGCCGTCTTCGCCGAGACCCGCGAGCCGGCGCTTCGTGAGGAGCTGGTCAACGCCCACCTCGGCCTGGCCGAGTACCTGGCCCGCCGGTTCGCCAACCGGGGGGAGCCCCTCGACGACCTCATCCAGGTGGCCTCGATCGGCCTGGTCAAGGCGGTCGACCGCTTCGATCCGGAGCGGGCCGTCGAGTTCTCCACCTACGCCACCCACACCATCGTCGGGGAGCTGAAGCGCCACTTCCGCGACAAGGGCTGGGCGGTCCGGGCGCCCCGGCGGCTGCAGGAGCTGTACCTCCGACTGGGCCAGGTTATCTCCACGCTGTCCCAGACCCTCGGCCGCTCACCGACGATCAGCGAGCTGGCCGAGGAGGTCCAGGCGTCCGAAGAGGAGGTGCTCGAGGCGCTCGAAGCGGGCCAGGCCTACCGGTTCGCCTCGCTGGACGCGCCCGCCCCCGGGCCCGACGACGAGGGGTCGGCCACCCTGGCCAGCCAGCTGGGCGAGGACGACCCCACCATGATGGCGGCCGAGGACCGCGCCGCCCTCGGCCCGCTGCTCGAGCACCTTCCGCCCCGCGAGCAGCGCATCCTGTTCCTCCGCTTCTTCCAGGGCATGACGCAGTCGGAGATCGCCTCCCAGCTCGGCATCTCCCAGATGCACGTGTCGCGCCTGCTGGCCCGCAGCCTGGCCCAGCTCCGCTCGGTTGCCGCCGAGTCGTAGGGCGGTGCGGCTGCTTCTCGTCGTCAACGTGTCGGCGTCGGCCGTCACGCCGCGCACCCGGGTCGTCATCGCCAAGGCGCTGGCGGCCGACCACAAGCTCGAGGTGGTCGAGACCGATCGGCGGGGTCACGCCACCCACCTGGCTCACGAGGCCGCCACCGAAGGCTGGGACGCGGTGGTCGTCCTCGGCGGGGACGGGACGGTCAACGAGGCGGCCAACGGCCTGGTCGGCACGGACACCGCCCTCGGGGTGCTTCCCGGGGGTTCGACCAACGTGTTCGCCCGCACCATCGGGGCGTCCACCGACCCCATCGAAGCGACCGGTCAGCTCCTGGCCTCGCTGGCCGGCGGCGAGCGTCGGCGCATCGGCATGGGACGGGCCGACGAGCGCTACTTCCTGTTCCACCTCGGCGTCGGCTTCGACGCCGCCGTCATCGACCGGGTCGAGCGGCGCCACATCCTCAAGCGCTACGCCGGTCACCCTCTGTTCGTGGCCGCCGCCGTCGACACCTGGGTCCGCCACTACGACCGCAGCCGGCCCCGGTTCTCGGTGTCGGTGCCCGGCCCCGACCCGGCCGGCGAAGCCGCCGATTCCCTCGAGGGTGGCTACTTCGCCGTGTTCCTCAACAGCGACCCCTACACCTTTCTCGGCACCCGACCCCTCCATCTCGGCCCCGGCACCGGGCCCGACGACGGCTTGGCCGTGGTCGCCTTCCGGTCGCTGCGGCTCACCGACCTGTTGGGAACGGCCGCTCGGGCCCTCGGGTCGGGCCGGCGGGTCGGCCGCCCGCACCGGATCTGGGCGCTCGACCACCTGGAGGAGGCCGAGGTCACCGGGCTCAGCGGGCCCGACGGCGACCCGGCGGGCGCCGCCTTCCCCTACCAGGTGGACGGCGACTTCCTCGGGCTGACCAGCGCCCTGCGGGTCAGCCACCACCCGGCGGTGATCGACGTCCTCTACCCGCCGGGCTCCTGAACCTCACGCCCCAGGGCCGCCAGAGCCACATCGGGTCGGTTGGTGATGATGGCGTCCACTCCGGCCCCGGCCAGCCAACGAATTCGTTCCGGGTCGTCGACGGTCCAGGTGTTGACGGCGACCCCGGAGTCGTGGGCGGAGGCCACCAGTTCGGTCGTGACCACCCGGTGGTGGGGATGCAGGGCCCGGTGGCCGCGGGACCGGACCAGCTCGAGGGCCTGGTGCTGGTCGAGCGACTCGGTGGTGAGAAGGCCCGTCACCAGGTCCCCGTCGACGGCGAGGGCGGCGTCGATCGATGCCAGCGAGAACGACGAGACGATGACCGACGCCCGGCGCTCGGCGACCATGGCCGCCACCTGCCGGGCGACCAGCTCGGCCTCGTCCCAGCCCGGCTCCCAGGGGAGGTTCTTGATCTCGGCGTTCACCACCAGACCGGCGCAGGCGTCGAGGGCGGCGTCGAGCAACGGGACGGAGCCCGGAAGCTCAGCGACGGTGAGCTCGGCCACCGGGCCGACCCCCTCGATCACCGCGTCGTGGTGGACGACGAGGGCGCCGTCCGCGCTGCGTCGCACGTCCAGCTCGACACCGTCGGCGCCCAGCCGGACCGCCTCCAGGAAGGCCTCGATGGTGTTCTCCGGGCAGGCGGCCGACGCCCCCCGGTGACCCAGGACCGCCACGGCAGGGAAGCCCACGTTTCGCGCCGCCGAAGCAGGAAACGGCCCGCCTTTGGACGAATCAAAGCCTTGCTTTACCACCGGCCTCACCATATGATCGCCGTATCACCTTTACTGCTCGGTAACACGTATGTCGCCGGCATGTGAATGTATTCACAAGTGAACTAGTCACCGCCGAGGAGGGACCGTGGCCCTGACCTGGAGCCGCACCATCGACTGGGACAGCGACAACTGGCGCGATGTGGCGGCGTGTCGAGACACGGACCCGGACCTCTTCTTCCCGGTGGGCACGACCGGCCCCGCCCTCGAGCAGATCGCCGCCGCCCAGGCCGTATGCCGCCAGTGCCCGGCCCTGGAGCCTTGCCTGGAGTTCGCCCTGGCCACCAACCAGGAGTCCGGGGTATGGGGCGCCACCTCCGAGGAGGAGCGGCGCAAGCTGCGCAAGTCGTGGCTGGCCCGCCAGCGCCGGGCTTCCTGAGGAACCCCTAGCCAATCTTCTGCGGCTCCGGCAGGGGGACCCGCAGGCTCACCCGGGTGCCGTCCGTGCCCGCCATGCCGATCTCCCCTTGGAGCTGGCCGGTCACCAGGTCGCGCACCAGCGACAGGCCGAGGCTGGTGGTCCGGGCCACGTCGAACCCCTCCGGCAGGCCGACCCCGTTGTCGATAACGGTCACCCGCAGCTCGGACCCGTCGTTGGCGAAGTCCAGCGCCACCCGCCGCGCCTCCGCCCCGGGGTCCGACCCGTCCACGAAAGCGTGCTCCACCGCGTTCTGCAGCAGCTCCGCCATGACCACCGCCAACGGCGTGGCCACGTCGGCGGGGACCTCCCCGGGGTCGCCGCTCACCTGGATGGCGACGGGCCGGTCGAAGGACGCGGCGGCGTCCTCGGCCATGTGGACGAGGGAGCGCACGATCTCCCCGAAGGCCACCTGGTCGCCGGGGTCCCGCGACAGGATCTCGTGGACCAGGGCGATCGACCGGATGCGCCGCTCCGCCTCCTGCAGGGCGGTGCGGCCCTCGTCGGAACCCAGCCGGCGGCCCTGCAGCCGCAGCAGCGACGAGATGGTCTGCAGGTTGTTCTTCACCCGGTGGTGGACCTCGCGGATGGTGGCGTCCTTGGAGATCAGGAGCCGGTCGCGCCGGCGCAGGTCGGTGACGTCACGCATGAGGGCCACCGCGCCGGACGGTCGCCCCTCCTCCAGCAAGGGGATCACCCTGATGACGACGATCAGGTCGGGGCGACGCTCGACCTCCTCGGTGACGGGCATCGCCGTCTGCAGGGCCCGCTCGGTCGACGTCACCTCGAGTCCCAGCTCGTCAAGCCGGGCCCCGGCGACATTGCTGTGCACCCCCATGCGGTGCAGGGCCGACACCGCGTTCGGTGACGCGTACTCGATGCGCCCGCGACCGTCGACGAGTACGACGCCGTCACCGACCCGAGGCGCCTCCGCCGCCGCCGAGTCCTCGGCGGTGTCGAACGGGAACTCGCCGTTGACGATCATGCGGGCGAAACGGTCGAAGGTGTCGACGTAGACCGCCTCCAGCTCGCCCTGGCGGCGCCCGACCGTCGGGGCCGACTCGCGGGTGAGCACGGCCAGCATGCGGCCACCGTGGCGCACGGGGATGCACTGCACCCGCGCCCGCTCGGCGCCGACCTGTTGCATCTCGCCCTCGACGATGGCTCCCAGCTGCCACGACCGGGCCACCAACGGTCGGTCCGTCTCCTCGTAGGTGCGGCCCAGCATGTCCTCGCGATAGAGGGTGGGGTTGGTCGTGGGGCGCATCTGCCCGACGATCCGGAACACCGACGGATCCTCCTCCGAGGTCGGCACCAGCAGGAGCAGGTCGGCGAAGCACAGGTCGGCGAGCATCCCCCAGCTGCCCATCAGCCGCTGCAGGTGGCCCACGTCCTCGGGGCTGAGCCACTCGGGGAGCGCTTGGGGCATGGCCGGCGACCGCCCTCAGATACCGACGGAGTGACGGACCCGCCCCCGGAAGGCGGCCAGCTCGGTGTAGCCCGCCGCACCGAGCAGCTGGCGCAGGTCGTCGCTGCGGAAGGCGACCTGGCCGGGGCCGTGGGTGTCCGAGGCGGTGGTGACGGGCACGCCGGCCGCGGCCAGCTTGGTCAGCAGGTCGGGCGCCGGGTAGGCCTCGGCCGCCGGCTTGCGCCACCCGGCCGAGCTCACCTCGGCGGCCATGCCGGTCCGGGCGGCGGCCTCGGCGATGCGGTCGTGGAACTCATCCGGTGCGGCCGGCCGGTGGCCGGCGACCTTGGCCAGATCGGGGTGGGCCAGCACGTCGCAGGTGGCGCTGTCGGCCAGCTCTTCGAGGCAGGTGGTGTAGGCGTCCCACACGGCGTCGATGCCCCGCCTCCCCCACTCGGCGACCATCTCGGGGTCCTCCAGCCAGTCGAACAGCCACGCCCCGATCCAGTGCACCGAGCCGAGCAGCACGTCGAACGGGTAGCCGGCCAGCAGACCGGCGACCTTGGCCATGAGGCCCGGGTAGTGGTCCACCTCCAGTCCGAGCAGCACCGGCAGCCCCGCCGCCTTTGCCTCCATCACCGTGGCCACGTAGTCGTCGAGATCGGCGTGGGCGTGGTCGTCCCAGTAGCGGGCCATGGCGGCGCGCAGGTTGGGATCGGGGTCGTCGTCCCAGAAGTCACCGAGGAGATCGCGGGCGGACCGGAAGCGGAAGAGGTGCTCGGTGACGGCGATCTCGCCCACGCCGGCACCGGCCGCCAGGGCGCAGTACTCGGACAGCTCCTCGACGGTCGGCGCCCGGTCGCGCTGGCCGTGGGGCCACAGGTGCACGTGGTAGTCGAGCACCGCCTAGCCGGCCTTGCGGATCAGCGTGACTCCGTCGCGCACGGTGAGTTGCACGCACACGACGCGGGGGTCCGCCGCCACCCGCTCGTTGAACTGGCGGATGGCCGCGGTGTCCTCGCTTTGGTCGGACTGGTCGATGACCCGCCCGCTCCACAGGGTGTTGTCGGCCATGATCAGCCCGGAGTCGGTCAGCTTGGGCAGGACCGCTTCGAAGTAGTTGAGGTAGTTGCGCTTGTCGGCGTCGATGAAGACCAGGTCGAAGGGCCCCTCGAGGCGGGCGATGGACTCGAGCGCCGGCCCGAACCGCAGCTCGATACGGTCGGCATGCGGGCTGGCGGCGATGTGGCGGCGGGCGATGTCGGCGTGGCGCTCGGACACCTCGCAGGTGACGATGAGCCCGTCCGGGGGCAGGGCGGCCGCCATCGACAGCGAGGAGTAGCCGGTGAAGGTGCCGATCTCGAGGATCCGCCGGGCCCGGCTGGCGAACACCATCATCTCGAGGAAGCGGCCCTCGAGGGCGCCCACCATCATGCCGGAGAGGGCGCCCAGCTCCGCCTTGGTCTCCTCGGCCAGGTGCTGGAGGTGGGCGGCCGGCGGGGTGGTATGGGACTCGGCGTATGCCTCGATCGACGGTTCGATGACCCCGGCCATGTCAGCTCCAGATCGCCTCGCCCAGGCGCAGCAGGCCGCCCAGGTCGCAGATGTCGGTTTCGAAGAAGGGCACGGTCGCCACCACCTCCGGGCTCACGGCCAGCTCGGCTCGCTGCTCGGCCTCGCGCTGGGCCACCACCTGGAAGTTGAGGAAGCTGGCGGATACCTCGGTGAGCACCCGCTCGACCTGGCTGCGCTCGGCGGACAGGTCGAGGTAGGCGGCGAGCTCGGCGGCGCGCGACTCGATCCGCTCGGCCGTGCGGGTGGCCTCCTCGTCGAGCAGGTACTCGGGGAGGACCCGGTTGAGGACGACCGCCCCCAGGTGGAGCCGGCGTTCGTCGAGGGCGTCGATGAAGAACTCCGCCTCGTGCAGGGGGGACGCCTCGAGCGTGCTCACGACCACGAACGTGGTGCGGCGGTCGTGCAGCAGGCGCGACACGGCCCGGGCCCGCTCGACGAAGCCGTCGTACATGGTCTGGAACAGGATGAAGAACTCGGCGATGTCCTCGAGGAACTGGCTGCCGAGGATGCGGTCGGCCACCTGGTAGAAGGGCCGCGACGCCAGGTTCACCAGCCGCGACCGGTAGGGGGCGATGAGCCAGCGCAGCAGGCGGCTGGAGAAGAAGTCGCCCATTCGGGCCGGCGCCTCGAGGAAGTCGATGGCGTTGCGGGTCGGGGGGGTGTCCACCACGATCAGGTCGTAGCTGCCCTCGCTGTGGATCTCGTAGAGGCGCTCCATGGCGATGTAGTCGTGGCTCTGCACGAAACGGCTGGAGATGTTCTGGTAGAGCGGGTTGCCGAGGATGCGGTGGGCGGTGTCCTCGTCGGGGGCGTGGCGCAGCACCAGCTGGTCCCACGACTGCTTGGTGTCGAGCATGGCGGCCCACAGCTCGCCCCGCGGGGTAACCCCCGCCTGCTGGAAGGCCTCGGCAGGGACCTGGTGCTCGTCGTTGCCGATCCCCTCGAGCCCGAGGGCCTGGGCCAGCCGACGGGCAGGGTCGACGGTCACCACCAGCACCTTGCTGCCGTGACGTACCGCAGCCATGGCGGCGGCGGCGGCGGCCGTGGTCGTCTTGCCCACCCCCCCCGACCCGCAGCAGATGGCGATCTCCTTGGCCGCCAGCAGCTGGTCGACGGTGGCGGCCCGGCCGTCGCCGTGCTTGTCCCGCGGGGTCATCGGGTCATATCCCCAGCTCGGCCGCCAGGGCGGCGGTCACCTGGCGGAGGGCCCGCTGCCCGTGGGCCCGGGTGAACAGGTAGGGCACGTAGATCAGGGGCACCGAGTGGTCGATGCCGTCGCGCAACCGCTGCAGATGGCCGGCCCGGGTGCGGCGGAGGGTGACGGCCAGGCGGGCGGCGGCCAGCAGGGGCCCGGCGTCGCCGGAGGCGGCCTCGCCGAGGTTCTCGGCGACCTCCGGGTCGCACAGGGTCTCGAAGATCTCCTCCTCGGCCCGGGTGAACAGCTCCGGCAGCACCCGGTTGACGACGACGGCGGCCAAATCGACGGTCGTCTCCTTGGAGATCCGCTCGGCCAGCTCGACCGTCTCGACCACCGGCATCTCCTCGGGGGTGGCCACCAGGCACAGGCCGGTCACATCGGGGTCGGAGAGGATGTCGAGCATCCACCCCGTTTGCTGGCGCACCCGACCCACCTGCACCAGGCTGTTGATGGCCTGAGGGGCGGCCAGCTGGCCGACGATGTGGCCGGTGGCGCTGGCGTCCACCACGATCAGGTCGTAGTGGCGCTCGCGCACCTCGTAGGCGAGTTTGCCGACGGTGAGGATCTCCTTCACGCCGGGGGCGGCGGTGGCCACGAAGTCGAAGGCCCGGGCCACCGGTCCGATGCGGCCCACCATGGGCACCCGCAGTTGGATGTTGAGGTACTCGCGCAGCGACTCCTCGGTGTTCATCGACATGGCCCACAGCCCCGGCTGGACCTGGCGGGGCTGGTAGCCGGTCTGGTCGCACTCGTAGGAGGAGGCGATGTCGCCCTTGGCGTCGATCTCGCAGACCAGCGTCTTCTGGCCGCGCTCCGCCGCCAGCAGGGCGAGGGCGGCGGCGATGGTGGTTTTGCCGACGCCGCCCTTGCCGCTGACGAACAGCAGCTTGCGGTCGAGGAGGGCGGTCATCGGACCCGGGCTACGGGGTGCCGAAACCGACCCGGCGGTCCTCGCCGGGAGCCCCGATCTCGACGTAGGCGACCTTGGCCGAGGGCAGGCCCACCTTGCGGCCCCTGCGGTCGGTGAGCCAGAGCACACCCTCGGGGCGCCCCAGCGCCTCGTCGATGCTCTTGGACAGCTGGTCGCGGTCGGCGTCGTCCGCCAGCTCCACCTCGATCTCCCTCGGCGCCTGGGTGACGCCGACGCGAACGACGATCACGGCAACTCCTTCTCGGTCCCCAACGGGGCTCGTGGCTGGGCCATCGTAGGCGTCCCTCGGGACCGTCACAGCGGTCGGCCACACTGGTGGCGTGAGCGAGCTGGCCGAACTTCCGGGCCCGAGCGAGCGGGCCGTCCGCTGGGGTTCCACCATGGACGGCCACCCGGCGGCCACCGGAGTGCGCCGGGCCCATCTCGACAGCCGGGCCCAGGTGGGGCGCACCCCCGCCCGGCGACGCGAGGAGCGCGAGGAGGCCGAGGACGCCGCCCTGGCCCCCGGGGCGACCCGCGCAGCCGGGGCCGGCCGGCGGGCGGCGCCCGAGGAGCCCGACCCTCTGCGGACCTGCTTCGAGCGCGACCGCGACCGGATCCTGCACCGGACCACGGCGTTCCGCCGCCTGGCGGGCAAGACCCAGGTCTTCATCTTCCCCGAGGACCACCAGCGGACCCGGCTGACCCACGCCCTCGAGGTGGCCCAGGTGGCCACCAGCATCGCCCGGGCGGCCCGGCTCAACGTGGCCCTGACCGAGGCCATCGCCCTGGGCCATGACTGCGGGCACGGTCCGGGCGGCCACGCCAGCGAGGACGCCCTCGACCCCTACGTGGCCGGAGGCTTCGACCACGCCGTCTGGGGCGCCGACGTGGTGCTGTCCCACCTGAACCTGTGCACCGAGACCCTGGACGGCATCCGCAACCACTCCTGGTCCCGTCCCGCTCCGTCCACTCCGGAGGGGGAGGTGGTGAGCTGGGCCGACCGCATCGCCTATGTGTGTCACGACTTCGAGGACGCGGTGTGGGCCGGCATCGTCACCCCGGCGATGCTGCCCGACGTGGTGAAGCAGCGCTGCGGCGCCCGCCGGGGCGAGCAGCTGGGGGCCTTCATCGACGCCGTGGTGGAAACCATCTCCGCCACCGGCGAGGTGGGCATGGCCGAGGACATGGCCGAGGCTCTCTCGGAGTTCCGCCGGCTCAACTACGAACAGGTCTACCTGCGCCCGGCGTCGGTCGCCCAGGGCCAGGCCGTGGTCCGCCTGCTGCGGGCCCTGGTCGAGCACTTCGTCGACCGCCCCAACCTGATACCGGCGGTCGCCGAAGCCGGCGGCGTGCCGGCGGGCAGCGAGGCCGCCCTGCACGAGGCGGTCGCCTACGTGGCCGGCATGACCGACCGCTACGCCTGCCAGATGGCGATGGCCCACCTGGCGTGGGACCGGTCCCAGCTGCCGGGCGGAGTCGACATCCCCCGCTAGCTCTCCGCCGCCATCTCGTCGGCCCAGGCCGGTGCGTGACGGCGGGCCCACCTGCGGCTCACCCGACCGGTGATCATCGAGCGCAGGCTGGCGGGATGGGTCAGAGCCATGCCGACGTGACCGACGATCACCACCACGATGAAGGTGGCGAGCACGTCGTGCACGAACGTGGCGCCCGTCCGCCACGAATCGGGGAAGGGCCCGAACCACCACATCACCGCCCCGGTCATCAGCATGACGACGATCGACCCGCCGGTGAAGGAGACGTTCAGCTTCTGGCCCGGGTTCAGCTTGTCCAGCCGCACGAAGGCGTCTCTTCCGAACGAGCGCAACCAGGCCAGCTCCCCCGCGCTCCACCGGTTGACCCGGCGCAGGTCGGCCCGCAGCGTCCGCCCCCACGGACCGAGAACCGACAGCAGCACGGGCACGGGCAGGAACACGCCGGTCCAGACGTGGATGCGGGCCACCACGTCGCGGTGGCCGACCACGGCGGCCAGCGACCCGAAATAGAGGGGGATCGCCGTCAGCACGAGCACGGAGAACATGGCGGCGTTGACCCAGTGCAGGGCTCGCTCGACTCCGTCGAACCGCACGACGGAGCCGGCGTCAACGTCTTGGCCGCCGGGGCCGGGCCGCTCAGGACGTCGGAGCGTCGTCACGGCCGTTGGACCGTCCCACCCAGGCGTCGATGTCGTAGCCGTTCTGCTCCCAGTAGCCCGGCTCCACCCGGTCGACCACCCGGATGCCCGACAGCCACTTGCACGACTTGTAGCCGTACATGGGGGCGACGTGGAGCCGGACCGGGCCACCGTGCTGCGAGGTGACCGGGCCGCCCTCGAACCCGTAGGCGGCGATGACGTCGGGCCGGCGGGCCTGATCGAGGGTGAGGCTCTCGGTGTACACGCCGTCGAAGGAGTCGAAGCGCAGCGCCCGCGCTGACGGGAGAACCCCCGCCTCATCCAGCAGCGTCGAGATGAGAACGCCGTCCCAGCGGACCTTGGCCACCCGCCAGCCGGTGACGCACTGGAAGTCACGCACCAGGGTGGTGGACGGCATCCCCTTCAACTGATCGAAGGACAGCTCCAACGGCCGCTCGACCAGGCCGGTGACGGACAACCGGTACTGCGAAGTGGGCATGGAGGGCAGCGAGTCGGTGACGGTGTAGATGCGGAACCGGTCCTCGCCGGGGATGAGGGCGCTCACTCCCCCGCCACTGACCGAGGTGACGGGGCGGAGGGCGGCGGCCACCCAGCGCTGCACCGACGAACCCACGACCACGCCGGCCGCCCCGAGCCCGACCATGCCGAGGAAGACCCGCCGTCCCACCGGGGTGGCCACCTCGCCGGTGGCCCGGGGGCTCCTCACGGCAACGAGCGTAGGGGGCGGCGGCCCGGTTGGGACGTCGGGGTCCGCTATCGGCGGCCCCGGCGCTCAGACCGGGTTGACCCGCAGCTCCGACCGGTAGATGCGGGTCGGCCCCATCTCGACGATCTTGCTGGCCACCTCGGCGAAGGCCCGGCTGGCCTCGCCGTCGGGGTCGGAGACGGTGACCGGAACCCCCCGGTCGCCGCCTTCGCGCACGGCGGTGACGAGCGGAACCTGCCCGATCAGGGGCACGCCCAACGACTGGGCCAGCGATTCGCCGCCTCCGGCGCCGAACAGCTCGTAGCGGTGGCCGTCGTCGCCGGTGAACCACGACATGTTCTCGATGACGCCCCGGAGGGTGAGGTTGAGCTTGCGGGCCATGTACGCCGTCTTCTGGGCTACCCGCTGGGCCGCCGGCTGCGGGGTGGTGACGACGAACACCTCCGAGCGGGGCAGGTACTGGCCCATGGACAGGGCGACGTCGCCGGTGCCCGGCGGCATGTCGATGACGAGGAAGTCGAGGTCGCCCCACGCCACGTCGACGAGGAACTGCTCGAGGGCTTTGTGGAGCATGGGGCCGCGCCACATGACCGGCTGGTCCTCGCCGACGAAGAAACCCATCGAGATGCAGCTGATGCCGTACGCCTCCGGCGGCAGGATCTTGTTGTCGTCGATGACCGGGGCCTCGGTAAGCCCGAGCATGAGGGGGACGGAGTAGCCGTACACGTCGGCGTCGAGGATGCCCACCTGGTGGCCGGCCCGGGCCAGCGACACGGCCACGTTGACGGTGACCGACGACTTGCCCACGCCCCCCTTGCCCGAGGAGATGCCGAGGATGCGGGTGCGCGAGTCGTTCCCACCGAAGCGGTTCGGGCGTCCCAGCTCGTGGCCCAGGGGCTGGCCGGCGGGGCCTGGGGCGTGCTGGTGCTCGGTTGCCATGCTGGTGAACGGGCCTCCCGACCGGATGGGGGAATTTCTCCTATCCGGGTAGGTAGAATATCCCTGTGGCCCGGAGCATCCCGCCGCCCTCGCTGGGCGAGCGGCCGCTGACCGACGAGGAGTTCTCCGCCGCGGTCGTGGCCGTCACCTCGGCCTTCGGCGACCCGACCCGGCGTGACATTTACCTTTTCGCCCGGCGCGACACCGGGGTGACGGCCGCCGAGGTGGCCGAGCGCTTCGAGCTGCACCCCAACGTGGCCCGCCACCACCTCGACAAGCTGGCCGCCGGCGGTTACCTCGAGGTCTTCCTCGAGCGGCCCGGCACCGGGGGCGCCGGCCGCCCCTCCAAGCGCTACCGGGCCGTGGCCGGGCGGACCGGGTTCGACCTGCCGGCCCGCAAGGACGACCTCCTCGTGACCCTGCTGCAGCGGGCGCTGGCCCTTCTGCCAGCTGAGCAGGCCGAGGTGATGGCCGAACAGGTCGGCGAGGAGTACGGCCGCTCCCTGGCCGCCACTATGGCCCCCGCCGAGGGACACCGCTCGCTGCGGGCGTCGCTCGGGGCGGTGGCCGAGGCCCTCACCGCCCACGGGTTCGCCGCCCACGCCGAGGCCCGGGCCGGCACCATCGCCATCATCTCGGACCTCTGCCCCTTCGGTCCCGCCGCCTCCCAGCACCCGGTCATCTGCGCGGTGGACCGGGGCATGGTGCGGGGAATGCTCGCCGGCCTCTACGGCGACACCGCGCCCACGACCGAGTCGTCGCGGGCCCAGGGCGACGCCTCCTGCGTCACCGTCGTCTGAGTGGGCCGCCACTACCTCGATCACGCCTCGACCAGCCCGGCCCGTCCCGAGGTGGTGGAGGCCATGCTCGGTTGGATGACCGGCGAGCGGTCCGCCGACCCGGCCCGGGTCCACACCGAAGGCCGCGTCGCCCGTGCCGCGGTGGAGGAGGCCCGCGAGGCGGTGGCCGAGCTCCTCGGGGCCCGACCCCGCGAGGTGGTGTTCACCAGCGGGGCGACCGAGGCGATCAACGCCGCGGTGTGGGGAGCGTCGCGCCGCCGGGCCGGAGCCATGTTGTGCGCCGGCGTGGAGCACTCGGCCGTGCGCGACGCATCGCGCCGGGCCGGCCCGGTCGTGGACGTGCCGGTCGACCGGGCCGGACGGATGCACGCCGAGGCGGTGATCGAAGCGGCGGCAACGGCGGGCGAGGTGTCGCTGGTCCACTGCCAGTGGGCCAACCACGAGGTGGGCACCACCCAGCCGGTGCCCGAGGTGGCCGAAGCCGCCCGGCGGGCCGGGGCGCTGGTCCACGTCGACGCGGCGGCGGCCGCCGGCCACCTGCCCGTGGACTTCGCCGGCTCGGATCTCGACCTCGTGTCGGTCAGCGCCCACAAGCTGGGCGGCCCCAAAGGGGTGGGCGCCCTCTTGGTGCGGCGGGGGCTGCGGATGGACCCGTTGCTGGTGGGAGGCGAGCAGGAGCGGGCCCGGCGGGCGGGCCTCGAGAACGTGCCCGGCATCGTCGGCTTCGGCGCCGCCGCCCGGGCGCTGCTCGCCGAGGGCCGGCTGGCCGCCGAGGCCGAGTCCGCCCGGCGCATGACCGAGCGCGTTCTGGACGCGGTGCCGGCGGTGCCCGGCGCCTCCGTCTATGGGGACCCGGCCGGCCGGGTTCCCCACATCGTGTGCCTCGGAGTCGAGGGGGTGGAGGCCGAGGCGGTGGTGCTCGGGCTCGACCAGGCCGGCGTCGCCGTGCACTCGGGCTCGGCCTGCTCGTCGGAGACGCTCGAGCCCTCCCCGGTGCTGGAGGCGATGGGGGTGGACGCCGACCGGTCGGTGCGGGTGTCGGTCGGGTGGTCGACCACCGACGACGACATCGACGCTCTGGTGGCCGCCCTGCCGGACGTGGTGGCCCGGCTGCGGGCGCTACGCGCCGGCGGCTGACCCGGCTTCCTGGCGGGCCCGGGCCAGCACCGCCTTGACGGCGTCGGCGTTGGCTGCCGGCGGGTTGGAGGCGAGGTAGGCCTCGAGCTGGGGGACGGCGTCGGCCGCGTCGTGTTGGTCGTCGAGGAGCATGACGCCGAGGAAGAAATGGGCGTCGGGGTAGCCGGGGGCGATGGCGACGGCGTCCCGCTCGGAAGCCAAGGCCTGGCCGAGAAGGTTCTTGTCGTCGCGCACGTTGCCCGCCTCGCGCAGCAGCCAGCCGCGGTAGGCGAGCGCCTCGACCTGGTGCGGGTCGGCCCGCAGCACGGCGTCGTACAGCCGGAGGGCGCCCACGCTGTCGCCGTTGGCCAGCGCCACCCGCGCCGCGGCCAGCTCCTGGTCGGGGGTCATGGCCACCGAGCCGGTGATGGTCTGGCCCGGCGAGCGCCACCCGGCCATGCCGGCGGCGACGAAGGCGACGCCACCAGCGAAGAAGAGGGCGCCGGCCACGGCGACGACGGTCCGCAGCCGCCGGCGGCTGCGGGGCGGGGAGGCCGGGCCGCCATCAGCGGGCGCCGCCGCCGGAGTGTCGGCCGGCGTCTCCGCTTCGCCCAGCAGGCGCAGCACCTCAGCGGCCCGGGCCGTGTAGCCGTCGCGCAGGGCCCGGTGGTCCTCGGGGCTGATCTCCCCGTCGGCCAGCTCGGCTTCGAGGTCGCGCAGCGAGGCCAGCAGGAAGTCGCGCTCCTGGCGGAGCGCCTCAACTGACCGGGCTTCGGTGACCGGACCGGGGGTCACGGCTCGTCTCCCGGTGGGCCGCCGCTCCGGGCCAACGCTTCCTCCACCAGGCGACGGTCCGCTTCGGCCGGATCCCCGCCCGAGACGGCACGACGCCAGCGGGCGAAGGCGAACGCCAGGGCGCCGAGGGCGATGACGGCGCCGGCCACGGGGAGCTCCCACACCAGCCCGGCCACGCCCCGGGTCGGGGGCCGCAGCAGGATGTCGCGCCCGTAGCGGCCGGCCAGCCAGCTCTCGATCTGGGCGGGCGACTGGCCCTGTTGCAGCCCCTGGCGGATGGTCTGGCGGACGGCCACGGCGGTGGGGGCGTTGGAGTCGGCCGCGGTGAGGTCCGTGCACGACGGGCACCGGACGTCCGCCGCCACCTGGCGGACCCGTTGGTCGAGGCTCGGCGTGTGGCGGGGCGCGGCGCCGGCCCACAGCGACACCCCTACGACCAAGGCGAGGACGACCCATGGGAGGCGCGACCCAGTCCACCCCCGACCGGCGAAGCGGGGGACGCTGGCCGGCGCAGTCGCGCTCACCGGCTCCCTCCGCCCGAGAGGTAGTCCTCGATGCTGCGCACCCGCGTCTGGTCGATGCCGCCGATGATCTTGGCGACCACCATTCCTTCCGGGTCGACCAAATACGACTCAGGTGGCGCCCGCACCCCGTAGGACAGGGCGATGTGCTCGTCGGGGTCGGCCACGGCCGGCCACTCCGCCCCGCCGGAGGCGAGGAAGCCGGAGGCAGAGGTGGAGGAGTCGTTGAAGGCCACCCCGATGACCTTGAGGTCCGGGTGGGCCCGGGCCAGCGCCACCAGGTTCGGCAGCTCGGTGTGGCACGGGCCGCACCAGCTGGCGAAGAAGTTGACCAGCACGTAATGACCCTGGAGAGAAGCCAGGCTGACCGGCTGGCCGTCGAGTGAGGCGCCGTCGATCTGAGGAGCGGGCTGGCCGAGCAGCGGGCTAGCGGCCTGGCCGACCTCGGTGGGCTGTCGGGTGGCGAGCACGGCGATGAAGGCGGCGGCGATGACCCCGACCACTACGGCAACGATCCTCAAGGTGCGGCCCCGGCGCGGCGTCGACTCGACGGGGGTGGTCACTTCGCTCATGGGCCGGGCACGCCGACGGGAGACCGCTCGGCTCCACGAGATACCTCGACGTCGCCCGAGACGAGATCTGTCGTCACCTCGATCTCGTCGGCGGGGGACTTGGCAAGGCGCCGGCGGCGCTGGGAACGGTCGGGCGCGGCGGCCAGCACCGTGCCCAGGGCGATGACCCCGCCACCGACCCACATCCACATGATGAGGGGCTGGACGACGACGCCGATGACGGCCGGGCCCCCGGGGGTGGAGGGTACGGCGTCGAGGGTGAGGTAGACGTCTTCCCGTGGGCCCGAGACCACCGCGGGGGTGCCGATACCTTCGGTGACGCCGGCGAACTGGCTGACGGCGGGGCGGGCCGGCAGGCCCCTGCCGTCAACGGTCACCAGTCCCTCGACCGCCGTCCGGTTCGAGTAGCGGGCGTCGCGGGTGCCGAGATAGGTGAGCGAGTGCCCGGCGAAGGCAGCCGACTGACCGGGCGTCAGGCGTAGCTCGCCGCGGTGGCCAAACGCCGATGAGGCGGCGAAGCCGGCGGCCAGGACGACGACCCCGACGTGGACGACCATGCCTCCGCCGGAGCGACCGAGGAGGCCGGCCGGGCCGGACCGCCGCACCCGGGTGGCCAGCTGGCGCAGGGCGGAGGACCCGGCGAAAGCGGCGAGGCCGAAGGCGACCAGGGCCAGGACACCGCGCACCCCCGCCAGCACGCACCCGGCGATGGTGGCGGCTCCGGCCCATGCCGGAACGAGCAGCCGGGCTCGCACGACCGGGGCTGCGGCCTTGCGCCAGGGGAGGGCGGGCGCCACCGCCATCAGGAACAGGAGACACAGGGCGATGGGCAGGACCATGCGGTCGAAATAGGGACGGCCCACGGCCAGGGTCTGACCGTTGATGGCCTGGGCGAGGAGAGGGAAGACCGTGCCCAGCAGCACCACGAAGGCGAAGGCGGCGAACAGGAGGTTGTTGAGGAGAAAGGCGCCCTCCCGCGAGCCCGGCGAGTCCACCGCGCCCGGGGAGCGCAACAGGTCCCCCCGCCAGGCGATCAGCCCGACCCCGGCGGCGACCACCAGCCCGAAGAACGACAGGATCAGCGGCCCGAGCGTGGACTCCGAGAACGAGTGAACGGACTCGACCACGCCTGACCGGGTCAGGAACGTGCCCAGGATCGTCAGGGAGAAGGTGGCCATGAGCAGCGACAGGTTCCACACCCGCAGCATCCCCCGGCGCTGCTGGACGGCGGCCGAGTGGAGGTAGGCGGTGGCACACAGCCACGGCAAGAGCGACGCGTTCTCGACCGGGTCCCAGGCCCAGAATCCTCCCCAGCCGAGCACCTGGTAGGACCACCACATGCCGAGGACGATGCCGGCGGACAGGCACCCCCACGCCAACAGCGTCCAGCGGCGGGTCTCGACCAGCCAGCTCTCCCCCACCCGGCCGGTTACGAGAGCGCCGATGGCGAAGGCGAACGGGACGGTGAACCCGACATAGCCGAGGTAGAGCAGCGGCGGGTGGAAGGCGACTAAGGGGTTGTTCTGCAACAGCGGGTTGGGTCCCGGGCCGTCGGTGGGCACGGCCCCGGCGACGTGGCGGAAAGGGTCGGCGGGGCCGAGCATGAGCCCGAAGAAGAAGGCGGCCACGGCCAGGCCGGCCACCATCGCCCATCCCACCACCGGGTCGCCGCCCCGACGGCGGAAGCGCCGTCCCATGGCGGCGAGATAGGCGGCGAGGATCAGCGCCCAGAGCAGGATGGAGCCCTGCAAGGCCGACCACATCCCGGTGACGCGGAACAGGAGGGGCGTCGAGCGGCTGTCGTTGGCGGCCACGTAGGCGAGGGAGAAGTCGCGCCCGATCATCGCCCACTCCATGGCGGCGGTGGCGAGCACGCCGGCGGCCAGGACGAGCCAGACGTAGCGGCGGCCGGCGGCCACCGCCGAGGGGCGGCGGCGGGCCAAGCCCCCAGCGGTGGAAGCGATGCCGGCCAAGGCGGCGACGAATCCGAGCAGGACGGCCCCGTGGCCGAGCAGCGACCTCACTTGCCCACGAAGTTCTTCACCCGGTTGGGGTGGCGAGCGGTGTACACGGCCGTGTGCTTGACCATGATGAGGTTGCTGACGAAGGTGGGGGCGCCGTGTTGCCCGGCGGAGCACGTCGGGGAGGCGGGGGCGGGGGCGGAGGCAGTGGCGAAATGACCCTCCAGCACCACCGGGATGTTGGGCTGGAACAGCTGGGGCGGATAGCCGCTGTTGTCCACCGGCACCACGGCGCCGGCGTTCTCAATGCAGAACAGCACGCTGTCGGCCCGGGGCGTGACGGTGCCGGCCACGACCGTGCCCTCGATGCGGAAGCGGGTGTCACCCAGCTGGGGCGCCTTGGCCGCCGCCTGGTCGGCGGTGAGGAAATAGACAGTGGCGCTCGCCAGCCCCCGGTAGAGGAGGAATCCGACAGCAATGGCGGCGATGATGACGACCGCCCACCCCCGTCGGCGCGACCGGCGGCGGGTGGCGATGGCGGCGGGAGACGGCGGGGTGCCGGTGCCCGACGGAGGCGCCAGGGTCACCGGTGCTCGGCCGTGTACCGGTCGGCGCCGCCGCCGCCCACCGCCCGGTTGAGGGCCCGGCGCCGGCGCCCCACCCAGCCGGCGTACAGGGCGAGGGTCGCCAACGTCACGGCGTAGCCGGCTTCGACGTAACCGTTCACCGCGCCCCCACCGGTACTGGCGCCTGGCCGGGACCGTCGCCTCCGCTCCCGGCTCCGCCTTCGATCCCTCCAGGGCCCTCGCCGTAGCCCGCTTCGGCCCGCCGCTCGGCCAGCGCCAGCTCGAGTCCTTCCCCCTCCATGCGTGCTTCGAGCACGGCCACCCGGTAGCGGTGGGCGAGCAGCCACACGTAGGCGAGGGTGAAGGCGCAGAAGGCGAGCAGCAGCGTCCAGGCCATCGGCGTGGCCAGCGTTGGGTCGCCGAAGCCGGGACGGAACACCGTCGGAGGCTGGTGGAGGGTCCTCCACCACAGCACGGACATGTGCACGATCGGCACGTCGGCGAAGGCGACGAGCGCCACCACAGCAGAGCGCTTGGCCCGGGCCGCCGGATCGACCGTCACCCGCCGGATGGCCAGATAACCGGCGAACAGGGCGAGGAGCAGCGCGGTGGTGGTGAGCCGGGCGTCCCACGTCCACCACACACCCCATGTCGGCCGGCCCCAGATGGAGCCGGTGGCGAGGGTCAGGGCACAGAACACGACGCCGATCTCGGCGGAGGCGGCCCCCAGCCGGTCCCAGAACGGGGACCGGGTGCGGGGCCACAGGTAGGCGATGCTGCAGGCGGCGGTGACTCCGAAGGCGAGGTAGGCGACCCACGCCACCGGCGGGTGGACGTAGAGCAGGCGCACAAGGTTCCCCATCACCTGATCCTCGGGCGTGAACCACAGCCCGAGCACGACCGTGGCAGCCAGCGAGGCGAGGGCCAGCGCACCAACAGCACGCACCGCGACCGGCTCCACGCGACTGAGGCGGGTGGCAACGCCGCGCGCCATCGTCACCCCTCCTCCACCAGCGGCCCGAAGGCGAGCACGCCGGCGGCGACATACACGACGGCGAACACTCCGAGGAAGCGCAGCCACCCGAGGGCGTCACCGGTCGCGCCGGTGCCGAGAGCTGCCTGCCACGCCTTGGTGGCGCACAACAGCACGGGGGCGACGACCGGCATGAGCAGCAGGGGCAGGAGGGTCTCCGACGCGCCGACGGCGGTGGCCACCACCCCGTAGATGGTGCCGGCGGCGGCCAGGCCCACCGTGGCGACCAAACAGGTGGCCACCAGGACGGCGGCGTCACCCAGGCGCGAGGAGTAGAGGATGGCCACGCCCGCGGCCAGCACCAGCTGCAGGACCAGCAGCTGCACGGCGACGGCCCCCGCCTTGCCGAGGAAGATTCCGGCCGGGTCCATGCCGGACAGGCGGAGCCGGTCGCGTCCCCCGTCGGCGGACTCCACCGCGAAGCTGCGCTGGATCGAAAGCACGGCGGCGAAGAGGACGGCCACCCAGAACAGCCCCGGCGCCGCCTTCAGCAGCAGGGCGTGGTCGGCGTCGAAGGCGAAGGCGAACAGCACGAGCACGACGAGGGCGAACGGGGCGACCTGCTGGGCCCCCACCCGCGAGCGCAGCTCGATGCGCAGGTCCTTGCCCGCCACCAGAGCGGCGTCATGCCACAAGGACGGCCTCCCGGGTCCGGCCCCCGGCCACCTCGACCGAGCGCACAGGGAGGTCCTCCAGCCACGCCGGGCCGTGGGCGGCGACCAGAACGGTGGCGCCCCCGGCCACCGCCTCGAGAACGAGGGCGTCGACCAGGCGCCGGCCGTCCTCGTCGAGGCCGGCGTGGGGCTCGTCGAGGAGCCACAGCTCGGGTCGGCGGGCCACGAGAGCGGCGAGAGCGACCCGGCGGCGCTGCCCGGCCGACAGCCGGCCGACGGACAGGTCCCGCAGCCGGCCCGTAAGTCCCAGCCGCTCCATGGCCGCGTCGGCGGCGGCGGAGCGGCCCCCGGCCGCCCGCACGGCGAAACGGACGTTGTCGGCCACGCTGAGGTCGTCATAGAGGCCGTTGGCGTGCCCGAGCATCCCCACCCGGCGGCGGACGGTCCGGCGGTCGCGGCAGACGTCCTCGCCCAGCACCAGCGCCTCTCCTGAGGCGACCGGCAACAGCCCGGCGCACACCCGCAGGATGCTCGTCTTGCCCGCCCCGTTGGCCCCCCGCAGCAGCACCACGTCACCCGGCTCAGCGAACAGATCGGCGCCGGCCAGGACCGGGAACCGGCCCGAGAGTGCGACGACATTGCGGAGGAGGACGGCGGGAGCCATAGGGGCGGGCACATGCTACGGGCGGCCCCCTCCCTTCATCCAAGCGCCGGATCACCAGCTCCTGGGGCGGCGATCAGGCCGGGTGCGGCGCTGACGCCCGTCGGCACCGGTACGGTGGCCACGTGGTACGGCGCGTGGTGGCTGCAGTCGGCCGGCTCCTGATCGGCCTCGGGGTGGTCATCCTCCTTTTCGTCGTCTACCAGCTGTGGGGCACCAACCTGTCGGAGGCGTCCGCCCAGGACAACCTCCGGACCCAGTTCTCCCACGTCCACGTGGCGCCGCCCACGACCGTCGCCAGCCTGCCCGGGGAGACGGGGGGGACCGCACCACCCACTCCGGCCGAGGGCAACGTGCTCGGCATCATCCGGATCCCGAAGATAGGGGTCGACAAGTACCTGGTCGAAGGGGTGGGCGAGGAGGACCTCAAGAAGGGGCCCGGCCATTACCCGGGCACTCCCCTGCCGGGCCAGCCCGGCAACGCCGCCATAGCCGGCCACCGCACGACCTATGGAGCCCCCTTCTACAACCTCAACGAGCTCGGCGCCGGCGACAAGATCGACATCACCACTTCCCAGGGCACGTTCGTCTACGACGTCACCGGCTCCCAGGTGGTGGCGCCGGACGACGTCTCGGTGGTCAACCCCACCCGCGACAACCGTCTGACCCTCACGACCTGCAACCCGCGCTTCAGCGCCGCTCAGCGGCTGGTGGTGAGCGCCATGCTTGAGACCCCGGCGGCGCCGGCGACGCCCGCCTCCTCACGGCCCCACGTCGCCACCCTGAGCGGCGCTGACACGGTGACGACCGGATCGAGCAGCGCCATCCGCCCCAGCGTCGGGTTCGGCGGAGGGTGCCTGCTGCTGATCCTCGTGGTCTGGCTGATCGCCCGGCGGTGGACCCGGGGGTGGCGGCTCGGCACCTACGGCATCTTCACCCTGCCGTTCCTGGTGCTGCTGTTCTTCTTCTTCCAGAACGTGAGCCGGCTGCTTCCCTCGAACTTCTGAGCCTGGCCGGCACCCCCGGTCTCAGGCGCCCCGGAAGTGAGGCGGGCGCCGCTCGCGAAAGGCCGCCATCCCCTCGACGAGGTCCTCGCTGGCCCACGCCGTCCGGTGAGCGGCAAGAACGTCCTCGTCGGCGAGGGCCGGCTCCAGCCGGTTGAGGGCGAGCTTGTGGCCGGCAAGGCTCAACGGGGCCAGGGCGGCGATCTCACCTGCCCACACCAGGGCGTCCTCGAGGTGCCCGAGCCGCTGGGCCAGGCCCAACCGCAGGGCCGACTCGGCATCGATCTGCTCGGCCGCCAGCAGCATGGCCCGGGCCGGTCCGGCCCCGGCGACCAGGGCGACCCGCTGGACCGTCCAGTGGTCGACCATGAGACCGAGCCGAGCAGCCGGAATTCCGAAACGAGCCGAAGGGTGGGCTACCCGCAGGTCGCAGGCCACCGCCAGCTGGGTGCCGGCTCCGAGGGCCGCGCCCTCCACGTAGGCCACGAAGGGCAGGGGCAGAGTGGTCAGGGCGTCGAGAACGCCCCTCAGGGCGGCGGCGAACCCCTCGTCGCGCACGGTGGAGAGGTCGGCGCCGGCGCAGAAGTGGCCGCCGGAACCGGTGAGCACCACGCAGCGGGCACCACCGTCAGCGGCCTCGCGCACGGCGGCGGCGAGCTTGGTACAGCCGTCGGTGTCGAGGGCATTGCGGCGCTCGGGACGGTCCAGGCGGATGAGGGCCACCCCCCCGCCCGCTTCCGGCCATGAGAGGCTGATCAAGAGATGACGGCGATCACATCGCCTTCCTGCACCTGACTCTCAGGCGCGACACGCACCTCGGAGACCGTGCCGGATACGGGCGACTCGACCGGTATCTCCATCTTCATCGACTCGAGGATGGCCAGGGTCTCGCCCTCGGCGACCTGCTGGCCGACCTCGACGTGAACCTGCCAAACGTTCGCCGTGATCTCGGCCCTGACCTCGGTCACCGGTGCCTCCTCGAAGTGGTTCTTTTCCGGCGTCGCTACCGCGGGCGACACTAATGCCATGGCGTGGATCCTCGGCGTCCTCGTGGCCGGCCTCATCATCGGCGCGCTGGGCCGCCTGGTGGTCCCTGGCCCCAACCCCATGGGGTGCGTGGCGACGTCGGCCGTGGGGATCGGCGGCGCCATCATCGGAGGAGTTATCGGCCGCCTCGTCTTCGGCCACTACGTCCACCGGGGGCCGCTCACCCTGGCCCTGGCGGTTGTCGGTTCGGCCCTGATCATCTGGCTCCTCCAGCACCACCGCCATCGGGTCGGGTGAGCTGGATCAGGCCCTGGCTCAGCGGCCCTGCTTGGCCACCACCTCGAGATCAGCGTCCACCATCATGCTCACCAGGCCGGGGAAGTCGACCTCCGGCTTCCAATCCAGCGTCTGGCGGGCCCGGGTCGGGTCCCCGACCAGCAGGTCCACTTCCGCCGGGCGCATGAAGCGTTCGTCGGTGACCACGAACTCCTGGTAATCGAGGCCCACGTGCCCGAAGGCGAGCTCGCAGAACTCGCGCACGGAATGGGTCTCACCGGTGGCGACCACATAGTCGCCGGGCTCCTCCTGTTGGAGCATGGCCCACATGGCCCGCACGTAATCCTTGGCGTATCCCCAGTCGCGTTGGGCCTCGAGGTTGCCGAGCGGAAGGGTCTCGTCGAGGCCCTTCTTGATGCGGGCCACCCCGTGGGTGATCTTGCGGGTCACGAACTCGAGGCCCCGGCGGGGGCTCTCGTGGTTGAACAGGATGCCGGAGTTGGCGTGCAGCCCGTAGCTCTCGCGGTAGTTGACGGTGATCCAGTGCCCGTACACCTTGGCCACGCCGTACGGGCTGCGGGGGTAGAACGGCGTCGTCTCCTTCTGCGGCACCTCCAGCACCTTGCCGAACATCTCCGACGAGCTGGCCTGGTAGAACCGAATCTCGGGGTCGACTATGCGGATGGCGTCGAGCATGCGGGTGACGCCGAGAGCGGTGGTCTCGCCGGTGAGCACCGGCTGGCTCCAGGAGGTCTGCACGAAGGACTGGGCGGCCAGGTTGTAGACCTCGGTCGGGCGGTGCTCGCGCAGGATGTTGATCATGGAAACCTCGTCCAGCAGGTCGCCGGAGACCAGGGTGACGCGGTCCTGGATGTGGGTGATCCGCTCGAAGTTGACCGTGCTGCTACGGCGGATCATGCCGACGACCTCGTACCCCTGGTCGAGCAGCAGCTCGGCGAGGTAGGAGCCGTCCTGGCCGGTGATACCGGTGATGAGGGCGCGAGGAGCCATGGTGGTGTTGTACTCCCTGGCCACGACGCCGTCTGCTAAGTGTCTTAGCAGTGGCCGAGAATCTTGGGAGACGGGTGGCCCGCCTCCGATCGGAGCGGAGGTGGACCCAGCAGGACCTGGCGGCCCGGCTGGGCGTGTCCAGGGTCGCCGTCTCCCATCTCGAGGCCGGCGTGACCATCCCGGGTGAGCGCACCGTCTCCCTCCTCGCCGGCTTGTTCAAGCTCGAGCCCCACGAGCTGGTGTCCGGCACCAATTACCCGCCGGCCAAGGCCGAGCGGTTGCCGGTGGTGGCCTGCCGGTATACCGAGGTCGAGCTGCAGCTCCGTCTGCTCGAGAACGATCTGGCCCGGGCTGGGGCTGGGTTCGACCCACTGCTGGCCGACGAGTGGAGGCGACGCCTCACCAAGTTGCTGAGCGACAGCCACGACCTGGGGGAGCGACGCGCCGTCGAGGAGGCCCTGGCGTCCTTGGCCGCCCGCCCGAAGCTGGGCTGACCCCGCCGGAGGTTCGCCCGAGGCTCAGACAGGCAGCACGCCGTGTTTGCGCCACGGCCGGTCGACCACCTTGCTGGCCGACACCCGCAGTCCCTTGATGATGGCGGCGCGGGTGTCGGCGGGGTCGATCACGTCGTCGACCTGGGCGTGGCCGGCGGCGATATAGGGGTCGATGTTCTTGCGCAGCTCCTCGGCCATGGCGAGGCGGGCCTTGTTGCGCTCGTCGCCTTCGGGGATCGCCTCCAGCTGCTTGCGCATGATGATGTTGACCATGCCGTCCGGGCCCATCACCGCGATCTCCGCCGTTGGCCAGACCGCGATGTAGTCGGCCTCGTAGGCCGTGCCGTTCATGACGAAGTAGCCGGCGCCGTAGGCCTTGCGCAGCACGACCGTCACCTTGGGCACGGTGGCCTCCGAGACGGCAAAGAGCATCTTGGCGCCGTGGCGGATGATCCCCTGGCGCTCGACCGCCGAGCCCACGGTGAACCCGGGTACGTCCTGCAGGAACACCAGCGGGATCGAGAAGGCGTCGCACAGCCACACGAAACGGGCCGCCTTGTCGGCCGAGTTCACGTCCAGCGTGCCCCCCAGGACCTTGGGCTGGCTGGCCACGATGCCGACCGGCTGACCGCCGAACCGGGCGAAGCCGGTGATCACGTTCTTGGCCCACTCCGGCTTCATGGCGAAGAACTCGCCGTCGTCAACGATGGTCTCGATCACCCGGTACATGTCGTAGGCCCGCCTGGGCGCGGTGGGCACGATGTCGTACAGCTCCTCACAGCGACGGTCCTCGGGGTCGGAGGTGGGCCGGTGCGGCGGCGCCTGCCGGTTGTGGGAGGGGAAATACGACAGGTAGGACCGGACGGCCTGCAGGCAGGCGACGTCGTCGTCAACCTCCAGATCGGCGACCCCGCTGATCTTGGTGTGGACGGCGGACCCGCCCATCTCCTCCTCGCTGACCTCTTCGCCGGTCGCCGCCTTCACCAGATGGCGGCCGCCCAGAGCCATCGACGAGGTGCCCTTCACCATGGGGACGAAATCGGCCAGGGCCGGTATGTAGGCGGTGCCGGCCGCGCAGTGGCCCAGCATGGCCGCCACCATCGGCACCACCCCGCTCATCGTCACCTGCTCGCGGAACAGGGCGCCGGCGGCGGCGAAGGTGGATCCGGACGACTGCTGGATGCGGGCCCCGGCCGAGTCGAGCAGCCACACCGCCGGTATGCGCTGGCGCAGGGCCAGCTCGCGCATGCGCGCCGTCTTGTGCTCCCCCACGCCCCCCATCGAGCCCGCCAGCACGGTGAAGTCGTAGGCCATCACCGCCACCCGCCGCCCGTCGATCTCACCGACGCCGGCGACCATGCCGTCAGCGGCCAGGTACCCCTTCGACTTCTCGAGCTCCGGGTCCATCGAGTCGGCCAGCTGCCCGTACTCGACGAACGAACCGGGGTCCAGCAGGATGTCCAGCCGCTCGCGCACCGGCATCTTGCCCAGGCTGCGCTGGCGGGCGATCAGGTCGGGGCCACCCATGCCCGCCGCCCGGCTCTTGCGCTCGGTCAGGTCGTCGACCAGCGGCTTCCACGAGTGGAGCTCCTCGTGGCTCTTGTCGTGAGTAGGGGCCCGGTGGGGGGGAACTGTCTCGTCCGCCATGGCTACCTCCCAGTCCAGCGGGGCTGGCGCTTCTCGACGAAGGCGGCGATCCCCTCGCGCGAATCCTCGGTGAGGGTCGTGATGGTGAGCATGGAATGCAGGTGGCGCAGGGCCTGCTCGGCAGCCATGTCCCACACGGCGTAGAAGCTGTCACGGCCGAGCCGGGTGACCGCCGGCGACTTCGAAGCCAACGACGACGCCAGCTCGGCGACCGCGGCGTCCAGCTCGGCGACGGGGACGACTCGGTTCACGAAGCCGATGGACTCCGCCTCGGCGGCTGACACCCGTCGGCCGGTGAGCATCAGCTCGAGGGCCTTCTTGGGCGCCATCGAGCGCATCAACGGCACGGTGATCATGTACGGCCACAAGCCGACGTCGACCTCGGGGGTGCCGAATTGAGAGTCATCCGATGCGACGACTAGGTCACAGGCCAGAGCGAGGCCGAACCCGCCGGCCAGGGCGTACCCCCGCACCCGGGCGACCGTCGGCTTGCCCAGCGACCACATGTCCAGGAAGAGCCGGGCCAGCTCCCCCCGGCCCTGGTGGAGCTCGACGAAGCCGGCGCCCTGGGACATCCCCCCGAGATCGGCGCCGGCGCAGAAGGCTTTGTCTCCGGCTCCGGTGAGCACCACGGCACGAACCTCGTCGTCCTCGCCGGCCCGGTGGAAGGCGTGGCGGAGTCCTGACATCACCCCCGCCGACATGGCGTTTCGCCGCTCGGGCCGGTTGATCGTGATGGTGGCCACCCGGTCGGCTACCTCGTAGAGCACCTCTTCGGCCATGAGGGCGGACGGTAGCGTCTGGGAGCGTGAGGATCACGAGCGCCGCGGTGGTGTCCTATCGCCTGGGCGGCCTGGACGGTGTCTCGGTGGAGGCGGCCAAGTGGGTCGATGCCCTCCGATCCCTCGGCCTGCACGTGGTGACGGTGGCGGGCAGCGGCGCCTGCGACGTCACCGTGGCGGGGCTCGACGTCGGCGATCGCCGATCCCCCGACGCGCCGGCGCTGCGGGCGGTCCTCGACCAGGTGGACGTGGTGGTGGCCGAGAACATCTGCTCCCTGCCCGTCAACCCGGCGGCCTTCGCCGCCGTGACGGACGCCGTCCGGGGTCGGCCGGCGGTGCTCCGCCACCATGACCTGCCGTGGCAGCGTCGGGGGCCCTACCGGCAGATCGACGACGATCCGGCGTGGGTGCACGTGACGGTGAACCACCTCAGCCGGCGCCAACTGGCCCAGCGGGGCATCGACGCCGTCACCGTGTACAACGCCTTCGACCCCAACCCGGAGCCGGGTGACCGTCAGGCCTCTCGCTCCCTCCTCGGCGTGGCCGAAGACGAGCTGCTCTTCGTCCAGCCCACCCGGGCCATCCCCCGCAAGAACGTCGACGGGGGCCTGGCCGTGGCGGAGGCGCTGGGCGCCACCTACTGGATCACCGGGCCGGCCGAGGACGGCTTCGGCGACGAGTTGGCCCGGCTGCTGAGCAAGTCGCGGGTGAGGGTGATCCATCGGCCCGCACCCGGCGAAGGGCCCGACGCCATGGCCGGCGTTTACGCCGCCGCCGACCTGGTCCTGATGCCGTCGACGTGGGAGGGCTTTGGAAATCCGGCGGTCGAAGCCTCGCTGTACCGGCGTCAGGTCGTGGTGGGGCCTTACCCGGTGGCGCGGGAGCTGGCCGGTCTCGGGTTCGAATGGATCGCCCTGTCGGACGGGCAGGCCGTCGAGCGCTGGATCCGTCAGCCTGATGAGGACGTGCTCGAGCACAACCGCGAAGTGGCTCGTCGTCGCCTGTCGTTATCCGAGCTTCCCCGGCAGATCGCCGGCCTTCTCGATCGGATTAAGAGGATGAGCGGATAGGCGCCGTCAGGGTCGGGGGAGGTGGCCTCGGTCGATGAGCTTGATGGTGAGGAGGATGGCGACCACGAAGGAGAGTTGGGCTGCTCGGTGGGCGGTCTTGCGGTCGGTGTTGCGGCGTAGCTGGCCGTAGTTG
>Ga0209810_1000545_pt1 | contig 80802 bp, 80 predicted proteins | sample Coa_R1_7_FD_187159 | JGI IMG/M metagenome (GOLD analysis project Ga0209810, IMG submission 187159) | Surface soil microbial communities from Centralia Pennsylvania, which are recovering from an underground coalmine fire - Coalmine... | ecosystem: Environmental > Terrestrial > Soil > Unclassified...
CCAGGCCGAAGGCGCCGGTGTCGGGCAGGGAGACGTACTCCCCGTGCACCTTGTCGGCCAGGTCGCCGTACCAGGCGATGTTCTCGCCGAAGCGGCGGGCCTCGATCCTCGACTCCAGCAGCGTCTTGCCCTGTTCCCGGGTCAGGATGGGGGCGATCTCGTCGACCTTGGAGAGCATGTGCTCGGCCGCCCGGTGCAGGATTCGCCGCCGTTCCGCGGCCGGCAGCCGGCCCCAGGTCCGCTGCGCCTTCTCCGCCGCCCTGGCCGCCCGGTCGACGTCCTCGGGCCCCCCCTTCGGGACCTCGTCCACGACCTCGCCCGTGGCGGGGTCCTTGACCTGGTAGGTCTCGCCCGAGACGGCGCCCACGCGCTCGCCCTCGATGATCATCGTCGCCATTGCGTCGGCCCCCTTCGTGCTCGAGGATTGGCGATCTCGTGCCGATCGCGTACGAATACGATATTGCAGAACGCCTGGCCATCGTCGCTGGATATGCAAGAGACAAGGAGCGGCCGCACATGGGAGTCGAGCTACGAGTTGAGGGCCCGGTCGGCGTCATCGTCCTGAACCGTCCGCCGGCCAACAGCTACGATTACGCGTTCCTGCGCGAGCTCGGGGCGGCCATCGACGACGTCCGCTACGACGACCGGGTGCGGGCCGTGGTGGTGACCAGCGCCTCGGATCGTTTCTTCTCGGCCGGCGCCGACGTGGCGGCCTTCAGGGCCGGCTCCGCCAACCAGCGGGCCATGACCGCCCTGCTGGCCCACGAGGTCTTCCGGAAGCTGGAGCACACTCCCATGGTGTTCGTCGCCGCCATCTCCGGACATGCCCTGGGGGGCGGGCTCGAGCTGGCCCTGGCCTGCGATCTGCGCTTCGCCGCCCGGGGCTCCTACCGCCTGGGCCTGCCCGAGGTCAACCTGGGCCTGTTCCCGGGCTCGGGCGGCACCCAGCGGCTGCCGCGGCTGGTGGGCCTCTCCCGGGGCCTGGACATGATCGTGAACGCGGTCCAGCTCTCGCCCGAGGAGGCGCTGGCGGCGGGGGTGGTGGACCGCCTCTTCGACGACGCGGACGCGTGCCACGAGGCCGCCATGGCCTACTGCCGGAGGCTGGCCGAGGGGCCGAGCGAGGCCATCGGGCGGGCCAAGGTAGCGGTCGCGCTGGGCCATTCCGCGCCGCTCGACCTGGGCCTGGCCATCGAGCGCGAGGCCATCGCCAGGGTCTTCGTCTCCGAGGACGCCGCCGCCGGGATCGACGCCTTCGTGGAGAAGCGGAAGCCCGAGTTCCGAGGCCGCTGAGCCCGGGGGCCGGCCGGGCAGGGTGGTGTGTGCGAGGGGAGGGTCGATCGTGTCAGCCTGTTCCTGGCGTGGCCGTCGGTGTCCGGCGTCATCCGGATGGGCGCCGGCACGTCGAACGCACGACGGAAATCACCCGGCCCCGGTCGTGACCCCGAGGCGGCGGGACCGGAGGAGGAGACAGCAACGATGCAGTTGGGCATGGTCGGCCTGGGGCGCATGGGGTCCAACCTGGTGCGAAGGCTGCTCCGGGACGGGCACGAGTGCGTGGTCTACGACCGCAGCCGGGAGGCGGTGACGGCGCTGGTCGAGGAGGGCGCGGTCGGCGCCGCCTCTCTGGACGAGCTGGTGGGAAAACTGGCCAGGCCGCGGGCGGTGTGGCTGATGCTGCCGGCAGGGGTGACGGGCCAGGTGGTGGAGGAGCTGGCCGGGAGGCTGGAGGCGGACGACGTCCTCATCGACGGGGGCAACGGCTACTACCGGGATGACATCGACCGCGCCGCGGCCCTGAAGCCCCGCGGCGTGCACTACGTGGACTGCGGCACCAGCGGTGGGGTCTGGGGCCTGGAGCGCGGCTACTGTCTCATGATCGGCGGGGAGGAAGCGGTGGTGCAGCGCCTCGACCCGATCTTCCGCAGTATCGCGCCCGGGGTGGAGGCGGCGCCTCGAACCCCGGGTCGCCGGGGCGAGCCCACGAGCGCGGAGATGGGGTACCTGCACTGTGGTCCGCACGGGGCGGGCCACTTCGTGAAGATGGTGCACAACGGGATCGAGTACGGACTGATGGCGGCCTACGCGGAGGGACTGAACATCCTGCGCCACGCCGACGTGGGGCTGGCCGAGCAGGGGGTCGACGCCGAGACCGCCCCCCTCCGCGATCCACGTTTCTACCGCTACCGTTTCGACGTGCCGCAGATCGCCGAGGTCTGGCGGCGGGGGAGCGTCGTGGCCTCCTGGTTGCTGGACCTGACCGCCGAGGCCCTGCTCGCCGATCCCGAGCTGGGCTCCTTCACCGGCCGCGTGGCCGACTCCGGGGAAGGACGGTGGACGACGCTGGCCGCGGTCGACGAGGGCGTCCCGGCGCCGGTGATCACGGCCGCGCTCTACGCGCGCTTCTCCTCGCGAGGCCGGGACGAGTACGCCGACCGCCTGCTCTCGGCGATGCGGAAGCAGTTCGGAGGTCACCAGGAGCTGCGTCCGGCATGACCGCGGCGAGGGAAGGGGCGGCCGACGCCATCGTCTTCTTCGGGGCCACCGGCGACCTGGCCCGGAAGAAGATCTTCCCGGCCCTGTACGCCATGGTCAGGCGCCGCGGGCTCGACGTCCCCATCGTGGGCGTGGCCTACTCGGGATGGAACCTGGACCGCCTGCGGGAGCGGGCCCGGGAGAGCCTGGAGGAGTTCGGGGGAGGGATCGAGGACGGAGCGGCGTTCGACCGCCTGCTCTCCTTGCTCCGGTACGTCGACGGGGACTACAACGATCCCGGCACCTTCAGCCGGCTGCGGCAGGAGCTGGCCGGGGTCCGCCGACCGCTCCACTACCTGGCCATCCCTCCCGCCGCCTTCGAGACCGTGGTGCGCGGCCTTGCCGCCGCCGGCCTCGCCCGGCAGGCGCGCATCGTGGTGGAGAAGCCGTTCGGGAGGGATCTGGCCTCGGCGCGGAAGCTCAACCAGGTCATCCACAACGTCTTTCCGGAGCGCCAGGTCTTCCGCATCGACCACTTCCTGGGCAAGGAGCCGATCGAGAACATCCTCTACTTCCGCTTCGCCAACTCCTTCCTGGAGCCGGTCTGGAACCGCAACTGCGTCGCCTCGGTGCAGATCACCATGGCCGAGGAGTTCGGGGTCGAGGGCCGAGGGGGCTTCTACGAGCAGGTCGGCTGCCTGCGGGACGTGGTCCAGAACCACCTCTTCCAGATCGTCGCCATCCTGGCCATGGAGCCGCCGGCGGGGCACGGGGTGGAGTCCTTCCGGGACGAGAAGGTCAAGGTCTTCCGGGCCATGCAGCCCCTCTCCCGCCGCGATCTGGTGCGGGGCCAGTTCCAGGGCTACCGCGACGAGCCGGGCGTGGCCCCGGACTCCGACGTGGAGACCTTCTGCGCCCTGCGTCTCCACATCCACTCCTGGCGCTGGCACGGCGTGCCCTTCTACCTGCGGGCCGGAAAGCGGCTGCCGGTCACCGCCACCGAGGTCCTGGTCGAGTTCAAGCGGCCGCCGGCCCAGGTCTTTCCCGACGCCTGGCAGCCGGTCGGGCGTGGCAACTACCTGCGTTTTCAGATCGCTCCCCGCTCCGCGATCGCGCTCGCGGCCCGCGTCAAGCGGCCCGGCAAGGAGTTCGTGGGCGAGCAGCGGGAGCTGTTCCTGAGCGAGGAGTGGCCCGAGGAGCAGCTCGACTACGAGCGGCTGCTCACCGACGCCCTGGAGGGTAACCAGGCGTTGTTCGCGCGCGAGGACGCGGTCGAGGCGGCCTGGGAGGTGGTGGACCGGGTGCTGCGCGAGCACCCGCCGGCGCTGCCCTATCCTCCCGGTACCTGGGGGCCGGCCGAGGCCGACGAGCTGGTCAAGGCGAACGGGGGCTGGCACCGGCCGAGCTCGGCCTGAGCCCGGGCCCGGCGTCGCCCTCTCAGAGGCGGAACAGCCGGCGGGCGTTGTCGCCCAAGATGGCGCGGCGCTCCTCGGCCGGGAGCCCCGGCAGCTGGCAGTCGAGCAGCCCCAGCACCCGCTCGTAGCCGGGTTCGGAGAGCACCCAGGGGGCGTCGCTCCCCCACAGCAGCCGGTCCGCGGTGTAGGTGCGATAGAGGGCCTGGACCAGGGGGTCCAGGTCCCGATACGGATACGGCTCGTGGCTGAAGGTGGCCTGACCACACAGGGCGACGTGGGCGCCGCGATGGCGGGCCAGGGCGAGGACCTCGTCCAGCGCCCTTGCCGGTGGCGTGGCCGGGCGCGGCACCCCGTGGCGTCCGGCGCGCAGGGGGGTGAGCGGGAAGCCGAGATGGCCGACGACGACCGTCAGCCCGGCCAGCCTGGAGAGGAGCCCGTCCAGGAGACGGAGCTGGCCTCGAGGGCCGAAGAACCAGGCCACCAGGCCGGCCTCGGCGAGGTCGCCCAGGACCGGGTACGCCGGCACCTCCTCGGGGTCGGCGTCCGGCATCCCCAGCCAGTGGATGCGGATGCCCCGCACGCCGGGTATGCCCGCCTTTCGGGCCAGCTCGGCCCGGGCGGACGGATGCCGGAGGTCGAGCGTGGAGAGTCCGACCAGGCGGCCCGGGTGGGCGGCCAGGCACTCCCGCAGGTACTCGTCCTCGGTGGAGAGCGCGGCCACCACCGCCCGCCCGACGCCGCCGGCGTCCATGGCCGCCAGCAGCTCCTCCACCGTGGCCTCTCGCCCGGGAGGGTAGACCTCGCTGACCGGCCGTGGATAGCGGGGGGAGAGGCGACGAAAGACCTGGGCGTAGGCATCGACGATCGACGCCCGGCCGTCCGGGATGGGCTGGCGGCGTTCCGACACGGTCTCATCCACGAGCGCGACGGCGTCCGTCGCCGCTCCTCTCTCGATTGTGGACCGTGACGGCGCGGCCGGCACGGCCGGGGCGGGAGCGCTCCAGCCCGGTCGCGCCGCCGGCCCCAGAGCCGGAGGGTGGGGCCCGGCGGCCTTCCCCCGGCGCTCTTACACTAGGGTTCCTCATGCGCGAGCGACGCAGGCCGGCCGGCCTGTCCCTCTCCCCATCGCGGCAGCCGGCCGACCGGGCCCTGCTCTCGGACGAGCGCCACCGGGATGCCTGGCGGGTGCTGCGCTTCGTGTCCGAGTTCGTCGAGGGCTTCGAGGTGCTGGCCGAGATCGGACCGGCGGTGACCTGCTTCGGGTCCGCCCGTCTCGACCGGGAACACCCCACCTACGAGCAGGCCCGGCAGGTGGGGCGAGCCCTGGCCGACCGCGGCTTCGCCGTGATCACCGGGGGTGGTCCGGGTTTGATGGAGGCGGTCAACCGTGGCTGCCACGAAGCCGGCGGGCTGTCCGTGGGTTGCAACATCGAGCTGCCCGAGGAGCAGCCGTTCAACCAGTACGTCGACGTCGGGATCGAGTTCCGGCACTTCTTCGTCCGCAAGACCATGTTCGTGCGCTACGCCCGCGGCTTCATCATCTTCCAGGGCGGCTTCGGGACCCTGGACGAGCTCTTCGAGGCGCTGACGCTGGCCCAGACCGGGAAGATCGATCACTTCCCGATCGTCCTCTTCGGCAGCAACTACTGGGACGGCCTGCTGGGCTGGCTGCGCGACCGCGCGCTGAGCGAGGGGATGATCTCCACCGCCGACCTGCAGCTCCTGACGGTGACCGACGACCCCGAGGAGGCGGCCGAGCTGGCGGCCTCCCCCGGCCGGCCGGCGATCGCGCCCCGGGCGCAGCTCCCATAGGGGCGCCCCCGCCCTCCCGGCGCCCCTCGGGGCGGCTGGACGTCCACTTCCTGACCGACGGTGGCCAGCGGCCATCGGCCGTGGCCAGGCTCCTCGCCGCCCACGCGGCCCGGGCCCGGCACAGCCTGGACCTGGCCATCTACGACCTGAAGCTCGACGACGCCTCGGGCCGGCTGATCTGCGCCGCCGTCGACCGGGCCCGGGCCCGGGGCGTGGCGGTGCGGCTCATCTTCAACCAGGAGCATCCCCGGACGCGGACGCGGGCGGTCGCCGCCACTCCGGAGGAGGAGCTGGCCTTCCCCGAGCTGGCCTTCCCCGCCTTCGTGGATCGCGGGCTCCTGCGCCGGCTGCAGGTGCCGAGCCGGGCCATCCACGGGGTGCCGGCCCTCATGCACCACAAGTACGCGGTGGCCGACGCCGGCCGGCCCGAGGCCGCGGTGTGGACGGGCTCTGCGAACTGGACCGAGCACGCCTGGTCGCGGGAGGAGAACGTCATCGTGCGGGTGGCCTCCGACCGGCTGGCGGCGGCCTACCGCGAGAACTTCGAGGAGCTCTGGGAGACGCGCTCGGTGCGACGCTCGGGACTTCGGCCCCCGTCGCCGTGGGTCGCGGTCGGTCCGGAGCACCGGGTGCGGCCCTTCTTCACCCCGGGTCAGGCGGGGGATCTGGTCCGGGAGATCGTGCGGCTGGTGGAGGCGGCGCGTCGGCGGGTTCGCTTCTGCTCCCCGATCGTCACCTCGCCTCCGGTGCTGGCGGCGCTGGCCACGGCGGCGGGCCGGCCCGGCCTCGACCTGTGCGGCTGCGTCGACGCCACCCTGATGGCGGGGATGGTCGCCCGCTGGGCCTGTGCGCCCTCGTCCCGCTGGAAGCTGGAGGCCTGGGAGGCGCTCCGTGGCCGGGGGCGGTGGGGCGGCAAGCGGTCCCTTCCCTACGGGACCGGCGCCGTGCGCGACGTCATGCACGCCAAGTGCCTGGTCGCCGACGACACCGTGCTGGTGGGCAGCTACAACTTCTCCCGTGCCGGTGAGCGCAACGCCGAGAACGTGCTCGAGATCGAGGGCCGGCCGCTCGCCGACCGCGTGGCCGGCTTCGTCGAGAGGTTGTCCCGCCGCTACGGCACCTGAGCGGCGCCCCGATCCTCGCCCCGTCGCCAGTGGCAGGATGATCGGATCATGCAGATCCCTGGACCCCTGGTCGACGCGGGCTGGCTGGCCGAGCACATCGCCGACCCCCGGCTTCGCGTGATCGACTTCCGCTGGTACCTGGACGGGCGCTCCGGCCGGGCCGCGTATGGTTCCGGGCACCTCCCGGGTGCGGTCTTCGTCGACCTGGAGGAGGTCACCGGCGCCACCCCCGGCGCCGGCCGCCACCCGCTGCCGGAGCCGGAGCCGTTCGCGCGCGTGATGCGGGCCGCGGGCGTGAACCGCGACTCCACCGTGGTCGTGTACGACGACCAGGGGGGAGTGGTGGCGGCCCGGCTGTGGTGGATGCTGCGCTACTTCGGGCACGACGCCGCGGCCGTCCTGGACGGCGGCCTCCAAGCCTGGGCGGGCGGCCTCGTCACCGAGCCCACCACCCCGGCCCCGGGCGACTTCGTCGCCGGCGAGCCGCGCCGCTGGATGCGGGTGGACTACGAGGCGGTGCGGGGGCTGCCCTCGGGCACGATCCTGCTCGACGCCCGGGCGCCGGAGCGATACCGGGGGGAGTCCGAGCCGGTCGATCCCCGGGCCGGCCACATCCCGGGGGCGAGGAACGCCTACTGCCGCGACAACCTGGACGACGACCTCCGCTTCAAGTCCGCTCCGGAGCTGCGGGAACGGTTCGCCCGGCTGGGGGTGGTTCCCGGCGCCGAGGTGGTGGCCTACTGCGGCTCGGGCGTGAGCGCCTGCCACGACCTGCTGGCCCTGGAGCTGGCGGGCCTGCCCGGGGCGCGGCTGTACCCGGGCTCCTGGAGCGACTGGTCGGCACGGCCCGACGCCCCGGTGGCGACGGGGGCGGAGCCGGACTGAGGCGACGGCCACTCCTCGCCCGGCTCGTTTACGCTAGCGGCCATGTTGCTCCAGGGGAAGAAGCTGCTCATCACCGGGGTGCTCGACCGGCGCAGCATCGCCTATGCGATCGCCGAGGAGGCGCAGCGGGCGGGCGCCGAGATCGTGCTCACCAGCTTCGGACGGGTGATGAGCGTGACCCGCACGATGGCCAGGCGGCTCCCGGTCACGCCGGACGTGCTGGAGCTGGACGCCACCCGACCGGAGCACGCCGTGGCCGTGGGCGAGGAGCTGCGGCGGCGCTGGGGACGCCTGGACGGATGGGTCCACTCCATCGCCTACGCACCCGAGGACGCCCTGGGTGGACGCTTCCTGACCACGCCCTGGGAGAGCGCGGCCACGGCCTTGCGGGTCAGCGCCTTCTCCCTCAAGGACATCGCTGCCGGCCTCCTGCCGGCCATGCGGGAACAGGGGGGCTCCATCGTCGCTCTGGACTTCGACAACTCGCGCCAGGCCTGGCCTTCCTACGACTGGATGGGGGTGAGCAAGGCGGCCCTGGTCGCGGTCGTCCGCTACCTGGCCCGGGACCTGGGGCGCTACCGCATCCGGGTCAACGCGGTCTCGGCGGGGCCGGTGCGCACCCTCGCCGCCAGGGGGGTTCCGGGCTTCAGCGACATCGAGAGCGCATGGGCGCGGCGGGCTCCGCTGGGGTGGGACGCGGGCGACCCGCGCCCGGTGGCCCGGACGGTGTGTGCGCTGCTCAGCGACTACCTGTCCGCCACCACCGGAGAGGTGGTCCACGCCGATGGCGGGCACCACGCCCTCGCCTACGAGGTCCCCGAGCCGGAGCCCCGCTAGTCAGCCCGGGGCGATCGGCCTTCGAGGACGCCGGATCGGAAGCGCTCCGGTCCCAGCTCCGACAGCTCCTCGCCGCCCTCGCCGGCGACGATGAGGTCGGCCAGCCAGCGGGCGGTGGCGGGGGCGGCCTGCATGCCGATCGAGCCGTGGCCACCGTGCACCCAGACGCCGTCGACCGAGCGGCCGACGATGGGCCATCCGTCGGGGGTCATGGGGCGCAGGCCGCTCCAAGCCGCCACCACCGGCACCTGGCTCAGCCCGGGGAGGCAGCGGAGGGCCCGTTCGGCGATCAGGCGGGGCATCTGGACGCCCTCGACCGCGTCGCGGAGCGAGGGGGTGAGCGAGGTGCCGATCAGCGCCGCTCCCCCCGGCAGAGGGGCGACGGCGAGCGCCGACACCGCCGGCTCCGGACGCCCGTCCGAGGCCAGCTCGCCCAGGGTGAGAGGCCGGGCGAGACGGCTCAGCTGGTCCTGGCCCGGCCAGGACATCTCCTCGACCACCCATGGAATCGGGGTCGGCAGCGGCGCCGTCCGCAGCAACCAGCCGCGGCCGGCGCTGACGGGCAGGCTCGGGACCAGGTCCGACAGCCAGGGTCCCGTCGCCGCCACCACGGCGTCGGCGGCCACGCGGCCCCGGTCGGTGAGGACCCCGTCGGGCAGGGCCGAGGCCACCCGGACCCCGATCTCGATCCTGGCTCCGACCTCGCGGGCGGCCTCGGCGAAGGCTCGGGTGGCGGCCGCCGGGTCGAGCAGCCACGACTCGGCCACCAGCACGCCGCCGGCGACGTCGGGGGCCAGGGCCGGCCATTCCCGGCACAGGTGACGGGCGTCGAGGAGGTCGGCCTCGAGACCGGCCTCCCGAAGCGCCTGCGCGTGCTGGCGGGCCAGCGTGAGCTGGGCGGGATCCCGGGCCAGCAGCAGCAGGGGAGCGGTGCGGAGGGCCAGCGGGGCCAGCGGCTCCACCTCCCGGTAGCGCTCGAGGGCGCTACGCATCATGCGCAGCGCCCGGGGGTCGACCTGGTTCACCAGCAGCCCCATGTTCCGACCCGAGGCGGCAGAGGCGAGCCAGTCCTGCTCGAAGACGACCACTCGCAGCCCCCGGCGCGCCAGCTCGTAGGCGATCGTGCAACCGGCGATGCCTCCCCCGATGACCACGCAATCGCCGACGCGCGACAATGATGTCGGTTTGGACATCGGGCTCCTAGTGTATCCGCGCCACACGCCGCTGGATCTCATCGGGCCGTGGGAGGTGCTGGCTCGAATCCCGGATGCGCAGACCCACCTGATCTGGACGCGGCCGGGCCCGGTGCAGGCCCAGGGAGGAATCGAGATCAGCGCCACGGTGTCCTTCGCCGAAGCCCCCCTCCTCGACGTGCTGGTGGTGCCGGGAGGACCCGGCCAGCTCTCGCTCATGAAGCACACCCTGCTCATGGAGTACATCCGGTCCTGCGCACAGACCGCGCAGTGGATCTGTTCGGTCTGCACGGGAGCGCTGCTCCTGGCACAGGCGGGGGTGCTGAAAGGTCGACGGGCGACGACCCACTGGCTGGCCCGGGACGCCCTCCGGACGTTCGGGGTCGAGGTGGGTGAGGAGCGGGTCGTGTTCGACGGCAAGTTCGCCACCGCGGCCGGTGTGTCCGCCGGCGTCGACCTGGCCCTGGAGCTGACGCGACGGCTGGCCGGCGACGACACGGCGCGCGAGATCCAGCTGCAGATCGAGTACGACCCCGCCCCGCCCTTCGATTCCGGCTCGCCGGCGAAGGCGCCGGCGGAGGTCGTGGCCCGGCTGCGGCAGCGGGCCCGGCGGTACCGCTGATGGAAGGAGCGCCGTCGCGTGCGCTCGGGAGGCCGGGGCACGGGCGTTAGAATCGGATCAGTGCTGCAGACCAGGGGGTGGAGCCCTTGCGAGAGTGCCTCGTTATCTACGTCGATGCGGCACTCGACAAGAACGGCCGGGCCGGATGTGGCCTGGCCGTTTTCGTTAGAGGCCGGGCCGTCTACACGGAGTCCTTCGGGCTCGCGCACGAGGGCGGGTCCGCCCAGCTCGAGGCTCACGTGTGCGCTGCCGCGCTGGAGCTGGCGGCGGCGAGGTGGCCCTTGCATCGCGTGGTGGTGCGCACCGACTGCGCCCCGGTCGTGCGCAGTCGGTTGCCAACCAGCGAGACTTTTCGCCTCGCCCTGCACGAGGTACGGGAGCGGATCCGACGCGGACACCGCGTCGTCCGGTACGTGAGTCGAAAGGCCAACCCGGCACACGAGCTGGCTCGGGCGGGGCTTCGCAACCTGGCCAGGCACGGTGTCGCCGCGGCCGCCTGAAGGGGGTCGGGCCGGGTCCGCCGGGGCTCACCCCGCCCGGCGGGCGGCGTGGTAGGCGTCGACGATGCTGTAGACCCAGAGTCCGAGGCCGCCGAGCTCGGCCGGAACCCCGAGCGCCGCCCCGATCACGGTCAAGTCCAGATCCAGGCCCACCAGCTCCACGGCGCCCAGGGCGGCCATGATGCCGAGGCCCTTCCAGCGTTCGCCGACGTAGAGATGGCCCAGGCCGGGAACGATACCGAGCAGCGCCGCCAGCAGCGGGCTCTTGCCACCCGCTCTTCTCCGGGACCCGCCCGCGGGCCGCGAGCCGCAGGTGCGGCAGGTCGCGCCCGGGTGATCGAGCAGCGCCCCGCAGGCGCCGCAGATGACGTGGGAGGCCATACCCCATTCTTACCGCGCGGTGCTAGCCTGCCACACATGGATCTGAGCTTCACACCGGAGGAGGAGGCGTTCCGGGCCGAGGTCAGGGCCTGGCTGGACGCGAACCTGCCCGAAGCCTGGCGGCACCGCGGCGTCGGCGGCTACCGGGAGGAGGAGGACCAGGGCATCCAGCGGGAGTGGCAGCGGCGCCTCTACGAGGGAGGCTGGCTCAAGCTGGCCTGGCCCCGTGAGCAGGGCGGCCGCGGTGCCACTCCGGTGATGCGCGCGATCTTCGACGAGGAGCTGACGCGGGCCGGCGCGCCCCCCATCCTGGGCCGGCTCGGCGTGACCCTGCTCGCGCCTCTGCTCAGCGTGTACGGCAGCGAGTGGCAGAAGCAGACCTATCTCGAGAAGATCCTCTCCGGAGAGCTCATCTTCTGCCAGGGGTTCAGCGAGCCCAACGCGGGCAGCGACCTGGCCAGCCTCCAGACCCGGGCCGAGCGCCGGGACGGGCGGTGGGTCGTCACCGGCCAGAAGACCTGGTCGAGCGGTGCCCACTACGCCGACCGCAGCTTCCTGCTGGCCCGAACCGACCCGACGGCGCCGCCTCACCGGGGCATCGGCATGTTCCTGGTCGACATGCACCAGCCCGGGGTGGAGGTGCGGCCGATCGTTCAGATGACCGGCAGCGGCGAGTTCTGCGAGATCTTCCTGTCCGGCGCCGTGGTCGAGGAGCGTGATCTGGTCGGCGGCCCGACCGAGGGTTGGAAGATGGCCATGTCGACCTTCGGCTTCGAGCGCAGTGGTCTGGCCAACGCCCCCCGCTTCGAGCGCGCCGTGGAGGCGCTCGCCGAGCTGGCACGCGGTCGGGGGGTGGGCGATGACCCGGTGGTCCGCCAGCGCGTGGCCCAGGCGAAGATCGAGGCCCACGTCTTCCGGGTCAACGGCCTCCGGGCGCTCACCCGGGCCCAGCAGGGGCAGGTGCCGGGGCCGGAGGCCAGCCTGACCAAGCTCTTCTGGAGCGAGATGGACAAGCGCATCCAGGAGACGGCCATCGCCGTCCAGGGACTCTACGGGGCCCTGGGTCCGAGGTCGTCCTGGGCCATCGACGGGGGGCGGTGGCAGCTGGCCTGGATGTGGTCCCAGGCCGAGACCATCTACGCCGGCTCCTCCGAGATCCAGCGCAACATCATCGCCGAGCGGGTGCTCGGTCTGCCCCGGGGACGATGACCCCCGAGAGCACCGCCCACGACGTGGTGGAACGCCTTCGGGCCCGCATCGGCCGGGAGGGTGCGGAGAGCGTGCACGAGGTCGAGGCCGGACACGTGCGCCGCTTCTGTGAGGCGATCGGGGACGACGACCCGCGCTGGCGTGAGCAGGCGCCTCCGACCTTCGTCGTCGCCCTGGGCGCGGAGACGCCCGAGCTGCCCGAGGCGCTGGAATACGGTCGGGGCTGGCTCAACGGCGGCGACCGCTTCGAGTACCTGGAGCCGGTCCACGTCGGCGACACCATCCGGGTCCGGAGCCGGCTGGTGGACGTGTACGAGAAGCGGGGGAGCAGCGGCGATCTCCTCTTCCTGGTCTTCGAGACCGAGTACGTCAACCAGCACGGCCGGGTCGCGGTGCGGGCCCGGGGCACGAGGATCCGGCGATGAGCGATCTCGAGGTGCGGCCGGGGCTGGAACTGCCCGAGCTGGTCAAGCACCCCACCACCCGCCAGCTGGTCCAGTACGCCGGCGCTTCCGGCGACTTCTACGAGATCCACTATGACCAGGAGTTCGCACGTTCCGCGGAGCTGCCCGGGGTGATCCTGCACGGACTCCTGAAAACCGCGTTCCTGGCCCAGCTCGTCACCTCCTGGGCGGGCGAGCGGGCCCGTCTGCGGGCGCTCGAGGTCAGCTACCGCGGCCTCGACCTCCCCGGCCGCCCCCTGCGTTGCCGCGGGGTGGTCAAGGCCGTCGAAGGGGGGAGGGTCGAGCTGGAGCTGTGGACGGAGGACCCCGAGGGCCGCCGCACGACGGTGGGCGGCGCCACCCTGGAACTCCTGGAGCCCGGGCGCGGCAGCCAGCCCTGAGGAGGATGGAGTGGCCACCCAGCAGCACAATCTGACCGACTACGAGGAGACCGTCCGGACCTTCCGGCTCGAGGTCCCGGAGCGGTTCAATTTCGCCCGCGACGTGGTGGGACGGTGGGCCCGGGACCCGGACAAGCTGGCCATGCTCTGGCTGGGGGAGGACGGAACCGAGCGCAGGATCACCTTCCGCGCCTTCGACCAACGCTCGGACCGGGTGGCGGCGGCGTTGCAACGACTCGGCGTCCGCCCCGGGGACCGGGTGATGGTCCAGCTCCCGCGGGTGCCGGAGTGGTGGGAGGTCCTCCTGGGCTGCTTCAAGGCCGGGGCGGTGGCGGTGCCGGGCACGGTCCTGCTCACCGCCAAGGACATCCACTACCGCACCACCATGGCCGAGGGTGTCGCCTACGTGACCGATGCCGAAGGTGCCGCCAGGGTGGACCAGGTCAGGGACGACTGCCCGTCGCTGCGGGCGCTGATCCAGGTCGGCGGGGAGCCGGGCGGCGGCTGGTGCGACTACGAGGCCGAGCTGGCCGCTGTCGACGAGCCCCGGCCGGTGGACACGGCCAGCGCCGATCCCGCCCTGATCTACTTCACCTCGGGCACGGTCGGCAACCCGAAGATGGTGCTCCACACCCACGCCTCCTACCCGATCGGTCACGTGATCACGGGACGCTTCTGGCTGGACCTGCGACCCGACGACCTCCACTTCAACCTCTCCGAGACCGGCTGGGCGAAGGCGGCCTGGTCGTCCCTCTTCGGGCCCTGGAACATGGGCGCAGCCCTGTTCGTCGAGGACGCACGGGGCCGGTTCAGCGCCTCCAGGACGCTGGACGTGCTCGAGCGCTACCCGATCACGACCTTCTGCGCCCCGCCCACCGCCTACCGGATGCTGGTGCTCGAGGATCTGTCCCGACGTCGCTTTCCCTCGCTCCGCTGGTGTGTGGGCGCGGGTGAGCCGCTGAACCCCGAGGTGATCGAGAGCTGGCAGCGCTCCACCGGCCTGGTGATTCGCGACGGCTACGGGCAGACCGAGACCGTCCTGCTCTGCGGCAACTTCCCCACCCTCGAGGTACGACCCGGGTCGATGGGGCGCCCCTCCCCCGGCTTCACCGTGGCCGTGATCGACGACGACGGCCGGCCCCTGCCGCCCGGCGCCGAGGGAGACATCGCCGTCCGGGTCCATCCGGAGCGCCCCGTGGGCCTGTTCCGGGAGTACTGGCGCAACCCTGAGGCAACCGCCGCCTGCCGGCGCGGCGATTGGTACGTGACCGGTGACCGGGCCGTGGCCGACCAGGACGGCTACCTGTGGTTCGTCGGTCGCGCCGACGACGTGATCATCTCCGCCGGCTACCGGATCGGGCCCTTCGAGGTGGAGAGCGCGCTGGTCGAGCACCCGGCCGTGGCCGAGGCGGCGGTGGTGGGGAAGGCCGACCCGATGCGGGGCACGATCGTGAAAGCGTTCGTGGTCCTGGCGCCCGGACACGTGGGCTCGGAGGGGCTGACCCGCGAGCTGCAGGAGCACGTGCGCCGGGTCACGGCCGCCTACAAGTACCCCCGCGAGATCGAGTACGTGGCCGAGCTGCCGAAGACCATCAGCGGCAAGATCCGTCGGGTGGAGCTCCGGGCACGGGGGTAGACCGGGCCGGCCGTCAGCCGTGGACGGCGCCCGTGGGCTCGGCGCCGTCCGCCCGGCGCGGCAGGCTCAGGCCGAGCAGGGTCAGGGCCGCCGCGCCCGCCGTCATGAGCCAGAAGGGGCTGGTGGCCACGTGGGTGTGGTCGAGGAGGAGCCCGCCCAGGAGGGGGCCGATGAAGGAGACGGCGTAGCCGACCGTCAGCACCACGGCGGCGTAGGCCGCCACCTGGCCGGGACGCGCGAACAGGGCCGGGAGGGCGCTGGCGCCGAGGAAGGACATCGCCGTGCCCGTCCCGAGCGCCACCGCCCAGAGCCAGGCCTGGCCGGCCAGGCCGAGGGCGAACCCGCCGGCGCCGAGCATGGCCAGGAGGCCGGCGCCGGCGTAGAAGGTCCGGGATCGGGCCCAGGGCCAGCGCAGCCCCATGAGGATCACCCCCATGGGCAGGGTGGCAAGGCTCAGTAGGAGCATGACCAGCGAGAGCTCGCCCGGCCCGGCGTGTCGCAGCTCGAAGGGGATCCAGGAGGCGGAGCCGTAGAAGATCAGGCTCTGGAAGCCGAAGAGGCCGGCGACGTGCCAGGCGGTGGGGTCGGCCAGCGCGCTCCTGAGGCCGGTCGGCTCCGGGTCTCGCCCGGCGTCCGGGGCGGGCGCGGCGGCCAGCCAGACCAGCCCCACCACCAGGGCCACGGTCGACCAGATCACGAAGGTGCCACGCCAGCCGGCGAGGACCTGGAACTCCGCGCTCAGCGTCGCCCCGCAGAGTCCGCCCGCCCCCAGGGCGGTGGCGAAGACGGTGCTGGCCTGCTGGATTCGGTCCGGGAACCAGATGCGGACGATGACGCTCATGGCCGGCTGGGCGACCGCCACGCAGAGCGCCATCAGAGCGCTGAAGGCGTACAGGGCGGCCGGCTCGGGGGGCGCCAGGCGCAGCAGCGCCGTGACCCCGAGGCCGAAGGTGGAGACGCCGACCACGGAGCGGGCGCCGTAGCGGTTGATGAGGAAGGCGCCCGGGATGGCGGCCAGTCCCAGGCAGAGCACGGGGATGGAGGTCAGGGCCCCGGCCTGGGTGAAGGTGAGGTGGAGGTCGGCGCGCAGCGCCGGGAGCACCGGCGGTACCCCCAGCACCACCGACCGGAGCTGGAAGCCGACGGCCGCGATCAGGAGCGTGGCGGTCAGGGTCGAGCGAGTGGTCAGCATCCCGCCGGGAGCGGGGCGACCGAGGGTGGAGCCGAGGGCACGTTCGTAGCGTAGCCGGCCCCGGGAGAGCGCCGTCGGGGCCGGCCCCTCCCATCGCGGCCGGTCGGTGCGCTACCCTGTGCGGCGTTGCCTGCGCTGGTCGAACTCATCGGAGCCACCCATCGCTACGCCGACGTGGTGGCGGTCGATGACGTGCACATGGCTCTGCGACCCGGGGAGCTGGTCTTCCTGGTCGGGCCCAGCGGCGCCGGAAAGACGACGCTGCTGCGGCTGATCAACCGTGAGATCCGGCCCAGCAGCGGTGAGGTCTGGGTGGATGGGCTGCCCGCCCACTCGCTCCGGCCGACCCGTATCCCGGAGCTCCGCCGCCGGGTCGGCGTGGTCTACCAGGACTACAAGCTCCTCCCCCGCCTGACCGCGCTGGAGAACGTGGCCTTCGCGCTGCGGGTGACGGACCTCCAGGTCTCGGACGCGGAGGCCCACGACCGGGCTCTGGACGCGCTGGAGGCGGTCGGGCTGGGCGAGAAGGCGGACGCTTTCCCCCACCAGCTCTCGGGCGGTCAGCAACAGCGGGTGGCGATCGCACGAGCCGTGGTCAGGCAGCCGCCGCTGCTCATCGCCGACGAGCCGACCGGCAACCTGGACCTGGAGACCGCCTGGCAGGTGATGAAGCTCCTGGAGCAGATCTCACGCTTCGGAACCTGCGTTCTCGTCGCCACCCACAACCTGGAGATCGTCAGGCGCATGCAGCGGCGGGTGCTGACGCTCGTCGACGGGCGGCTGGTTCGGGATCAGCCCGCCGGCCGGGTGGGGAGGCTGGCGTGGGCGTCGTCGTGAACGCCCCCTTCCCGCGTCGTCGCCGTCTCGGCAGCGCCCTGCGCAACGCCGTCCGCCTGGTGATCCTGGGCGCCTGGCGGAGCTGGGTGCGCAACCTGGGCTCGACCGCTCCGGCGCTGGGATCGATGACCCTCCTGCTCCTGCTGGCCGGCCTGGTCGGCATGGGAGCGTACGCCGTCCAGCGCGTGGCCGCCGCCCAGGCGGACAGCGCCGCCGTTCTCCACGTCTATCTGCGCGACGACGCCAAACCGCAGGACGTGGACGCCCTGCGACAGCGCCTGGCCGCCGACCGGCGCGTGGCCTCGGTCGGCTACACCAGCAAGCAGCAGGCCCTCGAGCGGGCCAAGGCCCGGCCGGGGCTGGGCAACCTGGCCACCGCCTCGGACTCGAATCCCTTCCCGGCCAGCCTCGACGTGAAGCTGAAGAGCGTGAACGACGTGGGCGCCCTGGCCGCCGTCGCCGCCGGCAGCCCGGCCGCCGATCCCGTCATGCCCACCTCATACGATCGCGGAGCCTACCAGCGGATCCAGAAGGTGCTGACGGTGCTGAGCGTGATCGGGGCGGCCTTCCTGCTCCTGCTGGGGTTCGTCGCCGTCACCGTGACCGCCAACAGCATTCGGGCCGCCATCCTGGCCCGGCAGCACGAGGTCAGGATCATGGAGCTGGTCGGCGCCCGGCACTGGATGGTCCGGGGCCCCTTCGTGGTCGAAGGGGCGTTGACCGGGGGCGTGGCCGGGGTGGTGGCCGGCGTGCTCACGCTGGTCGTGAGCCTGGCCGGCATGGCCGTCGGCGCCGACAGCTTCGAGCGCTTCGCACCGGGGGTCACGCCGGTGGTGGCGCTGATCGCGGGAGCGCTGCTGGTCGTGAGCGGGCTGCTCCTGGGCTCGCTGGCCTCGCTGCTGGGCGTGCACCGCGAGCTGCGAACCGCCTGAGCGGTGGCGCCGCCGCAGTCGGCACCAGGCCCCCGCCGCGCCGCCGGCGGCGGTCGAGGAGGGTGCCGATCGCGGCCACCGTGCCGTCGATGACACAGTACCCGCCGGCGATGGCCGAGGGCGGATTCCCGGAGGGGACGTGGTCCCACGGGGCCACCGCCAGCCAGCGCCAGTCCCCGGCCAGGGTCCCCGACAGCTCCAGGTCCAGGGTGGCCACGAAGATGGCCGCGAACAGGGCGAAACGGGGCGTGCGCAGGATGCACCAGGCCAGGACGGGGAAACAGAGCGCGCCCTGTACGTCGAGCCGGTGGGTGAACACCGGCAGCAGGGTCAGGCCCAGGACCACGTACAGCGCGCAACCGCCCAGGATGACCAGGGCCGCCCGGCGGCCGTGGCGGCGGAAGACCGGAAGCTCGCCGGCGGTCAGGCCGAACCAGTACACCAGCCCGTGGCCGGGGGGCACGTAGAGGGGGATGTTGCCGAGGCGGTACCGGTAGACGCCCCAGACCTGCGATCCCAGTACCTCGAACCCGGTCGCGACCACCACGCACAGCCAGACCTGGCGACGGCGGTCCTCGGGCAGTCGGCGTGTCACCAGCCACAGCACGAGAAAGGTGAGGAGGCCGAGACCCCGCTGCACCCAGAGGCCGCCCGGACGACCGTCCAGGGCCAGGACCAGGGGGGTGTAGGCGAGGAGGAAGAGGTGGACGCGGTAGGGCTTCAGCAGGTCCGCGGCACGTCGCAGACGAGGGCGGGCCTCGCCGGGCGGCCGCCGAGCCGGCTCGGTCGTCCCGGTGCCGGAACGTGGCCTCCGAGCGACCACTCCTGCCCCCGGCCGCGTCGATCCCGGTCTCCTCACCCTCGATCCGCCGGCGGCTCCTCCTCCTCGGCTTCCGGGCCGGGTGAGGGGGCGGGGCCCGACTTGGGCTCGGCCCGCTCGGAGGGTGGCGGCAGGGGGATGGCCTCGCCCTCCAGGATCGGCCCGCGGGGTGGCACGGGGCCGGGGGGTGCACCCCGGGGCGTAGGGCGGCGTGGCCCGGCCGGTCCCCAGGGGGCCGGGCCGGCCTCCTCTGGGGGCCGGCGGGGCGGGAGAGGGGCTCCCGGGGTCCAGCCGGGAGGGGGGCCGCCGGGGCGGGTCGGCTGCCACCCACGCGGCGGGGGCAGGGGGCCGCCCGGGGGACGCGTGCCGGGGGCCCCCGGCTGGCCGGGGAGCTGTCGGCCCCGGCCCGGGGGGGTCGGAGGTGGGGCCTGGCCGGGGACGCCGGGACCCCACGGCCCCGGCCCGACGCGGGCGCCACCGGGCCGGGCGGCGCCGGGGGGCGGAATCGGCCCGTCCGGCCGCCCCGGCGGCCAGGCCCCGGGCTGGCCCGGCCCCAGCGGTCGCCCGTATCCGCGCGGGTAGGGGCTCACCTGGGGCCTCACTCCCCGCCGCGAACGGACGACCCAGACCACGGCCGCGACCAGGGCGGCCACCAGCACCAGGATGATGCCCAGGCCGAGCGGCGAGGAGAGGAAGCCGGCCAGGATGCCCGGCCGGCCACGTGCCGCCGGGACCACGGTGGGGCTGGCGATCGCGGTCGGGGTGGCGGTCGGGGTGGGGGTTGCGATCGGGGTGGGGGTGGACGAGGGTAGTGGGGCCTGCACCAACAGCTGGGCGCAGCGCGGCTGGGGTTGCTGCTGGACGCAGATGATGTGCGAGCCCTGGACGGCGTCGCCGGGGATCGTGACCGACTGGGTGAAGTCGCCCTGCTGGTCGGCCACGGTGGCTCCGAGCTGGTGGTCGGGGGTGTCCAGGAAGAGCACGATGGGCTCCCCGGGCTCGAACTGGCTGCCGGTGACCGTCAGCTGGCTCCCGGCCGGCCCGGCGGCGGCGCTCAGATCGACGATCCCGTGCGCCGGGACCGGGGTCGGGACCGGGGTCGGGATCGGGGTGGAGGGGGTGGGGATCGAGGTCGGGTACGGGGTGGGGTCGGCGTCGGCGAGCGTGACCATCCAGACCAAGGCCGCCAGCGGCACGAAGAGGAGCCCCCTCATACGGGTGGCCAGGGTACCGACCAGGCCGAGGTCGGATGCGGCATCCGCCACGCCGGCTTCAGGATGGTGTTCACGCGCTGCCGCAGCATATCCAATTCGTCCCGGTCGATCAGCTCGGAGAGGGCCTGGGCCAGCTCCCCGCCCTCGAGCGAGCCGGCGGCTCGCTCCAGGTCGGGACGGAGCCGTCGGGGCAGGGGCCGGCCGGCGAAGTCCCAGATCACCGTGCGCAGCTTGGGCTCGACGTGGAAGGTCAGGCCGTGGTCGATGATCCAGACCCGACCCCGGTCGTCGGTGAGACAGTGTCCCGCCTTGCGATCGGCGTTGTTGGCCAGGACGTCGAAGAGGGCGATCTCCATCCAGACCGGGTTCCGGCGGCCGTCCGAACTCAGGTGGTGCAGCTCCGGCCGGGCGTCGACGAACAGCTGGAGCGCCCCCACCCCGTGGGGCGCCTGTTCCTTGACCACGGTGGGGGGCACACGGGGCCAGCCCAGGTACCGGGCCAGCAGGTAGGCGGCGACCTCTCGGCGGTAGAGGGTGCCGGTGGGGAAGTCCCAGAGGGGTGACTCCCCCCGCGCCGGCTTGTAGACGGCCAGCAGGCGCTCCGGCGGTCCGCAACCGCCGCGCAGCTCGACCAGGAAGGTGTAGTTGGACGACCGGCGGAACAGTCCCTTCAGCTCGACGATGGGGAGGCGCCGGAGCGCCGCTTCGACCGCGACGGGGTCAAAGGATGGGCCGGGATCCATTGGCGGCCGGACAGGGATGCCCGCTGGGGTCGATGGGCAGACCGCAATAGGGACAGGCGGGGCGGCCGGCGGCCAGGACCCGCTCGGCCTGGCGGGTGAACGCGACGACCTGCTCGGGCGTGACCCAGAAGCGCGCCGTGGCGAGCTGGCCCGGATCCTGGTCCTCCCTCTCGGGTGCCTGCCGGGCGACGATCACGAACCGGCGTTTGCTCTCGTGGTACCCGAGCCCGAGCTCGCCGATGGTCCACTCCGGTTCGCCGGGCTCGGCCGGCGGGGGTGTCTCGCCCTCGGCAGGCTGCAGGCCCTGGGCCTCCAGCAGCTGCCGCATCCGGATCACGAGGCCCTGCACGTGGAACTTCTCGCAGTAGAGGACGAAGCTCTCACCGCCGCGGCTGGCGCGGAGGAAGAACTGGCGGCGGCCGGGAGGGCCGATCGTGCCCACGCCCATGCGGTCGACCGGGTCGAGGTCTATGCTTCGCGCCACGGTTCAGAGGGTACCTCGCCCTCCCTCGACTCCCCACGGCGATCTGGTTTCGCCGCATCCGGGGTTGGGAAAGCTAGCGAGGTACGGAGATCGAGAGCACACCATCACTACCATCACTGCGGAGGAACACATGCCAAAGACGGTTGGAATCGACCTCGGCACCACCAACTCCGTGATCGCGGTCATGGAGGGGGGTGAGCCCGTGGTCATCCCCAACTCGGAGGGGTCGCGCACCACGCCCTCGGTGGTCGCCTTCACCAAGTCGGGTGAGCGGCTGGTGGGGCAGCTGGCGCGCCGGCAGGCCGCGGTCAACCCGGAGAACACGGTCTACTCGATCAAGCGCTTCATGGGCCGCCGCTTCGGTGAGGTGGAGTCGGAGCGCAAGATCGTGCCCTACAAGGTCAAGCCCGGGCGGGAGGACCGGGCGGTGGTCGAGGTCCCGAACGCGGGCAAGGAGTTCACGCCCGAGGAGATCTCGGCCATGATCCTGCAGAAGCTGAAGGCCGACGCCGAGGCCTACCTGGGGGAGAAGGTCACCGACGCGGTGATCACGGTGCCGGCCTACTTCAACGACTCCCAGCGCCAGGCGACCAAGAACGCGGGCCAGATCGCGGGGCTGAACGTGCTCCGGATCATCAACGAGCCCACCGCCGCTTCGCTGGCCTACGGACTGGACAAGAAGGCGAACGAGACCATCCTCGTCTTCGACCTGGGGGGCGGGACCTTCGACGTCTCCATCCTGGACGTGGGCGACGGGGTCTTCGAGGTCAAGGCCACCAACGGGGACACGCACCTGGGCGGGGACGACTACGACCGCCGGATCGTGGACTGGCTGGCGGAGGAGTTCAAGAAGGAGCACGGCATCGACCTCAAGGCGGACCGGCAGGCACTGCAGCGGCTGACCGAGGCGGCGGAGCGGGCCAAGATCGAGCTCTCCTCGCGGCTGGAGACCACGATCAACCTGCCCTTCATCACCGCCGACCAGACCGGACCCAAGCACCTGGAGGCGACGCTCACCCGGGCCAGGTTCGAGGCCCTGACGGCGGATCTGACGGAGCGGCTCCGGGGTCCGTTCATGGCCGCGCTCCAGGACGCCGGCCTCACCCCGCAGCAGATCAGCGAGGTGGTGCTGGTGGGAGGCGCGACCCGGATGCCGGTGGTGCAGCAGCTGGTCAGGGAGCTGACCGGGGGCAAAGAGCCGCACAAGGGGGTGAACCCGGACGAGGTGGTGGCGGTCGGAGCCGCCATCCAGGCCGGCGTGCTCAAGGGCGAGGTCAAGGACGTCCTGCTCCTGGACGTGACCCCGCTCTCGCTGGGCATCGAGACCCTGGGCGGGATCTTCACCAAGCTGATCGAGCGCAACACCACCATCCCGACCTCGCGCTCGCAGATCTTCAGCACCGCTGCCGACAACCAGACCTCGGTCGAGGTCCACGTGCTGCAGGGGGAGCGCGAGTTCGCCCGGGACAACCGCACCCTGGGCCGCTTCCACCTCGACGGCATCCCGCCGGCCCCGCGCGGCGTGCCTCAGATCGAGGTCACCTTCGACATCGACGCCAACGGCATCCTCAACGTCAAGGCCAAGGACCTGGGCACCGGTCGCGAGCAGTCGGTCACCATCACCGCCTCCTCGACCCTGAACAAGGACGAGGTCGAGCGGCTGGTGAAAGAGGCCGAGCAGCACGCGGCGGAGGACCGAGCCCGGCGCGAGGAGGTCGAGATCCGCAACCAGGCCGACCAGATGATCTACCAGGCCGAGAAGGTGCTGAAGGAGCACGGCGAGCGCATCCCCGCCGACGTCCGCAGCGAGGTCGAGACCAAGCTGGAGACGCTCCGAAGCGCCACCAGGGGGGGCGACACGAACACGCTCCGTCAGGCCATGGACGACTTCAACCTGGCGCTCCAGAAGGTGGGTCAGTACATCTACCAGCAGGCGGGCACGGGCAGCGGCTCGACCGGCGGGCAGGCGTCCCCCGGCGAGCAGCCTCCCCAGGACGACGTGGTCGACGCCGACTACCGGGAGGTGAACTGATGGGGCGGGGGAGCACCACCTCCCCCCTCCGTCCTCCCGATGCCGCCGGAGGCCGGGTCCGGCGCCCCGGCGACGATACAATGGGCCCTCGGCCCGAGCCGACGTAGCTCAGCCGGTAGAGCAGCCGCCTCGTAAGCGGCAGGTCGTGGGTTCGAGTCCCACCGTCGGCTCCACCGTGGGGCCGGAGGGCGGCGTGGCGGGCGGCTCCCTTCGGTTCGCCGTCTACTCCGTCCTGGTCCCGGGAGGGGCCGCCGCCGGGGCCGCACCCGCCGGTCGTTTGCGTTCCGGCGCGGGGAGCCCGAACAGGCGCATGGCGTTACCGCCCAGGATGTCGCGCCTGGCCTCCTCGGAAAGGAAGGGCAGGTCCCAGATCATCGTGGGCAGGTCGAAGTCCTGGTGGGGATAGTCGCTGGAGTAGAGCAACCGCGAGGGGCCGCCCATCATCTCGATCATCGTCCGCATGTGCTCGGGGTCGTCCAAGGGCTCGAAGGGCTGGGTGGTGAAGAACATCTCCTGGATGTAGGCGCTGGGCAGACGGCGGAGCAGCGGCGCCTCCGAGGAGCGCTGCCGGTACTCGTTGTCCAACCTGGCGACCAGGAACGGAACCCAGGCCTGGCCCGCCTCCATGAAGATGAAGCGGACGTTCGGGAACCGCTCCGGCAGCCCGTTCACGACCAGGTTGGTGAGCTGCAGCATGGCGTAGAAGGGAAAGCCCAGGGCGTGGGCGGACAGGAACCGGTTCAGCTGCTCGAAAGGACGATCGGACCAGTTGGGGCCGGAGTGGAAGGCGAGGGGGAGCGACCGCTCGTCGAGGGCCGCGAAGACCTTGACGAAGCGATTCTCGTGGATGGGCTGGTAGCGAACCGCGGTGACCATGAACCCGAGCACCCCGGGGGCCCCGGCGAACTCCTCGATGAAGTCCACGCTGGCCTCCGGGTTGGAGAGTGGCAGGTAGGCCATGGTCCGGATGCGGGGGCTGGCGACCAGGACGTCCCGCACCAGCCATCGGTTGTAGGCGCGGGCCAGCTCGACCTCGACCTCGGGCTGGGGATGGGTGCCCAGGGTCAACATCGGGGTCGGGAAGAGGATCGAGTAGTCGATCGCCATCTGGTCCATGGAGTGCAGCAGACCCGCGGCCAGGGGGTGGATCCCGGCTCGATCGCCGGTCGGCAGGTGCATGTCGAGGTCGGTCTTGATGCGGCCGGACACGGTGCGGTCGCCGAGGTTGCCGGGCAGGAGGGCGTGCATGGCCATGCCCAGGGACGACCGTTCGAACGACCGCCGGACGTTGGGGTTGTCGATGTAACGCACGATCTCGGGCAGGGCCGTGGTCTCGTACAGGTGGCAGTCGCAGTCGACCACCGGCACCTCGTCCAGCCCTCGCCGTTCCACCTCGCGGCGGGCGTTGGCGAGGAAGTTGAAGCTCCGATCCGGGATCACCCGCGCCTGAGGCGCGCCCTCGTCCTTCACTTCCACCTCCTGGTCCGGCTCACACGTCGAACGGCGGGGCCGGCTCGAAGGTCGTCACCTCCGCCGCCCTCAGCATCTCGGCCGTCGTCACCGCCACCTCCTCGGCCCTCAGGGCCCGGCCTCGAAGGAGGAACGCCGGCCGCCAGCCCCGCCGGTGGGCGCGGACCGGGCCGCGAACGGTTGGCGCCGCTCCTCTCGGCCAGGGGGTCGACCGGCTCCTCGACCCTCCGGTGGGGTCCGAACGGCTCAGACCCGGACGTAGACCTGGCCCTCCCGAACCACGACCTCGAAGCGCCGGAGCCGGAAGCGCGGGTCGGCGACGCACGCGCCGGTGGCCAGGTCGTATTCCCAGCCGTGCCAGGGGCAGGCGATCCGCACCTGATCGTCGGCGAAGCGCTCGCCGGCCACGGTTCGGTCCGGGTTCAGCACCGCCTCGTAGCGGCCCACGATCTCGCCGGTGCAGACCGGCCCTCCCTGGTGGCAGCAACGGTTCTCGTAGGCGCGCAGCTCCCCGTTGACGCGAAAGACGCCCACCTCCACCCCTCCCGCCACCGCCAGCACGCCCCCTCCCTCCGGGATCTCGGCCAGGGGCCCGACCCGGTACTCGACGGACACGGTTCAGACGGTGACGTGGGAGGCGAGGGCCTCGAAGCGGTGCTCGCGCATCTCCGCATCGAGGCCCCAGCGGTGGGCGAAGTCCAGGGCCTCGCGGTACGCCTCCTCCGGGTAGGGCTCGAAGACCAGCAGCTCGCCCCGCCCGAAGCGCGACCAGTCGTGGTCGCCGGCGAGGTCGGGGGGCAGGTTGCGCTCCCAGAGGTGCAGATAGCGCTCGGGCGTGGCCCGCAGGGCGTGGTCGGCGCGCCGCAGGGCGCGGAAGTAGGGCCCGAGCACCGCCGGCCCCAGGCTGGCGGCGACCCAGAAAAGGGTGCGGAACTCGCCGGCGGCCAGCTTGCGCAGCCCGTGCGCCTCGGCGATCGGGATCTCGGGGTCGAGCAGGTTGGCGACCTCGACCTCGCCCGCGAGCAGGGCCTGGAGTCGGCGGCCGGGGCCGCCGACGTTGACCACCCGGATGCGGTCCCGGGGCAGCACCGCCTCCAGCGTGCGCAGGGCGGTGAAGTGGCTGCCGGCCATCAGCCCCACCCCGACCGGGACCTGGTCCAGGTCCGACACCCGCTCCAGGCGCGATCCGGGGGCGGCGAAGAGGGCGTGCCGGGCGACACCGTAGAGGTCGGGCACGAACCGGCCCATGCCCGCCCCGGCGTTGCAGATGGAGCCCCACTCGCAGGCCGAGTTCGCCACCTCCCGGGCCTCCAGGAAGGGCCGGTCCTGGGGTCGATGCAGGTAAGGCGACTCCCGGTGGCTGCTGACCGCGTGCATGACGTCGGTGAGCAACTCCGGCTGGAGCCCCTCCGCCTCGTAGAAGCCCTCCTCGAGGGCGATCCACTCGTGCAGGCGCATGAAGTGCGGCACCACCTGGACGCGCATCGCCACCACCTCCGGGCTGGGACGATACCACGTCTCCCGAAGCCGGGCTCAGGGCACCGTCCGTCGCCCCGCCCGAGCCGTGGCCGCCGGCGCCTCGCCTCCGGCGCGGAGCCGGGACCACCGGGCTCGGATACGATGCCTGGCTATGGACGAGCTCAGGGTGGAGCCACTGGCCGAGCACGAGCTGAACCTCATCCGCCCGCTGTTGGTCGACCTCCACCTGCACGAGCAACGGCACTATGCGGATCACCCCCAGCTCACCCGCGAGCAGTACGAGCACGTGCTGTCGGAGGTCCCGGCCGGTTTTCGGGGCGAGAACGTGATCTTCGCCGCCCGCGACCCCTCCGGCGGGCTGGTCGGGTTCTGCTGGGTGGTGCTGTTCGATCCCGGGACGGGGCTGGAGGGGGAGATCGCCGAGGTCTACGTGCGCGAGTCCCACCGCGGACGCGGGGTGGGCGAGTCGCTGGTGCGGAGGGCGGTCCGGCTCTTCGAGGAACGCGGGGTGACCCTGGGCTACGTGTGGACCCGGCCCGACAACCAGGCGGCGACGCGCCTCTACCGCGGGGCCGGGTTCCGCCCCACCTCTCAGCTGGTCCTGACCTGGTATCCGGGATAGCCGCTCCGGTCCGGGGCGGTGCCGGCCACCCACCTACAATGGGCCCGTGATCGAGCCCGAAGGGCCCGAGTCACCTCAGCGACCGCGAGCGACCGGGGTCGGCTGGATCACGCCGGGCGCGTTCATCGCCTCCCTGCTCGTGGCCGCCATCGCCGGCGGCGCGGTGGCGGCCGGGGTGACGCTGGGCATCCTGCATCTGCAGTCGCGCTCCAGCCCGCCGCCGGTGCTGGTAGGAGGGGCCAGCGTGAGCGACACCTCGGCCACGGCCGGCGTGGCCCAGAAGGCGGCTCCGGCCGTGGTCTCGGTGATCACCGACGACCGGAGCCTGAGCCATGGCTCCGGCTTCCTGGTGACCGGCGACGGGTACGTGGTGACCACGGTGGGAGTGGTGGCCAACTCGCACACCCTGGAGGTCCTGGCCTCCACCGCCGGTGGCCTGCAGCGCTACGAAGCCCGCCTGGTCGACTACGACTGCCAGACCGGCCTCGCCGTCTTGAAGGTCGACCACGTGTCCAACCTGGCCGCGCTGACCCTGGGCGACTCGACCAGCCTGGGTCTCGGCCAGAGCGTGGTCGTGGTCGGCGGGCCGCTGACCGCGGGCGGAACCGTCAGCCGGGGAGTGGTGAGCGCCCTCGAGCGGACGGTGATGGTGGGCGACGGCCACGGCGGCACGCTTCAGATCGGGGATGTGTTCCAGACCGACGCCCCTCTCCAGCCGGACGCGGTCGGGGCGCCGGTGGTCGACCTCGGCGGTCAGGTGGTGGGGATCGTGGTCTCGGCCGAGGGCGCCCCCGCTCCGGGGGCGTACGCGTTCGGGGCGAGCGACGTGCAGCAGGAGGTGCAGCAGATCGTCCAGACCGGCCAGCTGGCCGTCCCCACCCTGGGGGCGAGCACGGTGGAGGTCACGGCCGACCAGGTGGCCCTGCACGGGGGGGTCCTCGGAGCCCGGCTGACGGCGGTGGCGGCCGGGGGACCCGCCGCCGCCGCCGGCCTCCAGGTGGGCGATGTCATCGTCCAGATCGACGCCCAGCGGCTGGACGACGCCCATCCTCTCCCGCAGCTGCTGCGGACCCGTTTCCAGCCGGGCCAGCGGGTCACGATCACCTACCAGCGGAACGGGGCGGTGAGCCAGGTCCAGCTCACGCTCGCCGGGGCTCACCCGGCGTGCCCCTGAGGGCGGCCGTTTCCGAACGGGGCGGACGCCCGGGCCGGCGGCCCGGGCGAGGGTTGAGGTAGCGAGGAGGAGAAGACGAAGACGTGGACGTGACATGGCTGGGACACAGCTGCTTTCGGCTTCGCGGTCGCGGCGCCGTGGTCGTCACCGATCCCTATCCACCGGCGCTGGGCCCCCGACTCCGGCTGGAGGCCGACGTGGTGACCGTGAGCCACCACCACCGGAGTCACGACCATGTCCAGGCGGTGAAGGAGGCGCTGGTCATCGACACGCCGGGGGAGTTCGAGCACGCGGGCGTGGTGGTGCGCGGCCTGCCCAGCTTCCACGACGGCCGCCGGGGCGCCGACCACGGCCGGAACACGATCTACGTGGTCGAGATCGACGACGTGGCCGTGTGTCACCTGGGGGACCTCGGCCATCCGCTGGACGACGAGACGGTGGACGACATCGGCAAGGTGGACGTGCTCCTGGTGCCCGCGGGGGGATCGTGCGTGCTCGACGGCGCGAGGGCGGCCGAGGTGGTGAGGCAGGTGGCGCCGCGGTTCGTCGTGCCCATGCACTACGACCACCCGCTGATCAAGCGCGAGCTGGGCCCGGTCCGGCGTTTCCTGGAGGAGATGGGCGTGGCGGAGATCGAACCGCAGTCCAGGCTCGGCCTCCAGCCGAGCCAGGCCGAGGCCGAGACCCGGGTGGTGCTGCTGGAGCCCCGGGCCTAGGCTCCGGCGTGGTCACGCGGGTCCGGGCGGTGGCCCCGGTACAATCGGGGAAACCGCAGGAGGTCCGGGTTGCCCTATTTCGTTTTCGTGACCGGCGGTGTCGTGTCCTCCCTCGGCAAAGGGATCACCACGGCCTCGATCGGCGCCATCTTGAAGAGCCGGGGGCTCTCGGTCTATCTCCAGAAGCTGGATCCCTACCTCAACGTCGACCCGGGGACGATGAGCCCCTACCAGCACGGGGAGGTCTTCGTCACCGACGACGGGGCGGAGACGGACCTCGACCTGGGCCACTACGAGCGGTTCGTGGACGAGAACCTGTCCGCCGCCTCCAACGTGACCACGGGCAAGGTCTACTCCGAGGTCATCGCCAAGGAACGTCGCGGGGACTACCTGGGGGCGACGGTCCAGGTCATCCCCCACGTGACCAACGAGATCAAGGAGCGCATCCTCCGGGCCCAGCGGGAGTCACAGGCCGAGGTCGTCGTCTGCGAGGTGGGGGGGACGGTCGGGGACATCGAGAGCCAGCCCTTCCTGGAGTCGATCCGCCAGCTGAAGAACGACCTGGGCCGGTCCCGGGTCTTCTACGTGCACGTCTCCCTGGTGCCGCTGATCCGGGGAGAGGAGATGAAGACCAAACCCACCCAGCACTCGGTCCAGGCCCTGCGGGCGATCGGCATCCAGCCGGACGCCATCGTGGCCCGTTCCGAGCGGCCCATCGATCAGGACATCCGGGAGAAGATCGCGCTCTTCTGCGACGTTCCCCGGGAGGGGGTGATCAGCGTCCCCGACGTCGACTCCATCTACCAGGTGCCCCTCATGCTCGAGGAGGCGGGGCTGGGCCGGGTCATCTGCCGCCACTTCGGCATCGCCGAACGCTCGCCGGACCTGGAACCGTGGCGACGCCTGGTGGAGCGCATCCAGCGGCCCCGGGGGGCGGTGCCGGTGGCCCTGGTGGGCAAGTACGTCCAGCTACCCGACGCCTACCTGTCGGTCACCGAGTCCCTGCGCCACGCGGGCTTCTTCCACGATGTGGCCATCGACCTCCGCTGGGTCTCCTCGGAGCGGCTCGACCAGGGCGACACCTCCCCGCTGCGCGGCGTCGCCGGTATCGTGGTGCCGGGGGGATTCGGACACCGTGGCATCGAGGGGAAGATCGTGGCCTCCCGCTACGCTCGGCACAACCGCATTCCGTACCTCGGGCTGTGCCTGGGGCTCCAGTGCGCCGTGATCGACTTCGCCCGCGAGGTGCTGGATGCGCCCGACGCCAACTCGACCGAGTTCGCCGCCTTCACCTCGACCCCGGTCATCGACCTGATGCCGGAGCAGCGCGACGTGGCCGGGCTGGGGGGGACCATGCGGCTGGGACTCTATCCCTGCAAGCTGGTGCCCGGGACCCGGGCCCACCGGGCCTACGGCGAGCCGATCGTGTACGAGCGCCACCGTCACCGCTTCGAGTTCAACAACGAGTACCGGGAGGTGCTCCAGCAGGCGGGCATGGTGTTCAGCGGGCTCTCGCCGAACGGTCGGCTGGTCGAGATCGTGGAGCTGGCGGAGCATCCCTGGTTCGTGGCCAGCCAGTTCCATCCCGAGTTCCGGAGCCGACCCCAGCGGCCACACCCTCTCTTCCGGGATTTCGTCCGGGCCGCGATCGAGGCCAGCGGCATCGACCAGATGGAGCTGAGCCCTCCGGAGCTCCCGGCAGAGATCACCTAGCGGCCATGGATGGCCAGGGAGTGCGATCGATCGAGGTGCGGACCGGCGTGCCCGTGAGCCTGGTGTCCGTGACCGAGTCCGCGGCCCTGGCCTGTGGGCGTACCATCGGACGGGGCGAGGTGGAGCGGGCACGGGAGACGGCGGCCTCGGCCATGCTCCACGCGCTCGAGGTGGCGGGTGTCTGCGGCCGGGTCGTGCTCGGGCCCCGGGGTGACCCCATCCTCTCCCACGGGGCCACGGTGGGACGACCCGAGGACCCGAGCTTCGACCTCGGGGTCTATCCGGTCGAGGGCGCCACGCTGGTGGCTCGAGGGCTCCCGGGCGCGATCTCGGTCCTGGTGGCCGCCGAGCCGGGCGCGTTCCCCGTCCTCCCGGCCGTGTCCTACGCCGAGAAGCTGGTGGCCGGCCCGGCGGCCAGGGGCGGCCTCGACCTGGACGACGCCCTGGCGGACAACCTGCGCCGGATCGCCTTCGCCCGCGACGTGCGGGTGGCGGACCTGGTGGTGGCCGTCCTCGATCGCCCCCGTCATCGCGATCTGATCGAGGAGGTGCGGGCCGCGGGGGCGAGGATCCTCCTGCTGGAGGAGGGCGAGATCGCCGGGGCCCTGCTCGCGGCGGCGAGCGGGACCGGGGTCGACGCCATGGTCGGGATCGGCGGTCTGGACGAGACCATCATCGCCGCCTGCGCCGTACGCTGCCTGGACGGCGAGATCCAGGCTCGTCTCTGGCCGCGCAACGATGAGGAGCGGTTCCTCGCCGGCGAGGAGCTGGGCCGTGTCTACAGGGTGGCGGAGCTGGCCCCCGAGCAGCTGGAGGTGGCCGTGACCGGCATCAGCGGGGGGCCGCTGCTCCGCGGCGTGGAGTTCGGCAGCCACGGGGCGGAGACCGAGTCCCTCGACATGTCGACGCGCTTCCGGCGGACCGTGCGCCGGATCAGGACCTGGCACCTGCCATAGCGTCCGGTCGCGACCCTCCGTAAGGATTTCGTACGCGTCCCGCCGCTCGATCCGCTCGCACTGCCATCCGTTGGTTGCACAGATGGTGATGCGGGTATGCTCAACTCACATGAGCTGGGCGCCACCACCCTACGGCCCCTCCGGTCCGCCGAGGGTACCTCCAGAGCAGCCGCCTCCGGCCGACTACGACCCCTGGCAGCAGCCGTACGACCCGTACCGGCCGCCGCGCCCGGTGTCACCTCGCCGCCGGGGGGGCGTGCTCGGCGCACTGCTGGCCGTGCTGGCCGCCATCGCCGCCTACGGCAAGTACGCCCTCCTCTTCCTGCTGAAGTTCGGGGCCTTCCAGACCCTGCTCTCGTTGTTGATCAGCTTCGGCGCCTACGCCCTCTTCGGCGGTCCCTGGTTCGCGGCCGGCCTGGTGCTCATGATCCTGTGCCACGAGATGGGGCACGTGGTCGAGATCCGCCGCCAGGGCATGAGGGCCTCGGCCCCGCTCTTCATCCCCTTCTTCGGGGCCGCCATCTTCCAGCGTCAGCACCCCACCGATGCACTGAAACAGGCGCAGATCGGCATCGCCGGTCCCATCGCCGGCACCGTGGCGGCGACGGTGGCGTTCGTGCTGTACGGGAGCACACACTGGGTCCCCCTGCTCCTCTGGGCCTACCTGGGCTTCTTCATCAACCTCTTCAACCTGATCCCGATCGGGATGCTGGACGGCGGCTGGATCCTGGCCGTGGTCTCCAAGTGGTTCCAGGTGCTGGGGCTGGTGGCGCTGGTCCTGGCCGTGTTCTGGTTCGGGTTCAGCCCCATCGTGCTGATCATCGCGGTGCTGGCGATCCCGGCCATGATCGAGCGGTTCCGCAACGACAGCCTTCCCTACTACCGGTCGGTGCCGGTGCCGGCCCGGCTGGCCATGGGCGCGGCCTGGCTCTTCCTGACCGGGTATCTGGGCTTCGCCGCCTTCCAGGCTCACCAGATCCTGCAGACGCTGGTCGGGTAAACTCGGTCCTCCGGCAGCCGGCCCGAGGCCGCCCGGAGTCGCGGTGCGGTTTGCCATCCCACGCGGTGGGAAAGAATTGCGGAGTCAGATGAGAGCCAACATCCACCCCACCTTCTACGAGGACGCGGTCGTGACCTGCGGCTGCGGCAACCGGTTCGTCACCGGCTCCACGGTCAGGGAGCTGAAGACCGAGGTCTGCTCCGCCTGCCACCCGTTCTACACCGGACAGCAGCGGATCATCGACACCGGCGGGCAGGTCGAGCGCTTCCGTAAGCGAGCAGCCAGGTCCGCCCGGCGATAGGACCGGTGATGTCCGTCCCTGAGGCGGCGGCCGCCGGGCCGGTTGCACGGGGAGCCGACGGCTTCTTCTACGGAGGGCAGGCCGTGGTCGAAGGCGTCATGATGCGTGGCCCGCGCTGCTACGCGGTGGCGGTTCGGCTCCCGGGCAGCGGCCGGATCCAGGTCCTTCGGGGGGAGCTGAGGGCATCGATCTACACCCGCTCGGTCTGGCGGCGGCCGTTCCTGCGCGGCCTGGCCGCCCTGGCCGAGCAGCTCCACCTGGGCACCCGGAGCTTGAGCTGGTCGGTGCGCGTGGCCGCCGGCGCCCAGGACGTGGAGATCGGCGGCCGTGAGGTCGCCGTCTCGCTGGGGGTGGCGCTGGCGTTCAGCCTCGGCCTGTTCTTCGGCCTGCCACTGCTGGGCGCCAGCCTGGCCGTGCGTGGCTCCGGCTCCTTCGGCTTCGTGCTGGTGGAGGGGATGCTGCGGGTGGCGCTGGTGGTGGCCTACCTGCTCGCCGTCGGCCTCCTGCCCGACGTCCGCCGGGTCTTTCAGTACCACGGCGCGGAGCACAAGGCGATCAACACCTTCGAGGTGGGCCTGCCCCTGGACGTACCCCACGCCCGGCTGGCGAGCGTCCTGCACCCTCGTTGCGGCACCGGCTTCCTGCTCGTGGTCCTGGCCGTCAGCGTGCTCGTGTTCAGCCTGGTGGCGGTCGTCCACCCCAACCTGCCCTGGGTGCTGGTGTCGAGGGTGGCGGGGGTGGGCGTGATCGCCAGCCTCAGTTTCGAGTGCATCCGGTTCATGGCTCGGCACCGCGACAACCGGCTGGTCCGGATCGCCCTGCTCCCGGTGCTCGCCACCCAGCGGCTCACCACCCGTGAGCCCGACGACCGCATGCTCGAGGTGGCGATCGCCGCCCTGAACGCGGCTCGGGAGGAAGAGACCCAGCGGACGGTGGAGGTGAGGAGGTGATCGCCCGGCTGGAGTCCCTGGTGGGGCGCTATCGCGACCTCCAGGAGGAGATGGCGAAGCCCGAGGTGATCTCCGATCCCGGGCGGCTGGCGACCCTGGGCCGTGAGCTGCACGAGCTGGAGGAGCTGGTGCGCGTCTACGACGACTACCGCCGGGCCCAGCGCGAGCTGGAGGAAGCCCGGGACCTGCTCCGCCAGGAGCGCGATCCCGAGATGCAGGAGTTCCTCAGGGGCGAGCAGCACGCCGCGGAACAGCGCATCCACCTCCTCGAGGACCGTCTCAAGGTCCTGCTCCTTCCCCGCGACCCGAACGACTCCCGTGACGTGGTGGTGGAGATCCAGGCCGCGGAGGGCGGCCAGGAGGCGGCCCTGTTCGCGGCCGACCTCTTCCGGATGTACTCCCGCTGGGCCGACGCCAAGGGCTGGAAGATCGACGTGGTCGACCTCCAGGAGACGGGGATCGGGGGTTTCGACCGGATCGAGTTCGAGGTCCACGGTGAGGGCGCCTACTCCCAGTTCAAGTTCGAGGGCGGCGTCCATCGCGTGCAGCGGGTGCCGGAGACCGAGAGCCAGGGCCGCATCCACACCTCGGCGGCGACGGTGGCGGTGCTGCCCGAGCCGGACGAGGTCGAGGTGGATCTGCCCGAAAAGGACCTCCGGATCGAGACCTCGACCTCGACCGGGCCGGGGGGGCAGAGCGTGAACACGACCTACTCCGCGGTCCGGATCACCCATCTGCCCACGGGGATGGTGGTGTCCATCCAGGACGAGAAGTCCCAGCTCAAGAACCGGGAGAAGGCCCTGCGCGTGCTTCGCGCCCGCCTCTACGAGCGGCGGCTGGCGGAGCAGCACGCCGAGATCGGGCAGCTGCGCCGGTCCATGGTCCGGAGCGGCAACCGCTCGGAGAAGATCCGGACCTACAACTTCAAGGAGAACCGGGTCACCGACCATCGCATCAACCTGACGCTGTACAAGCTGGACCGCATCCTCTCCGGGGAGCTGGACGAGCTGATCACCCAGCTGGCGGCGGCGGAACGGGAGGCGCGAAGTGCGGCTCTCGGCGGCGGCTGAGCGTTTCGACGGCGGCACGGCGGATCGCCCGTCGCCCCGGCCGCAGGGCGGGGGCGCTCCCCCGGGGCGTCGGGAGGGCACGCCCCCCCGGGTGCGGCTGACCTTGATCGAGGTCCTCCGGCGCGCAACCGGTCACCTCGGCGCCCACGGCTCCGCCTCGCCCAGACTGGACGCCGAGGTGCTGCTCGCCCACGTGCTCGGACTACGGCGTCTGGACCTCTACCTGCAGCACGACCGTCCGCTGGGCGAGGCCGAACTCGCCCCCTACCGGGAGCTGATCGCGCGACGGGCCAGGGGCACGCCGGTCGCCTACCTGGTCGGCCACCGGGAGTTCATGAAGCTGGACTTCGAGGTCACCCCGGCGGTCCTGGTGCCCAACCCCGACACCGAGGTGCTGGTCGAACGGGCGGTCTCCTGGGCCCGGGAGCGGGGACGGCCGGTGCGGGTGGCCGATGTGGGGACGGGCAGCGGCTGTATCGCGATCGCGGTGGCCCACTACCTGCCCGGAGCCACGGTGTGGGCCACGGACGACGACCCGGCGGCGCTGGCGGTGGCGGAGCGGAACGTCCGTGCCCATGGCCTCGAGGAGCGCGTGCGACTGCTGTGCGGGGACCTGGTCGATCCCCTGCCCGAGGGCCTGGACCTGATCTGCGCCAACCTCCCCTACGTCCCCGAGGGGACCGCGCTGCCACCGGAGGTGCTGGCCCAGCCGGCCCGGGCCCTGTTCGCGGGTGATGGGGGGGTGGCCCTGGTCAATCGCCTCCTGGCCGGGGCGCCGGCCAGGCTGGCCGCGGGCGGGACGGTGCTGGCCGAGATCGATCCCTCGCTCCAGCACCGCCTCCACCTCGAGCCCTACGCCGGCCACCGCTTCCACCGCGACCTCTCGGGACGAACGCGGGTGGTGGAGGCATGGATCTCCTGACCCCCGACCGGACCGGCCTTGCCCGGGCGGTGGAGCTGCTGCGGGCGGGCGAGGTCATCGCCTTCCCCACCGACACCGTGTACGGGCTGGCCGCGCTGGCCCGGGACGCCCGGGCGTGCGAGCGCATCTTCGAGATCAAGGGCCGGGAGCGATCGCGGCAGCTGATCGCGATGGTGGCCGATCCGGAGGCCCTCGATCCCCTGGTGGAGGTGACGGGCCGGGCGCGATGGTTCATGACCCGCTGGTGGCCAGGACCCCTGACGCTCGTCCTGCCCACGCGTTCGGGCCGGCCTCCCACGCTCGGCGTGCGCGTCCCCGATCACCCGGTCGCCCTGGCCCTCCTCGGTGAGGTGGGTGAGCCGCTCGCCACCACCAGCTGCAACCGCTCGGGGGAGCCGTCGGCCCTGACCGTCGAGGAGGCGTCCCGCCTGGAGGGCCTGGCGGCGGTGCTGGACGGAGGGCGCGCGCCGTGCGGACGGGCCTCGACCGTGCTCTCGCTGGTCGGGCCGGAGGCCGAGGTGTTGCGTCAGGGGCCGGTGGAGGAACGGGAGGCGCTGCTCCACGACCTGGCCTGGAAGTTCCGCCGCCTGGCGGAGGTGGAGACGACCGATGCCTCGCCCCTCTACGCTGCGATCGGAGCGGTCGTGGCCGAGCGTCCGGAGGTGCTGGCGCTCTCGCTCGAGGCCGGGCCGGGCCAGCGCCGGCCGGACCTGCTCCTGGCCGCCGTCCATCGCCTGTTGACGGACGAGCGCCGGCAGCCGCTGGCGGCCTACTACCCGAGCCTGGGCGGCACCAGGCCGGCGGACGCGGAGGCGGGCGACCTCTTCTGCGAGTTCGCGCTCGCCCACGAAGCGCAGGTGCGCCGGCTGCTGCGGACCCGGCGCATCCAGGCCGGCGAGGTCCAACGCTGTGCCGGGCTGGCCCTGGGCCTGGCCCGACTGGCCCCGCCGCTCGCCGTCGTCGAGGTGGGGGCGGGCGCCGGGCTCCGCCTCAACCTGGACCGGTACGCCTATCGCTACCTGCCCGGCGGCCTGGTGGGACCGGAGGGGGCCGAGCTGATCCTCCATTGCCGGTTGCGCGGGGAGCGGCGGCCGCCGCTGCCCGGGCGCCTGCCCGAGATCGTCTGGCGCCTGGGCGTCGACCCCCATCCCCTGGATCCGGGGGATCCCGAGGCCGCGACCTGGCTGCGGGCGCTGGTCTGGCCGGAGCACGCCGAGCGTCGCCGGGCGCTCGACGCGGCCCTGGGCATCGCCCGGCGCCACCCGCCCCGGGTGCGGGCCGGGGACGCGCTGGAGACGCTCCCGGCGCTGGTCGCCGAGGTGCCGCCGGGGGTCACCCCGGTGGTGATGCACGCCGGCGCCCTGTGGTGCCGGCCGGGGCCGGAGCGGACGCGTCTCCGCGATCTCTGTCGCGAGCTGGGCGCCCACGAGCTCTCCCTCGAACCGGCGCCGGACGGGGAGGGGGCCGAGGACCTGCTGGAGCTGGACGGTGAGGTGCTGGCCCGGGCCGATCCGCGCGGCGCCTGGCTGGAGTGGCTGGCGGGCTGATCCCGTCGTCCCGGTGGGGACGGGAGATGGCCCGGGGCCCCGCCCGGCGGCGAACGGTACGATTCCCCTATGGCCCGCGAGACCGTGGCAACGTTGACGTTCCGCGTCCTGGACGAGACCGACCCCGCGGTAGCCGAGCTGATCCGCAAGGAGTACCGGCGTCAGAGCGACACCCTGGAGCTGATCCCGTCCGAGAACCTCGCCAGCCCCGCCATCCTGGAGGCGCTGGGCACCCTGCTCACCAACAAGTACGCCGAGGGCTACCCCGGCCGCCGCTACTACGGCGGCTGCCAGGTCATGGACGAGATCGAATCCCTGGCCCAGGAACGGGCGCGCCGCCTCTTCGGCGCCGCCTACGTCAACGTCCAGCCCCACTCGGGCAGCCAGGCCAACGCGGCCGTCTACATGGCCGTGTGCCGGCCGGGGGATCGGGTGATGGGCATGGATCTCAGCGCCGGCGGCCACCTGACCCACGGTAGCCCGGCCAATTTCAGCGGCAAGCTCTACCAGGTCCACCCCTATTCCGTGGACCCGGACACGGAGACGATCGACTACGAGGCGGTGCGACGGCAGGCGGAGCAGGTCCGTCCCCGCCTGCTGATGGTCGGGTACTCGGCCTATCCCCGCACCATCGACTTCGCCCGGATGCGGGAGATCGCCGACTCCGTGGGGGCGGTGATGGTGACCGACATGGCCCACTTCGCCGGTCTGGTCGCGGGCGGGGTCTACCCGTCGCCGGTCCCCGATTCCCACATCGTGACCAGCACCACGCAGAAGACGCTGCGGGGCGCGTGGGGGGGCCTGATCCTGACCGGCGACCTCGAGTGGCAGAAGGCCCTGGACTCGGCGGTCTTTCCCGGCACCCAGGGGGGGCCGCTGATGCACGCCATCGCCGCCAAGGCGGTGTGCTTCGGCGAGGCCCTGAAGCCGGAGTTCCAGGACTACGTACGGCGGGTGGTGGAGAACGCCCGGGTCATGGCCGACCGCTTGAAGGAGCGGGGTCTGCGGCTGGTGAGCGGGGGCACGGACAACCACCTCATGCTGGTCGATCTGCGTCCGCTGGGGCTCAGGGGTCGCGCGGTCCAGGAGGCGGCCGATCGGGTGGGGATCACGCTCAACCGCAACGCGGTTCCCTACGACCAGGCCCCTCCCTACAACCCGAGCGGCATCCGCCTCGGCAGCCCGAGCGTGACCACCCGGGGGATGGGCCCGGCCGAGATGCGCGAGATCGCCGACTGCGTGGCCGATCTGGTCGAGGCGCTGGCCGAGCGGCGAGACGAGGTGCTGGACGGGATCCGGGAGCGTACGCTGGATCTCACCCGGCGCTTCCCGCTACCCTACACCTTCGTCTGAGCGAGCCGCCGGCCGGCGCCGGCGTGTCGGCTTCCGTTGTCGAGTACGAGAAGTGCCAGCTCTGTTCACGTTCTACGATCCCGCCGCCAGCGGCGACGATTTCTTCAGCGAGCGCTTCCTCCACGAGGTGGAGCACAACGTCGCCCCCGCCGTCTGGCCGACGCTGGCCGCCTTCGCGGTGGTGGTGGCGGCGACCCCGCTGCTGATCCTGGCCGCCCGACGGATGGGGTTCCTCTCCCATCCCCGGGCGCGCGACATCCACACCCGGCCCATCCCCTACCTGGGCGGGGTGGGGATGTTCCTGGGCTTCGCCGTCGCCTGCCTGGTCTTCCTCCGCGACGCTCCCGGCGTGCCCGGCCTCCTCGTCCTGGGCGGCCTCACCACCGCCGTGCTGCTGGTGGACGACCGGGTGGGAATGCCGGCTCCAGTGAAGCTGGGCGTCCAGGTGGGGATCGCGGTCCTCGCCGTCCTGGTCTTCGGGTTCGGCATCCACTTCATCTTCCTGCCCCCCCTGCACGTTCGCGACCTCGGCCTCTTCGTGCTGCCGGTGACGGTGGTGTGGATCGTGGGGATGCAGAACACGATCAACCTCCTGGACGGCCTGGACGGCCTGGCGGCGAGCGTGGTCGGGGTCACCGCCCTGGTGCTGCTGATCGCCTCCACCAATCGGCCCGACCAGGCCCACGTGGTGGCCCTGTCGGGCGCCCTGGCCGGGGTCTGTGCCGGGTTTTTGCTCTTCAACTTCCATCCCGCCCGCATCTTCATGGGCGATTCGGGCGCGCACTTCCTGGGCCTGGCCGTCGCCCTGCTGGCCGTGATCGGCGTGGCCAAGATCGCGGTCGCCGCCGCCCTGCTGGTTCCGGTGCTGGCCCTGGCCCTCCCCATCGCCGACACCGCCCTGGCGATCGTGCGCCGGCGTCGCAACGGCCAGTCGATCGCCCACGCCGACACCAGGCACCTGCACCACCGGCTCCTGGAGCTGGGGCTCACCCAGCGCGAGATCTGCCTGCTCTTCGCCTGCTGCACGGGCATCCTGGGCGCCATGGGCCTCACCGTCTTCGGTCACCGCCGCATCCTGGCGGTGGCGATCGTGCTCCTGATCGTGGTGCTCTCCACCGTGCTCGGGGAACGGCTCCGCGGCTCGCGCCGGCGGATCCCGGTCCCCTTCTACCGGGTGGTGCGTCTGCTGCTGGAAGATCGGGGTCTTCGGTAGACTTCCCTGGGAAATGTCGCCCGCCGGGGAGCCGGGAGCCGCGGGCCAGGGACCGTCGGGAGTGGAGCTCCTGGGCCTGGGGTTCCTCCTGGCCGTGGCGGTCGTCCTCCCGCTGGTGCTCGGTCTCGCACTCGATGCCGCTCTGCACCGCGGGCCCATCTTCTTCTTCGTCGGATTGATGGTTGGCGTCATCGCGGCCTCCGCGGTCGTGTATTCGAGGTTCAAACGGTACTTGTGAGCGCGACGAGGACATCCGTGGGTGGCACGGTGGCCGCCTGTGCCGTGGGCGGCCTGGCGGCGATGGCGGTCGGTGCCCTGCTGGGTCACTGGCAGGGGGGGCTGGCCCTCGGCCTGGGCTTGCTGCTCGGCTCGGTGAACGGCCTCCTCGCTCTGCGCGCCCTGGGCGCGGGCACGAGCTTCGCCGCCACCAGTCTGGGCCGGCTGGCGCTGCTGAGTGCGGCCGGCATCGGCGTTGCCGCGCTGATCGACCTGCGTCTGGCTCCGCTCGTGCTGGCGGGGATCGCGGTCGCCCAGCTGGTGCTGGCCGTGGCCTCGGCGGTGGCGATGGTCCGAACATGATGGTCCTGGCGGCGGCTCCCGGCAACCACCCCTTGACGCCGGTCTGCGGCGATCAGCGCCTTTCCCTGCTCGTCCTCAACTTCTACTACTGCGCCTTCACCCTGGACTCGCTGGTGTCCAGCCTGATCGCCGGCGTCATCACCGTCGCCATCGGGCTCGCGGTCGCGGCCCGGGTGCGCTCGGGCGTTCCCGGCAAGCTGCAGATGGTGCTGGAATTCTTCCTCGGCTACGCTCGGGGCCTGGTCAAGGAGTCGGTGGCCGAGGACGCCGGCTTCATCTTCCCGCTCGCGGCCACGATCGGGATGTACATCGCGATCGCCAACTGGATCGACTTCTTCCCCCTCGGCTTCTCGCCCTGGATCGAGCCCGCCAACTCCGATTTGAACCAGACTCTGGCCATGGCCGTGCTGGTCTTCGTGCTGGTGCAGGCCTACTCGATCCGGGTGCTCGGCCTCCGCGGCTACCTTCGCCGTTTCACCAAGCCCTTCGAGCTGAACTGGGTGGTGAGGGCGGCCTTCATTCCCCTCAACATCATCGAGGAGATCGTGAAACCGGTCACCCTCTCGCTCCGGCTCTTCGGGAACCTCTTCGCCGGGCTGCTGATGGTCTATCTGCTGACCCTGCTGCCCTTCTTCGTGGCCTGGTTCCCGGTCGCGGCCTGGAAGTTCTTCGACGTCTTCTTCGTGGGCACCATCCAGGCCTTCATCTTCATGTTGCTGACCATCATCTATTTCGGGATGGCGCGCGAGGGCCTGGAGGAGGAGCTCCACGCCCGCGCCGCCGCCGACCACCGCATGGACGACGCGGCCGGGGCCGCGATCACATCGTGATCAGGGAGGACTCTGAATGAACCACGCAATCGCCATCGCCGGGGCGCTCATCGGGGCCGGGCTCGCCCTCGGGGGAGGCGCGATCGGCGCGGCCATCGGTGACGGTCTGGCCGGTAACGCCACCATCCAGGGCGTGTCCCGTCAGCCCGAGGCCCAGGGCCGGCTCCAGGTGATCATGTTCCTGATCATCGGCCTGGTGGAGGCGATGTACTTCATCAACCTGGCGTTGGGGTTCTACTTCGTCACCAGCGTCGCCCAGGGGGTTCACTAGGGGTTGACCACGTCGTTGTACCTGGCGGAGGCGGGACTCCTCGACCTCAGCCTCTCCTTCGTGGCCGAACTCATCGCCTTCGTGGTGATGGTCGGGATCCTGGCCAGGTGGGCCTACGGCCCGGTGATGCGGGCGGCGGAGGCACGCCAGCGCCGGATCGCCGAGCAGCTGGCGGCCGCCGAGCAGGCCCGGCGGGAAGCGGAGGAGCGCCTGAGGGAAGCCGAGGCCAGGATCCAGGAGGCACGCGGCCAGGCAGCGCAGATCATCGAGGGCGCCAATCGCTCCGGTGAGCAGCTCCGGGCCGAGCTCCGGGCGCGGGCCGACGAGGAGGCCCGGCGGATGACCGAGAGCGCGCGGCGGGAGATCGACGCCGAGCGCCAGCGGGCGATCGACTCGGTGCGCTCCGAGATCGCGGACCTGGTGGTGGCGGCGACCGAGAAGGTCGTGGGTGAAACGCTGGACGAGCGGCGCCACCGGAGCCTGATCGAGCGGGCGATCGCCGAGGTCGGCAAGGCGCAGGCCGATGGCCGGGGCCGCGGCTAAGCGGTACGCCAGAGCCATCTTCGACCTGGCCCGGGAAGAGGGCCAGATCGAGGAGTGGGCCGAGCGGCTGCGCGTCGTGCACGAGCTGTTCTCCATGCCCGAGGTCCGCGAGGTCCTGGCCAGCCCGAGCATCGCCGCCACGCGGCGGCAGGAGCTGGCCACCTCACTGCTCGGACAGACGGCGGTGGGCCGGGAGGGTGTGAACCTGGCCCGGCTCCTGATCGAGGCCGATCGACTGTCGGCGCTGGACGATATCGTCGAGGAGTACCGCCGCCTGGCCGACGACGAGGCCGGCCGCGTACGGGTGACGGCCACCACCGCCATCCCCCTGAGCCGGGAGGAGGTGGATCGTCTGGTCGACGATCTCTCTCGCCGGCTGGGCCGGGAGGTGCGCCTGGAGGTTCGGGTGGACCCCGCCATCCTGGGCGGTCTCGTGCTCCAGATCGGGGACCGTGTGATCGACGCCAGCGTGGCCGCCAGGCTGCAACAGCTCCGGCGCCGCCTCGGTGGCACGTGACTGATAGCGAGGAAACGAGAGCGTTGGCAATCAGCTCCAGAGAGATCAGCGAGGTCATCAAGCAGCGTCTGAAGGACTTCGACGCTGAGATGGTGACGGCGAGCGTCGGGCGCGTGATCAGCGTGGGCGACGGCATCGCCCAGATCTACGGCCTGACCGACGCCATGGCGGGCGAACTCCTGCAGTTCCCGGGCGATGTCTACGGTCTGGCCCTGAACCTCGAGGAGGATCAGGTCCGGGCCGTCGTCATGGGACCCTACGAGCACATCCAGGAGGGCGACGAGGTCCGCACCACGGGCCGGATCGTCGAGGTCCCGGTGGGGCCGGAGCTGCTCGGCCGCACCGTCAACGCGCTGGGGCAGCCGATCGACGGCAAGGGGCCGATCAACGCCACCCGGACCAGCCCGGTGGAGAAGATCGCCCCCGGGGTCATCACCCGGCAGAGCGTGAACCAGCCCGTACAGACCGGCATCATGGCCATCGACGCCATGATCCCCATCGGCCGCGGGCAGCGCGAGCTGATCATCGGCGATCGCCAGACCGGGAAGACGGCCATCCTGCTGGACACGATCATCAACCAGCGGGGCAAGGACCTCTACTGCGTCTACGTGGCCATCGGCCAGAACGCGGCCAACATCGCCCGGGTGCGGGCCGTGCTGGAGGAGCACGGGGCGATGGAGTACACGACCATCGTCGCCGCCACCGCTTCGGAGCCGGCGGCGCTGAACTACCTGGCGCCCTACGCCGGCTGCGCCATCGGCGAGTACTTCCGTGATCAGGGGATGGACGCCCTGGTCTGCTACGACGACCTGACCAAGCACGCCTGGGCCTACCGGGAGCTCTCCCTGACCCTGCGTCGCCCGCCCGGCCGGGAGGCGTACCCGGGCGACGTCTTCTATCTGCACTCGAGGCTCCTGGAGCGGGCCGCGAAGCTCAACCCCGACCACGGCGGCGGGTCGCTGACCGCGCTGCCCGTGATCGAGACGCAGGCGAACGACGTCTCCGCCTACATCCCGACCAACGTGATCTCGATCACCGACGGCCAGATCTACCTGGAGTCCGACCTCTTCAACGCCGGGCAGCGCCCGGCCATCTCGGTGGGGTTGTCCGTGTCGCGGGTCGGGGGCGACGCCCAGATCACGCCCATGAAGCGGACGGCCGGCCAGATGAAGCTGGAGCTGGCCCAGTACCGCGAGCTGGCGGCCTTCTCGCAGTTCGCCTCTGATCTGGACGCGGCGACCAGGCGTCAGCTGGAGCGTGGCCAGCGCCTGACCGAGCTGCTGAAGCAGGACCAGTTCCAGCCCGTGCACGTCGGGGTCCAGGTGTGCACGATCTACGCCGGCACCCGCGGCCACCTGGACCGGATCGCCCCCGACCGGATCAAGGAGTGGAAGGACGCCTTCGCGCGCTTCCTGACCGCGGAGCGCCGGGCGCTGGTCGACGGCATCGAGACCGACCGGCGATGGGACGCCGAGGTCGAGGCCCAGGTGCGGGAGGCGATCGAGGCCTTCAACCGGCAGTACGGGGTGGAGACGTAGCCCTTGCCCTCGCTACGCGACGTCCGGCGCCGGATCCGGAGCGTCCAGAACACGCAGAAGATCACCAAGGCCATGCAGGTGGTCTCGGCCACCAAGATGCGGCGCGCCCAGCAGGCCGTGCAGGCGACGCGGCCCTACGCGGAGAAGATGGTCGAGGTCCTGCAGACCACCTCCCAGATCGCCACCGAGTACCGGCATCCCTACCTGGAGCGGAGGGAGGGCGATCGGGCCCTGATCGTCCTGGTCACGACCGACAAGGGGTTGTGCGGTGCCCTCAACGCCAACCTGCTGCGCGCCGTCACCCGCTACGCCATGGAGCGGCACCGGGGCCGTGCCCGCTACGTGACCATCGGGCGGAAGGGTCGAGACCTGCTGGCCCGCCTGGGGCGGGAGATCGTGGCCGAGGTCAGCAACCTGCGCGATCGTCCCGGCGTCGGCGTCATCCTGCCCGCCGTCCGGGCGGCGCTGGACGAATACGACGAGGGAAGGGCGGACCTGGTCGTCCTGGCCTACACCCGTTGGGTCAGCACGCTCCGGCAGGAGCCGGTGATCCGCACCCTGGTCCCGATCGAGATCCCGGCCGGCGAGGGGCGGCGGGCCGGCGGCGACTACCTGTACGAGCCGGAGCCGGAGGCGGTGCTGGACGAGCTGCTGCCGCGCTACGTGGAGGCGCAGATCTACCAGGCCGTGCTGGAGAACCAGGCCAGCGAGCACTCGGCCCGCATGATCGCGATGCAGAACGCGACCAACGCGGCCGGGGACATGATCCGGTCGCTGACCCTGACGGCCAACAAGGTCCGGCAGGCCACCATCACCGCGGAGCTGATGGAGATCGTGGGCGGGGCGGAGGCTTTGCGGAGTTCCGCACGCTAGAGGAGAGCAGGAGTCGCAGATGGCGGACGTGCTGGAGAAGGACGCGAGCGCCGTGGCGGCCGGTGCCGCCGGGCAGATCAGTCAGGTGATCGGGGCAGTGGTCGACGTGGAGTTTCCGCCCGGGGCTCTGCCCAGCGTGTACGACGCCCTCGAGGTCACGACGCGCGACGGGCGAACGGTGGTCCTGGAGGTCCAGCTGGAGCTGGGGGACAACGTGGTCCGCTGCGTGGCCATGGACTCCACGGACGGGTTCCGGCGCGGGGACCGGGTACGGGCGACCGGCCGGCCGATCGAGGTCCCGGTGGGGGTGGAGACGCTGGGCCGGATGTTCAACGTGGTGGGTGAGGCCATCGACGAGGAGCCGACGCCCGAGGGCGTCGAACGCTGGCCGATCCACCGTCCCGCCCCGCCCATCGAGGAGCAGCAGGTGGAGGTCGAGATCCTGGAGACGGGGATCAAGGTCATCGACCTCATCTGCACGTTCGTCAAGGGCTCCAAGATCGGCCTCTTCGGCGGTGCCGGCGTGGGCAAGACGGTGCTCGTCCAGGAGCTGATCCGGAACATCGCCCACGAGCACCAGGGGCGCTCGGTCTTCGCCGGGGTGGGGGAGCGAACCCGCGAGGGCAACGACATGTACCGGGAGATGCGGGACGCGGGAGTGCTCGACAAGACCACGCTCGTGTTCGGGCAGATGAACGAGCCGCCCGGTGCCCGAGCTCGGGTGGCGCTGACCGGCCTCACCATGGCCGAGTACTTCCGCGACACCGAGGGCGCGGACGTGCTCATGTTCATCGACAACATCTTCCGGTACATGCTGGCCGGCTCCGAGGTCTCGGCCCTGCTGGGCCGGATGCCCTCCAACGTGGGCTACCAGCCCACCCTGGCGACCGAGATGGGGGCGCTCCAGGAGCGGATCACGTCCACCCGACGGGGCTCGATCACCTCCGTCCAGGCCATCTACGTTCCCGCCGACGACTTCACCGATCCCGCCATCCAGACCACGTTCGCCCACCTGGGCGCCATCGTCACCCTGAGCCGGGCGCTCACCGACATCGGCATCTACCCGGCCGTCGACCCCTTGGAGTCGACCTCGCGCTTCCTGGAGCCCCGGGTGGTGGGGCGCGACCACTACGAGGCCGCCCAGGGTGTGAAGCGGACCATGCAGCGCTACAAGGAGCTGCAGGACATCATCGCCATCCTCGGCATCGAGGAGCTGTCGGAGGACGACAAGCTGGCGGTGGCGCGCGCCCGCAAGCTCCAGCGCTTCCTGGCCCAGCCCATGTTCGTGGCCGAGCGCTTCACGGGCAAGGAGGGCCGCTTCGTCCCGGTGAAGGAGACCGTGCGCAGCGTCCTGGAGATCCTCGAGGGCCGGCACGACGACCTGCCCGAGCAGGCCTTCTACATGGTCGGCACGGTCGACGAGGCGCGCGAGCAGGGCGAGCGCATCCGCCGGGAGCAAGAGGGGTAGGGCGGAGCGGTGGGCGTCCAGCTGCGCGTCGTCAGCCTCGAGCGCTCGCTCTTCGAGGGCGAGGTCGACGGCCTCGGTCGTCCCTTCCTGGTCGCACAGGGAGTGGAGGGGGAGCTGGGCATCCTGCCCCGGCACGCCCCCCTGCTCACCACCCTCCGTCCCGGCCCGCTGCTGATCCGCAACGGGTCGGAGGAGGTCACGCTGTTCGTGGGAGGCGGGTTCCTGGAGGTGCTGCCCGACCGGGTGACGGTCCTGGCCGATGTCGCCGAGCGCGCCGAGGAGATCAGCGAGGAGGCGGCCGACGAGGCCCGCCGGCGGGCTCAGGAACGGCTGGCCGGCGTGGTCTCGCCCGAGGAGCAGCAGGAGCTGTTGCGCGCCCTGGCGGTGGCCGAGGCCAGGCTGCGCCTGGCCCGCATCCGCAGAGGACGACCCGGCGGCGCCTAGCCCGGTCCGACGAATGGCGCCTGCGCCGGCCTCCAAGACCGGCGCAGGACCGGTTCACCCGTCCGATCCAGCCAGCAGACGGTCAGGGGCGGCGTCTAAGCTTTCGGGCGATGTCTGCCCCGCGACCCGATGACATCCTCTACGTCACCGGCGGCCGGCCGCTTCGGGGCAGGGTGCGGATCGGCGGCTCCAAGAACGCCTCGCTGCCGCTCATGGCGGCGTCGCTCCTGACCGCCGAGCCGATCGTGTTGCGCAATGTTGCCCGGGTGGCCGACACCGAGGTGATGGCCCAGATCCTGCGCGAGCTGGGGGTGGTGGTGGGGACCTCCGGCGACGGCCTGCGGCTGTGGGCGCGGGAGGTGGCGAGCGAGGTTCCCGACCACCTGGCGCGCCGGATGCGGGCCTCGGTGGTGCTCCTGGGTCCCTTGATCACCCGGGCGGGTGCGGCCCGGCTGCCGAAGCCGGGCGGCGACAAGATCGGCGCCCGCCGGGTGGAGCAGCACCTCCGGGGCCTCCGGGCCATGGGAGCCGAGATCACCGAGACGGCGACGGAGTTCGTCGCCCGAGCGCCGCACGGGCTCCGTGGTGCTCGCGTGGTGCTCGACCTGCCGACCGTGACCGGCACCGAGAACATCGTGATGGCCGCCGCCCTGGCTCAGGGCCGCACCGAGATCACCAACGCCGCCCGTGAGCCCCACGTCCAGGATCTCTGTCGCCTGCTCGTCGCCATGGGCGCCCGCATTCGGGGCGCGGGGACGGACGAGATCGTGGTCGAGGGGGTGCCCCGGCTGCAGGGTGCCGAGCACCGCGTCATCCCGGACTACCTCGAGGCCGGCACCTACGCCATTGCCGTGGCCGCCGCCGGCGGCGACGTCATCCTGGAGGAGGGGCCGGCGGCGGACCTTCCCTCGGTGCTGCTCAAGCTCCAGGAGGCGGGCGTGTCGGTGGAGACGGGGGCGGGGTTCATCCGTGTCCGTCGCCGGCCGGGGAGCCCGTTGCGCGCTGTCGACATGTGCACCTACGCACATCCCGGCTTCCCGACCGACCTCCAGGCCCAGTACCTGGCCCTGATGACCCAGGCGGAGGGGACGACCATCATCTCCGAGTACCTGCACGACAACCGCTTCCAGCACGTGACCGAGTTGATGCGGATGGGTGCCCGGATCACGGTGCAGGGCCGCGACGCCTTCGTGCGCGGACCGGCTCGCCTGCACGGCGTCGACGTGGTGGTGCCGGACATCCGCTCCGGTGCCGCTCTCGTCATCGCCGCTCTCTGCGCCCGGGGGACGACCGAGATCGGCGAGGTCTGGCACATCGATCGCGGCTACGAGGACATGACGGGCAAGCTCCGCGCCCTCGGCGCGGAGGTCGAGCGCCGGTCGGCGATCCTCGCCCGTGAGCCGTCCCGGTAGGCGGGCCGTGGCCGGCGGCACGTCGTCGGTCGTCGTCGATCCCCGGCGCTCCCACCGCCCTCCGCCGCTCGCCCTGGCCTCGCCTCGCCCGGGGCCGGGGTGGCCGCGCCGGGCCCGGGACGGGATCGACCGGGGGGCGGCGTTTCACCCTTCCCACCGCCTTCCCGGTCGTCTATAAACGAACCGTCTCGACGGGTGTTGGCGAAGAAGATCGGGATCGACCTGGGGTCGTCCAGCGTCCGCGCCTACGTGCGGGGTGAGGGTGTGGTGGTGGACGAGGCTTCGGCCGTGGCGCTGGAGCGCAAGACCTCGAGGGTCCTGGCCATCGGCCGCGAGGCGGCCGAGTTGCTCGGCCGGGCGCCGGGACACATCGAGGTGGTCCGCCCGGTGCGGGCGGGCGCGATCGCCGACCTCACCGCCTGCGAGCGGATGCTGGAGCACCTGATCCAGCGGGTGGGCGGCCGGCAGCGCTGGTTCAAGCCGGAGGTCGTCTTCTGTGTGCCCTCTGCCGCCGGCGGCGTCGAGCGCCGGGCCATGGCCGAGGCGGCCATCGCCGCCGGCGCCCGGCAGGCGTGGCTGATCGAGTCCCCCCTGGTGGCCGCCATGGGCGCCGGCCTGTCCGTGGTCGAGCCTCCGGCCCACCTGATCTGCGACCTGGGCGGAGGGACGGTCGAGGTGGCGGTCGTCTCCCGGTCCAGCCTGGTCGTCGCCCACACCGAGCCGCTGGGCGGATCGCAGCTCGACGCCGCCATCGTGGCCCACGTCCGGCGGCGGCACGGCCTGGAGATCGGCGAGGTGACGGCCGAAGAGGCGAAGCGGGCGGCGGGGGCGGCGGAGCCGCTCGACCGGCCGCTGCTGGCCACGGTGGCCGGGAAGGACGTCGCCGAAGGTCGTCCCCGGACCGCGACGGTCGCCTCGGACGAGCTGGTCGAGGCGCTGCGGGAGCCCCTGGCCGAGCTGGCGGCGGCCATCCGGCGCGGGCTCGAGCAGATCCCCGGTGGATACGCGGCCGAGATCGAGCCCGCCGGGATGCTGCTCACCGGAGGTGGCGCCCTCCTGCGCGGGTTGGACCGGTACCTGGCGCGGCAGCTCGGCCTGCCGGTGCGGGTCGCGCCCGACCCCCGGACCTGTGCCGTCCGGGGCACGGGCCGCGCCCTGGGCGAGCTCGAGGTGGTCCAGCGCCGCCAGATCTACCTGATGTGAGTCCGGAGGACCGGGCGAGCCCGGGAGGGGAGGGTGTGCGAGCGGATCCGGCGGCGGTCGAGCCGGCAGGAGAAGAGCGGCTGACCGGCCTCCACGTGGTCGCCGACGGCAGCGGTCTCTCCCGTCCCCTGGCCGGGATCGGGACCTACACCGTCGAGATCCTGCGGGCACTGGCCGCCGAGGGCCCGGGCAACCGCTTCACCGTCTACACCTCGGCCGACGTCTCCCTGGGGCACCCGGCCCTGGCCACACGCCGGCCGCCGACCCTTCGCCTGGTGGGCCGCCACCTCCTGTGGCCCGCCCGCCTGCGCCGGCTGGGAGCCGACCTCTATTTCGGCCCGGCCGGCCAGCTACCGCTCGGGGAGGTGGGCATGCCGGCCGTCCTCACCGCTCACGACATGGCCATCTACCGACATCCGGAGTGGTTCCCCGGCGGCCAGACGCTGGCGGTGCGGGTGACCGTCCCGCGCTCCATGCGCCGGGCGGCGGTCGTCATCGCCGTCTCCGCGAGCACGGCCCGGGACGTGGCCGAGCTGTTCGGGCTGGGGCCGGAGCGCTTGGAGGTGATCCCGGAGGGCGTGGCCGGGCGCTACCGCCCGCTCTCGCCCGTCCGGCTGGAGGCGGCCCGCAGCCGGTTCCGTCTCCCGGATCGTTTCATCCTCTTCGTCAGCACGATCGAGCCACGCAAGAACCTGGACACCCTGCTGGAGGCCTGGTCGCGAATGCCCGACCGCCCGCCCCTGGTCGTGGCCGGGGGCTGGGGCTGGCGGTGCGAGGCGGTGCGGGCGCGGATGGAGCGTATGGGGCCGGACCTGGTGATGCTGGGCCCGGTCCCTCCCGGAGACCTGCCCGGGCTCTACAACCTGGCCACCTGCCTCGCCCATCCGGCCTGGTACGAGGGCTTCGGCCTCACCCCTCTCGAGGCCATGGCCTGCGGGACGCCGGTGGTGGCGTCGCGCTCCTCCTCGCTACCCGAGGTGGTGGGCGAGGCCGGGCTGCTCGTCGACCCCGAGGACGTCGAGGGATGGACGGAGGCCCTGGGCCGCGTGTGTGGGGACGCCGACCTCCACGCCACCCTGCGGCGGCGGGGACTCCTGCGGGCGGCCGAGTTCACCTGGGAGCGGGCCGCGCGGCGCACCTGGCGCGTGTTCGAGCGCGTGGTCCGGGCGCACCGGCGGTGACGGCGACCTGATCCGGGTCGGACGGGCGGTGCCCGCCTCTGGCCGGGACCTGCCCGCGGCTCGAGCCCCGACCGATCCTCGAGCCTGGTCCAGCTCCGGCCCGGCGCAGGCCGGAGCGGTGCTCAGCGTCCGCCGCGGGCGCGGTACTCGCCGGCGTCGTAGTGGAGGACCAAGGAGCGAATGCGGTCGCCTTCCACACGGAAGAACTCGGCGAAGCGCACCATGCCTCCCGGCAGCTCGGCGTCGTAGAGCACGGCGGCCTCGTCCTCGTCGTAGACCTGGTGGAGCATGCGGATTCCCCGCATCACGCCGACGAAGTTGGCAAGCCCCCTGAGGAAGGGCTCCGCCTCGGTTCGCTTGCCGGCGATCGGCCCCTCGAAGTGGAGATCGGGGGCCAGGAGACCGCGCAGCCGCGCCTCGTCGAAGGTGTCGATGCCACCCGTCCAGCTGTCGTAGTAGGCTCGCACGACCTCGGTCGTCCTTCCCTTTGCCATCTGCGGCACCTCCTCGTTTCCTCATCCGGTGGGATCCGATCACCGATGGGTGGTGTCCTGGTCGAGTCGCTCAGGAGAGGACCTCGCGCATCACCGCGGCGATGCCCTGGGCCGTCCGGTCCCAGGTGAACCCGGCCGCCCGCCGGCGGCCCAGCCGGCGCAGGCGCTCCCGATCGCCCAGCGCGACCTCGATCGCGGCCGCCAGCTCGGCCGGGTCGCAGGGGTCGCGCACGTACACCGCCGCCTCGCCCCCCACTTCGGGCAGCGAGGCCACGGCCGCGGTCACCACGGGCAGGCCGCGGCGCAGCGCCTCCAGGACGGGGAGGCCGAAGCCCTCGTACAGGCTGGGGAAGACCAGGGCCTCGGCGGCCGCGTAGAGGTGCTCGAGGTCGGCGTCGTCGACCCGTCCCAGCACCCGGCAGCGCGGTGATCGGGCCAGACGGGCGGCGAGGTCGAGATCGGCCGGCGGCCCGGCGCAGACCAGGAGCAGGTCCGGGAGCCGTTCCACCGCGGCCAGGGCGGTGAGCTGGTTCTTGCGCGGCTCCACCCGGCCGACGTTGAGCAGGAAGGGACGGTCGACCCCCAGCTGCGCGGCCCGACGGCGGGCCGCGGGCCGCGTCGGGCGGGAGCCGGGCGGCTCACCCCCGCCCGCCGGCACCACCCGGATGCGCGCCGGGTCCAGGCCGTGGAGCTCGGTCAGGTCGCGGGCGGTGGCCTGCGAGGGGACGATCAAGCGAGCACAGCGGCGCTCGGCCCAGCGCGTGGTCAGGCGGAGGTAGGCCAGCGCTCCCCGGGAATAGGCCCCGGGGTACCGCTCGAAGGCCAGGTCGTGGATCACGGTCAGCGTCCGACCGGGGGCCAGGAAGGGGACCACGTGCGAGGGGGCGAAGAAGAGGTCGGGTCGACGTCGCCAGAGCTGGCGGCAGAGCCGGAGCTGCGACCACAGACGGCGGCCGGGGAGAACGGTGAGGTCGGGCTCGGTGAAGGGGGCCGGCCGCGAGGCGTAGAAGACGAACCGGAGATCGGGCGCGGCCCGGGGCAGCCGCCGCGCCACCTCGCGGGCGTAGACCTCGGTGCCGGTCTGCACCGACCTCGAGGCCGGGTTGGCGTCGACGGCGACGACCGGCGTCGCCGCGGCCCCCCTGGTCGGATCGGACGTGATGTTGGTCTTGGATCGGGCTGACACGTGCACCTCCCCGCGCGGCGGGTGGCTGCGATGGTAGCGACCCGGGCGGCATCCGCGCGCCGGGGTCGCGGGGTCGACCTCAGCCGGGTTCGCCGCGCAGGACGGCGAGCAGCGGTTCCGGATCGGGCGGCGTCCGGCGCAGGTCGGCCACCGCCTTGAGGGCCGTCCGCGCCATCCCGGCCCGCAGCTCGCCGTCCTCGGCGACCGCGACCAGGGCCTCGGCCCAGGCCGCCGCGTCGCCGGGATCCAGCACCAGGCCGCTCGGTCCGACCGCCCGGGGCTGGGCTCCGGTGGTGGAGACGAGTGGCGGCGTCCCGCAGGCCATGGCCTCCAGCGCCCCGATCGCGCACCCCTCGTAGTGGCTGGGGTTCAGCCACGCGAGCGCCCCGGCGAGCAGCGGCGGGAGCAGGTCGGCCTCCACGTAGCCCAGGTCCCGAGCCCCCGGCACCCCTCCCCGACCGGGGCCGGCCAGGACCAGCCCGACACCGGGGAGGCGGGGCGAGGCCCGTCGCCAGGCCTCGGCCAGCAATCCCAGGTTCTTGCGCCGGCTGCGCACCCCGACGAACAGGAAGTAGCGATCGGGAAGGCGCAGGCGGCGGCGCAGCGCCTCCACCTGGTCGCGTGGAGGGCGACGGAACCGGGGGCCGGGGAGGGGCGCGAGGACGGTGATGCGGTTCGGGGCCACCATGAGGTAGCGCTCCAGGCCGAGCCGGACCGCGGCCGAGGGCGCCAGCAGGTGATCCGACCGGATGGCCCGGGTCGCCCGCCAGTGAACGCCGAGCCACCCCTTCAGCCCGTAGCCGCGGGCCCGGAACAGGTGGCCGAGGTCCAGGACCGCGGTCACGGTGCGGCGGCCGCCGCCGGAGCGGAAGCGACCGTCGAGGGAGAGCACGACCTGAGCACGGTGCCGCTCCTCAGGGCCCACCACCTCCACCTCGCAGCTTCGCCCCAGGAGATCGAGGACATAGCCGGCGTAAACTGCGGCTCCCGCCGGCCGTTCCATGTTCAGTCGTGAGAGATCGCAGGCAACCACCAGCCGTGGCCGCACCGGCCGATCATATCCGGAGGCGGTCCGCTCGCGTCCTGGGCGTCCGCGTCGATTGCCTGGACATGGCGGGGGCCGTGGCCGAGATCGAGCGGATGATCGAGGAGGGCGGTCCCACCCGCCTGGTGGCGACCGTCAACCCCGAGTTCGTGATGCGGGCGCGTTCGGACCCGCGCTTCTGGTCGGTGCTCGAGGCGGCCTCTCTCTGCCTGCCCGATGGCGCCGGGGTGGTCTGGGCGATGCGTCGCCAGGGCTGTCCCCAGCGCGAGCGGGTCACCGGCAGCGACCTGGTGCCGGTGCTGGCGGCGGTGTGCGCGCGCCGGGGCTGGCGCCCGTTCCTGCTCGGTGCGCGACCGGGCGTGGCGGCGGAAGCGGCCCGGCGCCTCGAGGCGAGCGTGCCCGGGTTGCGGGTGGCGGGCGTCCATGCCGGCTCGCCGCGGCCCGAGGACGACGACGAGACGCTGCTCCGGATCATGGCCGCCCACCCCGACCTGCTCCTGGTGGCCTACGGCGCCCCTCATCAGGAGTTGTGGATCGCGCGCCACCGGGACCGTCTCGGCGTCCCGGTGGCGATCGGCGTAGGCGGCTGCTTCGATTTCCTGGCCGGGCGGGTTCGGCGTGCCCCGCGCTGGGTCCAGCGCCTGGGCCTGGAGTGGCTGTGGAGGCTCCTCCTGCAGCCCTGGCGGTGGCGCCGGATGGCGGTGCTGCCGGCCTACGCCGTGGCCGTGTGGCGATCCGGACGCGGCGCCGACGAGTAGCCGGCCGGCTCGGCGGCCGACGCCGGGGGGCGACCGTGGATAGGATGCGGCCGTGGACCTCAGCGTCGTGGTGCCGTGCTACAACGAGGAGGCCCGATTGCCGGTCTCCCTGGCGCGGGTGGCCTCGTTCCTGGAGGAGCACGGTGGGAGCTTCGAGCTGATCCTGGTCGACGACGGCAGCGACGACCGCACCCTCGAGATCATCCGGGAGGCGGAGCGGCGCCTTCCTTACGTGCGGGTGCTGTCGCTGCCCCATCGGGGCAAGGGTGCCGCCCTGGCCCAGGGAGTGCGGCGGTCCCGCGGACGCCTGGTGCTGCTCAGCGACGCCGACTTCTCGACCCCGATCGAGGAGCTGACCCGGTTGGAGGAGGCCATCGCCGAGGGCGCGGACGTGGCCATCGGCTCCCGGGCGGCGCCGGGAGCACGGGAGGTGGACCAGCCTCTGCACCGGCGGCTGATGGGCAAGACCTTCAACCTGCTGGTGCAGGCCCTGCTCCTGCCCGGGATCTGGGACACCCAGTGCGGCTTCAAGCTGTTCCGGGGCCCGGTGGCGCGCCAGCTCTTCGACCAGCTCCACACCACCGGCTTCGCCTTCGACGTCGAGGTGCTCTACCTCGCCCGGCGCTCTGGCCACCGGGTGCGCGAGGTCCCGGTGCGGTGGATCAACTCCCCGAGCAGCCGCGTCTCACCCTTGCGGGACGCCCGGAACATGGCCCTCGACCTGCTCCGCATCCGCTTCACCCGGTGATCACCGGGTGCGCTCACCGCCCTCGCCTTCCTGCCCCGACCGGACGTAGATCACCGCCACTCGGTCCCGATAGACCGCCCGCCAGGTGGGGTCGGCGGCCAGGGCGGCGGCCAGCGCCGAGTTCGACTCGTAGACCACGTAGTCGACGCCGGAGCGTTTCAGCACCTGTTGCCATCCCGGCTTGAGCTCGACCACGTCGGCGTAGCGGCGAAGCTGCCGGTCGCCCATGAGCGATGCTTCGCCGAACACGAACACCTGCCGGCGCGGATCGGGGTAGAAGCGGTCGACCAGGTAGCCACCCCAGGCGTACTCGTTGAACATCCGGGTCCCGACCCCGGGATGGGCGACGAGCCAGGTCGCCGCTCCCACCGGGAAGCGCTGCTCGATCAGCGCCGGCTGAGCGGCGAGGGCGCGCTGGACGGCGAGGGCGGTGGCGACCGTCGTCACCGCGAGCGCGACCGCGGTGACCCCGGCCGCGACACCGCTTCCCAGGGCGGCCCCCTGGGGCCGCGAACGAAAGCGGGCGAGGCGACGCCAGGCCTCTCCCCAGGTGGTGGTGAGGACGGGCGCGGCCAGGGCGAGGAAGAGGGGAAGGTTGCGAACCGACTCCAGGGCCAGGGCGAGGCCGGCAAGCACGGTCAGCACCTCGAACCCGTCCGGTCGACCCAGGGCGAGCCCGGCGAGCACGAGCAGGATGACGATCTCGAAGGCCCGCAGGGCGGCGAGATGGAAGTCGGGCGATTGCCACTCCTGGATGAGACTCCGCTGGACGGCGCTGGTCACGGTCTGGAAGGGGTAGGCGTAGATGGCCGGGCCGTTGGGGTTGATCCCCACCGCCAGGGCGGAGATCGCCCCCACGCCGGCCAGAACGCCGGCCCGGCGTAAGCCCCCGGGACGAGACGGCTGCGTGAGCCGGCGAGCCCCTTCGGCCAGCGACGCCAGCCCGATCAGGAGCAGGCCGATCGGCCAGCTGCCGTGGAGGTTGGACCAGGCCCACAGCACCGCCGGGAGCCAGGCCACCCCCCGCTCCCGGCCCTCGCGATAGCGACGCAGGCAGAGCAGCACCAGGCAGCAGAGGGTGAAGGTCAGCACCTGGGGACGTGGCCCCCAGACCGGCTCGCCGGCGACCACGATCAGCGCCAGCACCAGGCCCACGATCGGGTAGGGGTGGCGGCCCGGCCGGCAGGCGAGGAGGAGCAGCATCAGGCCGGTCCAGGTGAGGAACCCGAAGGCCAGGCTGACGCCGGTGAGGCCGAATCGGTGGTAGGTCAGCCACATCAGCACCTCGGTCGCGTACTCGTGATCCACCCATCGGTGGCCGGCGACCGTGTAGGTGAAGAGATCGTGACCGGGGAGCCGGCGGTGCTCGACCATCCAGCGGCCGACGCGGACGTGCCACCAGAAGTCCGGGTCGACCTCGGGCCTGATCAGAGCCGCCAGGCTGGCGATGGAGATCGACCCCAGCAGCAGGACCCGGGGAGCAGGGAAGGTGGCACGCCTCGCAGGTCCGATCTCGTCGCCCGGCGCCCAGGGGCGGCGAGCTGCGGTGCCCGGTCGATACCCTATCACCGCTCCGGGTCCTGGCCCGACGCGGGCGTGCGGCCGACGGCGGCGGAACCGTCCCCGCACTCGATCCGAACCGAGACGGGAAGGTCGAGTGCCGTGTTCCCGTACGTCCGCCGGGGTGCGACCGTCCCGGCCGAAGGCGGCGGCCGGTGACGGCGCTCGGCATCGGAGCGGCGCCCGCGGCACCGAGACGGCCCGGCCCGGGGCATGGGAGCGTCCCCGGTCACCGGTGCCGAGCCTCGTCCCCGTCCACGAGGACGGGTGAGGAGGAGGACGATGGACGCCCGAGGGCGCGATCGTATCGTGGTGACGGACCCCGGCGACACCCGGCGCCGGGGCCCGTCGTGAACTCCGAAGTGTGCGTGTGCAGGAGGTGACCCACCGTGGTGAAGCCGTGCTGGCGGGGACGCGGGCTCCTGCCCCGGGGGTCGAGCGCGGCCGGTTCGTCCGAGGGTCCGTTCCGGTCGTGCCAGGGAGGGCAGGGCCTGGTGGAGTATGGGCTGATCCTGGTGCTGGTGGCGATCGTGGTGATCGTGGTCCTGGCCACCATGGGGCAGGAGGTCAAGATCGCGTTCTCGGACATGGTCAACGCCCTGACCGGGAGCGGCTAGCGACCCGGCTCAGGGGCGCCCAGGAAGGCCAGGGTGGCCTCCTTGAACGGTCGCGCGGGCACGGCGTTGAGGTGGTTGCGGCCGGGGATGGTGACGTGGCGCGCGCCCGGGATCTGCCGTGCGATCTCGGCCGCGCCCTGGGCGATCGGGTCGAGCTCGCCGACGACGATCAGCACCGGCACCCGCACCGTCGCCAGCCGCCGGGGCTCGAGGGGCGGCTGGGGCCCCAGGATGCAGCAGGCGAGGGCCTCCAGGTCGTTCGCCGGCCGCGCCGCGGCGAAGTCGTGGAACTGGACGGCGGTGGGGTCGGTCACCGTCTCGTCGCCGCGGAGGCGACGGGCGATCGCCTCGGCCCGGTCGCCGGCGCCCCAGGACCCGAGGCCGCCCAGGACCGCCCGCCGCAAGCGCTCGGGGTGGGCCAGCACCAGCTCCAGACCGATGCGGGCACCCATGGAATAGCCGAGGTAGTCGGCCCGCTCGATCCCGAGGTGGTCGAGCAGCTGCACGACGTCGGCCGCCATCGTGGTCCGAGCGTAGGCGGAGGGATCGTGCGGCTTGGCGGAGCGGCCGTGACCCCGACAGTCCAGGCCGATCACGCGCCAGCCGGCGCCGGTCAGCGTCTCCTGCCAGCGCGTGCCCACCCAGTTGAGCTCGTAGTCGCTGGCGAAGCCGTGGACGAGGACGATGGGGCGGCCGCGGTCGGGCCCCGCCAGCTCGAAGTGCAGGCGGAGTCCCGCCGCCAGGAAATCGGGCACGCCGAGTAGGGTAAGGAATCGTCGTGTTCGTGCGCGTGGTCCAGCGCGATGCCTGGGAGGTCGAGGTGCCGGGGGGCGAGACCCGGAGCTTCGCCTCCCGCCGGGAGGCACTGGCCTTCGCCGAGTCGCTGGAGCCGGCCTGGATCGAGGTCGGCACGGTGGTGCCGGAGCGGGAGGGCGTGCCCCGCCACCATCGCTGGACGACCCTGCGCCGGAGCGAGGACGGCTCGTACGCGACCTCGGGGTTGCGCTGGGGCGGACGCCCGGGCTGAGGTGGTGCGGAGCGGGGCCCGAACCGGGGACCGGGTGCTGCATCCCCGGAGCGGTCGTGTGCTGGTGAGCCGGCTCCGGGTGCCCCGGACGGCCTTCGGGCGGGCCCTGGGCCTCATGTTCCGGGCCCCGCTGGGGACGGGCGAGGGGATGTTGATCGTGCCCTGCAACGGCATCCACACCTGCTTTCTCAGGGACGCGATCGACGCGATCTTCTTGGACCGCGAACACCGGGTCGTGCTGGTCCGGGAGCGGCTGGCGCCCTGGCGGGTGCTGCCCTTCGTGGGCGGCGCCCGCAGCGTGCTGGAGCTGCCCGCCGGCAGCCTGGAGGGGCTGGGCCTGAGGGCGGGTGAGCGCCTGCTGATCACGCCTCCCGATGACCCGGCCGGCGGGGCCACGCCGCCGGCCGGGGTCGAGGACGGAGGACGGCCCGGAGCCGGCCGCGACGGCAGGGACGATGCTGCGAGCGCATCCCCGGGGTCGTCTTGACGGGCGGGCTGGAGGTCGCGCCGGGCCCGGGCGAGCATCGGCGCATGGACCTCGAACGTCCGTTTCGGATCTGGCTCGACTGGCTCCTGCCGCCCCGGTGCGGCGGCTGCGGGGTGCTCGGCACGTGGCTCTGCCCCCGCTGCCGGGCGGCCATCCGGCCGCTCCAGGGGCCGCTGTGCGAGCGGTGCGGTCGCGAGCTCGAGTTCGCCGGCGCCGGGTGCGGCTGCCGGCGCCACCTGCGGGCGCTGTCGCGACTCCGCTCCGCCGCCCGCTACGAGGGGCCGCTGGAGCGGGCGATCCACCGGTTCAAGTACGAGGGGTGGCGCGAGCTGGGGCCCGCCCTGGCCGAGCTGCTGGTCGAACCGGGGCGCGACAGCCCGCCCGGCTCGTGGGTGGTTGCGGTTCCGCTCCATCCGGCGCGGCGTCGCCGGCGGGGGTACGACCAGGCCGAGCTCCTCGCCCGTGGCCTGCGCCGACGCCGCCGGCTGCCGGCCCCGCCCGGACGTCTGGCCAGGGTCCGCGACACGCCGCCCCAGGTTGGACAGGACCGGCTCCGCCGCCGCTCCAACGTCGCCGGCGCCTTCGTCTGGCGGGGGGCGCCGCTGTCCGGTGAGCCGGTGGTGGTGGTCGACGACGTGGCCACCACCGGGGCCACCCTGGAGGCGTGTGCCCGGGCCCTCAGGGCGGCCGGGGCGGGCAGCGTGCACGGCCTGACCGTGGCCAGGGTGAGCGAACGGCCCTGAGGGCCGGGAGGGCGGGCGGCGGCCGGCGCGTCCGGGGCCGTGCCCGTGGGTATGATCACTCGGATGGAAGGTGCTGGTGCGGCAGGTGAGGTCGCGGAGCATCCGAACCCGGGGACGGAGCGGGTCCGGCCACCGGCGTTCCGGCGGGTGAGGTAGCGGTGCGGTTGCTCAAGCTCATCGATCCCAACGAACGTGAGGTCCGCCGTCACCTGGAGGCGGCGCGGATCATCGGGGCCTTCGAGCCCGAGCTGCAATCGCTCTCCGACGACGACATCCGGGCTCGGGCCGAGGACCTTCGAGCCCAGGCCCGCGACGGCGCCGACCTCGACGACCTCCTGATCGAGTGCTTCGCGCTGGTGCGCGAGGCGAGCCGGCGAACGATCGGGCTGCGCCACTTCGACGTGCAGCTGGTCGGCGGCATCGTCCTCCACGAGGGCAAGATCGCCGAGATGAAGACCGGCGAGGGCAAGACCCTGGTGGCCTCGCTGCCGCTGGTGCTGAACGCGCTCCCGGGACGGGGGGCCCATCTGGTGACGGTCAACGACTACCTGGCCCGGCGCGACGCCGGCTGGATGGGGCCGATCTACCACCTGCTCGGCCTGACCGTGGGCGTCATCGTCGGGGACCCCCAGATGCCCGACAGCTCCTTCGTCTACGATCCCGACTACCTCGACCAGACCCATCCCGACCCCCGGCTGCAGCACCTGCGCCCGGTGTCGCGCGCCGAAGCCTATGGCTGCGACATCACCTACGGCACCAACACCCAGTTCGGCTTCGACTACCTGCGCGACAACATGGCCACCGACCTGAGCCAGTGCGTTCAGCGCGAGCTCCGCTACGCGATCGTGGACGAGGTGGACTCGATCCTGATCGACGAGGCCCGGACGCCGCTCATCATCTCCGGCCAGAGCGAGGAATCGACCGAGAAGTACTACGAGTACGCGCGCTACGCCAGCCGCCTCCAGAAGGACGTCGACTACCTGGTCGAGGAGAAGTACAAGTCCGTCTCCCTGACCGAAGAGGGCATCGCCAAGATGCAGCGGATGACGGGCATCGAGAACATCTACGACCTGGAGCACGTGGCCGAGGCGCACCAGATCAACCAGGCGCTCAAGGCGAAGGCGCTCTTCCACCGCGACGTCCACTACATCGTGCGGGACGGCGAGGTCGTCATCGTCGATGAGTTCACCGGCCGGACCATGCCGGGCCGGCGCTGGTCGGACGGCCTCCACCAGGCGATCGAGGCCAAGGAGGGGCTCAGGGTCCAGCAGGAGATGAAGACCCTGGCCACCATCACCCTGCAGAACTACTTCCGGCTCTACGAGAAGCTGGCCGGCATGACCGGCACGGCGCTGACCGAGGCCGAGGAGTTCCACAAGATCTACGGCCTGGAGGTCGTCCCGATCCCCACCCACAAGCCCATGCGGCGGACCGACTTCCCCGACGTCATCTACAAGACCGAGGACTCGAAGTTCAGGGCGGTCATCGAAGAGATCGAGGAGATGCACGAGCAGGGCCGCCCGGTGCTGGTGGGCACGGTGTCGGTCGAGAAATCGGAGCGGCTCTCGCGCATGCTCGAGAAGCGTGGCATCCCTCACAACGTGCTCAACGCGAAGCAGCACGAGCGCGAGGCGGCGATCGTGGCCGAGGCCGGACAGCCGGGCGCGGTCACGATCGCCACCAACATGGCCGGCCGCGGCACCGACATCGTGCTCGGCCCCGGTGTGGCCGAGGCCGGCGGCCTGCACATCATCGGCACGGAACGGCACGAGAGCCGCCGGATCGACAACCAGCTGCGGGGCCGGGCCGGGCGTCAGGGGGACCCCGGCTCGAGTCGCTTTTTCATCTCGCTCGAGGACGACCTGATGCGGATCTTCGGTCCCGCCGCCGATCGCATCGGCGCCCTCATGGAGCGGCTCGAGGTCGAGCCCATCGAGCACCGGTGGGTCGCCCGCTCGATCGAGAACGCCCAGAAGAAGGTCGAGGGCATGAACTTCGACACCCGCAAGCACGTGGTCGAGTACGACGACGTCATGAACAAGCAGCGGGAGATCATCTATAACGAGCGCCGGAAGGTGCTCGAGGGCGTCGACACCCGGGCCAACATCCTCGACTACATCCGTGAGCTGATCGAGCAGGGCGTCGAGGGACACTGCGAGGGCCGTCACTACGACACGTGGGACGTCGATGGGCTCCTCACCTACCTGAGCAAGTACTTCCCGATCGCCCCCGGCACCACCATCCCCGAGGAGGAGCTTCGTCGGGGCAAGGTCCACCTGACGGAGTTCCTGTACCAGGCGGCGGTGCGCGCCTACGAGGCCAAGGAGCAGCAGATCGGCGACGAGCAGCTCTGCCGGGCGGTGGAGCGCTACGTGATCCTTCGCACCATCGACACCAAGTGGGTCGACTACCTGACCCAGATGGAACACTTCCGGGAGGGCATCGGGCTCCAGGCGTACGGCCAGCGGGACCCGCTGGTCGAGTACAAGAACGAGGCCTTCAGGATGTTCAACGAGCTCACGGAGAGCATCCGCGCGGACGTGGTCGCCAACATGTTCCGGGTCCAGGTGATGCCCCAGGAGCCGCCTCCGCAACCCCGCTCGGTGCTGGAGGGCCAGGCGCGGCCGGTGCAGGCCGTGGCCCGGGAGACCAACGGTCACCGGGCCGAGGGGCGCTCCCACGCCGGCCCCGACGAACGCATCGGCGCCGCCGCGCCGGCCAAGATCGGGCGCAACGACCCCTGCTGGTGCGGTTCGGGTAAAAAGTACAAGCGCTGTCATGGACGTTAGGTATTCGAGTCGCACGCCCGGGGACCTGCTGCGCCGGATCCTCGAGCTGAAGGAGCATCTTTGACCTGCCGGCGAAGAGCCGGAGGGCGGCCGAGCTCGACCGCAGGCTGGCTGAGCCCGGCATCTGGGACGACCCTGTCCTCGCCGGTCGTTGCGCGCGCGAGGCGGCCGAGTGCCGCGAAGAGGTGGAGTCGTGGGAGCGGCTGGAGCGCCAGGCCAGGGACCTGGTGGAGCTGGCGCAGCTGGCCGAGTCCGACGAGGAGCTGACCGCCCAGGTCGCCGAGGAGCAGGCCCAGCTGGAGCGCGAGCTGCGCCGGCGGGAGCTGGACCTGCTGTTCTCCGAGCCGTACGCGGACCACGACGCCGTGATGACGATCTCGGTGGGACAGGGCGGCGTGGACGCCCAGGACTGGGTGGAGATCTTGCTCCGCATGTACGTGCACTGGGCCCAGCCCTCGCCCAACGAGGTCTCGATCCTGCGGCCAGGGTGCGAGGTCGAGATCCTGGACACCTCCCCGGGCGAGGAGGCCGGCCTCAAGTCCGCCACCGCGATCTTCCGGGGACGGCGCGCCTACGGCCTCCTGCGCTCCGAGCACGGGGTGCACCGACTGGTCCGCATCTCTCCCTTCGACCAGAACCACCGTCGGCACACGTCGTTCGCGCTGGTGGAGGTGATGCCGGAGCTGGAGGAGGCAGAGGAGCAGCAGGTGCAGATCAACCCCGATGAGTTGCGTATCGACACCTACCGCTCCACCGGCGCGGGCGGTCAGCACGTCAACAAGACGGACTCGGCGGTGCGGATCACCCACCTCCCGACCGGGATCGTCGTCCAGTGCCAGAACGAGCGCTCCCAGATCAAGAACCGGGAGATCGCGATGAAGGTGCTGCGGTCGCGACTCTTCCAGCGGCAGCAGCAGGAGGCCGCCCGGCGGCGAGAGGAGCTGCGCGGGGAGGTGCCGCCGGCCGAGTTCGGGAGCCAGATTCGCAACTACGTCCTGCAACCCTACACCCTGGTCAAGGACCTGCGAACCGGGGTGGAGACCGGCAACGTCCAGGCCGTGCTCGACGGCGAGATCGAGCCCTTCATCGAGGGGTGGTTGCGCTGGCGGCTGGGGGAACGGTCGGCCGCGGAGCGAACCGCTTGACGGAGGAGGAGGAGCCGGCCGTACCCCGGCGTGGGTCGGTCCACGTTCGGGAGTTGACCCCCCGGCGGCCCCCGCCTATAGTTCGCCTGGCATGGCCTGAGGGCGTCCCGGGGACGCCGACGATGGCGCGACGGTCACGGTAGCGACCCTGATCTCCGTCCGGCACAGATCGTGGACATCGTCAGCTTTCGACACGTCTGGAAGCGGTATCCCAACGGGACCGAGGCGCTCAGGGACATCACCTTCGATGTTCCCGAGGGCGACTTCGTTTTCCTCGTGGGTCCCTCGGGGGCGGGGAAGTCCAGCCTCGTTCGGCTGCTGATCCGCGAGGAGCGGCCCACCCGGGGTGAGGTGTACGTCCATGGCCTCGAGCTGGGTGAACTGCCCCGTCACCGCCTTCCCCACCTGCGCCGGCAGGTGGGGCTGGTGTTCCAGGACTACAAGCTGCTGCCGCGCCTGAGCGCGTACGAGAACGTGGCCTTCGCCTTGCGGGTGCTGGGCGAGCCCCGGCGCACCATCGCCAGGCGGGTGGGGGAGGCCCTGGAGGTCGTGGGGCTCGCCCACGAGCGGGACCGCTATCCGTGCGAGCTGTCGGGCGGGGAGCAGCAGCGGGTGGCGATCGCACGGGCGCTGGTCCATGGTCCGCGCCTGCTGGTCGCCGACGAGCCCACCGGCAACCTCGATCCGGGCACCGCCTGGGAGATCATGCAGATCCTGATGCGGATCAACGCCGGGGGGGCCACCGTGCTGATGGCCACGCACAACCGCGACATCGTCGACTCCATGCGCCGCCGTGTGGTGGCGCTCGACGCCGGCCGCATCGTCAGGGACTGCCCTCACTCCACCTACCATGAGGCCGCTCCGGCATCTGCACTTCGCGCTTGACAGCGCCTGGCAGAACTTCTGGCGCAACGCCGGGGTCAGCCTGGCGGCGGTGCTCTCGATCACGTTCATGCTGATCCTGGCCGGCGCCGGCCTGCTGCTCGGCCACTCCTTCGCCCGGGTCCTCCAGGGCTACGAGCAGCGGGTCAGCGTCATCGACGTGAGCGTGGCCGACGGGACGCCCCTCTCCAGCGTGTACGACTTCGAGGCACGGCTGCGGTCGCGGCCGGAGGTGGTCGGCGTCCGCTTCCTGACCAAGGACCAGGAGCTGCGACGCTTCGCCGAAGACCCGCGCAACCAGGCCCTGATCCAGCAACTCCAGGGAAACCCGATGCCGGCCAGGATCGAGGTGCAGGTCAGGAGCCTCGACCGGGTGCGCGAGGTCGACGCCATGGCCCGCCGCTGGCGCGGCGTGGACCGCAACGACCCCACCGACTACGAGGGCGACTTCGTGGACAACATGCTCACACTCTCCCGCTGGCTCACGATCGCCGGTCTGGGCATGCTCGCCGTGTTGACCCTGGTGTCGGTCGTGATCGTGATGAACAGCATCCGAACCGCCGTCTACCACCGCCGCCAGGACATCGAGGTGATGAAGCTGGTGGGGGCCACGGAGTGGTTCGTGCGCTGGCCCTTCCTGGTCGAGGGGCTGATGACCGGCGTTATCGCCTCGGCCCTCGCGCTGGCCGTGCTCGTGCTGGCCTATCGGCCCTTCGTGGACACCTTCCAGGCCGCCCTCTTCTTCCTGCCCCTCTCCTACGACCCGACGTTCGTGAGCACGCTCGGCCAGGAGCTGCTCGCGGCCGGGGCCGTGCTGGGGGTGGTGGGCAGCTACGTGAGCGTGCGCCGGTTCGTCAGGATCTGAGCCGGTCCGATCCGGAACCGTGCCGGGGCGCGCGGCCGCTTCGCCCGATTCGGGCCCTCCGCGCCCGGCGCACGTCCGGCCCGAATCCGCTTAGCTATCACTCGTGAGCATCCTGCGCCGTGTCCTGCTCGGCGTCGGCGCTCTGGCCCTGGTGGCGGTCTCGTTCGGGGCCGGCGTCACCACCGAGCAGGCCCATCCCGAGTTCTTCACCTGGTTGCCCGCCCTCCCCGGGGGCGCGGATCGGACCTCGGTGAACCAGGCGTACCAGCTGATCCGGGCCGACTACTACGACCCCCGCGTCGACCCCCGCAAGCTGTCCGGCGCCGGTATCGGCGCCATGGTGAGCTCGCTGGGAGACCCCTACAGCCGCTACCTCGACCCCCAGCAATACCGTCAGCAGCAGGACTTCTACGCCGGCCGCTACCGCGGCATGATCGGCATCTCCGTGACCTTCCAGGGCGGCTACCCCGTGGTCGCCGGGCTGCTCCCGGGGTCGCCGGCCGTGGCTGCCGGGCTGGAGACCGGAGACGTGATCCTGCGCGCCGGCGGCACCGATCTCCACGGCCTTGCTCCCGACCGGGTCTCGGCGCTCATCCGCGGCCCGGTGGGCTCCCGGGTCATCCTCACCGTCAGCCGGGGCGGCGTCGAACGCGAGCTCACGGTGACCAGGGGGAGCTTTCGGAGCCCGACCGTCGAGTCGACGCGCCTGGCCGGTGACGTTCTCTACCTGCGCGTCTACGACTTCGGCGACGGCACTCAGCGCGAGTTCGACCAGCGCCTCAGGGCCGGGCTCCCCGGGGCACGGGGGGTGATCCTTGATCTGCGCGGGAACGGCGGCGGCTACGTCGGCGCCGCGGTGGCGGTCATCAGCCGCTTCGTCCGCAGCGGAGAGGCGATGGAGCAACGGGGCCGGAACGGCGCCACCGTCCGGACCGCGGTGGGTGGTGATCACCCCGCCGCCAGCCTCCCCCTGGTGGTGCTGGTCAACGGCGACACCGCCTCAGCGGCCGAGATCGTGGCCGGCTCGCTCCAGGCTCACCACCGGGCCCGGCTGGTGGGGACCAGGACCTTCGGCAAGGGCTCCGTGCAGGAGGACTATCCGCTCGCCAACGGCGGCGATCTCCACCTGACCGTGGCCCACTGGTACCTGCCCAACGGACGGTCCATCCAGGGACGGGGCCTGACGCCGGACGTGCAGGTGCCGCTGGCCGCTCCTCAGGACATGTTCGACGTGGTCCGGCCGCAGCGCGGATACGCAGCCGACGCCCAGCTCCTGCGGGCGCTGGAGCTGCTGCAGGGTGGCCAGTAGACTGTTTCGGGCCCCGGGCGGTTAGCTCAACCGGCCAGAGCGCCTCGCTTACACCGAGGAGGCAGGGGGTTCGAGTCCCTCACCGCCCACCAGGTCCAGGTCCGGTCTGCGAAGATGACCCCACGCGCGTTACCCGGGAACGCCGTCCCGGAGCGCCGTTCGAGGAGGGCAGGGGGGCGACCGCCGGAGGGACGGCGACGGCCGTGTCCGGGCCGACCCGGGAGCGGTCAGGTGCGGGCGGTCTGCGGGACCTGGGCGGGCGCGAGCGCCCGGATGCCGGGGAGCGCGAAGTCGGCCAGGTTGTACGTGCAGATGTCGGCGATTCCATGGCACTGCATCTGGGCGGCGAGGAACAGGTCGAAAACGTCGGCGCCGGTGCGAGGATGGTGACGAGGAGCCGGTCCATCTCGACCAGCGTGTCGTCGGGAACCGGCCGAACTTCGATCAGCCGCCGCAATGCCGCGAACGTGACCCGCGCCTGCTCGGGGGACAGGGGAGCGGATACCCGTCGTGAGGAGGTCACGATCGGGAGCCATTCGGCCAGGACCTGGGGCAGCAACACCGCTCGGATACGCCCCTGCCCGGCCCGGTCGACCACGCGCCGGCTGTCGGGCCGCGCCCGGTGACGCCGGAGCGACCGCGGTCTCAGGGATCCTCCAGCGGGGCGGGGCGAGCCGCCGCCTGGAGCAGGCGCCCGACCGAGAGCGTGCCCAGCAGCTGGCCATCGCGACGGACGGCCACCCGGTCGGTGTCGTGGAGCAGCATCGTGGTGAGCGCGTCGGCCAGGCTGGCCTCGGCGTCGACCTCGGGGGCGGCGGGGGAGGTGACGGCGTCCAGCCGAGCCGCCTCGATCCCGACCACGGCCAGCCTCCTGGTGGCCCGTTCCGGCCCGAGGAAGCGCGAGACGAACTCGGTGGCGGGGTTGGCCAGGAGCCGGGCGGGGGTGTCCACCTGCTCCAGCGCGCCCTCGTTCAGGATCGCGATCCGATCGCCCATCTTCACCGCCTCGTCGATGTCGTGGGTGACGAACACCACCGTCTTGCGCATCCGTCGCTGGATGTCGATGAACTCGTCCTGCAGCCGCTCCCGAGTGATGCGGTCGATGGCCCCGAAGGGCTCGTCCATCAGTAGCACCGGCGGGTCGCCGGCCAGCGCCCGGGCCACCCCCACCCGCTGCTGCTGACCTCCGGAGAGCTGACCGGGATACCGGTGGGCGAAGCGCGCGGGCTCCAGGCCGACCAGCTCCAGCAGCTCCGTCACCCGGGCCCGGATCCGGGCGCGGTCCCACCTCAGCAGCCGGGGCACGGTGGCCACGTTCTCCGCCACCGTCAGGTGGGGGAAGAGACCGATCTGCTGGATGACGTATCCCATCCTGAGCCGCAGTCGCACCGGGTCCATCGCGCGTACGTCCTCGCCGTTCAGCAGGATGCGGCCGGAGGTGGGCTCGACCATCCGGTTGATCGTGCGCAGGAGGGTGGTCTTCCCGCAGCCGGACGGCCCCACCAGCACACAGGTCTCCCCTTCACCGATGGTGAGACTCAGTTCCCGTACGGCCACCTGGCCGCCCGGATACCGCTTGGTCACGCGGTCCAGGACCAGCATCGGAACGTTCCCCATCATTCTGCCGGTGGGGGCCGGTGCGCGACGCCCGCTTTGCCTCGCCGGACGTACAGTGATGCTCGATGCCGGCTCTGGTGGTGGACCCCTGGGTCCGGTGGGACTGGGTCGCTGAACACGCCGACGTCATCCTGGCCGCGCTCGCCCAGCACGTGGAGCTGACGGCGATCGCGGTGGGCGCAGGCCTGGTCATCTCGCTCCCCGCCGGGGTGCTGGCGACCCGGGTACGGGCAGCCCGGGGACCGGTGCTGGGGGGCGCCGGCGTGCTCTACACCATCCCCTCGCTGGCCCTGTTCGCGTTCTTCGTCCCCCTGACCGGCCTCTCGGTGCTCACGGCCGAGATCGGGCTGGTCGCGTACACGCTGCTGATCCTGACCCGCAACGTGGTGGTGGGCCTGGAAGGCGTGCCGGCCGAGGTCGAGGACGCCGCCACCGGGATGGGCTTCCGGTCCTTCCATCGCCTGATCGCGGTGGAGCTGCCGCTGGCCCTGCCCGTGATCGTGGCCGGGGTCCGGATCGCCGTCGTCACCACCATCGGCCTGGTCACCGTGACCGCCGTGATCGGCGCCGGTGGCCTCGGCCAGCTCATCCTGGACGGCCTCACCCGCCAGTTCCGCACCCCGCTGGTGGTGGGAGGTGTGCTCTCGGTGGCCCTGGCCGTCGTCGCCGACCTGGGCCTGGCCATCCTGCAACGGCGACTCACCCCCTGGTCGCGGGCGGCATGAGCTTCCTGGCCCGGGTCGCCGGCTGGTTCCTCGATCCCGCCCATTGGCAGGGATCGAACGGCGTCCCGACCCGGCTCGAGGAGCACGTGCTGATGTCGCTGGCGGCGACCGCGGCGGCGGCGGCGGTGGCCCTCCCCGTGGGGGTCTGGCTGGGCCACACCGGCCGCGGCGGCCTTTGGGCCATCAACGTGTCCAACGTGGGGCGCGCCATCCCCTCCTTCGCCCTGCTGGTGCTGCTGCTGCTGGTGCTGGGCCTGGGGGCAGCCCCCGCCTTCGTGACCCTGCTCGCGCTGGCCATCCCGCCCATGGTGACCAATGCCTACGTGGGAATTCGAGGGGTGGATCGTGGTCTGGTCGACGCCGCCCGCGGCCTGGGCATGCCCGACCACCTGGTCCTGCTGCGGGTCGAGCTGCCGAACGCGGTGCCGGTGTTGATGGCGGGGGTGCGCACGGCCGGCGTCCAGGTGGTTGCCACCGCCACCCTGGCCGCCCTGGTCGCCTGGGGAGGCCTGGGTCGGTACATCGTCGACGGGCTATCGCAGCTCGACTACGTGCAGGTGTTCGCCGGGGCCGTGCTGGTGGCGGCGCTGGCCGGGGCCACCGAGCTGACCCTGGCCGCTCTGCAGCGCGCCCTCACGCCGGCCGGGCTGCGCCGGTCGCGCCGGGCCTCCCGGCCCCGGCGTGGTCGGGATCGGCCGGCGGGGGCGGAGACGGCCCGATAGGATGTATCCGTCGAGCGGGTCTGCGGGCGACCACGGCCGGTGCCGGACCGGGGGCGCCGGGGCCGGCCCTGTTCGCCGGAGTGGGTGGCCATGGCCGGCCACCCGAGGAGGTTCCATGCACAGGATCGCAAGCCGGGCGGTGCTGGCCGCCATCCTCGGTCTGAGCCTGGTGGCCAGCGCCTGCGGCTCCTCTGGTGGCGGCTCGCCGTCGAGGGGACAGGTCACGATCGGCGCCCAGAGCTTCTCCGAGAACGCCACCCTGGCCTACATCTACGGCGGGGCCCTGAAGGACGACGGTTACACCGTCAGCTACCGGCTCAACCTGGGCACCAGGGCCGTGGTCGCGCCTGCCCTGGAACGGGGCGACATCAGCCTCTACCCCGGCTACACGGCCAGCGACCTCGAGTTCTACGACCAGAAGAAGGGGCTGGCCACCCAGGACGCCCGGACCAACGCCAGGCTGTTGAACACCTACCTCCCTCGGGGCCTCAAGGCCTTGACCCCGTCACCGGCCACGGACGAGAACGCGTTCGTGGTCACAGGCGAGACCGCGGCCAGATACCACCTGAAGACGGTCTCGGACCTGAAGCCGATCGCCGACCAGCTGGTGTTCGGCGGACCGCCGGATTGCCCGGGCCGGGGCGATTGCCTGGGCGGGCTGGAGCGCACCTACGGGCTCCACTTCAAGGCTTTCAGGGCGCTGGACCTGGGCGGGCCGGCCACCGTCGGCGCCCTCCAGCACGGGGACATCCAGGTGGCACTGCTGTTCTCGACCGACGGCACCATCGCCGCCAACCACTGGACCGTGCTCCAGGACGACGAGCACATCGTGGCTGCCGACGACGTGGTGCCCATCGTGCGCACCGCCGCCGTAGGTTCCGAGGCCCAGCGGGTGCTCGATCGGGTGTCGGCCAGGCTCACCACCGCCGACCTGACGGCGATGAACGCCCAGACCGACATCGCCAAGCGTGATCCGCAGGACGTGGCCGCGGACTGGCTCCGGCGCCACGGCTACAAGGCGAGCTGAGCCCACCGTCCCGGGCGCCGGCGTCCGACGGCCGGTGGGGCGACGGGACCGGTGTCGGCCCCTGGCATGTTGAGATAATATACGTATATTCATAACATGCCGACCAAGACGATCTATGTCGCCGAGGACGACCTGCCCCTGTACCAGCGCGCGCAGGAGCTGTCGGGCGGGAGCCTGTCGGCGGCCATCGCCCAGGCGCTGCGGCGCTTCGTCGAATCCCGCGACCTGCGCCACCAGGGCTTCCGCGAGGTGACCCTGAGGGTGGGGCCGCCGGGCGGACAGCAGCGGAAGCGCTTCCACGGCCTGCGGCTGGGCCGGTGGCGATACCCTGCCGGCGGAGGCCGGCAGAGCGAGTTCAGCCTCTACCGTACGGCCCGGAATCGGCTCGCCCTCTACGTGCGCGACCTGCCCGGCTGGGCCGGACGAGGCGATCCGCCGGCATGGGATGATCCCCGGACCTGGAGCCGCGACTGGTGGGAGGAGGGAGGCGCCGCCCTCGAGGTGTTCGACGACGTCGAGCAGCTGCGGGGCCATGTGCCCGCCGAGCTGTATCCGGCCGTCGTCCAGGTCGCGAAGGACCGGCCGGTCGAGGATCTCGACATTTGAGAGCGGGAGTCGTCTGGCCGGACGGCGATCGCGATCCGCCGGTGCGGCCGCACCATCGGATGGGGGGCAGGCGCCGGGACCGCTGGAGCCGGGATCGCCGCCGGGGTCGTCTCGGGGTCGTCCCTGCCGGGGGCGGCCTCGCAGGCCTGGCCCGGGCCTCTCCCGGCCCGGGCGGTCCCCATCGGTCCGGGTCAGGCCGACCGGGTGGAGGTGGCGCCGCGGGGTCGGTTCGGTCGTTCCGGCTCCTGGCCCGGCTCGCCCGGCGAGCCGGGCCGGTCGGGGCTGGCGGCGGGAAGGCGGAGGACGAAGCAGACGCCCCGGTCGGCCGGCACCTCCAGGGTGAGGGAGCCACCGTGGGCCTCGGCCAGGCCACGGGCGATGCTCAGGCCCAGGCCGGGACCTCCACGGCCGGGCAGGTGCTCCTCCACCCGCACGAACGGCTCGAAGATCCGCTCCCGCATGTCCTCGGGGATGCCGGGGCCCCAGTCGCGCACGCGCACGGTGGGCTCGTCCCCGTCCGCCACCGACACCAGCACGCCCCCTCCGGCCCCGTGCACGAGGGCGTTCACGATCAGGTCGTCGAGGATGTGGCCCACGTGGCCGCGGTCGCAGGGCACGATCACCGGACGGCGCGGAAGGTGGAGGCGGAGCGTCTCACCGGTCCCGCTCGCCCGCGTCCGGGCGCGCTCGACCGCCTGGCCGACCAGCTCGCGAAGGTCCGCCATCTCCACCCGTAGCGTCAGGCGGTTCGCCTCCAGGCGTGCCGTGGTGAGGATCCGCTCGACCAGGGCGGTCGCCTCGCTGGCCTTGGCCAGCATCGTCCCGACGGCCTCGGCGAAGACCGGTGATTCGGGCCGGACGGTGCCATCCTGGAGCATCGAGAGGTAGCCGACGAGCACGGCCAGGGGGCCCCTCAGCTCGTGGGCGGCCATGTTCATGAAGTCCCGGCGGGCACCGGCAAGGGAGGCCTCGGCTCGGATGCGGGCGAGCTCGTTGCGCAGCCGGACGAGATCCAGGTTGACCCTGACCCGGGCGATCAGCTCCCGGCTGGAGAAGGGCTTCAGCAGGTAGTCGTCGGCGCCGGTGCCCAGGCCCTCGATCATGGCCTCGGAGCCGACCCGCGCCGAGACGACGATCACCGGGAGGTGCGCCGTGCGTGCGTCGCTGCGAAGGCGGCGCACGAGTTCGAGGCCGCCGAGGTCGGGCATCATGATGTCGGTCAACACCAGGTCGGGGGGGTCGGCCAGGGCGGCGGCGAGCGCCGACGCGCCGTCGGAGCACAGCTCCACCGTCCAGTGACGGCCGAGCAGCTGGCGCAGGTAGGCGCGCATGTCCGGGTCGTCGTCGACCACCAGCACCCGCGCCTCCCGCCCGTCGAGGCCGGCCTCGGCCCCGTCGAGCTGCGGATCCGCCCTCGTCGCCTCGACGCTCCCGACGGGCGCGGCCTCGGCCGCCTCCGACAACCAGCTGAGCGCCTCCTGGACGTACGGCGCGGCCCCCAGCGGGCCCGCGGCGCGCGCCTGTCGCGAAGGGGCCTGTTCCCGTGTTGCGGGAGGAGAGCCGGTCGGCACCCTCACGGTGAAGGTGGTGCCGCGACCCTCCTCGCTGGTGACCGCGACCCGGCCGCCCAGCAGACGAACCAGGTCGGCGACCAGGGCCAGTCCGATGCCGGCGCCCTCGTTGGTCCTGGCGCCGGGGCGAGGTATGCGATGGAAGCGCTGGAAGATCCGCTGGCGATCCCCGGGCGGGATGCCGAGCCCGGTGTCGCTCACCGACAGCACGGCCTGGGTGCCGTCGACCCGCAGCCGGACCCGGATCCGTCCCTCGAGCGTGAACTTGAAGGCGTTGGAGAGCAGGTTGAGCACGATCGTCTCCCACATCTCCCGGTCCACGTAGACGGGCTCGGACAGAGGGGGGCAGTCCACGATCAGCTCCAGGCCTCCCAGCTCGACCGCGGCCTTGAAGGCGCTGGCCAGCTCCGCGGTGAGGGAGGCCAGGTCGACGGGCTCGAGGTGGGCCTGGACCCGACCGGCCTCGATCCGGGAGATGTCGAGCAGGGCGTTGACGAGCTTGAGCAACCGCAGGGAGTTGCGGTGCATGGTGTGGAGGCGCTCCATCTGCTCGGGCGACAGCCCCTGGGCATCGGCGATCACGTCCTCCAGGGGAGCGATGAGAAGCGTGAGCGGTGTCCTGAACTCGTGGCTGACGTCACTGAGCAGCGCGGTCTTGGCCTGGTCCAGGTCGGCCAGGGTCTGCGCACGCTGACGCTCCGCCGCGTAGGCCTGGACGTTCGTCACCATGGTTGCGAGCTGGGCCGCCACCAGGTCGAGGAAGGCCCGGTAGTCGGCGTCGAGGCGGCGCCAGGGGCTGATCCCCGCCACCATGACGCCCAGGGGCTGGCGCTCCCCGACCCGCGCCACGGGCATGACCACGGCCTGGGCGGGCCGGGCCGAGAGGCCCTGCGGTCCCAGCCCGATCTCCACCCGGCCGGCGGGGTCGGGCAGCGTCTCGACCACCGCCGGCCGGCCGCTGCGGATCACCTCCGCGAACGGCCAGGCGGCCGGATGGCTCAGGTCGACGACGGTCGGGCTCGCCGGTGTCTCCGGGGGCAGACCGGAGCGGCCGGCGAGCTGAATGGTACGGCCGTCCGCGGAGAGAAGGTAGATGAGCACGAAGGGCAGATCGGCCGCGTCCTCGGCCAGCAGGTCGGCGGCCAAGGCGCATGCTTCCTCTCCGCTGGCGGCCCGGGAGAGAATTCCGCCGAACTTGCTGACGGTGACCAACCGGCGTTCGCCGAGCACTCGCCCGGTCGTTTCTGCCGCCACCCCCAGAATTCCCCCGACGCGTCCCTCCTCGTCGTAGACCGGGCTGAAGGAGAGCGTGAAGTAGGTCTCTTCAACGTAGCCGTGACGCTCCAGCATCAGCAGGAGGTCCTCGGACCAGCTCGCCTCGCCCTTGCGGAGCACGCCTTCCAGCACGTCGCCGATGGTGGGCCAGAGCTCGGCGAGGGACTTCGAGGCCGGCTGCCCGACGGCCGAGGGATGCTTGTCGCCCAGCAAGGGAATCGAGGCGTCGTTGTAGATCATGGCCAGCTCCGGTCCCCAGAAGACGGCCAGGGGGGATCGGGCCAGCAGGATCATGCTCACCGCCGAGCGCAGCGCGCTGGGCCAGCACCGGGGCACCCCCAGCGGCGAGGTCCCCCAGTTCATCGAGGTGATCAGGGCGCCGACCTCGCCGGCCCTCGCCAGCACCCTCCCGAATCGATCGAGGGCGTGGTCGTCGCCCGACGCTTCACCGCCCTTGCCCGCTGCGCTCATCGTTCGTCGTCACACCCCGCGTGAAAACCCTGCCGGTGTGAGGCAGGAAAACAGACTGCCACCATGCAATTACCGAACTGCAGCACGCGGAGTATATCTCAATGGTCACACCGTGCATTATCTGCGTCCAAAGCGGGCATCGTCAGGGGCGGATGGAGGGGGGCCAACGTGGTGCCGACAGCCGCCGGCCGGCAGCCGGGGCTCACGCCGAAGCCCCGTCGGTCGGCGTGAGCAGGTCCTCCAGATAGCTGGCTGGCCGATCAGCATTCCTTGATTCGACGTGGGAGTAGCGGTAGGTTTCGGCCGACCAATCGATGTTCCCGCGCATGCAGGCACGGAGCCCGTCGACGTATCTCTCGACCTCGCCCCGGAGGGCGGGCGGGAAGGCCGGCAGGACCCGCTCCAGCTTCTGGAAGGCGCGGATCTCGCTCGCGATCATGTCATGGACGAGCTCAACCGTCTGCTCGAGACTCAGCGACCGCTCTCGCTGCAGCACGAGAACCAGATTGTTGACCTCGCCCAGGGCCAGCTCTTTGTTGAGTGACTGGATGTCGTTGCTCCAGCAGACGACGTCGATGGCCATGCGGGTCAGGGTCGAGATGGGCGGGGTCTGGCGAATGGCCTCGGGCAGTTGCAGGTGCTCGGCGAGATCGATGAGATCGGTCGCGATGTGCATGGCACCACTGTGCCTGCGTCGCTCGATGTAGACGTCGAGCGGGGGGACCGTCTTGCTCAAACTGTTGCCCAGGGTCCAGACGTAGGTATCGAAGAACTGGAGCACGTGTCGACGGTATCTTCGGCACCACTGACTCCCCATCCGGGCGTAGGTCCGGCGGCACAGATCCCGCAGGGCCCGAACCGCCAGGCCGGCCGCGAGGGGCAGCGTGGGATCCACCACCACCGCCCGGAAGTCATCCAGGATGTGCTCCGCTCGGGCCACGGAGAAGGCGTCCGGATGGTCGTCGAACTGGTCGTCGAACATGAAGAGCCAGACCATCCAGTCGTTGAGGAGCTGGAGTTCCTCGAGGCCCGCGGTCGGGTACAGCCGGGCCGCGAGCCACGTGTAGCGGGAGGCCATGAACCGCTCCATCGCCGCTGGCTTCTCCACCAGGTGGAAACGCCGGACCCATTCCACGGTGTGCTCGTGGACCGCCTCCACGTGAGGGTTGAGGCGGGAGGGAAACGGACAATGAGGCGTCCGCACGGGAACCGTCTCGTCCTTCACCTGAACTTCCCCCAGCCGGTGCCTGCGCCGGCCGCTACGGTTCGATGTGAGACCAGTACGCTATCAATAGATGATACTAGACAGTATAGTTAAGGCGGCAAGCCAAACGTCGCCGGTTCCGGCCGGCCTCCGCGGTGAGGCCGGCACCGGGTGCTATCCTGACCATGGCCGGCGCCGGGGGCGGTGGCGTCGAGGCGAGGCCCGGAGCGGCCGAGCCGCGGAGGACGCCCCCGGACGGCACGGGCCTGGCCGCGATGAGCCGGTGGCAGCTGGAGGGGAGGCATCGTGACCGAGCCGATTCGTGACATCGCCCGCATCGGGCACGCCGAACTGCTCACCACGCAGCCGGAACGCAGCCTCGATTTCTTCACCGACGTGCTGGGCATGGAGATCGAGGCCCGGGACGGCCGCTCGGTCTTCTTGCGCGGGTTCGGGGATTACCTTCGCTACAGCTTGAAGCTGACCGAGGCGCCTCACACCGGCCTGGGCCACCTGGCGCTCCGTGCCTGGAGCGAAGAGGCCCTGCGACGCCGCGTCCAGGCCGTGGAGCGCTCGGGCCTCGGCATCGGCTGGATCGACGGAGACCTGGGCCACGGGCCGGCCTACCGCTTCACCGATCCCGACGGCCACGTGATGGAGCTGTACTACGAGGCGGAACGCTACGTTCCGCCCGAGCACCTGCGGCCGGCGCTGAAGAACCAGCCCCAACGCTACACGGGTCGGGGCGTGGGCGTCAGACGCCTCGACCACGTCAACGTGCTGGCGGCGGACGTGGCGGCCAACCGTGAGTTCGCCCAGCGGGTGCTCGGCTATCGTCTGCACGAGAAGGTCCAGCTCGACGACGGGAGCGAGGCCGGGGCCTGGCTCAGCGCCACCATCGCCGCCCACGAGCTGATCTACACCGCGGACGCCTACGGGGCGCGGGGCCGGCTGCACCACCTGGCCTTCTGGGTCGACACCCGCGAGGAGGTGCTCCGGGCGGCCGACCTCTTCCTCGACCGTGGCGTCCACATCGAGTTCGCGCCCTCGAAGCACGCCATCGCCCAGGGTTTCTTCCTCTACGGCTACGAACCCGCCGGCAACCGCATCGAGGTCACGACCGGCGGCTACTTCGTGTTCGACCCGGACTTCGAGCCGATCGTGTGGACGGAAGCAGAGCGGGCCCGCGGCCAGGCCTGGGGGGTTCCGACGGTGGCGACCTTCCACACCTACGGCACCCCCCCGGTCGAGCCGGTCGCCGGGGTGGCAGGGGCCGAGAGGCGGACGCGGGCCTGATCCGTCCGCCGGCCGCGCAGAGCAAGCAGCCTCGGGCGGGAACTCCGGCCCCAAAGGGAGGGGACCCTGGAGACGTCGGAGGCCGCCCCGAGGCGGCCTCCGACCGGCTGGAACTCAGGCCCTGGTGCCGGTCAGCTCCCGGGCGGTCCGGCCTGCGACCGGGATCCGCTTGGGCTGCGGCCGGGGGACCTTCGGGACCTCGACCCGCAGCATGCCGTTCTCGACCGTCGCCTTGATCTCGTCCGACCGCACCTCACCGGGCAGGGTGAGCTGACGGACGTAGTCGCCGTGTGGCAGCTCCCGCCTGACGTAGTTGGGCTGCGGCTCACCCTCGGACCGGCCGTGGCGGGCCGAGATGGTGAGAGCGCCGTCGGAGAAGGTGACCTCGATCTCCTCCGGCCGGAAACCCGGCACCGGCGCGTGGATGATGAACGCGTCCTCCGACTCGGCCACGTCGACCGGGAGGTAGAGACGCGGCGTGCGATCGCCGTCGGCCGCGATGGCCGAGCCGAAGAGATCGCCGAACATCCGGTCCATCGCGTTGTGCAGGCTGGCCAGCTCCGCCCAGGGATTCCATCCCGTCAGCATCGTCGCCATTTCCATCACCTCCTCGTCTGGTGGTGTGACCTTCACCTGCTCCGATGGCGAGATACCCAGCCGGCGGCGGCGCCAAACGCGATCGACCGCGATCGTGACACGAGCGCGACGGGACCCCGATCCTCATCATGGGCGGTGTGAAGCTCTGCCGGCGCACTCGGCCGCGGGGGCGTAGAGCCCTCCGGACGGTGATCGCGATCGGGCTCACGACGGTCCTGCTGGGCTGCGGGCCGGCGACGGCACCATCCTGGGCCGCCCACGCCCGGTCCGGACCGCCGCGGGTGATGTCGGCGCCGGACCGATCCACCGTGGTGGGAAGCCCCGGCGCTCCGGCTGGCAGCCGGGGCCTGGCTCCGACGCCGCCCATGGGCTGGAACAGCTGGAACGCGTTCGGCCCCGCCGTGGACGAGGCGCTGATCGAGACCGAGGCGCAGGCGCTGGTCTCTACGGGCATGCGCGCGGCCGGCTACGACTACGTGGTGCTCGACGGCGGCTGGGCGCTGCCGGTGCGCGACGCGCGCGGCAACCTGCAGCCGGACCCTGCCCGTTTCCCCCACGGCATCGGAGCGCTCGCCGCCTACGTCCACCGGCTGGGACTCAAGTTCGGCATCCACCAGGCGGTGGGCATGACCGACTGTGCCGGCCGGGCGCCGGGGACGCAGAGCGCCCCCGGCGGCGAGCAGCAGGACGCGAACACCTTCGCCGGCTGGGGCGTGGACTTCGTCAAGTACGACCTTTGCCGGTATCGTTTCCCGCCCGGCACCACCCCCGGTGCTCCCGACCTGGCGGGCGTGACCGTGCTCCAGGACGGCCTGGTGGTGGGCAGGTACCGGGCCGCCGCGGCCGGCAACCTGCTCACCGGTGCCGCCCGGCCGGTGGCGTGCGCCCCCTGCCCGGGCGGTCAGGCCGTGACCGGCATCGGGCTCGAGGGAGGAACGGTCCAATTTCGAGACGTGAAGGTCCCGAGCCCCGGCACTTACACGCTGGAGATCGCCTACGTCAACGTGGACCACAGCGGTGCCATGCTCCGCTCACCCCTGCGTCGCCATCGCATGGCGCTGTTGAGCGTGGACGGGGGGCCTCCGCTCGCGACCTGGTACCCGGTGCCGACCACCCGGACGGGCGTCGTGACCGGCTGGGGCACCCTGGGCTCGCTGTCGGTTCCGGTTGTGCTGCGGGCCGGGTCCAACACCCTGACCTTCTCCGACCCACGCTCCATCGAGGACGTGGTTCGGGGAGCCTATCAGCGGATGGCCCGGGCCATCGCCCGTACCGGCCGTCCCATGGTGCTCAGCATCTGCGAGTACGGCATGACCCGGCCGTGGCTGTGGGCCCCGGGCGTCGGCCAGATGTGGCGCACGACGCCGGACGTGGGCGACCTCTGGAGCGGCCGCCCTCCTCGCGGCGACCACCATCACCACGGCTCGACCAGCATCATGGTGGCCTTGGGGGACGAGCAGGGCCTCGGCGCCTACAGCCGCCCGGGTGGCTGGAACGACCCGGACATGCTCCAGGTGGGGAACCGAGCGACCACGCTCGTCGAGGACCGATCCATGTTCAGCCTCTGGAGCGTGCTCGCCGCTCCCCTGATGGCGGGCAACGACCTCTCCCGCATGACGCCGGACGTGCGACGGATCCTGCTCAACCGCGAGGTGATCGCGGTCGACCAGGATCGGCTCGGCGCTGGCGGCGTTCGGCTCGTCGACGCGCCCGGCGAGCAGGTGTGGACGAAACCCCTCTCGGACGGTTCCAGGGCGGTGGTGCTCCTGAACACCGGCTCGCGGCCCGCGACCCTGAGGGTTGAGGCGCGCGCCCTGGGTCTCACCTCCGAGCCGGTCTACGTGGTCCGGGATCTCTGGGCCCACCGGACCTCGATCGGCACCGGCGCCGTCGAGGCCCGGGTGCCGGCACACGGGGTGGCCATGTTCCGCATCTGGGCGGCTCCTGGTGACGGCCGCGCTTCGAGGCTGCCACCCGTCACCCCGGGCTGACCCGGCGCCCCGCGCTCGAGGGACGGCTCCCGCGGATGGGCCCCGACCGCGGCCGCGGTCAGTCGAAGAGGTTGCGCTCCTTCCACCAGGCGGCCCTGGTGTCGATCATGCTGACCCACGCCCGCGCCTCTTCCTGCATCTGGCTCTCGATGCCCAGCTCCTCCAGGAAGCCGACCCGCAGCCCGTCCTCCAGCGAGAGGAGGGGCACCCCGTAGGTCGCGGCGGCGTCCCCCAGCATCGCCTTCCGCCACGGATCGGGCGGCAGCGGCGGGGAGACGTAGCGCAGCGCCCGCTGGATGCGCCACCACCAGCCGGGCAGCCCGCGTTCCGGCACGGGCAGGCTGGGAACGTCCCAGGCCCAGTCGGTGAAGAGACAGGCGATCGAGGCGTGCTGGGCCCTGAATCCCTCCTGGCCGTGGAGCGCCACGTCGCCCCAGGCCCGGATCAGGCCCAGGACCGAGCTTCGCTCCGTGCGCTCCGCCCGGGCGCGCTTGAGGCAGTTGATCAGGCTGAAGAGGCCCCAGAAACCGCACCGGCAGCCCCTCCCCGGTGTCTGGGAGCAGCGGAGCAGGGGCGCCAGGCAGTGGGCCACGTTGTCCCCCGGCACCCAGGTGTAGCTCGCCGCCCACGATTCCAGGTGGGCGTCCCGCAGCCGCCACAGCCGCCATCCGAACAGTGCTTCTCGCCGTTCGCTCATGTGGGAAACCTCGGCGTCCGCCGGGTGTGGTCGCCCGGAACATCACCGGGGACCGACGAGAACTACGCTAACCACTTCTGGCCCCGGAGGCCAGAGGGGTACGGCCAGAGGACCCGTCCCGGGCTGGTGGCGGGGAGGGCGGACACCGTTGCCGCTGAGTGATCAATCGTCGTCGACCTCGGACCGCCCCATCGGAGCTCGCTCCGATGGGGACCCCTCGGCGGGGCACCGGCAGCCGCCGGCCCTGGGCCGCCGGCGCCGCCTCCACGCGCTCGGCCCCGAACCGGGCGAACCGATCCCGGGGCTCGACCACGATCGTGGTCACGGACGGATCGTGCAGCCGGCCCAGGAACCTCCGACGGGGACCCACGAGGCAGGCCTCGTGGGGACCCCTCCGACGCCTCCCCTTCAGCGCCGAGCCGATCTCGGTCACCACCCCGCTGACCGCAAGCCCGTGCTCGGCGGCCCCGGCGGTCACCCGCGCCACCTGCCGGTCCAGGTCGGCCGTCCGGTCGGCCGAGGACGCGCGGGCGTACACGGCGGTCCTGCCGCCACCGGCTGGCACTCGACCGGCCCGGACGGGTCTATGCTCGTTCCTGGAGCGTCCCCGAGGACGCATCGAGCCCGAGGCCGGGCGAGGAGGTTGACCGTGCTGCGATGGAGAGCCCGCGCGACCAGGCTGCCGGGGCCGGGCGAAGCCCTTCCCGGACGTCCCGACCCGATCCCGGTGCCCGAGCGCCATCTCGTGCTCGGGACCCCGCTGGCACCCCCCTATCCCGAGGGGACCGAGGTCGCCGAGTTCGCCCTGGGGTGCTT
>Ga0209810_1000548_pt1 | contig 80664 bp, 78 predicted proteins | sample Coa_R1_7_FD_187159 | JGI IMG/M metagenome (GOLD analysis project Ga0209810, IMG submission 187159) | Surface soil microbial communities from Centralia Pennsylvania, which are recovering from an underground coalmine fire - Coalmine... | ecosystem: Environmental > Terrestrial > Soil > Unclassified...
GGGACGGCGATTTCGGCGTCGGCCTGGATGGTGAGGACGCGGCGGAGGAGGTCCTGGTACTCGGTGGGCATCTTGGGGAGGTCGGCGGCGGTGATGCGGTCGGTGAAAGCCATGGGTTACCTCCATTCGCGGCTCAGCGGGCACGCTGCTTCCGCTCGCTGAGAAGCCCGGCATGGCAATGTGCTGACGCTGTGTATCAGCAACTACAGCAGTCTATAGGGGCGGTCGGAGGAGGCAGGATAGCCGATAGGCCCATTTTTCTGGACCCAATGGGTCTATTAGCAGCGGAGGCTCAGGGGAGAAGTCCGCGTCGCCGCGCGATGCTCACCGCTTCCAGGCGGTTGCGAGCGCCGAGCTTGTGCAGGAGACTCTGAACGTGCTTCCGGACGGTGGAGCGCGTTACGACGAGCCGGCGCATCAGGTCGTCTGTTCGCGCGCCTTGCGCTAGGAGTGCCAGCACCTCCTGCTCGCGCGGCGTGAGGTGTACTGGCGGCGGTGGAGGCGGGGTGCCGGCAGGTGCTGGTGCGCCCTCGAGCGCACGCAGAAGCGCTTGGAGCTGGCTGAGGAACTGCTCCAGCTGGTGGAGTCGCTCGCCCGTATGCACGAGGTGGGCGACCCAGCCGCCTGGCAGCGGGACCAAGCTCATGACGCTGGGCCGCTGGGTGCCGTCGGCGGCGCGCACCGCGAGCGGAAAGGCGGCGGGCGGTGCACCCGCCGCAAGGCGGAGCCGGGGCCGGCAGGGGAATGTACACACGAGCCGTCCGGCCGGATCGCAGCCCTGTAGCACCTCGGTGCAGGGCTTGCCCAGCACCTGCTGGGGGCGGTGGCCGAGGTAGCGTTCCGCCGCGCTATTCCAGAGCCGGATGCGGTACGTGTGATCTACCACGAACGCGGGGTCGCCCGTGGCTGCCCACGGAGCGAGGAGCGCCGGATCGGGCGCGGCACTAGGATGGCTCGCCTCCGCTGTAGTGAGCGCCGTGAGCTGCGCGATGAAGGCGCGGAGGCGTTCTGGCACCAGCCGGTAGCGCACCGCGCGGTGATCGTCATCGCCTAGCTCCACCGCGATCCAGCCCAGCGCCTGGAGAAAGCGCAGGTGGTGGATGACGAGGTTGGGGGCGATCCCGAGCGCGCGTGCTATCGCGGTGGGCGTGAGAGGACCGGCGGCTAGCAGCTGCAGCAAGCGAACGCGATGCACATGGGCGAGCGCGGCGCCGCAGCGAGCCAGCCCATCGGGATCGCTCGGCCGGTCCTCCTCCAACTGTGGTTGATTCAATCCTGTTCGGAGTAGCCGGCGCTGGGCCACGGCCAGATGCTCCTCAGCGGAGGAGAACGCTCCGCCCTTCTCTTCCAGGATAGCATTCAGCCTTCGGGGGTAGCCTCCCCTCGCGGCGCGGGGCACCCGCCTGGTGGCCACACGGCGGCTACAGTGCGGTGTGGCTTCCCGCCGCCTTAGCAGCAGCGCGGTGGGAGGTCGAGCTCTGCCGCGTCGGGCCATGGCCCGGCGTCGTGAGCCCCACCTGCGATCCGTGGCAGGGCCGGCCCCGGCGCCACGTCCTCGCGGAACAGCCGCGTGTGGGGCACCGGCAGCTTGAACAGGCGCACGGCATTGCCGCCCAGGATCAGGTTGAGGTCGTCCTGGGCGATGTTCAGGGCCAGGAGCTGGCGCAGGCTCCAGCCCCACACGTCGACCTGGTGCCGCACCAGGCCCTGCTTCCGTAGCTGGACGGCGTAGGAGGGCGGGTAGTGGCCCGGCTGGTTGACGAACGGGATGCTCGCCCCCCAGTCAGTTCCCCACAGGAGCTTCTCGGGGCCAATGTTCGGGTCGCGCAGCGGCTTGTGGTATAGCTCCGTCCACCACAGCCCGGTCTCCAGGTACACGTTGTCGTGCGCGGCCGCGACGTTGAGGCACTCCTCCCAGAACCGCTCGGTCCACCAGCCCTGGATGCCGCCATGGTTGAGGATGATGGGGACGTCGGGGTACTCGGCGGCCAGGTCGTGAATCCACAGGGGGTGCAGCGTCTCCGGCCAGTAGTGGTAGGAGGCGGTGTAGCCCATGACCAGGCCGGTGTGCACGCTGGCGACCACCCCGTGGCGCCGGACGACCTCCATGATCGGGCGCATCTGGTCCAGGCGCTCCGTCTGGCTGAGGGTCCGGCGGTTCAGCGCGTTCGCCGGCATGCCCTCGCCGACGCCGACGAACTTGCCGGTGGCCAGCAGGCGGTCGATCTCCGCTGCGGCGGCCTCAGCCGTCCACTCGATCTCGCCCCGGCGCGCCCGGGCGGCGGTCTCGCTCGCGTTGCAGAAGGCGACGAACTTGTCGGGGTAACGCTCCACGAGCTGCACGTTCAGCTCGTTCGTCATGCCGAACGCAGGGAGCAGGACGCACATGTCCACCCCGTAGCACTGCATGTCGTAGAGCAAGCGGGGCGAGTTGTCGTAGGGCTGTAGCTCACGGATCAGCTGTCCCAGGTCGTCGTAGCGGGCATGAGTGACATCCACCCCGCGCTGTCGCAGGGCGGGGCCAGCGGCGAACCGCTGGGCGTGGACGTGGGTGTCGACGACGAAGCGACCGGCTTTCATCGAGCTCTCTCCTCCGTGCAGGCGCGGGTGTGAAGGGGCGGGAACCGCCTCAACCCGGCAGGACGCGGCGTCAGCACATGCTACCGCCCGTGCTCCTCTGGCAGGAAGCGGCGGCAGCGCGTGCTCCTATGTGGCGCCGTGCCTGGCAGCGGCGCCCTTCACCCGCACCGAAGGTAGCAGCACGCCGCCAGCGGCTACCAGGCGCACAGGCCGCTATTGGCCGCAGCGCCGGTTTGCGAGCGGCGCGGTCTAGGCTGCGGCCGCCAGGAGCGTATAACCGCCAGGTGCGGTATGCCCCATAGAAAAGCTATTTGTCTTATACGGCGCCAGCGACTACGCTAGAGGCGCGGCGTGCCCCAGACGGCTGCGCCGCGGAGAGCGCTAGCGTGCGGATCGCCGACCTCTACGCCGCCAACCGGGCGCGCGGGCGCCCGACCATCTCCTTCGAGCTGTTCCCCCCGAAGACGCCCGAGGGGGAGGAGGCGCTGTTCGCGCAAACGCTGCCGCGGCTGCGCGTGCTCGCGCCGGCCTTCGTCTCCGTTACCTACGGGGCGGGCGGCAGCACGCGCGACAAGACGCTCGCCATCGCTGCCCGCGTTAAGCGCGAGTTCGGGCTGGAGACGATGGCCCACCTCACCTGTGTGGGGGCCAGCCGCGCGCAGCTCCATGGGTTCCTGGACGAGGCGCGCGCGCTCGGCATCGAGAACATCCTCGCGCTGCGGGGCGACCCGCCAGCCGGCCAGCCCGCCTTCCAGCCGGCGCCCGATGGCCTCACCTACGCGCACGAGCTCGTCGCGCTGGTGCGCTCCTACGGCTGCTTCTCCATCGGCGTGGCCGGCTTTCCGGAGGGACACCCCCTCTGCCAGGGCGACAAGCACCGCGACTGGGCCTACCTGCGCGCCAAGATCGAGGCCGGCGCCGAGTTCGTGATTACCCAGCTGTTTTTTGACAACCGCGACTACTTCGAGTTCGCGGACTACCTGCAGCGGCGGCTGGGCGTGACGGTGCCGCTCGTGCCGGGCGTGCTGCCCATTCTCAGCACGGCGCAGGTCAAGCGCTTCACGGCGCTGTGCGGCGCGCGCCTACCCGCCCCGCTGCTGGCGCGCCTCGAGGCGCTGGGCGACGACGACGAGGCGGTCACTCGGTTCGGCATCGAGTACGCTACTGAACAGTGCCGCGAGCTGCTGGCCGGCGGCGCGCCGGGGCTGCACCTCTACACGCTCAACCGCGCGCGCTCCGCCGCGGCCATCCTCGCGAACCTGGGGCTCGTGCCGGCCGAGCAGGCAGCGGCGCGCTGAAAGCGCTCCTTGTTGCCCCGCCGACCGTGTGGGGACGAGCCCACTGCCGCGGCGTGAGGGGCGGACCGCACGGCGCGCTCAGGCCGGCGCGCTGCCGGGCGCCTGCTGGTCGATCAGCTCGTAGACCGCCTTGAGCGTCTCGAGGGCAGCCTGGGTGGCCGGGAAGCCGCCGTAGACGCTCATCTGGAGGATGACCTCCATGACCTCCGCGCGGCTAGCCCCGCAGTCGAGCGCGCTGAGGATGTGGCGGCGCAGGGGCCCTGGATGGCCCAGCACGGTGAGCGCGGCGACAGCGCACAGCTCGCGCGTCTTCGGGTCGAGCACTGTGCGGCGGTACATGCCCCGCTCGACGTACGCTTGGAATAGCTCGCGCCAGGCGGGGTCGACCGCCTCCCAGAAGAAGGCGCTGGGCGGCTTCAGGCGCCCCAGCGGCCCATAGCGCTCCCCGGGCACTGGCTGCTCGGTGTCTCTCGCCATCGCTCCTCCCGCATCAGCGAGACAGGGTTCGCCCCTGGCACACGGCCAGGGGCGGGTAAGACGGTTCATAGCCGCGGGCGACCGCGCGCTGGCGCCTCACGGGCGCGGCGTGTAGCGCCCCAGGCGCTGGAGCGCGGCATCGCGGTAGCGCAGGTCGACCACCCGACCGAGATCCACCCGCTCGCGGAGATAGCCCCGCGCCAGGTACCACTCCTGGTCGTACTCCATGCTCTCCAGGTTCAGCTCGCCGTCCGGATCGATGCCGGAGGGCACGATCGCCTCGTAGACGCTCAGGTCTTTGATCGGCGTGTACTCGGCCAGCACCGTGAACACGCCGATGCGGTCGCGGCCGTGCTTGACAGCATCCACGTAGTCGCGGGCGCCACGGAGGTAGGCGGCGAGGAAGCGCTGGGCCGCCTCGGGCCGGTCGCGGCCAAAGTCGGGGGCGTAGATGATCACGGTGAGCTGGTGGTTGGGAAATAGCTCGTCCATCCCCTTCCAGCGCACGCCTGCCCCGCTCTGCACAGCGCGGGCGACGAAGGGCTCGGTCAGCGTGGCGGTGTCGATGGCCCCGTTGGCCAGAGCGAGCACCTGGTCCGGAAACGAGAGGATGACCCAGTGGATGTCCGCATCGCTCAGCCCCACCGTCTGCAGCCCGCGGTAGACGTCGATGGCGAGCGTCGCGCTCGGCGCGACGAGGCCGACGGTACGGCCGCGGAGGTCGCTCAGGTCGCGGATGGCGCCGGTGTCGATCAGCTCTTTGCGGACGACGATCGCCGAGGACGAGTAGCCCGGCTCGTTCTTCGACACGCCGGCGACCACCTTCAGCTCGGCGCCCCGCGCGATCGCCCCATAGATCGCCGCGCTCAGGCCGCCGACGGCAACGTCGATCTGCCCGGTGGCGACGGCGGGGATCGTCCGCTCGCCGGCGTCGAAGGCCTCGAGGGTGACCTCGAGCCCTTCAGCAGTGAAGTAGCCTCGCTTATCAGCGAGGTACACGCCAGCCGTCGGCACCCCGGGCACGTGGCCTACCCGGAGCTGGACCGGCGGGCGCGCGCCCGTTGCCGTGGCCGGGGGGGTGCCTGGCGCTGGGGCGGGCGGGGCGGCGGGCGCGGGCGCGCAGGCGAGCGCGAGCCAGGCCAGGCTAGCTACGAGCCATTGCCAGCGAATCCACTTCGCAGCCATCGCCACCCTCCCATTGGGCACTGCCGCAGCGTGCGGCCCCATGGTAGCATCAAGCGAGGGCGCGCGCAGCCGAAGATAAGGGATGGGGCCGTGGCGCTGGAGCTCGCGATCGCCTGCGGTGTGGCCGAGGTGTGGGCCCAGCCGGGGGGCGGTGCCGACGATGATCTCCTGACCCAGGCGCTACTCGGCGAGCCAGCGGTCGTGCTCGAGGAGCGGGCGGGCTGGGCGCGCGTGCGGCTGCCCGATTACGAGGGGTGGGTTGCCGCGGCTTGCCTGGCGCCCGCCGCGCCGGTGGACACGGCCGAGGTGCTGGCCATCACCGCGCTGGCGGCCCCGCTCTATGCCACCGCCGCGGGCGGCGCCCCGGTGGACGAGGTCTACCTCGGGACGGTGCTGCCGCTCCTCGGCAGTGAACGGGCGCGCTGGCGAGTCGCTCTGCCTGGCGGGCGCAGCGCCTGGGTCGACTGTGCCGCGGGAACCCCTGCGCCGCGCCGCTGCCCGTTTCCCCCGCGGCCGGCGGCAGAGGCCGTGGCCGTGGCGCGGCGCTTCCTGGGCTGCCCGTACCGCTGGGGCGGCCGGACCTGCCGCGGCATCGACTGCTCGGGCTTGGTACAACTGGTCTACAGGGTGAACGGCTACCCGCTGCCGCGCGACGCCGACCAGCAGTGGGCGGCGCTGTCCACGACAGTGCCGCGGGACGCGCTAGCGCCGGGCGACCTGTTGTTCTTCGCCCGCGACGGGGTGGTCGTGCACGTAGCCCTGGCGCTCGGGGGCGATGCCTTTCTCCATGCGCTGGGCGCCCCGCCGCGGGGCGTATGCGTCGAGAGCCTCGATCCCGCCGCGCCGCACTACAATGCGCGGCTGGCCGCGCAGTACCTGGGAGCGCGGCGCGTGACACAGTAGGAGGTGGCTCATGCGATCAGTCCTCCTCGGGCTTGTGCTGGTCCTCGGCCTGGTCAGCTCGGCCTGTGCGCCAGCTAGCGAGGCGCCCGCCGCCGCGCCGGCATCCGCCCCCGCGGCGGCCTCGCCGGCGCCGCTGCGCACCGTCCGCATCGCCTCGCCGGGCTCGTCGCTCAGCTACCTGCCGGCGAAGGTCGCCGACGAGCGCGGCTTCTTCCGCGCCGAGGGGCTGGAGCTCGAGTGGCTCCAGCTGGCTGGCGAGCTGAGCGTCACAGCGATCCTCGCCGGCGACCTCGACTACACCACCGTGCCGTCCAGTGCGGCGGCCGCCGCGGCCCAGGGCGCCCCGATGAAGATCGTCTCCTTCATGAGCGTCAAGCTCCAGCACCAGCTCGTCAGCCGGCCGGAGATCACGACCATGGCCGAGCTGGCGGGCAAGCGCATCGGGGTGCAGCGGCAGGGCGACCTCACGGCCTTCGAGACGCGCCGGGTGGTGGATCACTTCGGCTTGCCCGATGTCACGATCGTGAGCGTCGGGCGGGACACCGAGCGGCTGGCCGCGCTGCAGAGCGGCGCGGTGGACGCCGTGGTGCTCGCGGTCCCCTGGGACGTCAAGGCGGAGCGGCTCGGGATGCGCACGCTGCTCGCCATCGGCAGCGTGCTGGAGATCCCCCAGGCCGGCCTGGCGACCAGCGAGGAGAAGCTCCGCCGCGATCCCGACGAGCTCGCCGGCCTGATCCGCGGGATTATCCGCGGCACCCAGTACCTCAGCGATCCCGCGCACCGCGACGAGATCGTCGCGATCATTGCCGACTGGATCGAGCTAACGCCCGAGGAGGCGAGCCAGGCCTTCGACCGCGTGCGCGACACGTACTCGCCGAACGCGCTGCCCACCGACGCCCAGCTGCAGAGCTACCTGGCGATGCTCCGCGCGACCGGCGCGGCCACCGAGAGTACCACGGCAGAGCAGCTAACCGACTTCCGCATCACCCGGCGCGTGGCGGCCGAGATGGGCGTAGCCCCTTAGCGCGTCCACTGCGGCAACCGCTAGACTGCAGGGCACGCTCGACCACACGATGCTCTAACCGGGGGGTGGACATGCTGGGCTGGCGAGGGCGCATCGGGTATGTCTCGCCGTCCACCGTGCAGCTCCCCTGGGAGTTCCAGGACCTGCTGCCGGAGGGGGTGAGCGTCGTCATCACGAACCTGGGGGTGCGCGCGCACCAGGAGGCGGAGTTCGCGCGCGCTCAGGAGCACATCGAGGCGGCCATCGAGCTGCTCGTCGGCGAGGGGGCGCAGGTAGTGATTCTGGCCGGCGTCCCGCTCGCCGTGCGCCTGGGCTACCAGGGAGAGCAGGAGGCGCACCGCGCCTGGAGCGCGCGAGCGGGCGTGCCGGTGACCTCGGGCCTCGCGGCGGCGGTGGCGGCGCTCCGCCACCTGGGCGCCCAGCGCCCGGTCGTGGCCACGGCCTACCTCCCGGAGTTCAACCAGCAGATCGCCCGCTACCTCAGCGACGCGGGGCTCGCGGTGGCCGGGGTGGGAGGGCTGAGCGTGCGCAGCCCGGCCGAGGCGAGCCGGGTCGCGCCCACCGCCTACTACCAGCTCGCGCGCGAGCTCGTTGCTGCCCACCCGGAGGCCGACGCCGTGTTCCTCGGCACGCGGGGCAACGTGCACACCACGGCGCTCCTCCTGGAACGCGACCTGGGGCTACCGGTCGTCCACGGACTGCAGGCCGGGCTCTGGTGGGCGCTGCGCTACCTGCGCGTGGCGCCTCCGCAGGGGTGGGGGCGTCTCCTGAGCGGTAGCTGAGCGGCGCGGCCGCGCGAGGCAGTCGCGCCGCCGGCGTATAATGGCTGGCAGCGTCCTCCCGCATCTCATGCCAAAGGAGCGAGCGCTATGGGCGACACGCGGACACGGCTAACGGGGTTCGTGCTGATCCTTGCGCTGGGCCTGGGGGGGCTCGTCCCATGGGGTAAGGCCGTGCTCGGGAGCCCGCTGCTCCTGGTCAGCGGCCTGACGCTGAGCGCGCCGGAAGCGCAGAAGGGGCTGCGCCTCCTGCGCGTGATCCTGTTCACGCCCGACGCCGCCACCATTGTGGCGCAGCAGCGGGGCTTCTTTGCTAACGAGGGCTTGAGCGTGGAGGTCACGGTCACGCCCAACTCGACGGTGCAGATGCGCGGCCTGAGCCAGGGGACCTGGGACATCGCCTACACCGCGTTCGACAACGTGCTGGCCTGGTCGGGCCGCGAGGGCGCCGAGATCATCGCTGTGGCCCACACCGATAGCGGCATCATACTCCCCCTCTTCGTTCGCCCCGAGATCCGCAGCTGGGACGACCTGCGTGGCCGGCGGCTGGCGGCCGACGCGGTGGACACGGCCTTCGCTCTGGTGCTGCGCCGCATCCTGCTCGAGCACGGGCTGGACCTCGACCGGGGAGATTAAGAGCTGGTGGCCGTGGGCGCGACGGGGGCGCGGCTGGAGTCGATGCAGCGCGGCGAGACGTTCGCCGCCATCCTCAGCGCCCCCTTCGATGTGCAAGCCGCCGCGGCCGGCTTCGTGCGGCTCGCCGACCACCGCGAGGTGCTGCCCGACTACCCGGGCGGCGTGATCGCCGTGAACCGCGCCTGGGCTACCCAGCACCGCGACGACCTCGTGCGCTTCCTGCGGGCGCGGCAGGCGGGCGCCCGCTGGCTAGAGGCCAACCGCGAGGCGGCCATCGACCTGCTGGCGGCAGAGATGGGGGTGGGCCGCGAGGCAGCGATAGACCGCCTGAACCAGACCGCGATCGACGCCACGCTGAACCTCCCCGGCCTGCAGAGCGTGCTGGACCTGCGCACCATGTTCGGCTTCACGCTGCCCATGGGCACGGACCTATCCCGCTATTACGACCTCAGCTACTACCAGGCGGCGGTAGGGCGGTAGCCGCGAGCACGCTGCCGGCTGCGGATCACGTCCCGCGGCGCAGCCGCTCGCGGACGAGCGTCCAGAGCAGGCCGGCCTCGCGCACGCGGAGCAGCGCCAGCAGGCCGCCGTAGACCACGAGGCTGCTGAGCCCGGCGCTCACAACCAGCGGGCCCGGCGCCGGCCCCACCAGCGCCTGCAGGGGCGGCAGCGCGAGCGCCAGCGCCGCACCCATCCCCAGGGTGGCGAGGCCCACCCGGAGCGTGTAGCCGACTAGCTCGGTGCCCAGGCCCGGGCAGAGGCGGCGGAGGAGCAGGAACAGGACCACGGCATGCGTGCTGTTCTGGAGCGCGTTGGCCAGCGCCAGGCCATCGCGCCCCAGCGCCGAGATCGGCCGGCCGAGCAGCGGTAGGTCGACGCAGCCGCACAGGAGCGGCGCGGTGGCGAGGTAGAGCAGCACCGTGCCCATGCCGACGAGCACCGGTGTGCGCGTGTCCTTGCGGGCGTAGAAAGCCACAATGAAGAGCTGGTCGAGCGCGGCGAAGGGGAGCTGCGGCGCGTAGAAGAGGAACGCTTGGGCCGTCTGCACGGTGGCCACGGCCGTAAACGCCCCGCGCTGGAACAGCCAGGCCACCACCGGCTCGCGCAGGAGCACCAGGCCCACGGTGGCCGGCAGGATCAAGAGCAACACCAAGCGCATGCCCAGGACCAGCGTGGTGGTGTAGTCGTCCGGCGCGCCAGCGCCGCCCTGGATCGGGGGCGGTCCCGGCGCCGGCGCGCCGCGCGCCTGGCGCCCCACTGCGCGCGCCAGGGTCGGCAGCGCGGCGAGCGACACCGCGCTCGCTACCAGGCCGAGCGGGAACTGCACCAGCGTGGTCGCCGCCTGGAGGGCGGCGAGCGACTCCGGGCCGGTGCGCCAGGCCAGGTTAGTGTCCACCACCACCCCGAAGTTGCTCACCACCAGGCCCGCGGCGACCGGCGCGTACAGGCGCAGGGCGGTGCGCACGCCCGGATGGCGCCAGTCGAACACGAGCTGGTACGGCAGGTCGCGCACGCCCGGCAGCTGCACGGCGACCTGGAGCAAGGCGCCCACCACCAGGCCTATGGCGAGCACTACGATGCTCTCCGCCGCGCGCTCGGCGGGCCACAGCGGCGTCAGGAGCCAGGCCGCGCCGATGAGGCCCAGGTTGTAGGCAGCGGTAGCGAACGCCGGCCACTTGAAGTCGCGCCGGGCGTACAGCGCGGCGGTGAGCACGCCGGCGAGGCCCAGCAGCCAGACCGAGACCAGCGCCCAGCGCGTGAGCGTGACCGTGAGCTCGAAGTAGACCGGGTTGGCGCCGAGCAGCCGGACGAGGGTGGGAGCGGCCAGGCCGAGCAGGAGCAGCGCCACACCTAGCCCCAGCAGCAGCAGGTTCAGCACTACACACACGACGTGGGCCAGGTGCCGGCGGTCGCGGGCGTAGTCGGTGAACACCGGCACGAGCGCGGCGCTGATGGCCCCGCTGATCAGCAGATCGTAGACCACCGTGGCCAGCCGTGTCGCTGTGCGGTAGGCGCTGGTGGGGCCGGTGACGCCGAACAGGGCGGCGATGACCTGCTCGCGCACCAGCCCGAGCAGCCGGCTGGTGATGTTGCCGAGGAAGATGATCGCCGCAGCGCCGGCGAGGCGACCCATAGCCTGCTAGAGGCCCAGCACGGCGGGCAGCTGCGTGAGGTCGGTCACGCGGAGGTAGTCGCCCGCCGGCGCAGCGCCCGCAGTACCGGGTGTGGCGCCGGCGCCGCGGCGGTCGATAAGCACGGGTAGGAGCCCGGCCGCGCGCGCGCCCTCCACGTCCTGGCGCAGGCTGTCGCCCACGTGCGCCGCCTCCTCCGGGGCCACGCCCAGGCTCTCCAGTGCACGGGCGAAGATGCGCGGGTCGGGCTTCTCGACGCCGGCGATGCCAGAGATCGTCGTGGCGGCGAAGTAGGTGTGAATCTCCAGGTGGAGCAGCAGCTGCTCCAGCCACTCCTCCCAGTTGGAGATCACGCCGAGCCGCACGCCGCGTTCCTTCAGCAGGCGCAGCGTCGGCAGGGCGTCGGGATAGAGGCGGTAGGTCTCGTACTTGACGAACTCACTGTACAGCCGCTGAGGCAGCTCGCGGGCGTCGGGCACGCCGAGCAGGCGCAGGAACGTCTCGTACACCCAGTACCAGAACCGGCGCGACTCGGCGTCCGAGCGGGTGAAGCTGCCGCCGGCGCGCTGGTAGGCCTCCACCGCCTCCCAGACCTGCGGCTCGACCGCCAGCACCTGCTCGGGCGTGACGCGCACCCCGTGCTCACCGAGCACGCGCGCGATCACGGCGTGGAACGACGGGTGGGGGTAGGCGAGCGTGCCGCCCACGTCGAAGAAGACAGCACGGATCCGGCTCATCGGCTCCTCAGGCACCAAGGCGATGGCTCGCGCGGCGCCGCCGCTATGCATTGTAGTCCTCGTGCGGGGGGAGGGCGAACCGCCGCTCGGCCGCGCCATGGCCCTTTGTCAGCTGGCCGGAGGATGCCGCTGTGCTCCTCGGGGAGCGCGGTGGCGCCGGCGCGTGGGTTTGCGCTGGTGGGACCGCAGGCCGGCGGCTATACTCCCGCTGGGCAGGGGCACGGTGGGGTGGGAGTCCATGGGACGGACGATGTATGCAGCCCTCCTCGCGGCGACCGCCGCTCTGGTAGCCGCGCTCGCGGTGCCCTCGAGCGGCGGCGGGGCGCCCGCTGCGCAGGACGCGGCTCGTGGCCAGGAACTCTACCTGCGCTTCGGGTGTTACGAGTGCCACGGAACGGTCGGCCAGGGGGCGGCCGCCACCGGCCCTCGCTTGGCGCCCAACCCAATCGCTTTCGAGCGCTTCGTGCGCGCGGTGCGCGATCCCGTCGATGTCATGCCGCGCTACGCGCCCGAATGGGTCAGCGACCAGGACCTCCAGGATATCTATGCCTATCTGCAGTCGATTCCCGCGCCGCCCGCTGTGGAGGAGATCCCCCTGCTCAATCCGTGAGGACAAGGCGGATCTGCCGGTTGGGCATGCAGCCGGCGGGGGGCGGGAGGCCTTGCCGATCGAGAGAGCAAGCCGCCCCCTCACCCCTGAACCGCGGCTGTGGCGGTGGGCGTGGGGGCTCACGGCGCTGACCGTGGGCTGGAACGCTCTCGAGGCGCTGGTGGCGATCGTCAGCGGGCTGCTAGCTGGCTCCATCGCCCTCGTGGGCTTCGGGCTCGACTCTGTCGTCGAGGTGAGCAGCGCGCTGGTCATCGGCTGGCGCCTCGCGCGCCAGAGCGCCGACCCGGCGGCCAACCAGCGCGCCGAGCGCCGGGCCGTGCGCCTCATCGCCCTGACGTTCTTTGTCATCGCCGCCTACGTGACTTACGAGGCGCTGGGGAAGCTGCTCGGCTGGGCGGAGGCGCCGGACTACAGCCCGGTCGGGCTAGCGCTAGTGGCCCTCTCCCTGGGGGTCATGCCCGCGCTGGCCTGGGCGAAGCGCCGCGTGGCCGCCGGCTTAGGGTCGGTGGCGCTGCAGGCGGATGCGGCTGAAACCCAGCTCTGCACCTACCTCTCAGCCGTCGTGCTCGTCGGGCTCGCGGCGAACGGGCTGTTCGGCTGGTGGTGGATGGATCCGCTGGCCGGCCTGGTGGTGGCCGCCGTGGCGCTCCGCGAGGGCCACGCCGCCTGGACGAGCGGCGCGCACTGCTGCTGAGCGCTGTGCCGGCCGGCTACGGCGTCCCCGCCAGGGCGCGCTGCAGGAAACCGCTCGCCTCGAGTTCGCGTAGGATGCGGTCGTCCACGAAGTCGCGCGGGTTGGCGGTGCGGGCGGCCGGGACCTCCGGCGCGCGCTGGTCGAGGACCGTCTGCACCGCTTCCAGCGACGGATAAGGGGGATCCGCCAGGTCCTCGACCCAGATGCGGTAGCTCCGCTCGAGCAGGTCCTGGTCGTCGGTCTGCGTGTACTTGCCGAGCAGCCGCGTGGCGAGCGCCGGGTCGCGCTTCGCGACCCCCATGGCCTCCAGGTGCGCGCGCACGAAGTCCTGCACCAGTGCGTAGCGCGTCTCCAGGGTGCCGCGCGTGACCGCCAGCGCGCCCTGCATGTAGGGCACGCGGTAGTCCTTGAGGTCTGCGAGCAGGGGGAATCCCTGTCGCTCGGCGAGGAGGTTGGTGGGTAGCGAGAGCATCGCTGCATCGACCCCGCCGCTAACCAGGGCGGTGAGCGCAGCATCGACCGTGCCGGCCTGCGCGAGCTGCACGTCGCGGCCGGCCTCGAGCCCGGCCCGCTGCAGCACAATGTAGGTGGCCAGATGGATACCGGAGCCTAGCCGCGTGATGGCCACGCGCTTGCCGCGCAGGCTCTCGATGTTCGGGATATCTGGCCGGGCGTGCAGGAAGAAGCGCATCATGTTGTTCTGACTGAGGATCAGGACCTGGTCACCGCCGGCGAGATCGATGTCAACCACGCCGGCCCCGGCGGTCAGCGCGATATCGACCTCCCCCGCCGCCATGGCCGGCGCGATCTGCGCGCTCGTCTGCAGCAGGATGGGCTCAATGGCAAGCCTGTACTTCGTGTAGATCCCCTGCTCGAGCGCGATCCACATCGGGATCACCTCGGCACTGACAAAGCCGTAGGCCAGGCGCACCGGGCGTAGCGCGGTGGGCGCGGCGCTCGATCCCGCGGCCGCGGGCGTCGCGGCCTCCGCCGCCCCGCGGGCGGGGGGCACCGCTTGCTGGCGCCCGCTGCCCGGGGCGGCACAGCTCAGCAGCAGGACCATCGCGCTGGCGACTAGCACCGTGAGACGCATGTACATCGCTGCTCCCTCCCGGGACGGACGCGTGTCCAAGGGGGAACGCTCGTCCGCCCCTTCGCGGCTACCGGATGTGCCTTCGGGATAGGCGCGCCTCTGTTCGTGGCGGCCTTATTGGGGCCGCGAACCCTCCTGACCGCGCAAACCAGCTAGCTCAGGGTATAGCAGCGGGGATCCATCGTACAGCAGGCTCCGTCGTCGGCGTGGTCGGGGCGCTCCACCTGGAGCGTCGTGTGCTCGATGCCGAAGCGCTGACGCAGCAGCGCGCGCACGTCGTGCAGCACCTCGCTGCTGCGCCGCTCGGCCACGATGTGCGCGCTCATGGCGAGGAAGCCGCTGGTGATCGTCCAGATGTGCAGGTCGTGCACGGCGGTCACGCCGGGCACCTCCTGAATCGCGGCCGCGACCCGCTCGACGCTGAGGTGGGACGGAGTCGCCTCCAGAAGCACATCGAGTGCGCTCCGCAGCAGGTGCCAGGCGCGGGGAACGATGAAGAGCGCGATGAGGAGTGAGATCAGAGGATCGGCCGGCCACCAGCCCGTGAGGGCGATGATAGCGGCAGCTACCACCACCCCCAGGGAACTCAGCAGGTCCGAGAGCGTCTCCAGGAACGCCCCCCGAACGTTGAGGCTGGCCTGGGCGCCCGCGTGGAGCAGCCAAGCGCCGAGGAGGTTGACGCCGAGCCCGCCGGCGGCGATGGCGAGCATGGGAAGGGGATGCACGGCGGGCGGCACCTGGAACCGGTGCCAGGCCTCGTAGAGGATGTACCCCCCGATCCCGAGGAGCACCACGCTGTTCACCAGCGCCGCGAGCACCTCGGCGCGGTAGAAGCCGTAGGTCTTGGCCGGGGTCGCCGGCCGCTGCGCGAAGCGGATGGCAAGCAGCGCCATGCCCAGCCCGAACGCGTCGATGAGCATGTGCGCCGCGTCCGCGAGCAGGGCGAGAGAGTTGGTTAGCAGCGCGCCCGCGACCTCGGCGAGGAGGTAGAGAGTCGTGAGCCCGAGGACGAGCGCCAGGCGGCGCTCGCTCGCCGCGGCCGTGCTGCCTCGTGCTCGGGCCCCGTCGTTATGTACGTGCATGGGCGCTCCCAGAACGCTGTGCGGCGGGCGGCGAGCAGGAGAGCGGGACGTCGTTCTCGACCATGCCGTCTCGCTCGCACGAGCGGTGCCCGCCGCTGCACGAGTATTGTAGAGCGCCGAGCGGCTAGCGCGGTTGGCTGACGATGTCGACCAGCGCCGGGTAGCCGCTCTTGACCACCTCCAGTGCGCGGCGTAGCGCCGGTCCTACAGCGTCAGGATCGCTGATGGGCCCTTCGGCCCACACCCCCATGCTCTGGGCCAGCTTTGCGAAGTCCACGTCGGGGTCAGTGATCGCCGTGCCGATGTGCGCTTGGTCTGGCCGTCGGTTGCGCAGGCTCGCCATGCGCTGGAGGTGCATCGTCTCCTGATGGTAGGCGCGGTTGTTGAACATCACGTAGAGCACCGGGATGCGGTGGTGTGCCGCTGTCCACAGTACGCCCGGTGCGTAGAGCAGGTCACCATCGGGCTGGTGGGCGATGGAGAGCCGGCCGAAACGGCGGTTGGCCAGGGCGGCCCCTACCGCGGCGGGTGCGGTGTAGCCGACACCGAAGCCGCCCGAGTGGCCGAGCATGTGATACGGCTCGCTCAGCTTCCACAACCGCCGCGCCCAGCCACTAAAGTTGCCCGCCACCAGCGACCAGTCCTCGTCCTTGATCAACGCCCAGACCTCCGCAGCGACCCGCGCCGTACTCACCGGGCTGGCGTTCCAGCCGTAGGTTGCCTCCCGCCGCCCCTGGCGCTTCATGTCCTCATGGAGGCTCCGGAGCTGGTCGCCGCGCTGGCTAAGCAGCGTCAGGCGTCCTCCCGCAATGCTGCGCACCGCCTCGGTCAGCGCAGGCAGCGTGGCCTCGACGTCGCCGGTGATCGACAGGTCGACCGGCGTGAAGCGCTGGAAGTCCTGATAGTTGGACTTGAGATAGAGTTCCCCGACAGAGATGCTGATCACGCGCGCATCAGGCCGCGCGACCCGGCGCTCCTCGTGATACGGGTCGGTCACGGTGTGGAGCTGGCCCCACAGATCCCAAACCTCGAGCGCTAGGATAACGTCAGCCTGGCGGATCAGCCGGCCGCGCATCTCCGACAGATTCAGGTAGTGGTCGGTGGGGAAGTTCATGCGGGCTCCCAGGTCGACCACCGGTGCGTGGAGCGCCTCGGCCAGCTCCACGAGCCGGCGGATCCCTTCGGAGGTACGCACGGCGCGGTCGGCGAGGATGACGGGGCTCTCGGCCTCGACGAGCAGGCGGGCCGCCTCGCGCACCGCGCCGGCATCGCCCTGCGGCGGGACCGCCGGCGTGAGCCGTGGGATGCGTAGCGCCGCCTCGTCGGCGATCGGGGCCTCCTGGAGTTCCGCGTCGAGCACCACGAGAACGGGGGCCATCGGCGGGGTCGTGGCGATCTTGTAGGCACGGACGAGCGATTCCGCGCAGGCCTGGAGCGACGTCGGCTGATCGTCCCACTTGAGGTAATCGCGCAGGATCACCGCCGGATCCTGGGCACAGTGGGCCCATTCCACACCCGGCCGGCGCTTGGTCGCGTCTAGCAGGTTGCCGGCGAGGAGCAGCACGGGCACGCGGTCACACCAGGCGTTGTAGACCGCCATAGCCGCGTGCTGGAGGCCGACCGTGCTGTGGGCGAGGATACCCATTGGGCGGCTGGCCGCCTTGGCGTAGCCGTGGGCGATGGCTACCGAAGACTCTTCATGGCAGCAGGTCAAGAACTCCGGCTGCGTGTTGCCCCCGTAGTTGACGATGGACTCCTGGAGGCCACGGAAGCTGGAGCCGGGGTTCGCCGCGATGTACTCGATCTCGAGTGCCTTGAGCACATCGACCAGGAAGTCCGAGCCTGGGCGCTCGATCACCCGCGGCCCGCGCCCCGGCGCCGTCGAGACGCGCGCCGGAGCGTCGATGCCAGCCTGCCCTGTCACAGGAGCAGGAGGAGCCAGCGCGCCGCCAGCGGCGGCGGCCCCCGCCGCCGCCGCGCCTTTCAGGAACGTCCGCCGGGGCACCTTGCGCGGTACGGTCGCTCCATCCATGGGGTCCTCCTCCGCGGCTCCCGCCCTGCTATCTCTGTCGGGGCTGATCGTACTGCGGGCCGCGGCCTCGGTCAAGACTGTTAGGCAATGCTGGCTCCAGCTCCCGATGTGCCGGCCTGCTATGCCGGGGCGGTGGCTAGACGCCCGCCAGCGGGCCTTGTACTATGGAGCAATAGTCCAGGTGGCTGCGCAGGTGCTGAGGTGTGGGTACAGGTAGTGGAGGCGCTCGTCTTCGGGGCGCTGATCGCCTTCCCCATGGCGCTGATGGGCTCGGGCGGCTCGATCCTCGCCATGCCGATTCTCGTGTACATCTTCGAGCGCGACGTGCCTACGGCGGCGGGCACCTCGCTGACGATCGTTGGCACCATGGCGGTGGCGGGAGCGGTGGCCCACTACCGGGCGGGCCATGTGCAGCTTCCCACCGCTCTCCTGTTCGGAGGGGTTGGCGCCGTGGGCGCGAACCTCGGGGCACGATTGAACCCGCTTGTGCCTGGGCCGGTCGTGCTCCTGCTGCTCGCGCTGGTGATGCTCGCTGCCGCCGCCGGGGTTCTCCGGTCTAAGCCGCGGGAGCGGCCCAGCGCACGCGCCTCGCCGCGGCGCTGGCGACCGTCCACGCTGGCGCGGCTCGCTATTACCGGCTTGGGCGTTGGGGTGCTGAGCGGCTTCTTCGGCGTGGGCGGCGGCTTCCTCCTCGTGCCGGCGCTCGTCTTCTTCGGCGAGATGCCTATCCACGACGCGGTGGGCACCTCTCTCTGCGTCATCGCGCTCCAGGCGGTGGGCGGGCTGGTGGGCTACTGGACGCTGGGCAAGGTGGATCTGGCGCTGGCCGGCCTGTTCCTCGTGGGCGGAGTGGGGGGCTTGCTGCTGGGGCTCCGGCTCGCCCGCCGCCTGAGCGGCGCGCGCCTGAGCCGCGCCTTCGCCAGCATGGTCATCGTCGTCGCGCTCATGCAGGGCTACAAGAGCCTAAGCGCGCTCTGGGGCGAGTAGTAGTCTGTCCCCTGCTAGAGGAGGGCTCATGTACCTCGAGCAGTTCTTCGTCGAGGGCCTCGGGCATGCGAGCTATCTCGTCGCCGCAGACACCACGAAAGAGGCCATCGTGGTCGACCCGCGCCGCGATATCCAGGTCTATGTCGAGACCGCTCATCGCCTCGGCTTCGAGATCCGCTACGTTCTCGAGACTCACAACCACAACGATTTCGTCTCGGGGGCGCACCATCTTGCCACCTGCCTTGGCGCCCAGCACGTCGCCTCCGCGGCCGCCGGCCTCCAGTTTCCCTACCGCGCGGTTCGAGATGGCGACGAACTCCAAGTAGGTGAGCTACGCATCCGCGTGCTGGAGACGCCTGGCCACACACCTGAGCATGTCAGCTATGTGCTCACCGATACAAGCCGGGCCGAGTCGGAGCCGTTTCTGGTCTTCAGCGGTGGCGACCTACTTGTAGGAGCGGTGGGACGTCCTGACTTGCTCGGCCGTGAGTTGGGGGAGCGCCTCGCGCCGCAGCTGTATGAGAGCTTACACGGCAAGCTACTCCAGCTGGCGGACCATGTCATTGTCTTGCCGACGCACGGCAGTGGCTCGCTGTGTGGCAAGGGCATCGCCGGCACCCGCTTCTCCACCATCGGCTATGAACGCCGCTTCAACGAGGCGCTCCGACAGCCGTCCAAAGAAGCGTTTGTGGACTACGTCCTTCGCGGGAACCCCGGCATCCCCACCTACTACGCGCGCATGCGGCCTACTAACCAGCAGGGGCCCCTCCCTTTCCGCGCGCCGGAGCCGCGCCCCCTGCCACCCACGGAGGTGCAGCACTTGGCCGGCCACGGCGCGATAGTGCTGGACGCCCGGTCCAATGTGGCGTTCGGTGGGGCCCATGTACCCGGCGCCGTGCATGTGGGACTGGGACCGATGTTTGCCACTTGGGTAGGCTGGCTGCTGCCGGCCGACGTCCCCCTAGTGCTCGTGCTCGATCGCGAAGAGGATTGGGAGCCAGCTACAACGGCGTTGCTGCGGATCGGGTACGAGCGGTTTGCCGGCTACCTCCAGTTCGGCATGGCCTCGTGGGTGGAGGAGGGGCTGCCGGTCGCACGGGTAGAGCAGCTCAGCGTGCACGAGCTGCAGCGCCGGCTGCTCGACGATTCGCGGCCCCAGCTGCTGGATGTCCGGATGGATGCAGAGTGGCAGGAAGGCCATATCGCGGGGGCCATACACTGTGCGCTAGGCGACCTGCCCGGCGCGTTGGACCAGCTGCCCCTCGACCGGACGCAACCGGTGGCTGTAATCTGTGGGTCGGGCTACCGCTCCAGCATCGCAACGAGTTTGCTCCAGGCGCGGGGGTTCCCGACGGTGTGGAACGTTCTTGGTGGGATGACGGCCTGGAAGCAAGCGGGCTATCCTACGGTAGAGGCACGCCGGCCGCTGGACCGCACCGCCGAAGCGGTCCGGGTGCGGGACGAAGGCCAGCACCTCGTCCGCCGCGAGGCGCGCTAGCGCGTCCGGGCACAAGCACGCGGCCGGGCGCGCTCAGGGCCGGCCGCGCGGTTCCGCTGCGGTGAGCGGTAAGCCCTGGGAAAGGAGTGACCTGAGATGGACGCGCTACTCGCTACTCAGCGCGAGGCGATCGTGCAGGCCACGCGCCTGCTCTACCAGGCGGGCGTGCTCTCGGCCAGCGGCCACGGCAACGTGAGCGTGCGCCTGCCCGAGCCTGAGACGATGCTGCTCTCCAGCGTGAGCACCATCGCCCGCCTCGCCCTCGACCAGATCGCACGGGTCCGCTTCGACGGCACGGTGCTCGACGGGGCGCTCGATCCCGCCTCGGCCGAGATCGTAGCCATGCACGCCGGGGTCTATCGCGTGCGGCCCGAGGTGCAGGCGATCATCCACACCCATTCGCCCCACGTGACGAGCTACGCGCTGGCACACCGCCCGCTCCCCTGCCGCTACGAGGCGCTCTTGCGGCTAGGCGTGGCGGAGGACATTCCGGTGGCGGCGTGGGGCCCCCGGGGCTCGCCCGCCTCGGTGACGAACATCACCAGCGCGCTCCAGGCCCACCTGGGCGTGCCCGCAGTGCTGCTGGCCAATCACGGGCTCCTCGCCTTCGGCCCCGACGTGGCCACGGCCGCGCGCCTAGTGATCGCGATGGAAGAAGCGGCGCAGATGACGCTGGGTGCCGAGCGCCTAGGCGGCGCCCAGCCCTTCCCCCCGGGAGCGCTGGAGCAGGTGCGCGAGCGCCTCGCGCAGTTCGGCAGCGCGCCCGCTGTCCCGCCCTCACCCGCGCACCGGTGAGTGCGGCCTCCACAACCGTCACGCGGGGCCTCGCAGATGCTGCCAGCAGGGGGCAAAGCCGCTCCGGATCGCCGGGGTGCTGGCGGGGCCTGCCGCTGGCGCGTACAATTGGGCAGTGAGTGGTCGGCATGCCCGTGCCGACGAGAACAGGCCAGGAGGTGGTTATGATCGCGGAGCAATCTGCCCCGGCTCCCACCGCGACGACGCCGACGCGCATCCCGTTCCAGATCCGCAAGCTCGGCCACGTCGTCTTCTACGTCTCGGACATCGAGCGGTCGGTGCGCTTCTACACCGAGATCCTCCCCTTCAAGGTCTCGGATGTCAACGAGATCGGGATGGTCTTCCTCCGCTGCGCGACCGACCACCACACCATCGCGCTGGCGCCGCGGCCGGGCGGCGTGCAGCCGCCGCCAGAGTATCTCCAGCTTAGCCACTTCGCGCTGGAGGTGCCGAGCGTCGACGATCTGTTCCGCATCCGCGACTGGCTGCGGCAGCACAACGTGCCCATCACCTTTGAGGGGCGGAAAGGCGCGGGCTGCAACATCGGCATCGAGTTCCTCGATCCGGACGGCTATACCATCGAGCTCTACGCCGACATGGACCAGATCGGCTGGGACGGCCGCAGCCGGCCGAAGGAGTGCTGGCGGCGCGCGAAGTCGCTCGAGGAGGCCGTCGCCAACCCGGTGCCGACGGAGTGACGCGCGTCCCGGCTCACTGGATTGGAGCGCGCCATGGCTGGTACCCGAGGGAGCGGGGGGTGGCGGGGGCTTGCAGGGGTGGCCCTGCTGTGGCTTCTCGCTGGCGCATGCGCGCCTACCCCGGCAGCACCGGCCGCGCCGGCGCCAGGGGCTGCGGCCGCGCCCCAACCGGCGCCGCGGGAACCGACCACGGTCGAGGTGGGCGTCATCTCGATCACGCTCGGCTACTGGCCCAACTGGGTGGGGGAGGCGAAGGGCTTCTTCGCCGACGAGGGGATCCGCAACGAGATAACGACCACCCGTTCCATGACCAATGGGTTGAGCGCGCTCAGCGGCGGCTCGCTTCACCTGCTCGGCGGCAGCCCGACCGCCTTCATCCAGGCGGTCGAGCACGGCGCCGACCTGATCGCGGTCGCCTCCGGCCAGCGCGACCCGGCCTACAGCCTCATCGCGCGCCCGGAGATCGGTGCGGTGGAAGACCTGCGGGGGCGCACGGTGGCCGTGTCGGCGCTCAACGGCGGCGACACGGTGATCCTGCGCAAGCTCTTGCTCGCGCGCGGGCTGCGCGAGAGCGATGTGGATTTCACGATCGCCGGCGGCACGCCCGAGCGCTACGCCGCGATGGCCAGCGGCGGAGCGGTCGCCGCGCTGCTCTCCCAGCCCCAGGACCTGCAGGCCCTGGCGCAGGGCTACCGCCGGCTGGCGCTGTCCACCGAGGTGCTCCAAGAGTACCAGTACAACAGCTGGGTGGTGCGCCGCGACTGGGCCCAGAACAATGAGGACACGCTTGTCCGCTGGCTGCGCGCCTACGCGCGCGCCAGCCGCTGGCTCAACGATCCAGCGAACCGGGAGGAGGCGATCGCCATCGGGGCGGAGCGCACGAAGGCGGACGTGGACATCGTGCGCCAGACCTACGACCTGCTGCTCCAGCAGCTCGCCGGCCGCGTGTTCCCGGCCGATCCCGTGGTTAGCCTGCCCGGCCTGCGCGTAGCGCTCGAGGACATGGTGGCCGTGGGTGATCTGCCTCCACCCCCGCCCCCGCCCGAGAAGTACGTCGACGGCCGCTATCTCGAACGGGCGAAGCAGAGCTAGGCGGGCGCCGAGGCGCTGAACCGTCGTGTGGAGGAGCCGAGATGAACCGCTGCCCTGCGCCCCCTGCGCTGTTGGTTATGCTCGCAGTGGGCGTTGTCCTGGCGGGGTGCACCGCACCCGCGCCGGCGCCAGACCGCGCTGCCCCGGCCGGGGGCGGCGCCACCGAGCCGCCGGCCCAGCTTACCGGCCGTGCCGCCTACCCCACGCCTTCCGATCCCGAGGAGAGGATCCGCGCCGCCTGGTGCGCCGTGGCCGGCGCCATGTTCCCCCTCTGGGTGGCGAAGGAGGCCGGTATCTTCGAGCGGCACCGCCTGAACGTCGAGCTGGTCTACACCCAGGGGGCTGATGTGAACCTCGCCGCCCTCATGCGCGGCGAGATCGACTTCCTGGAGTGCGCCGGCGCGGCGGTGATCCCGGGCCTGATGGCCGGGGGCGATGGCGTGTTCATCGCCAACCTCTATATGGGCAACCCCTACCGGCTAGTCGTCGCGCCGGACATCCAGCGGGTCACCGACCTACGCGGCCGCAAGCTGGCCATCAGCCGGCCCGGTGAGTTCGACAACCGCCTCACCGAGATCCTGCTCGAGCGCCACGGCCTGGTGCCCAACCAGGACGTCATCCTGGTGCCCATCGGTGGGCAGACCGATCGCTACAACGCGCTCAAGGCCGGGATCGTCGACGGGACGACCGTCAACCCGCCGGTGAACCTGACCGCCCAGAACGACGGGTTCCGCGAGATCTTCAACCTCGCCGACCTCGGCATCGCGTCGGTATACATCTCGCTGCTCACGACGCGCCGCACGCTCCAAGAGCGCCCGCGCCTCGTGGAGCGCTTCCTGGCGGCGATGGTCGAGGCCTCGGCCTATGCCCGTGCCGACCGCGAGTTCACGATCCGCGTGATGGGCGACTACCTCAAGCTCAACGACCGCCGCGCGCTCGAGGGGGCCTATCAGGCCTATGCCGTCGAGACGCTCGCGATCCCGCCCTATGTGCCGCTGGAGGCGGTACAGGCGGTGATCGACGAGAGCCTGCGCTTCAATCCCACCGCCCAGCTGCGGGATGCAGCCCCGCTGGTCGACAACGGCCCGCTGCGCGCGGTCGACAACAGCGGGTTCATTGCCGCGGTGCTGGCCGAGTACCCACCCGGCCAGTAGGCGCGCGAGCCGGGAGCCGCGCGAGACGACGCTGAGGAGAGGAGCGATGCGCTGGTACGATGGACGTACCCCTTGGCAGCTCGGGGTGGCCTTAGTAGCGCTGACGGGCCTGGTGAGCGCCCTGGGCCTCGAGGGCCTACCGCCCGCGCCGCCGGCCCAGGCCCAGGGGGCGCTGACCACGCTCCGGCTGATCACGTTCTCGCCGGCGCTCGTCCTCTCGGTGGCGCAGGAGCGGGGCTTCTTCGCCGCCGAGGGGCTGCGCGTCGAGCACACCTACACGCGCTCGTCGGCCGAACTCATGCAGGGCGTGATCAACGGCACCTACGACATCGCCTTCACCAACCCGGACAACTGGATCGTCTATGCCCTGCGCGATGGCGCCGACGTGTTCATGTTCATGGGCAGCGTGACGGGCGGGGAGCGCACCCTCGTCGCGCGCCCGGAGATCCAGTCGATCGACGACTTGCGTGGCAAGGACATCGCGGTCGACGCTGTGGACTCCGGCTTCGTCCTGATCCTCTGGCAGATCCTGGCCGACCACGGCCTGGACTTTCGGACGGGCGACCCGCGGCTGGTCCCCGTCGGGGCTACCGCGCAGCGGCTGGAGTCGATGCAGCGCGGCGAGACGGTCGCCGCGATCCTCACCTCGCCCCAGACCGAGCAGGCCCTGGCCCTCGGGTATCGCGTGCTGGGGCGCTCGAGTGACCATCTGCCGCACTACCCTGGGCCTCAGGGCGGCACGACGCGCCGCTGGGCCGCCGCCCACGAGGATGAGCTCGTGCGCTTCATCCGCGCATATGTCGCCGCGACCCGCTGGGCGCTGGCGCCCGAGAACCGCGAGGAGGCCCTAGCAGTGCATATGGCAGCCGCCGGGGTGCCGCGCGAGATGGCCGAGGATGACTACGCGGTCGTCCAGCCAGACGCGACGATCAACATCGCCGGCATCCAGACCATCCTGGACCTACGTGCCGCGTTGGGCTTCCTGCCAGAGCCGGTCCCGCCCGCGGAGCAGTTCTACGACGTGCGCTATTGGGAGGCGGCCACCGGCCAGCGCCATCCCTAGCCGAGAGGCGTGCCGACAGGAACGCCAGGGCCGGCGGCCGCGGCACGCCCCGCCGGCGTGCCTAGTCTTGCGCCGAGAGGTGGTATGTACCAGCGCGTTGAAACGCCTCAGGCGATCGATCTCATGCCCGCAGGGCTCTTCCTGATGACGGCCGCGCACGAGGGGCGCGATAACTGGCAGTTCGTGGTGCGCGGCCTAGGGATCACTGCCGGACCGCCGACCATCGTCGTGGTCGGCTTGAGCCCTCGCAACCTCACCACCCAGCTCGCCGACGCGTCGGGGGAGTTCGTGCTGGCCGTCTGTTCGACGGCGCAGGCGCCGATCGTGGCCCGGAGCCGCGGCCTCACCGGCCGGGAGGTGGAGGACAAGTTCGCAGTCGTGGGCCTGCAGCGCCTCCCGGCCACGCAGGTGAAGGCGCCTCTCATCGCTGACGCCCATGCCTGCCTGGAGTGCCGCATCCAGGGCAAGTTCCCGGCCGGCGACCGCCAGATGTATGTGGCCGAGGTAGTCGCGCTCCACTACGACCCGAGCTGCCCGCCGGTCGTCCACTACGACCACCGCGTGTACCGCTTCTTGAGCGAGGCCACGCTCCTAGGCTAAGCCGCTAGCGGCGCGGGGGCAGTGCATCGGCACTGCTCCGGCACTCTAGCTTACGCCGTGCACGCGAGCGCCTGTGCTCGTTACCGGTGCCGGCTAGCAGTGGGTCGGTGAGCCCTGCAGCATACCGCTGCGGCTCTGCACATATGGCACGAAACTTGCCCCTAGGCTATGGCGGCAGCCAGAGATGAGTGCACTGTATGGCGGAGTATCACCGGGATAGAGAACGTGGGAATCGTCACCTTCCATCCTTTGAGGGAAGAGCCAGGCGCGCGTCACCGTGCAGATGAGTTATACCCCGTCCATCCGACTCCGCGCACGCGTGAGCCGGTTGGACCCGGGACTGCACCATGCGGTCCCGGTTCGCTAGCTTCGTAATGATGCAAGGAGTGTCCCTGTTTGAGGGGGTTTACCCGCCGTTTACGGCGGGTAACAGAGTTTGCAACACCGAGGTGATAGAGAACAGAGGCGGCACCATTGCGCTGTTAGCGCGGTTGCCGGGAGGAGACGGTGGCTAGCTACGAGTTGACTCCGGAGCTACGGCAGCAGCTGGCCGAGGCGCTGGAGCAAGAGCGCGACCGGCTGCGGCGGAGCATGCGCCAGCTCGCGGAGGCCGAGCGCGCGCTGGGCCAGAGCCAGGCGGAGGAGAGCGATGCCGGCGAAGAGCCGGCCGACGTAGCCAGCGACTTGGTGGAACAGGAGATCCAGACCACCCTCGAGCGCGGCGAGCGCGAGCGGCTCCTGGAGGTGGAAGCGGCACTGACCCGGCTCGAGGAAGGGACCTATGGCCGCTGCGAGAGCTGCGGTGTAGCGATCGACGTGGAGCGGCTGCTCGCGCGCCCTTGGGCGCGGTACTGCCGCCGCTGCGCCGAACGGCGGCGGCAGCGGGGCCCGCTGCCGCTCGGCCAGATCTAGAGGTGGTGCCAGCGCCGGCAAGCCGGTGTCGGTTCGCTACCCGACGTGCGGTATGGGAGGTGATCAGCGATGATGGAGGGACGGTCTCTGCTACGGTCAACGCTGCCCTTGCGGGAGGCGGTCGATCGCTTGATGCAGGAGGCCTTCGTGCGGCCTGCGCTCCCCCCGCCGCGCCTCACCGCCGATGTGTACGAGACCGCCGATGGCGACACCTACATCGTGGAGGTCCCCGTTCCCGGGCTCCAGCCGAATGAGATCACCGTCTCCGCGACGAGCGACATGCTAACCATCGAAACGCAGCCGCGCAAGGCCGAGGAGGCGCGGACCTATCTCCAGCGCGAGCAACCCACGGGGCCGATGTCCCGCGTGATCACGTTCCCCACCGAGATCGACACCGACAACATCCGGGCGACGCTCGAGCACGGGCTGCTCCGGATCGAGGTGCCGAAGGCGGCGGTGGCGCGGCCGCGGACCATCCCCATCCAGCGGGTCGGCTGAGCCGGCCGCCGGCGCTCGACACCGACCAGCGCGATCAAGCCACGACGCCGCTACCCTATCGGCTGGGCAGCGGCGTCGTTCTATGGCCACGGCGACTGGGCTCTGAGCTCTGGTCGCGGAGCCCGGGTGCTCGTGGGGGACGGCAAGGGGCACGAGTGACCGGCTCGCGTCAGGCCTCGGGTGGGGCGTGGACCCCGGCCGGCAGGCTCTGCTCCCGCAGCCGCACGAGGCCCGTGCTGAACCGCACCGGCACGCAAGGCGTGGCGTCGAGCCGCCGGCACTCGGGCGGCAAGGTTGCCAGCTCCCGCCGTGCGCGCTCGCGGGCGGCGGCGAGCGACTCGGCGTGCAGCCGCCGGCCGCCCTCCATCACGGTGACGAGCAGCGGCACCGCCTCGCCGGGGCCCGACTCGTCAGCCAGCGCGATGAGGTCCTCTTCGAGCTCCCCGCTGGCTCCATGGCGGCGCCACACCTGCTTGGCGCCGGGCCACGTGGCCTTGCCGGTGGAGAGTTTCAGGACCGGGCGGCCATCATAGGCGACCAGCTTGTAAGCGATATCGAGGTAGGGCGCGTCGGCGGACACGCCGAGGCGGGTTCCGACGCCGAAGGCGTTGATCGGTGCTCCCTGCGCGACCGCCTCGGCGATAAGATACTCGTCCACGTTCCCGCTGGCGAAGATCGCCGCATCGGTGAGCCCGGCCTCGTCGAGGATCTGGCGCACCGCGAAGCTGAGCCCGATGAGGTCACCCGAGTCGATGCGCACGCCGCGCAGCCGGTGGCCCCGCGCGGCTAGCTCGCGCCCCACGGTCGCCGCATGGCGGGCTCCCTCCAGGGTGTCGTAGGTGTCGATGAGGAAGATGGAGCTGTCGGGGTAGCGCTGTGCATAGGCGCGGAAGGCGGCCAGCTCGTCGGAAGGTCTGGACGTAGGAGTGCGCCATGGTGCCGGCGATAGGGATGCCGTAGCGTTGCCCGGCGAGCACGTTGCTGGTCGCGTCGAAGCCGGCGAGGTAGGCGCTGCGCGCCACCTTCAGGCCAGCGTCCGTGCCATGCGTCCGGCGCAGCCCGAAGTCGACCAGCCGGCGCCCCTGCGCGACCTGCACGCAGCGCGCCGCCTTGCTCGCGATCAGCGTCTGCAGGTGCAGCTGGTTGAGCACCACGGTCTCCACGAGCTGGGCAACGATGATGGGCGCCGTCACCTCGAGCAGCGGCTCGTGGGGGAAGCACACCGTCCCCTCGGGGAGCGCGCGGACCGTGCCCGTGAAGCGTAGCCCGCGCAGGTGGGCGAGAAAGGACGTGGTGAAAAGGCCAGTGGTCTCGAGGTAGGCGAGGTCTTCCTCGCGGAAGGTGAGGGTCTCGAGGTAGGTGAGCACGTCGTCGAGGCCGGCGGCCACGAAGTAGGCCCAGCCCGGCGGGAGATGGCGGATAAAGACGCTGAACGTGGCGGGGGCCGCCATCCCCTGATCGTAGTAGCTCTGCGCCATGGTGAGTTCGTACAGGTCCAGTAGGAGCGGGGGGATCGCGGGCTGAGGCCGCTCCGCCGTGTTCGCTCTCTGGGTCATCGTGCGCTCCCGGTCCTTACGTGCAGGTAGCCACGCTGTCGGCGCCTACACCTAGGTGCTCATCTGGTGGCTCCCTTATCAGGTAATTGTACCGGGGTAGCCCTGAGCTGGCGCGCCCAGCGGTGGGGGACGAGTATACTGGGGCCCGGGGGAGAGGAGGAGGAAGGCCATTCAGCGCGTGTCGCTCTGGTGGATGCTCGCCTATGGCGCGGCGCGGGTCGGCATCGGCATGCACGACCTGTTCTACAACGCCGTGGCCGGCTTCTATCTGAGCAGCTACGGGCTGCCCAATGTGGCCATCGGCTTCCTCGCCAACGAGCGCTCCTTCGTCGGCAGCCTGCTGAACCCCGTCATCGGCGGGCTGAGCGATCGCACCCGCTCGCCCCTGGGCCGGCGCAAGCTCTACTTGATGCTCTTAGTCCCTTGGACCGCCCTCGGCTTCCTCGTCCTCGCCGCCTATCCACCGACCTGGCTTGTCGTGACGGTCTTCATCCTGGGGCCGCTCTTCCTCGGGCTAGCCGTAGTGCCCTATCAGGCGCTCCTGCCCGACTGCGTGGTGCCGGAGCAGCGCGCGACGGTGAGTGGGGTCAACGTCCTGATGGGGATGGCGGGAGGGATGGCGCTGCTCGTGGCTGCCAGCGCCTGGTGGGCGGAGCATCCGGCCTGGGTCTGTCTGCTCGTCGCGGCCACGCTCGGCTTGGGCGTGCTGCTCACCCTCCTCACGATCAAAGAGCCTGCGCCGCCGCCTCTGCCCACGGTGCCGCCGCAGCACCCACTGGCCTACGTGCGCGGCGTGCTCGCGTACCGCGCGGCGACGAAGTACGTCGCCAGCTACTGCCTGTTCTGGGTTGGGATCGGCGGCATCACCCCGTTCCTCACCCGGTTCGGCCACGAGGAGCTGGGTATCCCCGAGGGCGAGACCTTCCTCCTGTTGCTCGTGGTCCTGCTCACCACGCTCCTCTGCTCGGCGCCGGCGGGGTGGTTGGGCGATCGCTACGGGAAGAAGCGGGTGACGAGCTGGGGACTGCTGGCGTTCGCTATGCTGATCCTGGCTGGCTCGCAGCTGCAGAGTGTGGAGCAGGCACTGCCCCTCCTCGCCCTTGCGGGAGGGGCGCAGGCCGTGCCGTCGGTGCTGGCGTACCCGCTGTTCACCGAGCTGGTGCCGGCCCGGCGCATGGGCGAGCTGACGGGCCTGAGCACGATGGTCTGGTCACTGATGCAGCCGCTCGGGGCCACGCTGTTCGGCGCGCTTGCCGACCAGACCGGCACCTTGCGGAGCGTGCTCGTCGGCGGCGGCGTGGCGCTGCTCCTCGCCTGGCTCGTGCTGCAGACCGTTGAGGTGCCCGCTCAGCTCCCAGACCGGCGCGTCGTCGCCGGCAGCGAGTGAGCTGGCGCCGTTGACCTAGCGTTTACCGCGTGCTACCAGCAGTGCAACGCGCGGCGTCCATCCTGATACAGTAGGGCTACGCTGAGGGAGCAGAGATGATCTCACGTGCGGATCTCCAGCAGCTGCTCACGTTCGAGGACCGGGAGCATCCGGTGCTCAGCGCTTACCTGAACCTCGAGCCTGCTCGCCAGCTGCGCCGCTCCTACCAGATCGCCTTCATCGACCTGCGCAAGGCGCTGCGCGAGCAGCTGGACGAGACGGTGCGGGAGGCGTTCGAGCGTGAAGCCGATCGCGTCGAGCAGTACCTGGCGGAGGCGGAGCCGCGGGGCAAGAGCCTCGCGGTCTTCTCCTGCACGCCGCGCGGGCTGTGGCAGACGCATTACCTGCCCCAGGTCGTGGCCGACGACCTGCGCTTCGGCCCGACGCCCTATCTCGAGCCGCTGCTCGATGTGCTGGACGAATACGAGCGCTATGCAGTCGCGCTGGTCGACAAGGAGAAGGTGCGGCTGTTTACCGTCTATCTCGGCGAGATCGAGGAGGAGCGCGAGTTCCTCGACGTCGTGCCCGGCAAGCACAAACAGGGAGGCTGGGCGCAGGCCCGCTACCAGCGCCATCACGAGACGCACGTGCACTGGCATCTCAAGCGCGTGGCGGATGCGCTGGCCGATCTGCTCCGCCACCGCCCGTTCGACCGCCTCGTCCTCGCCGGGCCGCCTGAAGCGACCAGCGAGCTCCAGGCGCTGCTCCCCCCCGTGCTGCGGGCGCGCCTCGCCGGCGTCTTCCCTGCGGAGATGTTTGCCAGCGAGGCCGAGATCCTGCGGCAGACCTTGGAGATCGAGCGCCAGATCGAGCGCGCCAACGAGGAGCGGCTGGTCGCTCAGGTGCTGGAGCAAGCCGGGGCCGGTGGCCGGGCTACCGTAGGGGTGGCCCCCACGCTCCAGGCGCTCTGGCGCGGCCAGGTCCACCGGCTCGTGGTGGCCGAGGGGATGCGGCTTGCGGGCGGGGAGTGCTCCCAGTGTGGCTGGCTGGAGGCCGATAGCCCGACCGCTTGTCCCGCCTGCGGTGCCGCGATGACGCCGCTCGCGGACCTCGTGGAGCGGGCCGTGGAGCGCACGGTCGAGACACGCGGGCGGGTGGAGGTCGTCCACGGCCCGGCGGCAGCGCGGCTGCGCGCGGCCGGCGGGCTCGGGGCGGTGCTCCGCTTCAGCGGTTAGTCGCTGGCTGGCACGCGAGGTGCAAGGAGCAGCGATGGGCGAGGCAGTCACCGAGATCTACATCTGGAACGATCGCACGCGCGCGGCCTACGCGCGGCTGCGCGCCCATGAAGGGCACTGGCGCCTGGAGTGGGGGCGCCGCGATCCGCCGGGCAGCGACGAGGAGGTCCAGCTCGGCGAGCACGTCACCAGCGATCCGGCCGAAGCCGTGGCACAGATGGTAGCCTGTATCCAGCGGCTCAGCCCGGAGCCCGACGAGGCGGCGCGGGTCGAGCGGGAGCTGCGCGCTGTGCTAGGGTTAACGGAGGAGGCCGGTTAGCTGCGCCCCGCCCGGAGGTGGCGCGATGGCTCGACGGAACGAGGAAGTCGCCAGCCTGCTGGAGAACATCGCCAAGCTCCTCGCGCTCAAGGGCGAGAACCTCTTCCGGATCCGCGCCTACGAGGAGGCGGCGCGCGCGATCAGCGGCCTGACGGAAGACATCGACGATCTCCACCGTGCGGGGCGGCTCGAGGATATTCCAGGAGTGGGCCCCTCGCTCGCCGCCAAGATCAGCGAGTATCTGACCACCGGCCGCTCCAGCTACTACGAGGAGCTGAAGCGGCAGATGCCCACAGCGGCGGTGGAGCTGCTCGAGGTGCCGAGCATCGGGCCGGCTCGGGCCAAGCTCATCCACGAGCAGCTGGGCATCTCGACGATCCTCGAACTCCAGCAGGCGGCCCGGGAGCACCGCCTCTGCCAGCTGCCGGGCTTCGGCGAGAAGCTCGAGGAGCGGATCGCGCAGGAGGCAGCCCGCGTGGCGCAGCGACAGCGCCGGCTGCTGCTCGGCGTAGCCCTGCCCGCGGCCGAGGAGGTGGTAGCACTGCTGCGCGACGACCCCGCGGTGCAGGCGATCTCGCCCGCCGGCAGCATCCGGCGCGGCAAGGAGACAATCGGCGATATCGACGTGCTGGTCGCCTCGGAGAACCCGCTGCGCGTGATGGAGCGGTTCACCAGCCTCCCCATCGTCAAGGAGGTGCTGGCCAAGGGCCCGACGCGCAGCTCGATCCTCACCCGCGGCAACCTCCAGGTCGATATCCGGGTCGTCCATCCGTCGCAGTACGGCTCCGCGCTGCAGTACTTCACGGGCTCGAAGGACCACAACATCGCGCTGCGCACGCTGGCGCTGGAGCGCGGTTGTAAGCTCTCCGAATACGGGCTGTTCGACCAGCAGGGGCGCCGCCTGGCCGGCCAGACAGAAGAGGAGATCTATCAGGCGCTGGGGATGGACTGGATCCCGCCGGAGCTGCGCGAGAACCGCGGCGAGCTCACGGCGGCGCAGCAGCACCGGCTGCCGCGGCTGGTGGCGCTCGAGGACCTGTGCGGCGATCTCCACGTCCACACCAACTGGAGCGACGGGATCGATCCGCCCGAGCGAATGGTGGAGGCGGCGATCGCGCGGGGCTACCAGTACCTGGCCTTCACCGACCACTCCCAGTCGCTGCGGGTCGCCGGTGGGCTCACCCTAGAGCGGGTGCAGGAGCAGCGCCGGCTCATCGAGCAGCTGAACGAGCGCTACGCGCCCTTCCGCGTCCTCCACGGCGCGGAGGTGGACATCCTGCCCGACGGCAGCCTCGACTACCCGGACGAGGTCCTCGCCATGCTGGATCTCGTCACGGTCTCCGTCCACAGCGCGTTCGGGCAGCCCCGCGAGCAGATGACCGCGCGCATCCTCCGCGCCCTCCGCAACCCCTACGTCGATGTCCTCAACCATCCCACCGGCCGCCTCCTGTTCCGGCGAGCGGAGTACGAGGTGGATATGGAGGCCGTCTTGCAGGCCGCGGCCGAGAACGGCGTGGCCCTGGAGATCGACGGCCAGCCCGATCGCCTGGACCTCGATGACCTCTGGGCGTACCGCGCACAGAAGGCCGGCGTGCGCCTCGTCTGCAACAGCGACGCCCACGCGGCGCGTCAGCTGGAGTACGCGCGCTATGCGGTGATCACGGCCCGCCGCGGCTGGGTCGAGCCCGGCACGGTGCTCAACACCTTGCCCCTGGCGGAGCTGTTGGCCCACCTCGGCCGGCGCAAGCGCGCGCCGGTGGCCTAGCACCGCCCCCAAGCTGCTTCCGGCCAGCCCTCGGGATAGGGGTTAGGCGTGGGGGAAGAGTTCGACCACCGGCAGCGTCTCCGCGTGCTCCACGGCCATTGCGATTTCGCGGTCGTAGTCAAACACGCGCGTCAGCCGCAACAGGGGGCGGATCCACCGCGGAGGGCCGCACTGGGCCGACCGCGCCTGCATCTGGAGCATGAGGGCGCGGCGCCGGGCGGGGTCGCGCACCGGCACGGCCGTGGCGCGCAGCCGCTGCCGCCCGATCTGGAGCGTCACCTCGGGATTGGCGAGCAGGTTGCGGTACCAGTCGGCGCGCACGCCCCAGCCGGCGAAGATGACGTAGCGGTCCTCGAGGGGGAGGAAGCTGACACCGGTGGTGCGGGGGCGGCCAGTGCGGCGGCCGGTGGTCGTGAGCAGCAGCACGCACCGCGCGCGGAGCAGCTCGGCGAGCCAGCCGCGGTAGAGGAGGACCGGCACCTTGAAGAAGAGGCGGAGCAGCCAGCCCGGGCGGGGGCGAACGAACGAGGGCTCGGTGGCGCTCATGCCACCCTGCCGTCGGGTGGGGCGTCCTCGGCCAGGTAGCGCTGCAGCCGCTCGAGGAAGGCCTGCTCCTCCGCGGGCGAGGCCGGCACGTCCGCCGGGGCCAGCCCGTCCAGCGCGCGCAGGTAGGCGGCGGCCAGGCGCTGCTCCCAGTCAGTCGGGTGGGTCTGCTGCAGCCGGGCGGCCAGCTCGTAGAGCATGCCACGCGTCGGGGGGCGCCACCACTCGCCGGCCAGCAGCCGGCGCACCACGTGGCGCAGCTGGCTCGCGGCGTCTGCCTCGGCCTCCCGCCGCGCGAATGTCTCCCGCGCCGCGCCCTGCCCCCGAGCGGCAGATGGCTCGCGGGGCGCGTCAGAAAGGGGATCCGTCTGCGCACTCGGTGCGCAGCGCCACGCGCGGATCGGCGGGATCATGCTCCGCTCCCTTGTCGCTGCTCTCGCTAACATTATCGGATAGACGGTGGGCGCCAGGGGACACCGGGGGTAAACGGCGGGTCACGGGCACGTAACAGCGCTACGGGGGCCTGTTACGTCGCGTTTACCAGGGGTTACACGGCACGCAACGGCTCGCCCCTATGCTGAGGGGTAAGAGAGGGGCCGAGCCCCCGTGGCCTGCAACCTGCAGCACCAAGACGCTAGCTAGCAGCCTTGCGGGAGGGTGACCGATGGAAGCGCAGCAGGGCAATCCCGCTCCCTACCGGGGTGTGTTTCGGGACCGGCACGACGCCGGCGCTCGGCTCGCGGAGCGGTTGAAGCAGTATCGCGGGCAGGGAGTACTCGTGCTCGGCATCCCGCGCGGTGGCGTCGTGGTGGCTGCGGAGATCGCGCGGCGCCTGGATGCGGAGCTGGACGTCGTGGTGGCCCGCAAGGTGGGCGCGCCAATCTCGCCGGAGCTGGCCATCGGCGCGGTGACGGCTAACGGCGGCAAGTTCCTGAACGAGGCGCTCATCCGGCAGCTCGGCGTCTCCGACGCTTACCTGGAGATGACCATCGCCACCGAGATGGCCGAGGCGCGGCGGCGTGAGCAGTGGCTGCGGGGGGTGCTTCCCCCGGCCCCGATCAAGGGGCGTACCGTCATCGTCGTGGACGATGGCCTCGCGACCGGTGCCACCATGCTGGCAGCGGTGCGCGCCGTCCGCCAGCACGAGCCGCAGCGGGTGATCGTGGCCGTGCCGGTGGGGTCGCGCGAGGCATGCGCCACCCTCCGTGAGGAGGCGGACGAGGTGGTGTGCCTCTACCAGCCGGAGCCCTTCTGGGCCGTGGGGTTCTACTACGCACACTTCGAGCCCACCGACGATGCCGAGGTCCAGGAGCTGCTGCAGGAAGCCCACGCGCGGCGCCAGGCGCGAGAGCCGGTAGGCTAGCAGCCTGGCGCCGGGCAGCACCGGCGGCTGGCGCCGCCGCGCAGGAGGATAGGCCCGTATGGCGCGGTCTCTGACGTTGGCGATCGCCGGCGACGTGATGTTGGGCCGGCTGGTCAATGCGGCCATCGCGCAGTACGGCCCGGCCTACCCGTGGGATGGCCTCGTGCCCCTCTTGCGCCAGCCGGATCTGTTCCTCGTCAACCTGGAGTGCGCCCTGACCCGGGAGACCGCCCTCTGGCACGATGGCGAGTACAAAGTGTTCTACTTCCGGGCCGATCCTTCGGCCGTGGAGACGCTGAGGATCGGGTGCGTTGACTTCGTCTCCCTAGCTAATAACCACACGCTCGATTTCGGCGCCGCCGGCCTGCTGGAGACCATCGCGGTGCTCGACCAGGCGGGCATCGCGCACGCCGGGGCGGGCGCCGACTTAGCGGCGGCGCGCCGGCCCGCTCGCCTCCAGGTGGGCGGCGCTCGCGTCAGCGTGGTCGCCTTCGCCGACTACCCCGAGGTGTGGGCTGCTACCCCTACCACGCCCGGCATCAACTACACGCCCGTCTCCCTAGCGCCGCGGGACTTCGCCGTGATCGAGCGCGTGCTGGCCGAGGCGCGGACCAACGCCGACCTGGTGGTCTTCTCTATCCACTGGGGGCCGAACATGCGCGCCCGCCCCACAGACGCGTTCCGCGCCTTCGCTCGCCGGGTGATCGAGGCCGGGGCGGACCTCTTCTGGGGCCACAGCGCCCACGTGGTACAGGGCATCGAGATCTGGCAGGGCAAGCCGATCCTCTACGACACCGGCGATTTCGTGGACGATTACGCCGTCGACGAGGCCCTGCGCAACGATCTCTCGGCCCTGTTCCTCGTCGAGGTGACCCCGCCCGCGGTCACCGGGCTGCGGCTCGTGCCCGTCCACATCCGGAACTGCCAGGTCACTCTAGCCAAGGGGGCCGACCGGGAGTGGTTCGTGCGGCGGATCACCGAGCTATGTGCCGAGATGGGCACGCGCGTGGTCGCCGGCCCCGAGACGCTGGAGGTCGCGCTGCCCGCGCCGGCCCAGTCCCCGGGGGGCGAGGCCTCATGACCGCGCTGCTGTTCGCCGGCTCGGCCAATCGGCCTCTCGCCGAGGCCGTCGCCGCTCGGCTAGGGCTAGGACTGGGCCGCTGCGACCTCGCGCGCTTTCCCGACGGGGAGCTGCACGTCATCGTGCACGATAGCGTCCGGGGCCACGACGTGTACCTCCTGCAGCCTACCAGCCCGCCGGCCGAGGCGCACCTGCTGGAGCTCCTGCTCCTGGCCGACGCCTGCCGCCGCGCCGGCGCGGCGCGGCTCACGGCCGTGATCCCCTACTTCGGCTACGCGCGCCAGGATCGCCGCGCGAGCGGCCGGGAGCCCGTGGCCGCGCGCCTCGTCGCCGACCTCTTGCGCGCGAGCGGCCTGGAGCGCGTGGTGGCGGTAGATCTCCACACCACCACGCTCGAAGGGGTGTTCTCGCTCGCGCTCGAGCACCTGAGCGCGGTGCCGCTGCTGGTGGAGGCCGTACGCCCCTGGGTGGCCACGAACGGGGTGGTGGTAGCGCCCGATCTGGGGGCGGTGAAGCTCGCCGAGCGCTACGCCCGCCCGCTGGGGTTGCCTGTCGCTGTCGTCCACAAGACGCGGCTGAGCGGCGAGGAGGTGACCGTGCGACGCCTTACGGGCGAGGTGCAGGGGCGGGTACCGCGAGCCACGCCCTGCTCGTTGGCCCGGCGGTGGAGCGGCTGCGCGCCGCGGGCGTCGAGCGGCTGGTGGTCACCGATAGCGTGCTCCTGCCTGCGGCGCCGGGCCTGCCGCTCCAGGTAGTGAGCCTGAGCCCGTTGCTGGCGGAGGCGATCGAGCGCCTCCACTGCGGCCAGTCCCTCAGCCATCTCATCGTGCATGACTGAGCGGTAAGCGCGATGGACCAGCGCTACGCCTACTTCGACCACGACGCCGACATCGGCCTTATCGGCCGCGGCCCGACGCTGGAGGCGGCCTTCGAGGCGGCGGCGGAGGGGATGTTCGCTATCATGGCGGATCTCCCCGCGGTCCGCCCCCTCACCAAGGTAGAAGTGGCTTTCGAGGAGGCGGACCCCGAGCTCGCGCTGGTGACCTGGTTGAACGCCTTGCTGGCCGAGGCTCGCACCCAGGGGCTGGTCTTGAGCCGGTTCCACCTGCGCCGCAATGGGACGCACTGGACCGGCGAGGCCTGGGGCGAGCCCTGGCGCGAGACCCTGGAGCGCGGGGTCGAGGTTAAGGGCGCTACCCTGACGATGCTCGCCGTCCGCCCCGTGGATGGCGGCTGGGAAGCGCAGTGTGTGGTGGATGTGTAGCGAGGTGGTCCTATGGATCTGAAGCGCTTGCAACGCATCGATGAGTACACCTGGACGGTGCCGCTCGCGCCGGGCGAGCGGCGCGCGCCGGTCCTGCTGTTTGGCAGCGAGGCGCTGCTGCGGAGCATGGACGACAAGGTGCTAGAGCAGATCGTCAACGTGGCCAAGCTGCCGGGCCTCGTGGGAGCGGCCATGGCCATGCCCGATGCCCACTGGGGCTATGGCTTCCCGATCGGCGGTGTGGCGGCCTTTGCCCCCGAGGCGGGCGGCGTCATCTCCGCCGGCGGGGTCGGGTTCGACATCTCCTGCGGCATCCGCTGCCTGCGGACTAACCTTAGCCTTGCGGAGGTCAGCCCCAAGCTGGAGCCACTGGCCGATGCGCTCTTCCGGCGCATCCCCGCGGGGGTGGGCGAGGAGGGAGAGCTGAAGCTCTCGCCCGAGGAGCTGGACGAGGTGCTGGTGGGGGGCGCCGAGTGGGCAGTGCACCGCGGCTACGGCCTCCGCGAGGACCTCGACTACATCGAGGAGCGCGGCCGCATGGCGGGCGCGGTGCCGGCGAACGTTTCCCCCACGGCCAAGAAGCGCCAGCGCGGCGAGATGGGCACGCTCGGCTCCGGCAACCACTACCTCGAGGTGCAGGTGGTGGACCGCATCTACGACCGCGAGGCGGCGGCGGCCTTCGGCCTCTGGGAGGGGCAGATCGTGGTGTCGATCCACTGCGGCTCCCGCGGCCTCGGTCACCAGATCGGCACCGACTACCTGGTAACTCTGGCCAAGGCCGCCCAGCGGCTGGGGATCCATCTGCCCGACCGCGAGCTGGCCTGCGCGCCGATCACCTCGCCGGAGGGGCAGCAGTACATCGGCGCCATGAACGCCGGGATCAACTGCGCGCTGGCCAACCGCCAGATCCTCACGCACCTGACGCGGCTCGTGTTCGCCGAGGTCCTGCCCGAGGCGCGCCTGGAGACCCTGTTCGACGTCTCCCACAACACGTGCAAGGCGGAGCGGCACCGGGTCGACGGCGAGGAGCGCCTGCTCTACGTCCACCGCAAGGGGGCCACGCGCGCCTTCGGCCCCGGTCACCCCGACCTGCCCGAGCGCTACCGCGCCGTGGGCCAGCCGGTCATCATCGGCGGTAGCATGGGCACCGGCTCCTACGTCCTGGTCGGCACGGCGGAGTGCGAGACGCGCGCCTTCTCGTCTGCCTCGCATGGCGCCGGCCGCGCGCTGAGCCGCCACCAGGCGCTCAAGCAGTGGAGCGGACGCGAGCTCATCGCTGAGCTGGCTGCCCGCGGCATCCTGATCCGCACGCGGTCGCTGCGCGGCGCGGCGGAGGAGGCGCCGGGTGCCTACAAGGACGTGGACGCCGTCGCCGAGGCCACCGAGCGGGCCGGCCTCGCCCGGCGCGTGGCCTTCCTCCGGCCCAAGGTGTGTGTGAAGGGCTAGCGCGCCCGCCGGCGCGTCGCTGGCGCCTGGTCGGGCGCTGCAGCGCTCGCCGCAGGGTGCACGCCGTCCTGTTACGGAGCGTTAACGCTCCGCAACGTGGCTGGCAAGCCAGAGACCCGATGCTGGACCCAGGCCAGCATCCGAACCGAAGGAGGAGGACGATGGCGACTGCGGTAGAGCGCACGGACGAGCAGATCCAGCAGGACGTGCTCGCCGAACTCAAGTACGACGCCCGCATCCAGCCCAACGAAATCGGCGTCTCCGTCCATGACGGCATCGTCACCCTCTCCGGCTGGGTCGACTCCTACACCAAGCGCTGGGCCGCTGAAGAGGCCGCCCACCGCGTCCGCGGCGTCCGCGCCGTCGTCAACGAGATCGAAGTGCGCCTGCCCACCACCGCCGAGCGCTCCGATGAGGACATCGCCGCTGCCGCCCTGCGCGCCCTAGAGTGGGACGCGTTCGTGCCGGTGGAGCGGCTGGACGTGACCGTCTCCAAGGGCTGGGTGACCCTGCGCGGGGAGGTGGAGTGGCAGTACCAGAAGGAGGATGCGGAGCGGGTGGTGCGGCGGCTGAGCGGGGTGCGGGGGGTGACGAACCTGATCACGGTGAAGCCGCGGGTGACGGCGGGGGAGCTGAAGGAGAAGATCGAGCAGGCGCTGGTGCGGAGTGCGCAGCTGGATGCGGAGCGGATTGCGGTGGAGGTGCAGGGGAGCAAGGTGATCCTGAAAGGGACAGTGCGGTCGTGGGCGGAGAAGCAGGAGGCGGAGCGGGCGGCGTGGTCGGCGCCGGGGGTCACCTCGGTGGAGAACCGCCTCACGATCTCCTTCTAACCAAATTCCCGCGCAGGGGCGGCGCGCGCCGCCCCTGCGCTGTCTCTCGAGACTGCCTGACCCAGCGGGCGAGCTGGCCCCGCACCCTGGCGACAAGCTACCCTTCTCTCCAGGATGCGCGTCGCTTGGCGCGTCTAGCCTCGGCCGGCAGGGGGGGGCAGCACTGGTGGGGAGGAACAGCATGCTGCAGTATCATCTTACGACGCGCGATTGCGAACTCGCGGCGAGCGACCAGCGAGCGCTCCAACACCATCTGGAACATCTCGAGCGCCAGCTCCGCCACTTCCAGCCGGAGCTAGTGCATCTTGATCTTCTCATCGAGCACCAGCCCCGGCGCCGCGAGTATGTTGGGAGCTTCCGACTCTCGCTGCCGGGCACGGTGCTGGTGGCCCGCCGCAACCGCGCGCCGGCGGTGCGCACCCTGCTCAAGGAGGCCTTCGAGGACCTGGAGGAACGGCTTGCCCGCTACAAAGCGGCGTTGCGCCGCGACTATGCGCATGAGCGGAAGCGCGCGGCGCTCGAGCCCGAGCAGGTCCGCTTCTGCGAGCGCGTGCTCCTGGAGGAGCGCGAGCTGCTGGACCGCGCGCTGGCCGGCGACCGGACGGCCTTCGATCAGCTGGTGCAGCAAGAGCTCCCAGGCCTCGCGCGCCAGATCGAAGCACTGCTCGCCGCCTCCGGGCGGGAGCCCAGCCCCGAGGCAGTCGAGCACGTCATGGCCGACGTTCTAGCGACGGCTTTCGCGCGGCTAGCTCAGAAACCGGCGCGCTGGTCGCTGGGCGGCTGGCTCGGCTGGCTGGCGCGTCGCGAGATTGATCGGGAGACACGCGGGCTCGCGGTAAGCCAGCCAGCGCTGTAAGGGCCTTGCGGTGAGCCGGGCCGCGGTCGCCGCGACGCGCGTGGCCGCGGCCACCGGCTGCGCCGCTTGAGCCGCGAGGCACCCAGCCAGCATGGAACGCGAGCGCGGCTCACTAGACCGGATCAATGAGGCATGGAGTATCAAGACTACTACGCGATTCTGGGCGTGCCGCGGAATGCCACCGAGAAGGAGATCCGGTCGGCATACCGCCGCCTGGCCCGCCAGTACCATCCGGACGTCAACCCGGGCAACAAAGAGGCCGAGGAGCGCTTCAAGAAGATCAACGAGGCTTACGAGGTCCTCTCTGACCCGGAGAAGCGCCGGAAATACGACGAGCTGGGCGCGCGCTGGAAGGAATATGAGCAGTGGCAGCGGGCCCAGCAGGCTGCCGGCACCCAGGCGCCGCCCTTCGAGTGGTTCGTGGAGGAGGTCGCCGCGGGCGAGCCAGGCGCTACCTATCGGACGGTGCGGCCAGAGGACCTGTACGACCTGTTCGGAGAGGAGTCGCCGTTCTCGGAGTTCTTCGAGACCTTCTTCGGAGGCGGGAGCCGGCGCGGGCGCCCGCGTCCCCGGCGCGGCGCGGACGTCGAGCAGGTCGTGGAGGTGACCCTCGCCGAGGCCTACCGCGGGACCTCGCGGGTGCTCACAGTCCGGTCCCCCGACGGCCAAACGCGCCGGCTGGAGGTGACCATTCCGCCCGGAGTCGACGACGGCTCGCGGATCCGGCTCGCGGGCCAAGGGCAGCCCGGGCGACACGGCGGCCCGCCCGGCGACCTGTACGTCGTGACCACGGTGCGGCCCGACCCCCGCTTCGAGCGGCGCGGCGCAGACCTCTACACCCGTGTGACGGTGCCGCTCGACGTCGCGCTGCTCGGGGGCGAAGCGCGTGTGCCGACCCCGGATGGGCGCACCTTGGCGCTGACCATTCCGCCAGGCTCCCAGGACGGCCGCACCTTCCGCCTGCGTGGCCAGGGCATGCCCCGCCTGGACCAGCCGGACCAGCGAGGCGACCTGTACGCCGAGGTCCACGTCCAGCTCCCCGAGCGGCTCTCGCCGCGGCAGCGCGAACTCCTCGAGGAGTTCGCCCGCGCGCTGCGCGAGGCCCCCACCGCACCCGGGGCGAGCCGCTGAGTGCGCAGGGACGAGGTCGCTGCAGCAGGGACACACACCGATGAGTAAGCGATCGGAAACCGCCACGACCGTCGGCTATCGACTCGAGGTAGCGGCGCAGCTCGCGGGGCTCCCGCCCTGGCGCGTCCGCCGCTACCTGCGGGCCGGCCTGGTCCGGCCGGCCCGCGCCGGCCGCGTGGTCTTGTTCAGCGAGGCCGAGGTGGCACGGCTGCGCAAGATCCGCCGCCTGACCGAAGACCTGGGGCTCAACCTGGCCGGCGTGGAAGTCGTGCTACGCCTGCTCGACGAGATCGCGGTGTTGCAGGCACAGAGCGCGGCCCCCGCGCGCACCCGAGCTACCGAGTAGGTTCGCCGCGGGGCACGTTCCTCAGGAGCACAGAGGGGTGAGCGATGCGCACGCACCTGGTCGAACAGATCGTCCCCCATACCGAGGTGCATCGCCTCTCGCGCCGCTTCCTGGAGCCGACGCAGGACCTGCTCGTGCTCGGGCTCAGCCTGGCGCTGTTCGCACTGATGTTTCGCACCCTGGCCGGTCTCTTCGCCGAATTGTTCGCGCCCAACATCGACTTCCGCCTGATCATCGCCGAAGTGCTGTTCGTGCTGGTAATGGTCGAGGTGGTGCGGCTGCTCATCGTCTACCTGCGGGAGCACCGCGTCGCGGTCGACTTCATGATCGAGCTAGGCATCGTGAGCACCCTGCGGGAGGTCGTGCTCCGCGGGGTCGTGGAGCTCCACTGGCTCCAGCTCGCCGCAGTAGCGCTCTTCCTGCTCACGCTGGGAGCGCTGCTGCGCTTCGGAGGGCTCCGCCTCCACCGACCGGCCGCTGCCGAGGAGCTGTTCCCCACCCTCGCGGCGGACTCGGTTCCAGAATCCCATCGCTAGAACGGAAGGAGGCGCGCAGATGTGCGCGGTAGCGCGTTCCAAGAAGCCGACTGCCAATCAGGCACGGGAGCCTTCCCGTCTCCTAACCTACCTTGCCCCCCTGCTCAACTTCGTGCGCCGGCGCATCCGCTTCCACGAGGCGCTCGGTGACCTGCCGCCCGGCGCGCTGCGTGCGGAGGAGATCGTCGACACGGTCTTCGCTGAGGCGCTGGCCGCGGCGGCCGAGCGACCGGCCCAGCCGAGCGTGTACCCCTGGCTGCGGCGGCTCGCACGTCAGGTGCTGGCCCGCGAGATCGAGCGCGCACGCCAGCAGCGGCGCGAGCGCTCGCTCGAGGCGCCCCTCCGCCCTGGGCCCAAGGCGGACCAGGAGACCGACGGGCGCCCGCGGCGCCTGATCGACATCCTGCCCGATCCCTCGGCTCCGCCGCCCGACACCGTCGTGGAGCAAGCGGAGTTCCAGCGCGCCCTCGCACGGCTCCTCGGCGACCTGCCCGAAGCCTGGCGCGAGCCGTTCCTCCTCACCGCCTGCGACGGCTACAGCCTGCGCCGCGTGGCTACCCTCGAGGGGCTGCCGGTCGCGGAGGTGCGGCGCCGCATCGATCTCGCGCGCGAGTTCCTGCGGGCCCGGCTGGCGGAGGAATACGAGGAGTTCGCCGGCGCGGCGCCGACGGAAGCGCTGTTCACCGCGGTAGAGCGGATCGAGCCAAGCGCCGAGCACGCTGCGCGGCTCCGCGACCGCCTTAGCGCAGCCTCTTGAGCGGGTGGATGCGCCGCTCGCTCTACCGGTAGGGCACCGCGGCACGCGCGCCGCGGCGTAGTGCCGTCACGCTGCTCTGGGAGCCTATGCAGCTCGAACAGCGCATCCTGCTGGACCTATTCATCATCTTCGTGGCCGCCAAGATCGGCGGGTGGCTCGCAGCACGCCTGCAGCAACCGCCGGTGCTGGGCGAGCTGCTAGCAGGCATGCTCATCGGCCCCCATGCGCTAGGGCTCATTGGGCATCCCCAGCCGGAGCTGGTCGCTGCGCTCGGCAGCGAGGCGGCGGCGCGCGCCGCGCTCGAGACGGCCTACCGCACGGTCGCGGAACTCGGTCTCGTGTTCCTGCTCTTCTTCGTCGGGCTGGAAACGCGCGTGGAGGAGATCTTCCGCGTCGGGGGCCGCGCGCTCTCCGTCGGTGCGCTGGGCATCGCGCTGCCGTTCTTGCTCGGCTATGCCTGCATGCTGGCGGCGGGACGGGGGGAGATCCAGGCCCTGTTCGTCGGCGCCGCCCTCGTAGCGACCAGCACCGGCATCACCGCGCGGGTGCTGCGCGACCTCGACGTGATCCGTTCGACCGAGGCGCGCGTGATCATCGGCGCGGCGGTCATCGACGACGTGCTGAGCCTAACACTCCTCGCTGTGCTCGCCAACTTGAGCGGCAGCGGGCGCGCCTCACTGCTGGATACCATCGTGCTCGTTATCCAGGCCATCGCCTTCGCCACCTTCGTCGCCCTAGTGGGTACCGGCGTCGCGCGCCGCTACGGCCCCCACCTGCAGCGCACGGCGACGCCCAACGCGCCTCTCGTCCTCGCCGTCACGCTCTGCCTGGGGCTCGCGGTGCTGGCCAGCCAGATCGGGCTTTCCCCCATCGTCGGCGCCTTCCTGGCGGGGATGGTGTTGGCCGAGGCGCGCGCGCACTACGATATCGAGCACGCCGCGCTGCCGGTGTACGAGCTGCTGGTGCCCTTCTTCTTCACGCTCGTGGGCGCCGGGGTCGACCTGCGGCTCTTCGCCGACCCGCAGGTGCTCAGCCTCGCGGTCGTGCTCACCGCCCTCGCGATCGCCGGCAAGCTGCTTGGCTGCGGCCTGGGCGCCTGGGGGCTGGGCTGGCGTCCCATGCTCATCATCGGGGTGGGGATGATTCCCCGTGGCGAGGTGGGGCTCGCCGCGGTGAGTCTGGGGCGGGCGCTTCAGGCAGTGCCCGAGGAGATCTTCTCGATCATTGTGATCGTAAGCCTCCTGACCACGGTGATCACGCCGCCGGTGCTGGCCCAGCTGTTCGCCGGCCCGCGCCTGCCGGAGCCGGTCGGGCTGCCGGCAGAGGTGATGGCCCAGCAGGGCCGGCTGCCGGGCCTGGGTGCCGGCCAGCCGGGCCGGCGCGCCCGGCGGCGCAGCACGCATGTGACCGGCGCCGAACAGGAGGAGGTGTTACCCGCCGCACCAGCCGAGCCACCTCCACCGCACCCGCCTGCGCCCTAACGCCCCCAGACGTCGCGGGCATAGGGGGGCGGGCTGCGGTGCGGCAGCCCGAGGCGTGCCTCCTCCTCGGGGGTGATCCCCCGGTAGCTGCGGCGGTGGAGGAACGCTTCGTATAGCGCGCGCGGCACTAGCACGAAGCCGGGCGCGGGGCCAGGCCGTGTATGTGTGGCCAGCCAGCGTGCATGGCCACGTCCCAGCCAGGGCACGAGCTGGTTGTGATACGCCTCCGCGTCCATGACCGCCCAGTCCGCGGCGGCCGGGCGCGCGGCCACTGCCGCCGCAGTGGCAAGGGGGCGTCGCACGAGCCCTCTGAGCGATGGCAGCGCCCGGACGCTCATCCCGCGCCTCCCCTGGCACGCAACCCGCCTGCCTCCGCCAGCATGGCTCCCTCACCCCTCGTGGGGCGCCGCGGGGGCCGAGGTGCTACCCGACACCTCCTCGAGGGAGTGGGGTTCCTCCAGCCCTGCAGTGTAGGCGGCGTGCTCTGCGGTCACCGCGCGGTGGATGATGTACAGCAGCAAGGCAGCCCCGATGAAGAAGACGAGCAGGGCAATGACCAGTACTTCCATTCTCGCCTCCGCGGGCACAGCTCGCGGCCACGCGCCTCCCGGTAGCTAACATACCACGCTGAGGATTAACACGGACGTTCCAGAACGTTGCGCGAAAGTAATCCGGCGCACCCCAGAGCGCACGACCCGCAACAGCAAAAGGTACAGAAGCCGTAGGGGGAAGGGGCTGGTCCCGACCGGGGAGCAACTCCCCGCGCCCGCTCCGGCGGCTCAGCCGGGCTCCCCGCGATGCAGCCACGATGAGGCGGGCTCAAGCTCGGCACGTCCGTGCACGCGGGGGTGGGAGCCGTCTGGGGGCGCTAATGGATCTGGTATACGCCGTGCGAGGCGGTAGCGCTGCTGACAGCGAGTAGCCGCGCGGACTTAGCGGGGGATGCTTTCGGTGAGGGCGCTCACAGGTGGGCGCGCAGGGACTCGAACCCCGGACCTCACGGATGTGAACCGTGCGCTCTAACCAGCTGAGCTACGCGCCTCATGCTCATCGCTCTGTAGATTTGTACGTCAAAGGCGCCCCACCGGCAACCCGGAAGGTCGCGGTTCGGCCGCGGCAGCCCGGCCCGCCGTCGCCCGCCTGTGCGGCGGCCGGCGCGAGACGGTATAATCCGCGCCCGGGCCGAGGAGGCGTCCCCCTCTCGGTCGCCGTCGTGGAGGTGCCCTAGTGCGCGCCTGGCTGCCGGCGGTCCTGCTCCTCACGCTGCTCGCCTGCACGCCGAACGTCCGCGTCGCCGCGGTGCCCGGCTCCGACCCGGGACTGGCGAGCTGGCCACCCCCTGATCAGGCTCTCCAGGCCGCCAGCGCAGCCATGGCTAGCCTCCAGAGCCTGCGTGAGCAGGTCAGCACGCGGACCTACCGGAACGACACGCTCTTCCTGGCCATCGACGCCGAGCGGGCCTATGTGGCGCCCGACCGCCGCTACGAGCGGATGGAGGGGCGAAGCGCTGTCGAGACCGTGGCCGGCGAGACGGTGATGATCGGCTCGCGCTTCTTCAAGCGGCTTGGCGATGGCCCTTGGCAGCAGCTCGACTGGACGGAGACGTTCACCTGGCCCGCTGCCGAGTACAGTTTTGCAGGCGTCCGCGATGTCTCCTATGGCGGCACGGACACCATCGATGGCCGCACCGCTCGCATCCTGGTGCTGCACCACGAGGGGAGCGCCGAGACCCGCAACGCGGGCTGGCAGTTTGAGACGCGCCTGTGGATCGACCCGCAGACTGGCTACTTCTTGCGGCGGGAGACCCGCGGGAAGTACACCGAGCCTGATCCCGTCGGGGGCAAGGCGACGGTACAGCGCTACGAGGGAACCTGGGTCTATCGCGACCACAACGGACCGATCCGCATCGTGGAACCGTCGGCCGCGCCTGAGGCCCGCTAGCGTCGCACGACTGCCAGGCAGGAACCTGTGCGCATCTGCTACTTCGGGACCTATGACCCGACCTTTCCACGCAACGCTCTGCTCCTCGCCGCCCTGCGGGCTGTGGGAGCGGAGGTCGTTGAGTGCCGCGCCCCGCTCTGGCGCGGCACAGCAGACAAGCTGGCCGCCGTGCGCGGCCGGGCGGCAGGGCTTGGCTGGCGGATCGCGCGGGCCTGGCGGGCGCTCCTCGCCCGCCACCGGGCCGTAGGAGACTACGACGTCCTACTCGTCGGCTACGCGGGCCACCTCGATGTGCTCCTCGCCCACTCCCTCGCGCGGCGGCGCGGGCGTCCGCTCGTGCTCGACGCCTTCCTCTCGCTCGCCGAGACGCTCGAGGACCGGAACCTGGCGCCGGTCGGCACGGCGCGCTGGCGCCTGGCGCGCCTGCTCGACCGCCTGGCCTGCCGCCGCGCCGACCGGGTGCTGGTGGACACGCGCGCGCACGCGGTCTACTTCGCCCGGGCACTTGGCATCCCCCCTGCCCGGCTGGCCGTGGTGCCCATGGGGGCGTGGCCCCGCCCTCCGTTGCCTCTCCCGCCGGCAGACCGGTTCGAGGTGCTCTACTACGGGGCCTACATCCCGCTCCACGGCCTCGAGTACATGCTGGACGCCGCGGCGCAGCTCGCCGACCTGCCCCACGTGCACTTCACGCTGGTCGGCGACGGACAAGAGTACGCCGCGACTGTGGCACGCGCGCGCCGCAAGGGTCTCGCCAACGTGCGCTTCGTCCGCACGTGGCTGCCCGAGGATGCCCTGGTAACCCGCTACCTCGCCACCGCCCACGTGTGTCTGGGCATCTTCGGCGCATCGCCGAAAGCAGCGCGCGTCGTGCCGGCCAAGGTCTTCCTCGCGCTCGCCGCCGGCCGCCCCGTGGTGACGCGCGACTCGCCGGCGGCACGCGAGGTGCTGGTGCACGGGGAGCAGGCGCTGCTCTGCCCCCCCGCCGACGGGACAGCGCTGGCCAGCGCGCTGCGACGGCTCCATGCCGACGCCGCCCTGCGCGCCCGGCTGGCGGCCGCGGGCCCGCCGCTGATCGCGGCGCGCTACAGCCCGCTTCCCCTGGGGCAACAGTTGCTTGCTACCCTCACTGCGGATCCGCCGGACGGGATCCACACCGCTAGCCCGCCCACCCAGACAGGAGCTCGCTGAGGTGCGCTGGGGCGATCATCCGGAGCTCGTCGGGCCTCGCCATCGCTTCCGCAGCGCGCTCATGGTGCGCGCCTTGCTGGCCTATCTACCACCGGCGAGCAGCGCGTCTCTGGCTGGCGCCGCAACGAGCCCGACGCGTTCTCCCACGGCCTCCACGAGCCTCGCTCGAGTGCGGCTCCTCGACGCGGGGGCCGGGCGTGGCACGCTAGCGCTCGCCCTCGCGCACCACGGCTACTACGTGACGGCACTGGAGCGGTCGGCGGCCTTCCTAGCTTACCTGCGCGGCAAGCTCAGGGGAGATGCAGCGGCGCGCCTCGCGCTGGTGCAGGGCGACCTCACGGCACTCCCGTGCGCCGCCGGCGCCTTCGACGGCGTCGTCTGCGGTGAGGTGCTCGAACACGTGGGCGACGACCATGCCGCCGTGGCCGAGCTGGCGCGGGTGCTACGGCCCGGTGGGATCCTGGTAGCGACTGTGCCGGCCGGCGAGGCGCGCTATGGGTGGCTCGATCGCTGGGCGGGCCACGCCCGGCGCTACGAGCCGGCCGCGCTCCGGGCTCTCGTCTCGCAGCACGGCTTCCACATCCTGCGCCTGCATCACTGGGGGTTCCCGTTCGGGCTGCTGTACGAGCGGCTCATCCAGCGCCCGGTGCTCGCCCGCCACGCCCGGGCTGGGGCCCTGCCCCTCGCCGCCCTCCGCTGGAGCCACACGCGCTGGGTGCAGCGGGGGGCGGCGGCCCTATTCCGCCTTGACCACCTGTGCGACCGCCTCCCTTGGGGCCCCGGCCTCTTGCTCGTCGCCCGGCGGCAGCCCGACGCTATTGACAGCCACCGGCAGGGGCGGTCATGCTAATGCCGGGCCGCATTCCCATTTCCGCACCGGAAGCGAGGCTCTCCTGATGCCCAGCGCGACGCGCCCGGCGCCGGTACCCGCCGACTGCTACTCCACCGAGCTGCTCCTCGCCTTCACAGGCGGGGACTATGCCGAATTCCTGCGCACGCGGGGCACCGCCCTGCGCCCGCGGCTAGCGCGCTCGCTGGCACTCGCGCGACTGCGGCCCGGACTGCGCGTGCTGGATTTGGGCTGTGGGCGGGGGGAGGCCACCCTCCACGCCGCCCTGCGCGGCGCCCGGGTATGGGCGCTCGACTACTCGCCGGACTGCCTGGCCCTCACTCGGCAGACCCTCACGCTCGCGCCGGAGGAGACCCGCCGGCGTGTCGAGCTGGTCCAGGCGGATGCCACCCGCCTCCCGCTGTGCGACGCGTCCGTGGACCGCGTGCTGATGCTCGACGTAGTCGAGCACCTGCACCCTTGGCAGCTCGCCCAGGCGCTGCGCGAGGTCCGTCGCGTGCTGAGGCCCCGGGGCTGGCTCGTAGTGCACACGGTGCCCAACCGGTGGGCCTTGGCCTACGGTTACCCGCTTCTGCGCCTGCTGAAGCCCTCCCTGCCCGTCGACCCCCGCACCGCCTACGAGCGCCAGGTCCACGTGAACGAGCAGGATATCCTACGCCTGCGGCGCCTGCTCCGCCGCTGCGGGTTCCAGGCCCGCGTCTGGCTCGAGAACCTCACCGTTGAGCAGGCCGCCTGGCGCGCCCGCTTCGAGGCCGGGCAGCGCCTCGGCGCCGACGACGTCCGGCGCGACGCCTACCCCCTCCTGCGGCACGCCCTAGTGCGCCGGCTAGTGCGCCTGGCGATGCACACCCCGCTCTGCCTCATCGCTGCCAACGATCTCTACGCAGTCGCCCGGCCGCGCGCGAGCGAGGAGCCCCGGCGATGACGCGCGCGCACGAGCCCGCCTGCGGCACCCTCTACTCCATTGGGCACTCGAACCACCCGCTGGAGACCTTCCTCCAGCTGCTGAAGGCGCACGCCATCGAGGTCCTGGCGGACGTGCGCTCCCAGCCCTACTCGCGCTACGCGCCGCAGTTCAATCAAGAGGCGCTCCGCCGCGCCGTCACCCAGGCGGGGCTCAGATACCTGTACTTGGGCAAGGAGCTGGGGGGACGCCCTGCGCAGCAGGAGTTCTACGACGCGACCGGGCACGTGCTCTACGCCAAGGTGGCGCAGTCCGAAGCGTTCCAGCAGGGCCTCCGCCAGCTGGCGGAGGCCTGCCAGCGCTACCGGGTCGCGATCATGTGCAGCGAGGAGAACCCGGCGCAGTGCCATCGCTACCTGTTGATCGGCCGCGCGCTCGGCGAGCGCGCCATCACCTTGCACCATATCAGGGGCGACGGCCGGATCCAGACCAGCGCCGAGGTCGAACGCGAGGCGGGTCACCAGCCCGTGCTGCCGGGGTTTGAGGAGTACCGGTGGAGGTCTACACGATCGGTTTCACCCAGAAAACCGCGGCGGAGTTCTTCGGCGCCCTCCGACGTGCCGGAGTGAGGCGCGTCCTCGACGTGCGCCTACACAACACCTCCCAGCTCGCCGGATTCGCGAAGCGGGACGACCTCGCCTTCTTCCTGCGCGAACTCTGTAGCGCGGAATACGTGCACGAACCGCTCCTTGCCCCCACCGAGGCGCTCTTCAAGGCCTACCGGGCGAAAGCTATCACCTGGGAGGAGTATGCTCAGCGCTTCCGCGCGCTGATGGCCCAGCGCGCGATCGAGCAGCGCCTCGACCGCGCGCTCTTCACGGGCCCCACCGCGCTCCTCTGCAGCGAAGCCACCGCCGAGCGCTGTCACCGCCGGCTCGTGCTGGAGTACCTGCAAACCGCCTGGGACAACTTGCAGCATATCGTCCACCTCTAGGAGGGGGCTATGCGGTGGACTCCCGTCGACCGGCACACCCCATCCGCGCCGGGGGCCGGTGGCAGGGAGGCCTATCGTCATCAACCCCCTTACACGGATGCAGCCCGGCTATATCTGTGTCGCGGGGCTGGATCTGGCCACCGGCCGCCACCTCGGGGTGCCTCGTTCCCCAAGGGCGGCCGGTTCTCCGCTGGCAGCGGCGGGAGGGCCGCTCACCGCAAATTCGTCTCCGGGTCAGCAATGGGGAGTTCACGCTCGACCTGAGCGCCACAGACATAGTTCACTGGCTGCAGGTCAATGGCATCCACCTGCGCGACGATCCGCTCTGCAGTCCCGGAGCGGCTAGGGCCGGCGCGGCAGGGCGTGCACCCCCTCGGACGAGCTAGAACGCCGGCTGCAGCTGCCACAGCCGTAGGCGCACCCCGTAGAAGTCCTGGCGTAGCACCGCGGGATAGCGCGTATCGAAGTAGTCGAGCAGCTGCTGGTCACCGCGCCCGTCCGCGTGGCTGAGGATCACCCAGGCGCGGCGGTAGTGTCCCAGCTCGGGAGCCAGCCGCGCCTCCAAGTCCGCCGGTTCCAGCCAGTAGCGCGCGTGGTAGCCTCGCTCCCAGGAGAAGTCGGCTGGCAAGCCCCGGCGCGGCAGCCCCGGGGGCAGGTAGCGGTCGAGCGCGAGCTGGCCCCCGTAGTGCAGCAGATAGAGCACATCGCCCTCGCGGCCGAGCGCCGCGATGAGCGCAGCCGCGCTGCGCCAGTCCTCTTTGGGCGCGGCGAGCTGCGCCGCTGTGCCGTAGAGCAGCAGGGTGAGCAGCAGCCCGCCGTAGAGCACGCTCAGCCCCCCGCGTGCCCACGGGGCCGGCCGGCCCGGCGGCGCTGCAGCGGCTACGAGCCCCGCAGCTACCAGCACCTGGGGGACGAAGGCGATCGCGATGAACCCCCGCTCCCGAAAGGCATGGAGGGGATAGGCCGCGGCCAGCCCCAGCCCGATGGGAACCAGCGCGTAGCAGGTCAGCAGGGCGCAGGCCACAGGCCGGCGGGCCACGGTCCCGATCCCAAGCGCCAGCGCCGGCAGGAAGACGAGGCCGATGAAGCCCGGCGCGAGATCGGTCGCAAAGCCCACGGTGAAGGCGGTGATCAGCCCTCCCAACGCCGCGGCCAGGTCGGGCGCCGCCCAATCGCCCACCGTGGCGGCGAGGCCCGCCTGCTGCCAGAGCGCCGGCAGCCAGGGGGCAAACCCTAAGGCGAGCACACCCTGGGCCAGCAGCCAAGCCCGGCCGTGGCCGGGAGGGAGCAACTTGCGGCGCGTTAGCCACCACACGGCGACGTTCTGGGCTGCCACCAGGAACAGCGCATAGTAGTGCGTGTATAGCGCGAGCAGCATCGCGCCGGTGTACAGGACCAGTCCCCGCCGGCTGCTACCCGCTCCCAAGAACCACGCTTGTCCGAGCGCCGCGAGCAGGGCCAGGAGGGCGAAGAGCGCGTACATGGCGGCCTCGCGCGCATAGGCTACGTAGAGCGGCGACACGCTGGCGAACAGCGCCGCCAAGAGGGCCGTCCGGCTCCCGCACAGCGCGGCCGCCAGGGCGTAGACGGCAGGGATAGCGCTCGCCCCCAGGAGGGCGGAGAGGAGCCGCACGGCGTAGTCATCGCCGCCCACGACCTGCACCCAGCCGTGGAGCAGCAGGTGGTAGAGCGGCGGCGAGAGCTCGATCGCCCGAACACCGGCCGGAATAGCCGGTAGAGGCAGGGCAGCGATGGCCGCGCGGCCGGCCTCATCTAGCCAGAAGCTCTCGCGCCCTAGCTCCCATAGCCGCAGCGCGAGCCCAACGAGCAGGATCCCGCCGAGGAGCAGCCGAGCGGCGAAGCGCGCCACAGTACCCCGGTCGCCTACAGTTCCTCGCCGAAGCGAGGCTCGTAGTACTTGAACACCGCGTACCCCCCTACCAGGACCAGGAGCGCGGTGGCATAGGTGCGGACCATGAACGCCGGGTCGGGCGCCACGCCGCCACCGATCAGCACCAGCCGGTAGGAGGTGATGAAGGAGGCCATCGGGTTCAGCGCGTGGACTAACCAGCCGAGGTTGATCCCCGCCCACTCGCGGCTGAACACGGTGCCGAGGTCGTAGAGGATCGGCGTGGCGAAAAACCAGGCGATCAGGCAAGGATCAAGGGCCGCCTCCACGTCCCGGAAGAAGACGTTCGCCGCCGCTAGCACGAGCCCCACGCCGAGCAGGAACAGCGTCTGGAACAGGATCAGCGAGGGCAGCCAGAGAACCTGCACGGTCAAGGGGATGCCGCCCAGCACCACGAGCGGCAAGACCAGCAGGAGTGCGAGCAGGAAGTGCACCAGGTGGGCCAGCACCGCGGCCGCCGGGAGGAGTTCGCGCGGAAAGTAGACGCGCTTCACCAGCACCGCGTTGTTCACTACGCTGCGCACCGCTGCACTGAGCGCGTCCGCCGTGTAGCTCCACACCAGGTAGCCGACAATGATGAACAGCGCAAAGTTGGGAATGCTCGTCTCCAGCAGCACCTGGAAGACGAACACTAGCACAGCGATGACGAGCAGCGGCCGCAGCAGGGACCAGAAGAAGCCCAGCACGGAATGCTTGTAGCGGACCTTCAGATCCCGCGCGAGCAGGGTGCGGAGCAGCTCGTGGTAGGTGAGCGCCTCCCGTACCGCGCTCAGCAGTGCCATGGCCGCCATCCCACCTCCATCGCTGCACGCGCGTACCGCCGCCCTGCGCTACCCACCGCTTCCGGTCTCCACCGCCCCCGGCACGGCCACCTGGACAGGAATGTGGACGCACACCGTTGCAGCCGCCGGGTCGCTCGCGCAGACCGTGAGCGTCCGCACGCCAGGCGTCGCGCCATGAGGCTCCCACCAGTACGCGAAGCCCGCGTGGAGCACCCCCGGCGCCCCTAGAGCACGGACGAGATCCGGCCGCGCTACCCCGAGGCCTCCGCGAGGCGGGGAGCTCCCGATGTCATCGACCGTCACCTCCACCTCCGCCGCCGGGGCATACCAGGCGGGGGGGCCGCCCACCCAGCCCGGCGCCCACCGATCCCGCCCGGCCACCACCGCCCAGCCGCGCAGCGCCACGGGCGCGGCCACGAGATCCCCTGGCCGCGGGGTGTCCACCGTGACGATGAGGCGCGTGGCAGTCGGCCCATAGTAGTGGGGCACAACCACTCCGAGCAGGCAGTATAGGTTGAACGCAGCCATCGCAGCCACCAGTCCCCAGGGGGCAGCAGCCCGCCAGCGCTGCGGCGCGGCGTGGGACCAGCCGAGCACGAGGCCCACTGCGAGGGGAGGCAGGGCGACGAGGAGATAGCGCCCGTGCGCCGGGTAGTAGCGTCCCAGACTGGCCACGAACACGGCCAGCACGCTGGATAGCAGCCAGCCAACGAGGAACAGCCACGCCGCGCTCAGGAAGTCAAGGGGCCTCCGGGCTGCGACACCCCAGAGGCCGAGCCCGCCCACCGCCAGGCCGACGAGGAGAAGCATGTACGTCCAGCCGGGCGGGAACAGCTCCACCCGGCCGAAGCCGGCCCAGAAGCTGCGGAACGTGATCTGCCACCAGGAAGCAGCGTACTCGAGGCTGAGAAGCTGCTGCGTCCCCGGCGCGCCGGAAACTGGAACGGGCGGCTGCAGGGCGCGAAACGCCGCCTCCGACAGACGGAGGGGCCAGGGCTCACCGTACAGATGCCAGTTGTGCACCAGCCAGGGGCCCGCGACGCCCCCCGCGCCTAGCACCACCAGCGCGAGCCGGCCCAGCCGCACGCCGACACGCTCCTGCTGCCTCCCGACCTGCCAGCCGGCGGCTAGCAGGCTGAGCAGGGCGACCGGATAGCTAGTGTACTTGGTGAGCAGCGCTAGCCCCAGCGCTAGCCCGAAGGCGAGGGCTCCCAATGGTCGCACCACGTGCGGCCAGAGGCACGCGACCGCGAGCGCCGCGGCCAGGGCGAAGATGTCGCTGTTGACCACCGCAGCCAGAAAACTGACCTCCGGCACCGCGGCGACCAGCCCCACGACGCCCAGCGCCAGCGCAGGCTGCCCGGGCAGCAGGCGCGCCGCCAGGCGGTAGAGCAGCGCGAGAGCAACGAGCGTAGCGGCCAGCGAGCCGAGCCGGGCGGCCGCCACCGGTGGGACCAGGCCGAGGCGGATGAGGGCGCCGTCGACCAGGTAGGGCAGCGGCGGGGCCAGCGCGTGCGACTCGATGGGGATGCCTACCTGGTCCAGCCGGACGTACATGTCGCCGGTGGGCCCGAACACCGGCAGGCGGCCCTGCGTAGCGATGAACTGCGCCACCTCGAGGTGGCTCGGCTCGTCCGGCGCCTCGCCGAACGGAACCGCCGAGGCCCACAGCAGCCAGTTGGCTGCTGCCACCGCCAGGATGCCGGCCAGCCCCCAGCGCGCCCGCCGCCCCCACACGTCGCCCCCCGCCGCCGCGCTCACGCTGGTCGCCGGCCGGGATGGAGTGGGAACCGCCACGGGCATGCTCATTCGGGCCGCACCGCCAGCACGCGCACGCCCTCGTGCTCATAGACCAGGGCGTACGCCGGGTTTGCTAGGGCCCCATCGAGCGGCGGCGCCCCGGGCCGGCCGCTGTGGTAGAGGTAGCTCACGCCGAGCGCGCGCAGCAGCCGGGCGGTCTCGGGCGCTCCCGGCGCATCGCGGAGGGCGCGGGCGACCGCCACCATCTCCTCGACCGCACGGGGGTCCGTGCCCCGCTCGGCCGGATAGATCATGGGCAGCACCGTCGTGGCGCGCCGCGCTAGCAGGGGCAGCCAGTAGCCCCCATCGATCCCCACCACGTAGTCGGGTGCCCAGGGGAAGATCACGGCGCTGACCGCGATCCGCGCGTCGGGGGGCGTGTTCGCCCGTAGCCACGCGGCGGCGGCGAGATCGGCAGGCGTAACCAACGCGTTCGCCGGTGTGATCAGCGCCTGGAGCTGCCAGCCCCCATACGTCGTGCCCAGCAGCCCGAGCGCCAGCCCGCCGACCAGGGCGAGCCGGGGCCAGCGCCGCCGGGCGGCGTCGAAGCCCACCGCGAGCGCGTATGCCGCAGCGACCGCTACGGGGAAGTAGAGCGTGGCGATAGTCGTGATGAGATCGACCTGGCCGACGAACGGCCAGGCCCCAGGCCACCAGTAGGGGTTGGCCAGCACGAGGAGCCCGCCAGCGCTGGCGAGGAGCAGCAGCACGCCCGCCGCGCGCCGTCGCCAGGCCAGCAGCAGCCCCAGCAGCCCCAGCAGCCCCAGCAGCCCATTGCTGGGTTGCCAGGCCGCGCTGCCCAGCCGCTCCAGCGCGAAATACTCCGCTCCGTAGGCGCCCGGCCGCACGACCGGCTCCAGCGGCAGGACCATCCACAGGTGCACCAGCCAGGGGAATCCCAGCAGGCCGCCCACCGGCGCGGGCGCCAGCTCCCAGCCGAGCGCCGCCCATCGGCTGATGCCCCCCGCTCGGGCGAGGCGCGGGACCGCCTCGCCCGTTGCCCGCTGGCGCGCCAGCGGCCGCAAGAGGCGCCGCAGCGCGCGGTAGGCCGCCCACACGCCCACCAGCAGAAGGAGGACAAGCGCCATCCGGTAGTGCGTGAGCACCAGGCCGGCGGTCGCGAGGCCGGCGGCGAGCGCCTCGCCAGTCCGCCCCCCCGCATCTCCTGTGAGACGGGGGCCCTCCGGCAGCAGCGCTGTCGCGCGGGGAACACCGTCCGGTGGTCCCGCCCGCGCGGCCTGCTCGAGATCGTTCGCCCGCCAGCCGAAGCAGGGCTCCGCTGCGCCCGACACCAGGCTCAGCCAGCAGCCCGCCGCGACCGGGAGCAGGAGCAGCCCGCTGGCCTGGGTGAAGCGGCCCCAGTTCACGAAGTAGGCCGGAAAGACGCAAAGAAGCGCCACCAGCCAGGCCGCCAGCCAGGCTGCGAGGCCGTGGCCGAGCAGGCGCTGGACGAAGAACGCCACCGCCAGGGCTACCGCGGCGTTCACCAGGTGACCGGCCAGCGGCACCAGCACGCCGATATCCGCGCCGGTCCACCAGTGCAGCCAGGCGACGAGGCTGTGGAAGCCGAAGTGATAGGCGAAGGAGTGAATGGCGGCATAGGGCGTGTAGGAGTCCGGCAGCCCGCCGCGCTCCACCAGGAGCTGCGCGATCAGGGTGTGGTGATAGGTGTCCGCCCCCAGCGTCGGGAGCACTTCCCGCGTGCTCCACAGCCGGAGCCCCAGGGCGAGCCCGAAGAGCGCGAGATAGCTCCCAACCAGCCGCCCCGATCGCCAGGCCGCCGACGGGCACGCCGGCCGGCAGCGCCACACTGTGCCCGCCAGCCCCACCGCCGTGGCAACCAGCACGAGGCTCACTGCGGCCGGGGGCCCCAGCGGTAGGCCCCCCGTCGTCGCCCAGAGCACGGCGACCGCGAGGCACGCTACGGTGAGCGCGGGCGCGGCCAGGACGCGCTCCACAGCCGTATAGCGCGGGGCGGGTAGCAGCGCGACCGCCACAGCATAGCCGGGCAGAAACACGAAGAGCACGGCCGCGGCCACCAGCCCCGGCGGGGGCAGCCCGGCGACCAGGGTGATCAGTGGGGCCTGCACGCCTCGGTACTTGGCTCGCACCGCCAACCGCGGCGCTGGCCCAACAGCCCAGGCCACCGCTCCCAGGGCGCAGCAGGCACGCCCCCGCGCCCGCTCACGGCGTCACCGCGATGCCGTGCGGGCCCGCGCCTACAGGCACCGTCGCGACCACTGTGGCCGTGGCCGCGTCAAGCACCAGCAGCGCATTGGCGCCGCGGGACACCGCATAGACCTGGGTGCCATCGGGGCTCACCGCTACGTTGCGGAGCCCGCGCTCCACGGGAACGTGGGCCACCACCGCGTTGCGGTCGGCGTCGAGAATAGATACGCTGCCGCTATTGTAGTTCGCAACATATACCCAGCGGCCATCGGGCGCCACCGCCACGCCGTACGGCGCCGCCCCCACGGACACCGCCGCCAGCAGGCGGTAGTCCCGGCAGCTGAGGACCGAGACCGTGTCCGCCTGCGCGTTGGCGACATAGAGCCGCTGGCCATCCGGACTGACGGCCACGCCCTCCGGGCCCGCGCCGACCGCGATGGTCGCCGCTACGGTGTTGGTGGCGGTGGCCACGATGGACAGGCTATGTCCGTCGCCATTAGCGACATAGAGCTGCTCCCCAGCCGGGGAGACCGCGAGGCCGGCCGGCCCCCGCCCGACCGATACGGACGCGACCACAGTTCGCCGCTCGACCTCGAGCACCGACAGCGTACCACTGAAGCGGTTGGTGACATAGACGAACGTCCCGGCCGGATGGACCGCCACACCGTACGGCCCGGCGCCCACCGGCACCGAGGCCACGACGCGACGAGTCTCTGCATCGATCACCTGGACCCGGTTGCCCCCACGGGTACTTACGTAAACCCAGCGCCCGTCGGGTGTGGCGGCGAGGGCGAGCGGGCCCGATCCGACGGGGATCTTGGCGATGACCGCGTGGCTGGCCGCGTCGACCACCGAGACGCTGCCGTCGTAGCGATTGGTGATGTAGATACGGGCGCCCCGCGCCGTGGCGGGCGGGGGAGTAGCGGGCACTGGCGCCGCCGAGGGGCGCGGCGTGATGGGCGGCGCCAGCTGGCGCTGAGCCTGAGCGAGGAGCGTGCGGGCCGCCGCGTGCTGAGGGGCGCGCTGGAGCAGCGTTTCGAGCACTGCCACCGCCTCAGCCGGCTGGCCGGCGGCGAGGGCCGCCTGGGCTGTCGCCAGCAGCTCGTCTAGCTCCCGCGCCTCGAGCGCCTTGGCGAGCTGAGCCGCGGCGTCGCGGTACCCCGGCACTGCGGCCACCGCCTCGCGGAAGGCTACGACGGCCGCGGCCCAATCGCGGCGCTGGAGCGCTCCGAGCCCCCGCTCGTACCAGCGGGCCGCCGCGTCCCGGCGCTGCTGCTGCGCCAGCACCTCCGCACGCAGAGCGGCCACGTCGCGATACGTGGGCACCGCCGCGGCGAGATGATCGAGCTTGGCCAGCGCCTCTTCCCAGCGCTCCGCCGCAATAGCCGTGCGCGCCGCTTGGTAGAGGTCGCGCCACGCGCGGGCCTCCTGGACTCGCGCCAGCCCGGCCTGGGCGGCGGCGAGCGTCGGGTCGCCCTGGAGCGCCGCCTCGTAGCAGGCCTGGGCTTCCGTCAACCGCTCGGCTGCCAGGGCCTCATCCCCCTGCTGCACCAGGCGGGCCAGTCGCTCGCCCTCCTGGGCGTGCTCCAGCGCCTCGGCGGCTGTCGCGCGCAAGCGCTGCGCCTCGGTGTGTTCAGGGAGGATGCGGAGGAGCTGGTCGCAGTACGCGATTACCTGCTGCCAGTTCCCCTCCGCGCGCGCGCGGCGCGCGCTCTCGTAGAGCTGCCGGATGTCGACGCTCGCGGCAGTGTACCTCGGCCCGCCCTCCTGCCGTGCCTGGCGCCAGGCCGCCTGGAGCGCCTCAGCCATCGCCTGCGCGCTCGGATAGCGCTCGGCAGGCTGCTTCGCCAGGCTCCGGTAGATCACCTCGTCCCAGACAGGCGAGAGCTGCGGGTTAAACTGGCGGGGCGAGGGGACCTCGTCCTGGATGTGACGCAGGATCACCGCCATGGGCGTCTGGCCCTCGAAGGGCCGCCGGCCGGTGAGCATCTCGAAGAGGATGATGCCCAGGGCGTAGAGGTCGGTTCGCTGATCGACGAGCCCGCCCTGGCTCTGCTCCGGCGCCATGTACTCGGGGGTGCCGATGATGCTGCCCGAGCGGGTAGCGCGCACCGAGGGCTCGACGAGCTTGGCCAGGCCGAAGTCGGCCAGCAGCGGCCAGTCCTCCTGGCTCAGGAGGATGTTGCCCGGCTTGATGTCGCGGTGGATGACCTGCTGGCTATGCGCGTACTCCAGCGCGTTCAGGATGCGGCTCAGAATGTGGATGGCGCGCTCGAGGGGCGCCTCTCGCGCCAGCCACTGGCGCAGGGTGCCGCCGGTCACCAGCGGCATCACGATGTAGAGGACCTCGCCCTCCTGCCCGTAGTCGAAGATCGGCAGGATATTGGGGTGCTGTAGCTGCGCGACGGTTTCCGCTTCCTGCTGGAAACGCTGGCGGAAGCCCTCTTCGTGGACGAAGTAGGGGGGCAGGACCTTGATAGCCACGAAGCGTCGCAGCGTCGGCTGCAGGGCCTTGTATACGACCGCCATCCCGCCCCGGCCGATCGCCTCCACGATCTCATAGGGCCCTAATCGCTGGCCCGCGAGGTCGCTGATGTGCGTGCCCCGCTGCGGTGGTTCCACTACCCGCTCCCGCATCCCCGCGCCCGCTGGCGCTCAGCCCAGCACATGCCGCGCGGCACCCCCTCTTCCCTACCCGCGCGACGAGCGCCTCCCCCTGCCGGCGTCGGCACGCCCACCTGGGGCCTCACAGGCCATCATGCACACGCTGCTCGACCGCCTCGTACCGCGCTTGCCCACCGCCGTACGCCCGCTCCTCGATGAGGTAGATCTTGACCGGCCGCGCCACGCCCTCTAGCTCCACCTCGTCGATCTCGTAGGCCTCGACGAAGTCCCGCACGGCCACCAGGGTCCGCTCGGTGATCAGGATCTGCCCTGCGCCGGCGCGGGTCGCCAGGCGCGCGGCGAGGTCGACGTGGTTGCCCACCACGGTGTAGTCCATCCGCGTCGCCGAGCCGATATTGCCCACGGTCACGTAGCCGGTGCTGATCCCGATGCCCAGGCTCAGGACATCGTCGGGATCCACGAGCCAGCGGCGTTGCAGCTCGCCCAGCCTGGCGCGCAGCTCGAACGCCATCCGCACCGCCCGCACCGGATGGTCCTCGTAAGAGACCGGGTCGCCGAAGAACACCTTGATCGTGTCTCCAATGTATTTGTCCAGCGTCCCGCCGTACTTGAAGACGATCTCGGTCATCGCGGTGAGACAGTTGTTGAGGAGATCCACGAGCTCCTCGGGCTGGAGCCGCTCGGCCATGGCCGCGAACCCACGGATATCGATGAAGCTCACGGTCAGGTTCTTGCGGCGCGAGCCCAGGCTGACCTCGACGCGGCCGGCCATGATCGACTCGGCGAGCTGCGGCGAGAGGTAGCGCTTGAGCGCCGAGGCCCGCTCCAGCTGCTGGAACTGCTCTTCCACCTTCTGCTGCAGCGTCTCGTTCAAGGTGCGAAGCTGGCCATACATCGTGGCAAGCTGGGTGCTCATCGCGTTGAGGTTGCGGCTGAGCGTCCCGAACTCGTCACGGTTCGGTACTCGCACCTGCTCCCCGAAGTTCCCGGCAGCGATGCTGGCCAGCGTGGCCCCGATCCGCCGCACAGGCCGGATGAACGACCACGAGAGCACGAACCCCAGCAGCAGCGACGACGCGAGCCCCGTGGCCGAGAAGAGCCCTACGAGCATCGTCAACAGGCCGCGGTCCGAGGCGAACAGGTTGCGCGCCTCCCACATCTCCTTGACCGCATCGGTGTTCAGCCGCAGCATCGCGGCCTCGAGCTCGTGCGAGATGGGATGCTCCTCGAGGAGATGGAGCCGCATCGCCTCATCGAGGTTGCCCGCGGTATAGAGGCCCAGCACCCGGTCGCTAGAGGCCGTGAACCGGTTGTTGGCCTCCCGCACGCGCGCGAAGAAGTCGCCCTGCTCCGGCGGGCTCAGCCGCTCCACCGTGTTCAGGTGCTCGAGGAACGCGCGCTTGGCCTGCGCGATCTTGTCGTTGTTGGAGTCATCCCGGGTCAGAAGAGCCATCGCCCGGTAGTGGCTCTGGGCGGTGACCAGGTACTCCATCTGCCGGGAGCGATCGAGCTTCTCCTGCAGGCGCGCCAGGTCCTCGACCCGCTGGCTCATCCGATCGAGCACGACCAGGCTGAGAACGCCCATCCCGAGCAGGAGCAGCGCGCCGGCGAGGAACCCCGAGAGGAGCTTGAGATGGACGCTCGCCCGGATTCCCGCCACCACATCGACCAGCGGCTGGAGCAGCCGTGCATACGCCGGCAGCTCGGTGCCACGCGGTGGACGCCCCCCGCCCTCGGGCCGCGGGGTCTCTCGCAGCTCGCTGCCCGATCCTTCACCCTGCTTGCTGTCCATTGCCGCCATGGTCACCTCTCCCCCTGGTCGCGAGGGCCCCCTCGCGCCAGCGCTACCGGCCGCGGCCCCGCCGCCTGCCGCTCCCTCGAACAACCCTCACACACCCTGCTTCCCATCGGTGAAGATGCACCCTTTGACCGATGGCGCGCTTCCCTGTCCGCCCCGGCCCGGAAGCTCCCAACGGCTCCTCCGTACCCCCACGCCTGTCGCCCCGCCTGCGGCTAGCTGGCGTCTAGTTCAGGCCCAGCACGACGAGCTGCGTGAAGCGCGCATCCCCATGCGAGAAGGCGAGCGCGCTCTCCTGCACCCCGACACCCAGCGCGAGCGTGCCGGTCGGGAAGGTCTCGTCGCGCGCCCGGCCCACGACCTGGCCGTTAAGCAGGAGCTGGATCTCGGGCCCCTCGGCGAGCACTCCCAGCCGGTTCCAGCTCGTGCCTCCGTACACGGCCGGGCTCGTGGTGTTCCCGATCAGCGCCGTCCTCGCGCGGCCTCCTTGCTGCCACAGCTCGAGGCGGAAGGTCCCGTCGTCCGGGGTAACCGCGAAGACGTAGCCCTCGCCCCCCTGTCCCAGATGGCGGAAGCGGAAGCCGAGATACAGATACACCCCCTGGGTGGGCCGGTCGAGCCGCGCATCGGTCCGCATGAAGAAGTCGCCGAATTGCTGCGTGTGGCGCGCGTACTCCGAGCCGGTGCCGACGGCGGTAGTCACGAGGCGGTAAGCACCGTCCTCGTACCAGCCGACCCGAGCAGCGCTCTCCCAGCCGCTGCCCGGGGTCGTGAAGTCGTCGCGGAATAGCACGGGCAGCGGGACACGCGTGCCGTCGCGCCGCACGTAGACCGGCTCGCCCTCCTGCGTGATGAGGCGGCCGGTGGACATCTCCTTCAGCGGGAACGTCCCGCCGCGGACCGTAGCGGAGAAGTCGATGCCCTGGTCGTTCTCGGCCACCCGGCGCAAGTCCGCCGCGCCGGGCGCCGGGGCGTAGGCTGGACTGGACGCCCCCGAACCAGGGGCCATGCGGCCCCCGAGCGCGCTCCAGTACCAGACGCTGGCGACACCGATAGCGACGAACGGAGCGAGGAAAATCGCGACGAGGAGGAGCAGACTCAATCCGCGCGCGAGCGGGGATGACGCGTCTGCCTCCTGGACGGGGGCCCGCGGCGATCCTGGCGAGACCATCCTGTTCTCCCTCCGCGCTCCCTCACGGTCGAGGCCCTCTACTGACTCCCCTCGCCACGTCACGGCCTGGCTTCTTCACCAGGGGGGAGCAACCGCTGTCCCCACGCGGAGGGCGCCCAGCACGCGGGCAGTTGCTACCACGCCTCCATTCTACTCGGCCCGCGGGTCAACTACCACTTTCTCCTCAACCAGTTCCTCAGACGCAGCCGCTGGCCGCATAGCTGCGCTCGGCGTGCGGCGCTGCATGCGGAGCCAGCGCCAGTAGTTGCTCACCTCCTGCCCCAAGCGCCGGGGCCCGCCCAGGCGCAGGAAGTACCAGGCGCGGAGCGGCAGGCGCCACCACGGCGTGGGCCGCACGACGTAGCTCACTACCGCCACTGCTCCCGGCGGGGGACCGCGCCGGCGCCCGTCCGGCGCGGGCATGAAGGGCAGGCGAGGCCGCCGCTCCGCCCGCGGCGCCGCTTCCTCGCCCGCTGGCGCCACCTGGTCCGGCGCCCGCCGCGGAGCGCGGCAGTAGGCCACCAGCGGCGCGGCCGCGCGGTCCCAGGTCAGGGTGGCCGCCACCGCTGCGAAGCGCGGAGCGAGCCGCGCGCGCAAGTCCGGCTGGGCCAGCAGGTCACGCAGCGCCTGGGCCACTGCGGCCACGTCCCCAGGCGGCACTACCCGCCCGAGTCCCTCTCGCTCGACAAGGTCGGCCAGCGTGTCCCCCCGTGTGCAGACTAGCGGCAGGCCGGCCCAGAGGTAGTCGAGGAGGCGGCTGCGGAAGGCGAACCGCGTCTCCACCCCCTCGAGGTGGAGGCTGACGCCGACATCTGCCTCCAGCAAGTAGGCCGCGCGCTCCGGGTAGGGCACCCAGTCGAGGAACAGCGTGCGGTCGGCCAGCCCGAGCGCCGCGGCTAGCGCCTGCGCCCGGCGCGGCATCGCCATCGGCGGCAGCGCCGCGTTCGGGTGGCGGGTGCCGAGGAAAACGAGGTGCACGTCCTGCCGCTCGGCAGCCACCTGGGCGAAAGCCCGCAGCAGCGTGAGCGGGTCGAGCCAGTCCCACAGCCCGCCGCCCCACAGGAGCACCCGGTCGGTGGGCGCGATCCCGGGCTGGACCCCCTTGAGCACGGGGCGCGCGGCGTGCGGCGGCTCGGGCGGCAGCCCATAGGGCACGACGTCGATCAGGGCGCGGAGCGTGGGGTCTGCGTCGTAGGTCCGGGGGTTGAGGCGGTTGTTGGCCGCGAGCATACCCAGCCAGTAATCGCGCTGCCGCTCGCTAGCGCAGAGGAAGAAGTCGCCCGCCTGGAGCTGGTCGTTCAGGACGGCGAGGTGCTCGGCGTGGATCGCCTCGCGGAACGGCAGGCGGTCGCCGGCGAAGAACTGCAGGTTCTCCAGGATGAACGGGTCGTAGAGGTCGACGACCAGGGGCCGCCCGAGCGTCCGCAGGGCCGGCACTTTCTGAAGGAGGAAGCCCTGCACGACCACCGCGCGCGCCGCGCGCGCGAGCGCGACTAGGCGCTCAGGCTGGTGGTGATAGCTCACCACCTCGAAGCCCTCGCCGGGCAGGGGATCGGCATTGGGCACGGCCAAGAGCACGGGGAGGCCCGCACGGGCCAGAGCGCGCGCGAGCTCCCAGCACCGCACGCCCGGCCCGGCCATCCGCGCGGCGACCGGGTCGCCTGCGACGAGCAGGACCGGCCCTGGGTCCGCCGGGTGCTCGCTCGTTGCCGGCGCGGCAGGCGCGGGTGCCACCGTCGGCCCCGCCCCTGCTCCAGGCGTGGGGCATGGCCCGCCCTCCCCTGGCGCCTCAATAGCCGGCGGGACGCTCGCCGCGAAGAGGCGGTCGATACCGAACACGCGCACCAGCCGCTCCTGCGTCGCGAGGTAGCGCGGGTCGACGTGGTTGGGCATGAACGGCTCGCCGAACAGCGCCAGGATCTCCGCGTCAGGGCGGCGGCGCTGGCGCTGGATGGCCTCACGCTTGGCCCACACCTCGTCTAGCTTGAGTCCCAGCTCGCCCAGGGCGACAAAGTGGCTGAGCCCCAGGCGAGGGACGCGCTCCTCGGTATCGCCCGCCTCGCGCCCGAGCACATAGGGCGCCGTCTCCAGCCGGGCGCTCATCAGCCCCCGCTGCACGGCCAGCAGGAGCGCGGCCGGTAGCACCCGGGCGAGGGTAGCGGCCTCGTAGTTCTTCAGGATCGTGTACAGGGCGTTCCGCTCGTACAGGACACGCAGCTGGTGGCGGGGGAGGCGCGCCGCGGTGGCGTGCCCGCGGTGGTAGGCGATGGCCCGCGGCGCCAGCACCACCGCATAGCCCAGGAGCCACAGGCGCCAGCCCAGGTCGACGTCCTCGAAAAAGGCGAAGTAGGCCTCATCGAACCCGCCGGCGGCTAGAAAGGCGTCCCGCCGCACGGCCATCGCGCCGCCACAGGCGAAGAGCGTCGGCCGCTCGGCGGTCGCCGTGTCGGCGCTGGCCGGCGCGCCGTAGAGCCGCTGGAAGGCGTGGCCGTAGAAGTTGAGCAGCCCGCCGGCGAAGTCGATCCGCTCTCCGGTCCAGTCGAGGATTTTGGCCCCGACCGCGGCGATGGTGGGCTGCTCCAGCATGGGCGCCACTAGTGCCTGGGCCCAGAGCCGATCGACCCGGGCGTCGTTGTTCAGCAGCGCCACGTACGGCGCGCGAGCCGCCGCCACGCCCTGGTTGCAGGCGGCGGCGAAGCCGAGGTTGGTCTGGTTGCGCAGCACGCGCACCCGGGGGAACCGCTGCCGCATCAGGGCGAGCGAGTCGTCGGTCGAGCCGTTGTCGACCAGCAACAGCTCCAACCGCTCCCGCGGGTAGTCCAGCGCTTCCAGCGAGGCGAAGCAGGCCTCTAGGTGCGCCGCCCCATTGTAGTTGGGTACCACGACAGCGAGTGGTGGCCAGCTGCTCCGGCTCATGCCAGCCTCGCTCTACCGCCTAGCCCGACGCCGCCGGGGGCGCCGGCCGGCGCTCTGGCCCTCGGCGGCTCACAGGCTATCTCGGCCGAGGAGATGGTTGATCGCATTCAGCAGCCGCATGACGCGCCCGCGCCGGATGGCGGCCAGATGGGCGCGGAGCGTTTCCACCTCGCGCGTGAGGGCGGCGATCTGCCGCTCCTGTGCCGCGAGGCGCTCGAGCAGGGGCGCCGGCCCACGGTTGCCCCGCTCGAGCGCCAGGAGCCCCAGCACGAGCTGCAGGTCCTGGCGGGCGAGCAGCTCCGCCACCGGCGCCGGCGCCGCCGGTGCGAACCGCTCGGCCACCGCCGCGAGGACAGCGGTCCGGCCCTGCTTGCTGGCCAGGATGCCGAAGCGGTAGGCCGGGAGCCGGCGGTCGGCGGCTACCCCGCTGGCGTTGTACCAGCGGTCGAGCGCCGCGTGCACGGCCGCCTCCGGATCTAGGCTGAGCAGGTAGTGCTTGAGCAGCATCAGCGGCAGCCAGTGGTAGAGATAGCCGCAGGGAAACGTCTCGCAGGCCGCGCCGCCCGCGCGCAACAGGTCGACCGTCGTGGCCAGCTCGGGCAGGCCGTATTGACGGTGCTCGCGCAGCTGGGCGTGCTCCGCATGCAGCACGGTCTTGATGTACTCGAAGAGCAAGGCCTCTGCACGTTCGGTCTCCGCGCTGGCGAACGGCGCTAGCACCAGCACGTAGCGCCGGCTGACACGCAGCAGCTCGGCGAGGTAGCGCGGCCGGCCTGCAGGCGGCACATGCTCCAGGGTATCCAGCGAGCAGACGAGATCGAAGCTCGCGTCGCGGAAGGGGAGGGCCAGCCCGGAGGCGCGGAGATAGCCACGGCCGGTTCCCGGCGCCGGATCGACGACCACCACCCAGTCGTCGGGCAGGAAGCGCGGCAGGAGGCACGGGTAGCCGCCCACGTCCAGCACAGCGAGGCGCGCCGGCCCCTCGCAGGCCCGCACCGCCTGGGCCACCTCGCGCGCATCGCGGTGGCGGGCATACTGGTCGAAGGGCAGCGCCAGCAAGTCCGGAGCGGAGGCCCACTCAGGCATCGGTGTCTAGAGCCCGTCGCCATCCGCGGTCCGCGCCCCGAGGGCCGCCCCCTCCCTGCGACGCGGGGTAGCCGCGGCATCCTCACTCCGCGCGCCCACGGCCGGGCCTGGCGCGATGGCACGGTGTGTCCAGCGGCCGGCGAGCTGCAGCAGGCCGTAGCGCTCCACCCCATCGCCGCTGACGACCAGGAAGCTATAGCCCTGATGGTGGTGGTCGAAGGGGTGCAGCTCCCGCTCGTCGTAGACGGCAGCGGAGAGCGTATAGGCGCCGGGGAGGAGGGGTAGCGCCTCAATCCGGTAGAGGACCTCGCCCTCACCGGCGATACTCTCGAGCGGGAAGCCGTCGACGCGCGTGTTGGGCCCTGCTAGATGCACCCCGCCCGCGTGGAAGGCGATGCCGAACACGGGCCGGCGCACGCGCTGGCGCGCGCGATAGCGCAGGCGCACCGTCAGCGGCGCGCCGGTGACAAAGCGCTGGGTGGGTTGGCCACGTTCGTCGAGCAGCTCGACCGCCACCAGCTGCACCTCCCCGCTGCCCCAGCGGCGCTCCGGCGCGGCCGCCCCATCGGCCGGCGCCTCCCCCAACAGATAGCGGCGGTAGGCCGCCACGACCTCGGCCGGCGGTCCGATCGCCCGGACCCGCCCCTCATGGAGCCACAGCGCCTGCGTGCACAGCTCTGTTACCGCCTGGAGATCGTGGCTGACGAGCAGCACAGTGCGGCCCTCGGCATGGAGCGCCCGGATCCGCTCGAGGCAGCGCGCTTGAAACTGCAGGTCGCCAACCGCCAGCACCTCGTCGAGCAGCAGCACCTCGGGATCGACGTGGACGGCCACAGCGAAGCCCAGGCGCGCCTGCATGCCGGCGGAGTAGTGCTTGAGCGGGGTGTCCACGAACCGCTCCAGCCCGGCGAAGGCCACGATATCGGCGAACCGCTCCTCCACGCGGCGGCGCGGGATGCCGAGCACCGCGGCGTGGAGGTAGATATTGTCGCGCCCGCTCAGCTCGGGGTGGAAGCCGGCGCCGAGCTCCAGCAGCGCAGCCACCCGGCCGTGCACCTCGACGCGGCCGCGCGTCGGCCGCAGCAGGCGCGTGGCGAGCTTGAGCAGCGTGCTCTTGCCCGAGCCGTTGGTGCCGATCACCCCGAGCGCCTCGCCCGGCGCCACGGCGAAGCTGACGTCGCGCAGCGCCCAGAACTCCTCCCGCCAGCCACGGCGCCGGAACGCCTGGAGGAGGAGCTCCTGCAGCGAGCGGGGGCGCTCGTGGTGGATGGTGAACCGCTTGGCGACGTTCTCGAAGCGGATAGCGGGCATGCGGACTTCAGCCGCCCGCGCTACGTCATGGCGCTTGACGCGTGGGCGCGGCCGTGGGCGTCGCGGGCGGCGACGTGGGGAGCCCCTCGCGCGCGGGACTCGCACTCGGGGTGCGGCTCGGGCTCGGCGTCGGGGAGGACCCCACGGGCGGCAAGAGCTGGTAGCCGGGGGTCGGCACCGCGGCAGGAGCGGCGGGCGTCGGCGAGGGCGCCGGGGCCGTGAACGCCGGCGCACTGGGGGGCGGTGTCGGGGTCGGCGTTGCAGCCGCGGGCTCGCCACCCCGGGGCGTTATCGAGCCCGTGGCCGGCCCCACCCCCACCGTGGTGGGGAGCAGCGTCGCCGCGCTGACCGGCGCCTGAACCCGCACCGGCGTGCTGGTCGGCGCCGGCGCGGTGGCCGCCTCCGCGAACTCCGGCAGCGCCGGACGCTCCACCAGCGCAGCGGTGCCGAGCGGCCCGAACGTTGGAGCTAGCCCGGGCGCAGGCGCGAGCCGCTCCCGCCGGATCTCCACCCGCACCTCGTCCGGCGCGACGGTCTCGGGCCGCGAGGCCTCCGCGGCCCGCAGGATCGCGGGGCGCGCCGGCTCTGGCACGCGCTCCACGATCGCGCCCAGCATCTGCTCGTTCGCCTCCAACCGGGTGATCACCCGGCCGACCTGCTCGGGTTCGAGCGCGCGGCCGCGGCTGCCCTGCAGCTCCTGCCGGACCGCATCGACCTCCCGGACGTAGGCCTCGGCGAGCGACGCCACCACATCCGCGCGGTCGCGCTCGACCATCTCCCGCGTCTCCTTCATGCGCTCCTGCGCGCGCCGCAGGTGGACCTCGATCCGGCTGTCCGGCGGCGTCATGGCGAGCTGGGCATCCTCGACCAGCCGCTTGACCGGGTACAGCGGCTCATCGGGCAGGCTGTTCGCCGAGGTGACCACCGTACCCATCACGAGCAAGCCGAGCGCCGCCGCGGCCACGCCGGCCGCGAGGCGGCCGAGGCGCCGTGCAGGCGCACGCCACGGTGGGGCCAGTGGGATGACGCGCCGGCCCGCGCGCTGGCGCCGGGCGGCGGCCCAGAGGGGCAAGGAGGCCGGCTCGCGCGCCGGGGCCGCCGCCGGCGGGGTGAGCGCGCGTCGCCAGAGGGGATCGCGGCGCAGCCGCTCGGGCGCGCGGACCGGGGGCAGCGCCCACAGCTCGATGGCGAGCTGGAGCAGCGGCTCGAGCTGCTCGCGCAGCTCGGGGTATTGCGCGAGCAGCTCCTCGACGCCGCCCCGGCCCTGCTCCCAACGCTCCAAGCACTCGCTCAGAACGTCATGCACTTCGCGTGGAGGCTGCGGTGGCACAGCCCCTCCTCCCCGCCGCTAGCCCGCTCGAATCCCGCCTTGCTGAGCCCCTGGTCCCCATCCCAGCTGCCGGCCCACCCCATGGCCTCAGACCTCGGCCTCCGCCTCCTCGGCGTCCAGCGCCTCCGGCGTGCGGCGCGGGCGGCGCGGCGCCGGCCCCTTGACATAGCCGTTTCGCCGCCCGCGGCGCCGCTCGTCTCGCTCCAGCAGGCGGCGGAGCGCCTGCAGCGCGCGGTGCTGGATGACGCGGACCGTCGCCGTGGACTTACCGAGCTGCCGCGCCACCTCGGCGTGGGGCATCTGCTCGATGAACCGCAGCACGATGACCTCGCGCTGCTCCTCGGGCAGCTGCCAGACCGCCTCCTGGAGCATGCGCACCATCTCGCTCTGCGCGAGCTCCGCCTCCGGATCGACTCCCTCGCCGCCGGGATCTAGCAAGACCACACTGCCCGGCTTCAGCGAGCGGTAGTAGTCGATCACGGTATTCCGCGCCAGCCGCAGCAACCAGTGCTGGAACGGCAGCTCCCGCCACTGGTAGCGATGGATCGCCTCCCACGCCTTGAGAAAGATCTGCTGCGTCAGATCCTCAGCGAGCTGCCCATTCCCGACCTTATAGTAAACATAACGATACACGGCGTCGAGATGGGCCTCGTAGAGCGCATGGAACGCCTCGCTGTCCCGCTGGGAGGCGCGTTTCGCCAGGTCGTCCAGTCCGCCTTCGACCATCCAGCGTCCGGTTCCCCAGCGGCTCCATAGGATTAAACGCGCCGCTGGCGTGAACGTTACACCTTGCGCCTTGCATCCTCTCCAAGGCCGTCCTATCATACCCCGGCTACCGGGCCCCGGCAACTGCCACCCCGCGCCGCCGCGAGGGCTGTCCTGAAGAGGGGAACGGCGTGCTCGACGAGGAACTGCTGCGGATACTCGCCTGCCCGGTCTGCGTCACGCCTCTATCACAAGTGGGCGATCGGCTCGTCTGCGCCGCCTGCGGGCGCCGCTATCCTATCCGCGACGGGATTCCTGTACTCCTCGTCGACGAGGCGGAACATCCCCCGGCCACAGGCGAGGGGAGGTAGCCGGGAGCGTGGCGGCGTCGAGAGCGGTTCCTCGCTGTCCCTCGGCCGGGGCGCAGCTCCCTCACTGCGGCACAGGCGGCTCCGCGCGGAGCCGCCTGCTCATTGGGCTGCTCCTCGCCCTGGCGCTCTGGCCGGGCGGAGGCCCGCCCCCGTCCCCCGCTGCGGTGCCGGGGGAGCTGCTGGTGCTGCTGCAGCCCGGGGCGCCGCCGCTTCCCGCGCAGCCGCTGGGGCCCGCGGCACCGGTCTATGCCGACGCGCCCGCCACGGCGTTGCCGGTGCAGCGCGTCCGCGTTCCGCCGGGGGCAGAGGCGCCCTACGCGGCCGCGCTGCGCGAGCTCGCGGGCGTCCGCCACGTGGAGCGCAACGGCCGGGTGATGGCCGCCGGCCAGCCCAACGACCCCTACTACGGGGAGTACCAGTGGAACCTGCGGCAGATCCACGCTCCGGAGGCCTGGGACCTGACGGTCGGCTCCCGCCAGGTGATCATCGCCATCGTCGACACGGGGATCGCGCTCGACCACCCCGACCTGGTGGACAAGCTGGTGCCCGGCTTGAACCTCGTCACGCCCGGCGCCCCGCCGAACGACGACAACGGGCACGGCACGCACGTGGCGGGGATCGCTGCCGCCGCCACCAACAATGCGCTGGGCATCGCAGGGGTTGACTGGGAGGCGCGGCTGATGCCCGTGAAGGTGCTGGACCAGGCCGGCGGCGGCGACGTTAACCGCGTGGCCCAGGGGATCGTCTGGGCGGTCGATAACGGTGCCCGCGTGATCAACCTCAGCTTCACCGGCAGCGAGCCCTCGGCGGTGCTGGCCGAGGCCGTCCGGCACGCCCGGGAGAAGGGCGCGCTCGTCGTGGCAGCGGTCGGCAACGAGGGGCGCGCTGCCGCCACCTACCCGGCGGCGCTCGAGGGCGTGCTCGCGGTCGCCGCGACGGACCGGAACGACCAGCGGCTGCCGTTCTCGAACACCGGCGACTACGTCGCCGTGGCCGCCCCCGGCCTCCAGGTGCCCAGCACCTTCTGGGACCCGACCGTGGGCAACACCTACGCCCTCGCCAGCACCACCTCCCAGGCGGCGCCGCATGTGGCCGGCCTGGCCGGGCTCATCTGGGCCGTCAACCCCGACCTCCGCAGCGAGGCGGTGCGCGCACTGATCGAGAACCACGCCGACGATGTGGGGCCGCCGGGCCGCGATCCGGAGACCGGCGCCGGCCGCATCAACGCCTACCGCTCGGTCCTGGCGGCGCTGCCCTGGAACTACGCCAGCAGTGGCGCGCTCGCCTACCGCGCGCCCGTGGAGACCGCCCAGCGCGTGTTCCTCCCGTACGTCGTGAAGGCCTATCAGGGCTGGACTAGCACGCTGGTCGTGCGCAACCCCACGCCGCAGCCAGTCACCCTCACCGTGACCTTTGTCGGCGCTGGCGGAACGGCGGTCACCGCGGTGGGCGCAGGCCTGAACCCGTACGGGTCAACCACGTTGCCCCTGCACCGCCTGCCGGAGGTGCCCGCCGGGTTCGAAGGGGGCGCGGTGGTCGAGGCCGATGGGCGCCTGGCCGTGCTGGTCTACCAGGACCGGGCGGGGGGCAACCGCCACGGCTACGTCGGCATCGGTGGCGGCGCGGCGCGCCTGTACGCGCCGCTCGTGATGAAGGCCGCCCGCGCCGGTAGCACGACACTCTATCTCCAGAACCTCGGGGACAGCCAGGAGACCGCCACCGTCAGCTACCTCAGCGCGGCCGGCGCCCCGCAGGGCCAGCAGACGGTGGCTCTGGCGCCCCGCGCGACCGCGGCGGTGCGCCTCGCGGAGGCCCCCTTCCTTCCCGAGGGATTCGTGGGCGCCGCCCTGGTGGAGAGCGCCAACGGTACCCCCCTCGCGGCGGTCAGCGCCCTGCTGGGGCCACAGGGAGAGGCGACGAGCTACACCCTGCCCGCTGAGGTGAACACCAGCCTGGCCGCGCCCCTGGTGTTCAAGAACGCGCGGCGCTGGTCGACGGGGATCCAGGTGTTCAACGCCGGCCAGGCGCCGGCCCAGGTGACGGCAGCCTTCCTGCGGCCGGACCGTGCCGCGGCGGTGCAGGAGACCGCGACGATCCCGCCGCGGGGCAGCGCCACGCTCTACCAGCCGGCCAACGCCGCGCTGCCGGACGACTACGTCGGCTCGGCGGTGCTCAGCAGCACCGGCGGTCCGCTTGTTGCTGTAGTCAACCAGGTGCGCGCCGAGAGCAACCTAGCGATGGCCTACACCGCCGCCCCCGGTGGCGCGACCACCCTTGACCTGCCGCTGCTCACCAAGGACTACGGCGGCTGGACCTCGGGCGTGCGGATCCAGAACCTCGCCGCCGAGCCCGCCGACCTGGCGATCGTCTACTACGACCAGGCCGGCCGCCCGGTGCACACCACCCAGGACACGCTGCCGCCCGGCGGCAGCACGACCTACGTGCTGAGCGACCTCGCCGCGCTGCCTTGGGGCTTCCAGGGCGCAGCAACCGTGGCCAGCAACGGCCGGCCGCTGGCCGCGGTAGTGAACCAGCTCAAGCTGGCCCCCTGAGGCCGCCCGGCGCGGCGTGCTCGGGCGTGACGAGCGCGCCGACGACCACGAGGCGCTCGGTAAAGGAGCGGGTGCGGAAGTCGTACTCGCCCGCACAGGTGATGAGGGTGATGCGCGGCTCGGGCGAGGGCGCCAGCACCTCGATCTCCCAGGGCTTCACGAGCCGCACCGCGATAACGCGGTAGGTGAACTCCCCCTCGGCAGTGTACACCACCACCGGCTCGCCGGGCCGCAGCCGGTAGAGGTCGCGGAACACATTGCCCATATCGCGGGTAACGACGTGGCCGGAGAACACGACGTTGGCTCGCGCCCCGACCAACCCCGTGAGGGGATAGTGGCCGGCGACAAAGGGCACGGTGTCCCAGTAAGGCGTGCCATCGTCTGCGAACTTTATGTCTAGCTGTACCACTGGCGTATCGACCTGGATGCTGGGGATCACGAGGCGGACTGGCAGGCCGGGTGGGGGCGGCGGCGGGACTGGCGTGGGGGTGGGAGCGAGTGTCGGAGTGGGAGGCGGGGTAGGAACGCGCACCACGGGAGCGCGGGGCGCCGTGGGGACGGGTGACGGAGTGGGCAGCGGCGCCACCGGGGGAGCGGTGGCGCTGGCTGGGGACGGGGGCGAGGAGGGAGCCGGCATCGCCTCGGCCACCGTGTCGGTGGGCTCGGCCGGTGGCCAGGCGTCCCTGAGCGGGAGCGGGACGGCTCCGGGCGGCGCTACTAGCACGCGAGTAGACGGCGCCGCGGCTGGCAGCGCCGGGCCCTCCTCTAGCGCGAGCGGCGGCGGGACCGCGGGGCGCCACAGCGGGACCACGCCGGTGGCGGCCAAGGCCGTCGCCAGCACCAGCCCGGCTCCTGTCATGAGGCAAGCGATGCCCAGGCCGCGCCGTGCGGCGCGCCCCTGGGGGGAAGCAAGCCAGCGGCTCCACCTGGCCAACATGCATTTGCCCGCCTAGATCGTCGGGCCTGGCCGTCGCGCAGCCGGGATGGTCCACCGCGCCGCGGTGACCGACCGGCCGCAGAGATTATGCGGCCGGCGCTCCCGTGGGGAACAGGGGCGTCTATAATGCAAGAGGCGTTATCTTGGTCCCCGGCACCGCTCGCGGGCAGGGCTCAAGCCGCCCGCACGGCAACGACCGGCCGCGTTCATGCGCGAGGCCTGGGGGTTCAACCCATCTGTCGAGGAGAGCGATGCGTCTGGCCGTTCTGGGTCTTCTGGCCCTGCTCGCGCTAGCCGCCGGGCTAGCACTGCCAATGGGAGATGGGAGCAGCGCTGCAGCCCAGCTGCTGACCCCCACGCCAACCTTCAGCTTGTTCCTCAGCCCCCTGCCCCTTACCCCGCTCGCGCCGCCACTCCCGCGTACGATCGCGCCGGGCGTGCCATACCCCTTCCTCCAGGCCACCGCGACCGCGGCGGCCGCCACCATCACCGCTGCCGATGCGACCGCTACGGCGCGCGTGGGCGTGCTCCTCACCTCCGTGGCCGCCACTGCCACGGCATTGGCCCAGCCCACCAGCACGCCCACCACGACCCCGTCCCCGTCGCCGACCCGCACCCTCACGCCCTCGCCGACCGCGACGGTGCTTCCAGCCACGCCCACCGCCACGGCGCCGCCATCGCCCACCGCGACGCCCCTGCTACTGACTGCCGGCCGGACTGTCCTCACCACCGCGTCCATCGCCGTGGGCGACGAGGTCCTGCCGCCGGGCACTCCGCTGACCATTCCCGTCGACGTGATGCTCCAAGACGGGGCGATCCCGTCGGGCACGGTGATCCGGCTACCCGACGGCCAGCTCGTGACCCTGCCCGCCGGCATCACCATCCCGGTTGTGGAGCAGCCCACCACGGTCACCGCCCCGTTGAACGCGGTGCTGCCGCAGGCCAGCCTGGTGGGCGACACGCCCTATCCCGCGAACACCACGGTCGTGCTGCCCGTGGGCACGACCGTGCTGGGCTCGCTCGAGCCGAACGCCACGGTGCTCCTGCCGGCTGGAACAGTGGTGCAGGTTGCGGGGCGCACCCACACGCTGGTGGAGCCCCTGCGGGTCGTGATCAGCCCGGCGCCCGTGGCGCAGCCGGCCACCCTGCCGGCGACGGGCGATGCCGCGCCGGTCCTGTGGCCGGCCGCGGTAGGCGTGCTCCTGATGCTCCTCGGATGGCGCCTGTACCGGACCGCCTGAGCGGCGCCGCTGGCAGGGGCTGGTTAGTAGCCGACGTCGCCTATCGGCCCGCCCGGCGGGCTGTATGGGGTGCATCCTTGCTTCGGAGGCCGCGGTGCCCAGACCGGCGCTCTCGCCTTCGGTGAGAGCGGCGCCTGGCGCAGCGGTGGGATTTGCGCCGTTCCAGGGAGGTGCCGTAGAATTAAGGCGCAGGGCTGTCTAGCCCCGGGCCGCTAGCTCAACTGGTAGAGCAGCTGACTCTTAATCAGCGGGTTGGGGGTTCGAGTCCCTCGCGGCTCACCAAGCGGCAGTAGGCAAAACGCGAAGCCCCCGGACGATCCGGGGGCTTTTTGATGCCAATTTTGATGCCAATTCGCGCTAGCGGAGCACCGCATCCATGCGGGCGGCAGCGTCCTTGAGCAGGGTTGGCGCGACATGGGTATAGAGGTTGGCCGTAGGGCGATCTGGCTATGGCCGAGCACCTGCTGAACGAGCCGGATATCGAGTCCCTGAGCGAGCAGCAACGACGCCGCGGTATGGCGCAGGTTGTGGAAGGGCATGCGCGGGAGCCCGTCCCGAGCAAGCAGGGATGGAAGTGGCGGATGACATTCCGGGCGTCGAGGGGCGTCCCGATGGCCGTGGTGAAGACGAGGCCCGAATCCTGCCAGGGCGGCCCGGCGGCGAGCCGTTCTTCGAGCTGGCGGAGCTTGTGGGCGCGCAGGGCCTCGATGGCGACGGCCGGCAGTTGCAGTGTGCGCCGGCTGCGCGCCGTCTTCGGCTCGGTCAGGATCAGCTTCCCGTCGATCCGCTGAAGCTGGCGCGCGACCGTCAGGAGTCCCCGGTCGAGATCGATATCCTGCCAACGGAGGCCGAGCGCTTCGCCTTGCCGGAGGCCGATGGCCACGGCGACGGTGTAGAGCGCTTCGAGCCGGTCGCCGCGCGCGGCGGCGATGAGCTGCCGGGCCTACTCAACGTCCAACGGCTGGACTTCGGGCCGCTCGGCCTTTGGTGGCGTGACGAGGCGGGCAACGTTCCGGGCGACGAGGCCCCAGCGTTCAGCCTGGCCGAGCGCGCGGCGCAGAATGGCATGGAGATACTGTACCGTCCGCGCCGAAAGGCCCGCGGCAAGCTTGCTGTTCAGGAAGCTTTGAACGTGCTGCGGCGAGAGCTTCGCCAGCGGCACGCGGCCGAGTCCCGGCAGCAGGTGGAGACGGAGAAGCTGCGCGTAGCTAGCATACGTCCGCGGCCGCACCGACGGCCGGGCCACGTCCTCAAGCCAGTGCGTCAGGAACTGGCCGACCGTCTGCCGTTCCCTGACGAGCGGAAGCCCTTGCTGCTGTGCGGCTAAGGCGCGCTTGAGCCTCTCGGCGACTTCGAGCCGCGTCCGGCCGTAGAAGGCTTTGCGCCGACCGTTCGGCAGGCTGACGCGGGCCTGCCAGCGGCCGTCGGAGAGGCGCGTGATCGACCCCTCACCCTTCCCGCGCCGCTTCGCCATGTGCTTACTCCTTCTGCTGATCGAGTTCCGCCTGGAGCACCTATAGCTCGGCCGCTGCCGCCTCGACCGCCTTCGGGTCGGGCGATGGACTCGCCAGCAATGCGTCGATGCGAGCAACCAGCGCATTGAGACGGTCGCCGAGCGCCGCGAGGAGATCACGGCGCTGGCAAAAGACCTGTCGCTCGGCCAAGGATTGCACTAGCTGGCGTCGAATCTGCTCGCGCTCCAGGAGGTCCCGCCACTACTTGCCGAGGTAGATCGGCTGCTTGACGATCCCCTGCTCCAGCAGTCGCTTGTACCGCTCGGCCGCTTCCCCCGACTCCCAGGGACGGCAGGCGAGAAAGGCGTCAAGGGTGGCAGATCGGTCAGGTACGGCCGAGGCGTCCCCCGTGCCGCTTGGAGCTCCCAGGTGCGGTACTCGCGGGCCACGATGTAGTGATCATAGGGTGGTAGGCTCGGCGCAGCCGCCGCCACCTTCACGATCCACTTGGCCAGGCCACGGATGAGCTTGAAGCTCCGGCACACAGCAGCGACCAGCGGATCGTTGGGAAACTGCGTCAGCATCGCTGCGTGGTCCGCCAGAACCCGGCCGGGCGGCAACGTGCATTGCCCAGCGCACGCCGACCAGGATCCGAGCCTGAGCCTGACGGAGCGCGACGGCAGGCTGTTCTGGCGCTGCTTCGCTGGCTGCCCACAGGACGCGGTGCTGGCGGCGCTCCGGGAGCGTGGGCTGTGGCCCGAGACACAGCGGAATGGTCAGCACGCTCCGCCACGCCGCGAGCGGAAGATCGTCGCAACGTATGACTACCGCGCCGCCGACGGTACGCTGCTGTTCCAGGTTGTGCGCTATGACCCGAAGAGCTTTGCGCAGCGCCGTCCCGACGGCCGCGGCGGCTGGCTCTGGACGCTCGACGGCATTGAGCGTGTGTTGTACCGCCTGCCCGACGTGCTGGAGGCCGTCCGTCGCGGCGAGGAAATCTACGTCACAGAGGGCGAGAAAGACGCTGACGCCATCTGTGCAGCGGGCGGAGTGGCCACCTGCAACCCGGGCGGCGCCGGCAAGTGGCGAGCCGAGTACGCCGAGACCCTGCGCGCCGCCCACGTGGTGGTGCGCGACAAAGACGAGCCAGGCCGCCGCCACGCCGACGATGTGGTGGCGAGCCTGCGCGGCGTCGCGGCGAGCGTGCGCCTGGTCGAAGCGCGAGCGGGCAAGGACGCGGCAGACCATCTCAGCGCTGGCCACAGCCTGGCTGACTTCGTCGACGTTCCGTTGCCCGTCGCGCCCGATGGTGCGGCTCTCCTGGCGGAGATCGAAGCGTTCGTGCGGCGCTATGTCGCGCTGCCCTCTGCGGCGGCCTACGTGGCCTTCACGCTCTGGGCAGCCCACGCCCACGCTATCGTCGAGCACTTCGAGAACACGCCGCGCCTGGCGTTCCTCAGCCCCGAACCCGAGTGCGGCAAGACGCGGGCGCTGGAGGCGCTGGAGCTGCTGGTGCCCAGCCCGATGCTCGCCGTCAACGCGACGCCCGCAGCGCTGTTCCGCGCCATGGCGGACCTGGATCGCCGCCCGACCATTCTGTTCGACGAGGTCGACACCATCTTCGGTCCCAAAGCGAAAGAGAACGAGGAGCTGCGCGGGCTGCTGAACGCGGGCCATCGGCGCAGTGGCGTCGCCTACCGCTGCATCGGTGAGGGAACGAAGCAGCAGGTCCGCCCCTTCCCCGCGTACGCCGCCGCGGCGCTCGCTGGCATCGGTGACCTACCCGACACGATCTTCTCGCGCAGCATCGTGATCGCGATGCGGCGGCGCGGCTCGAACGAGCACGTTGCGCCGTTCCGCCGTCGCGAGGCCGAGGCGGAGGGGGCGCGGCTACGGGACGCGCTCGCGCTGTGGGCTGCGTCGCACCGTGCTGAGCTAAGCGCGATACCGAGCATGCCGCCCGAGCTGACGGATCGAGCGGCGGACGTCTGGGGCCGCTGCTCGCCGTGGCGGACGCGGCGGGTGGAGCCTAGCCTGAACGAGCGCGCGAGGCGGCGGTCGCGCTGGTGGCGGCGAAGGCGGAGAAGGAACCGTCCCTGGGTGTGCGGCTCCTTGCGGACATCCGCGACATCTTAGACCGCGAGGGGCGGGACGCGCTGCCGACCGCTGCGCTCCTGGAGCACCTTCATGAACTTGAGGAGGCCCCGTGGAAGAGCCTGCACGGTAAGCCGCTGGATGCCTACGGGCTTGCCCGACGCCTGGCCGACTACGGCGTCCGCTCTAAGAACATCCGTGATGGCGCGAGGATCGTGAAGGGCTACGAACGGGCCGCTTTCATCGAGGCATGGCAGCGGTATCTCCCTCCCCTCTCCCGCAACCCCGCTACATCCGCTACACGGGTGGCTACCCGCTACACGAAAACCTAGGCCACACAAGGGATGTAGCGCCTGTATGTAGCGGACTTGCGGCAGGAGGTGGAGACGTGGACGCTGTGACCTTGATCGAACGCGCCCGCGCGGCCGGCCTGACGGTGCGCGCCGACGGCGACCGTCTCATCGTGCACGGCCCGAAGGCGGCCGAGGCGCTCGTGCATGAGTTGGCGGCGCACAAGGCCGAGGTGCTCCGGCTCTTGGCCCCGCCGGCCGACGCCGACGACGACAACGCCCACCTCGACCTGCGCCCCGATCGTGCGCACGATCACGGCCTCTAGGTGTGCCTGTTGGCCCGCGTCTATGGGCTCGACGGCCACCGGCCCGACGGCCTCTATGGCGCGCTGCACGGCCTGCGCTGTTTGGGCGCCCGGCTGGCGGACGACGGCAATGGCGTCCGTCTCATACCCGGTGACCTGAGCGCTGGCGAGTACGCGGTGCTCCGGCAGCGCTGGCTCGTGCCGGACCACGGCGCTCTCGTGCGCCTGCTCCGCGAGCTGGGCGCGAAGGAGCAACCCGCTGACGGGAGGTGAGAGCGAGATGGACATTCGCCGCTGTGCCGCGCTGCGGCGTGACGGCACGCCGTGCCAGGTCCAAGCGTTGCCACGTGGCCCCTCCTGCTGGGCGCACGCGCCGGAGCTTCGTCGGGGAGGTTTCGAGCGGGTGTGAGCGTTGTGCGGACAGAAGCGTGCACGCTGACGCGAAACAGAAGCGAGCAGCTCGGAGGCGACGTGGACCGCGTGCAGTGGGCGGCTTGGACTGACCCCGAGATCGTCAAGCGCCGCGCTGGCGGGCGGAAGCATTACAACGCGATGCGCCGGCTCCAGCGGGACCTTCGCCGGCTTGAGATTCTCGAACGCAGTCCGTTGCTGCTCACGCTTCTCTCAAAGAGCGGGGCTCAGCAGCGGCTCGCGGCCGCGCTTGGCGTCCACCTGAGCACGATCAGCCGCGACGTGGCGGCGATCCTCGCCGCGTACCGCCCCTGTCCGCTGTGCGGGCACTGGATGCCCCGCACGCGCGCGTTCGACCTCCACGACATCCATCATCAGCCGCGCGATGGCGGCCCTGGCGCGGCCGGCTAAGCGATGCCCCCTCGCTGCGGTGTGTGCCTGCGAGGGACGCTTGCTCCGACCCACTTGCTCGGCCCGACTGTGATACTCACTGCCCCCCTACCCGCTCCGCCAGCGCCTAGGGGGTTCTGCACGCCCGCGCCAGCAACGCATCGCCCCGTTGCCGTCGCTGCGCCAGGCGCACGGCGCCCCTGCGCGCCCGCGCCGAGGCCCGTCCTTGACCTTGACGGTGTGCTTGGCCCTCATCGAAACTAGTGCCACCAGTTCGTCCGTCGCGGGGTAGCCTATGCCCAGAGCCAGGAACCACAGCAATCCCGCCAGCGACTACCGCCACGACGCCCACTGCCTCAACAACCCGCCCTCCGGCATCGCACCCACCTACGAGGTGCACGACTGCAGTGGCCTACCGCGACACCTGGGGCCGGGGCCTTGCCCCTCGCACGAGGTGCGCGACTGCTGGTGGGGCAGCAGATCGAGCGCTCTCGGCACGACGTCTGTCTGGCGAACCTCCCGGTTGGGAGCGAATAAGGTGGCCACCAGGCTGCCGACCGTTGGCCGATGCCAGGACGGTAGGACGTGCGCACGATGCTGAAGGTCGGTCAACGGGTTCGCCTTCGCCCGGAGAATCGCCACGCCGAGGTGTATCGCTTCGAGGAGCGGAACAGCCGCTTTCTCGTCGGGCTCATTTTCGCCGACA
>Ga0209810_1000551_pt1 | contig 80170 bp, 76 predicted proteins | sample Coa_R1_7_FD_187159 | JGI IMG/M metagenome (GOLD analysis project Ga0209810, IMG submission 187159) | Surface soil microbial communities from Centralia Pennsylvania, which are recovering from an underground coalmine fire - Coalmine... | ecosystem: Environmental > Terrestrial > Soil > Unclassified...
TCAAACTCGCCGTCGTCGATCAAAGCCGCGAATCGCTTCAAAACGATAAGACCGTGTTCGAGGACGTGACCGGCGGTTTGGATTTGCTCACCGTCGGCCGCTTCGAAATGCCGTCACGCGCCTATCTGGGGCGCTTCAATTTCAAAGGCGCCGACCAGCAAAAAAACGTTGGGCAGCTTTCGGGAGGCGAGCGTGGACGGCTGCACTTGGCGAAAACGCTCGTGACCGGCGCAAACGTGCTGCTGCTGGACGAGCCCTCGAACGATCTCGACGTGGAAACGCTGCGCGCACTCGAAGACGCGCTGGCCGAGTTTGCCGGAACGGTTATGGTGATCAGTCACGATCGCTGGTTTCTCGATCGCATCGCCACGCATATCATCGCGTTCGAAGGCGATTCCAGCGTGTATTTCTTCGAGGGCAACTATCACGAGTACGAGGAAAACAAGAAAGCGCGCCTCGGAGAAGAGGCCGCGCGCCCGCATCGGTTGCGTTACAAACCGCTGACCTTACGCGGATAAAAAGGCGTTCTTAACCGCGGCATTCGTGCAGCAGCGTGTATCCGTCTGCCGTCGTGTGCTGAATGACGTATTGAACCAGCGGCGGTTCGTTCGGCGCTTGATTCGGCGGAGGAAATTGGAACGTCGCGGGGATGTTCTCGTGAATGAACGGGTCCTGCGCTTCGCTTTGGTAGTAGAACGGATAATCGAGATCGACGCTCTGCTCGGAGCCGTCGGGGAAGTGCACCACGATCGCGACGTATTCCCACACGCGTCCGGTTTTCGGATCGGTCGTCGGCTTGCCGTTGGGCGAAAAATCGACGTATCCGCACGGCACCTGCGCGGCGGGCGCGCCGCCGGTGCCCGTTCCGGTTCCCGATTCGCCGGTGCCGTTGCCGCCGGGGCCGATGCCTCCGGTTTCGGCGTTTGCGGTCGTACTGGTTCCCGTCCCGTGACCGCCCGTTGGAACGTGCGTCGTCGCGACGCGGCTATGAAAGCGCGTGTGCGTGAGCGGCCGGGCGGACGCGATGCGGCGGATGTGATGCTGCTGCGAAGGAGCGGCCGGATTGACGACCTTCGGCTGCACGTGCGTTTCCGCGACGGCTTTCACGTGCACGATCGGTTTGGGCGTGGGACGCGGCGTAGGTTTGACGCGATGCTCGATGCGCGTCAGCTTCGCGATGGTGATGCGCGCCACCGATTCGGTTTGAAGCGTGTACGTATGCAAGGGGATCGCCATCGCCACGATTTCGATCAGCGCGAGCGCGACGGAAAAGGCAACGACCAGCCGCCGGCGGTGCGCCTGCGCGGATTCGCCGGAAAGGTCTCGGAAGAACGAGGAGAGCCACCCGCCGCGCGCAGAGGACCGTCGGGTCCTCAACTCGCGATACGCCGCTTGCCGGCGCTGCACTTCATGGACCGTCCTTTCTCCGCCTCCGATTCTACCTCGGAAAACGAAAAGGCGGCGTGGCGCGTTCCAAGGAATCCCTTCGCTGCGTGGAAGTTCAAAGCTACATAAGAGCGATCCCGGATTTTCCGCTGCCCGGGATCCTTTTCCGTGACATTACCCCACTCCTGAAAGACAAGCAAGGGTTCAAGGCGGCTATCGATCTCTTCGTGGATGCTTACCGCGGGAAGAGCATCGATTACGTCGTCGGGATCGAGGCGCGAGGCTACATGCTCGGCGCGCCGCTGGCCTACGCCATCGGCGCGGGTTTCGTTCCGGTGCGCAAGCCCGGAAAGCTGCCCTACAGCAAGCTCAGCGAATCGTACGCGCTCGAATACGGAACGAATTCTCTTGAAATTCACGAGGATGCGTTGGGTAACGGGGATCGGGTGCTGGTCGTCGACGACCTGCTTGCCACGGGCGGAACGGCGGCGGCCACACGTCGGCTGCTCGAGCGCCTCGGCGCGCACGTCGAAGGGTTTGCGTTCCTCATCGAGCTGAAATCCCTGCGCGGGCGAGACGCTTTGCAAGGTGTGGACGTTACCACCTTCATCGAGTACTAACCCCGGGGGTCCCATGCGTTCTTTCCTCACGATGTCGTTCTTTCTGTGCGCGCTCGCCGCGGCCGTGTTTCCCGGTGCGGTGCGAGCGCAGCAGGCGTCGCCCGCTCCGGAAGCAAGCGATGCCGCCGGCGGTCCTCCCGCGATTCCTTCACCCCGTCCCGTCCCCGACGACGCGCACCGGCACAAACTGGCGGTGCAGCAGTTTCTGGCGTGGCAGCAAGGCACGGTGGACCGCACGCTGTACACGGATGAAGTCAACGGCGAGCTGACCGACCAGGTGCTCGACCAAGGCACGCGGACGCTCGCGAACATGGGCGCGTTGCAAACCGCGCAGTTTTTGGGCGTCAGCCGCGTGCGCGGGACCGACGTATTCGTCTACAAGATGGCCTGCGAGCACGGCTCCGTGAATATGGACTTCGCGCTGGCTCCCGACGGGCGCATCTCGCTGATTTTCTTCGAGTAGACCTCCGGCATAGACCGCAAGCGGCCGCTTGTGGCATGATGTACAGAATATCATGCAGATAGCGGAGCTCGCGTCCAAACTGGCCGCATACGACACGTCGGTCGATCCGGCGTGGCTCATGCGCGTGTACGACGTAGCGGATCGCGCTCACGAAGGGCAGCGGCGCGCGTCGGGCGAGTCCTACATCGAGCATCCGCTCGCCGTCGCCGGCATCCTGGCCGACCTGCAAATGGATCGCGAGACGATCGCCGCGGCGCTGCTGCACGACGTCGTCGAGGACACCAGTCTTACCACGGAGCAAGTGGCGGCGGAATTCGGCGAGGAGATCGCAAGTTTGGTGGACGGCGTGACCAAACTCACGCGCATTCCGTATCAGTCCAAGGAAGAAGCGCAAGTCGAAAACTTGCGCAAGATGTTCATGGCGATGGCCAAGGACATCCGAGTCATCATCATTAAACTGGCCGACCGCTTGCACAACATGCGCACGCTCGGGAGTTTGCCGCCGTCCAAGCAACTGGCCATCGCCCGCGAAACGCTCGACATCTACACGCCGATCGCGCATCGCCTGGGGATCTGGAAGATCAAGTGGGAGATGGAGGATCTCTGTCTTCGCTACATCGATCCCGAGGGCTATCGTGAAATCGTCGAGCGCGTAGCCAAAACGCGCAAAGAACGCGAAAGCGGCGTCGAAGCCGCCATCGTCAAACTCAACGAAGAATTCAAACAGCTGGGCATCAACGCGGAGATACAGGGGCGTCCCAAACACTTCTACTCGATTTACACGAAGATGAAGAAGGGGCGGGATTTTTCGACGATTTACGATCTGACCGCGATTCGGATCATCGTCGAGTCCGTGAAGGATTGCTACGCGGCGCTCGGCACGGTGCACGCGTTGTGGACGCCGCTGCCCGGCCGCTTCAAAGATTACATCGCGATGCCCAAGCCGAACATGTACCAGTCGCTGCACACGACGGTCGTCGGCCCCGAAGGCGAACCGCTCGAAATTCAAATCCGCACGTGGGAGATGCACCGCACCAGCGAATACGGCATCGCGGCGCACTGGCGGTATAAAGAAGGCGGCAAGGCCGACCAGTTCGAGAACAAACTTTCCTGGCTGCGCGCGCTGCTCGAGTGGCAGAAGGACATGCGCGACTCGCGCGTGTTCATGGAAAACCTCAAACTCGATCTCTTCGATTCGCAGGTGTTCATCTTCTCCCCGCGCGGCGACGTGTTCAGCATGCCCGCCGGCGGGACACCGCTGGACTTCGCGTACGCCGTGCACACCGACGTCGGAAATCATTGCGTCGGCGCGCGCGTGAACGGGCGCATCGTGCCGCTCGATCACGCACTCCAGAACGGCGACATCTGCGAGATTTTGGTGAACAAATCCAGCGGCCGTCCGTCGCTGGACTGGCTCTCGATCGTCAAGACCAGCAGCGCGAAACACAAAATCAAACAGTGGTTCCGCAAGGAACGGCGCGAGGAGAACGTTCTTGCCGGTCAGGAGGCGATCGAAAAGGAACTCGCGCGCCAGCACATCTCGCTGGCGACGTTAAGCGGCGAAATTATCGAGCGCATCGCCAAGCGCATGAACTACGCCACGCCGACCGACCTCTTCGCAGCGGTGGGCTTCGGCGATGCGTCGGCGGCGTCAATCGCCAATCGCATTAAAGACGAACTCAAAAGCGACAACGTCGTCGCGTTTCAAACGATCACGCGCCCGCCCTCCGTCTCGCGACGGACGGCGCGCAAGACCAGCGGCATACGCATCGCGGGCGTGGACGACGTGCTCGTGCGGCTTTCCAAGTGCTGCAGTCCGGTTCCGGGCGACCCGATCATCGGGTACGTCACCATCGGCAAGGGCGTATCGGTGCATCGCGCGGACTGCCCGAACGTCGCGTTCATGACGGCCACGCCGGAACGCATGCTCGAGGCGAGTTGGATCGGAAAAACCGAGATTCTGCATGCCGTCGACGTCGAGGTAGAAGCGCTGGACCGGCCGCAGCTGCTGCAAGACGTGATGGCCGTGTTCGCGGAGTTGAAAACGCAGGTCAGTTCCGTCACGGCGCGCGTCAAACGCGATCGCCACGCGCTCGTCAGTCTTACGGTTCAAATTCGCGACCTCGAGCATTTGCATCAGATTCTGCGAAAACTGGAGACGCTCAAGGACGTCCGGCGCGTGTACCGCGTCACCAAACGCGAAGCGAAGTCATCCTAAACCACTGGATCGTTCTGCTCGCGGCGGCGCTCGCGGGCGGCGCGATTAACAGCGTCGCGGGCGGCGGCAGCTTTCTCACGTTTCCCGCGCTGCTGCTGGCGGGCGTGCCCGCGATTCCCGCCAACGCGACGAACAACACGGCGATGTGGCTAGGCGTCGTGGCCAGCGCCCGCGGATACCGCGAGGAAATTCGCGAGTACCGCGCGGTGGTGCTGCCCGCGATCGCGGTAAGCCTCGTCGGATCCGTGGGCGGCGCGTTGTTGCTGCTCCATACGCCGGCGAAAACCTTCGAACGGATGATTCCGTGGCTGCTGCTTTTCGCCACGATCGTCTTCGCGCTCAGCCCGCTCGTCACCGGAGCGCACAAATCCAAACGCGTGCACTCGCCCTGGCAGCTCTGCGCGCAATTCGCCGTGTCCGTGTACGGCGGCTATTTCGGCGCGGGGATGGGCATCATGATGCTCGCGATACTCGCCCTTTCGGCGCTTCCCACGATGAACGCGATGAACGGCGTGAAAAACCTGCTCTCGCTGGTCATCAACGGAATCGCGGTCGTGCCGTTCGTCATTGCCGGAGTGATTTGGTGGCCCGTTGCGCTGAGCATGGCGGTCTTTGCGATGGCGGGCGGCTACGTAGGCGCGCGCGTGTTCCGGCGCGTCCCCTCGCGTATAACGCGCGTCGTCGTGCTGTGCATCGGCGCGGGAATGACTGCGTACTTTTTCGCAAAATAGAACGCCTATGATACCAGCGCTGCTTCTCGGCCTCTTTCTCACGGTCAACGACATCGTCGCACAGCATCCGGTGGACGGAAATCCGCCCACTGCGTTCACGTGGGCGCCGGACGGCTCCGCCTACGTGTACAGCGTTGCGGGCGCGCGCGAAGGCGATCCGCCGATCCTGCGTCTGTACGATATGCGCGCCAATCGCGATCGCAGTCTTTTCGGAGCAAAATCGGAGCAGCGCGGCTCGCGTTCGCGAGAGATCGCGCAGGTCGTCTGGTCGCACGGTTCCCGAGCCATCGCGCTCGTCAATGCCGGCGCGCTGGAAGCGCTCGACGTCGCCACGGGGCGCGAACGCCGCCTTGCCGAGGATGCCGACGATCCGCAGTGGTCGCCGGACGATCGCCGCATCGCGTACGTGCACGACAACGATCTGTATGCCGTCGATGCCGCAAGCGGGCATGTCACCCGCCTCACGCATACCGGCTCGCCGACGCGCATCAACGGCGATCCGGATTGGCTGTACAGCGAGGAGATGGACGTGCAGCATGCGTTTGCGTGGTCGAACGACGGCTCGCGCATCGCGTATCTCTCCTTCGACGAATCGCCGATTCGGCCGTTTCCCATTGAAAACTACCTTCCGCGGATCAACCGCGTCGAAGAGCAGCGCTATCCGCTTGCGGGCGATCGCAACCCGCGCGTTTCACTCAACGTGGTGGAGGTCGCCTCCGCGCGTTCGCATCTGCTATATGACGGCGGCGCGCACGACGACTACGTGCTCTCGTTCACGTGGTCGCCTCGCGCGAACGTCTTGCTCGATCAAATCCTCAATCGCGCGCAAACGGAGCTGCGGTGGGTGGCCTTCGACATGAGCGGCGGCTCGCGTGCGATCGTGCGCGAAACTGATGCAAAATTCATCGACGTGCAGCCCATTCCGGATTGGTCGCGCGACGGGCGCAGCATCTATTTGCTTTCGGAGCGCAGCGGCCATCAAGCGCTCTGGCGCATTCCGCTGTACGGCGGTCGCGCGCGGCAAATCACCGGAGCATACACGGTGCGCTCGGTCGTGCGTGTCGACGAGGCCGCGCGCTGCGCCTATGTCGAGGCTTACTATCCGACGCGGCGCGATCGCTCGCTGCTTCGCGCTTCGCTCTCCGGCGGCGCTATTCGCAATCTGACGCCGGGCGGCGGCGTGCACGACGTCGTGATGGCGTTGCACGCGCCGAACTTCATCGACTCGTACTCGTCGGACGACGCCCCGCTCGTCATTGTGCGGCGCAAGCTGAACGAAGGCACGAGCGCCGTACTTTTTCGCACCCCGGATCTCTCGCGCTTCAATCTCGGCTCCGTTCGCGATCTCGAGGTGCCCTCGCAATGGGGGCCGCTCGATGCGAAACTCGTGGTTCCGAGCGACTTCGATCCGCACAAACGCTATCCGGTGATCTTCACGCCGTACGGCGGCCCGCTCGGCGTCGAGGACGAAGAAGCGATGCATCGCTGGGGCGGGCTGTTTCCGTACATGCTCGCGCAGCACGGCTTTCTCGTGTTCACGATCTCCGGTCCGGCCTCGCGCAACGACAGCGCCGCCGACGAGCGCATGTTTTATCACGCTATGGGTGAGATCGCGATGGCGGGTCAACTCGCGGGGGCGGATTGGCTGCGTGGGCAGCCCTATGCCGATGCGTCGCGGTTCGGCATCAGCGGCTGGAGTTACGGCGGGTATCTCACCGCCTTTACGATGACGCATGCGCCCGACGCATTCCGTTCCGGCATTGCCGGAGCGCCGCCGGCGGACTGGCGCTACTACGATACGGCGTACACCGAGCGCTACATGGGGATGCCCTCGCAGCAGCGCGCGGCCTATCGCGCGACGTCGGTGCTGCCGCAAGCGCGGCGGTTACGCGGCTCGCTGCTCATCCTTCAGGGCACGTCGGACGACAACGTGCACCTGATGAATTCGCTCTCCCTGCTCGACGCGTTCATGCGCGCGGGCAAGCACGTCGAGTATTTCGTCTATCCCGGCGAACGGCACGGCCCGCGCAAGATCGTGCACCGGCGCGACTTGTATGCGCGAATGCTCGACTGGTGGCTGCGTACGCTGAAGTAGTTTGGCTACGGGACCGGCGCGCTTGCGGGTACTTCCACGACGCGCGCTTTCCCGTCGGTGAGGCGGCGCAGCCGGCGGCGCTGCACCCACGGCTCGATCTTGTTCGCCGTCCACAGATAGAGCGTGGGAATGACGATGAGCGAGAGCATCGTCGAACAAAGCAATCCGCCGATTACGACCGTTCCCAGCGGCGCCTGCGTTTCGCTGCCCGCTTCGATGCCGGCCGCGATCGGGAGCATGCCGCCGCACGTCGCAAGCGTCGTCATCAAAATCGGACGTAAGCGCAGCGGCGCGGCGTGGAGCACCGCTTCGCGCGCGGAAAGCCCACGGCCGCGCAATTGATTGGTGAACTCGACGACGAGAATCGCGTTCTTCACGACGATGCCGACGAGCATCAGCAGCCCGATGAACGCGGTCAGACCGAACGAGCGCTGCGTAATGACGAGCGCGAGCACGACGCCCGCAAGCGACAGCGGCACCGACATCATGATCACGAGCGGATGCAGCATCGATTCGAACTGCGAGGCGAGCAGCATGTAGATCAGCAGCACAGCGAGGATCACGATGAGTCCGAGGCTGCCGAACGTTTCGCTCTGTTGCGTAACCGATTGTCCGAACTGCCAATAATATCCGGCCGGCAGCGGCGTGGTCTTCATGATTTGCGTCGCCGCCTGAACCGCGTTTCCGAGCGTGGTATTCGTGAGATCGGCGTTGATGTCGATCTCGCGCTGCTTGTTTTGGCGCGTGATCTCCGATGGGCCGACACCTGTGGAAATGCTTGCGACTTCTCCGAGCGGAAGCGTCGGGAGCGTGTAGCTTTGGCCGGGCACCGGCGTCGTCGTGGTCGTGAGGCTGGAGGTGCCGCTCGTGCCCGAAGCTCCGCCTCCGGTCACCGGAATCTGCAAATTCTCGATCGTCGCGAGCGAGCGCCGCTGATCGGGAGGCAGCTGCACGATGATCGGATATTCGGTGCCGTTGACCTGCATGAACGACGCGGTGCTGCCGCTGGTCGCCGTGTCGATGGTTTGCGCGACGGCCTGCGTCGATAATCCGAGCTGCGCCGCTAGCGATCGATCCATCGAAATGTCGAGCAGCGGCTGCGAGGGCGTGATGCCGGTGTCGGGACGCGTTAGGCCCGGAACTTGCGCGAGGCGCGGAATGACTTGATTCTGCGCGATGTTGTACAGGGTGTTCATGTCGGGGCCGTAGATTTGCAGGTCGAGCGCATTCTGGCCGCGCGAGATGATGTTGGAAACGATGTCGATCGGATGCCCGAATGCCATCAGGCCTGGAATCGGCGGTCCCGCGATCTTTGCAAACTGCGCGAAGCGCGGATTGGGCGTGCGACGCGCGCCTCGACCGCCGCGTCCTCCGAAGGAGCCGTTGAGCGCGCCTTGCCACTGCGTGACGAATTGCGCCGCGCCGCTGCTGGAAATACTGGGCTTGAGCGTGACGGAAAGCGTCGCGATGTTCGAAGCCGCGGTCGAAACGAGATAGCCTTGCGATCCGACTTGCGCTCCGACCTCCACGACGCGCGGATCGCGCCGCATGCGGCTTTCCACGTCACGCGATACCGCATCCATGACGTTGAGAGCCGTGCCGTTGGGCATGCGTAAATTGAAACGCACGAAGCACGAGTTCGTCGCCGGGAACATCTCCGTCGATACCGCGCCCAATCGGAGAGCGAGCAAGGTCGCGACGAACACGATCCCGGCCACCGCGAAGATTTGCGCGGGATGATCGACCGCCCATTCCAGTCGTGCGTGGTACCATGCAGAAAAGCGTTCGTATCCCTTGTCGAATTTCGATACGAAGCGCGCGTACGCGCCCTTGTGGTGGCCGTTCGTATGCGGTTTCTCGTCGCGCAGCATTAGCGTGCAAAGCATCGGCACGGTGGTGAGCGCGACGAGGAGCGAGATTGCAACGGCGACCATGACCATCATCGCGAACGGCTTGAAGATGAGGCCCTGCAACCCCGGAATGAGCAGCAGCGGCACGAATACCGTGATCACCGTGATCGAGGAGGCGAGCACCGCGGCGAAGATTTCCGTGACCGCGCTTTCGGCGGCTTCCTTCACATGTTGCCCGCGCGTCATGTGGCGATAGATGTTTTCGATGACCACAATCGCGTCGTCCACGATGAGACCGACCGCGAGCGCCAAACCGCCCAGCGTCATCGTGTTCAGCGAATAGCCGAACATGTAAGCGGCAAACAAGGTGCCCATGACCGAGATTGGCAGCGATACTGCCACGATCACGGTCGATCGCCACGAATGTAGGAACAGCAGGATGATGAGGACGGCAAGGATGGCGCCGTACAGCGCCGTGTGTTCGAGCGCCGTGACCGCTTGCGTGATGAAACCGCGCTGATCGAACACGACGGCCATGTGCATGCCGGGATAGCGCTTCTCGATTTCGCCGATCTTCGCGTATACGCCGTTGGCCGTTTGCACGACGTTCGCGTTGGGCTGCGCGATGATCGAGACGCCCAGGGCCGGAGCGCCGTTCAAACGCTGGAAACTGCGCTGCTCCTGAATCGAATCGGAGACCTTGGCAACGTCTCGCAGGTAAATCGGCGCGCCGTTCTTCGTGGACACGACGATGCCGCCGACCTGCTGCGCGTTCTGGAACAGCTCGTTGGCCTGAATCTGATACTCTTTGTTCGAGATCTGGACGATGCCGGCGGGCAGGTTCAAATTTTCTTGCGAGATCCGCGAGACGAGCTGGCTGAGCGTGAGGCCGTAGCCGGCGAGTTTGTTCGCGTCGGGCTCGATCATGACCGCGCGAACCTGGCTGTTGCTGATGCCCACCGATGCGACGCCCGCGACGCTGGAAAATTCGTCCGAAAGCGTATTCGTCCACAGGTCGCCCAAATCGCGCAGGCGCATGTTCGGATCGGTCACGTACAAGCGCACGACGGGCAGCTGGTTCGGATCGAACTTGTTTATCGTAGGCTGAGAAAGATTCGGATCGTTGGGCAGACTGCTCCAGATGCGCGAAACTTGTTCTTGCACATCGACTGCAGCCGTATCGATGTTCGTTCCGTAATAGAACTGCGCCGTGACTTGGCTGGTGCCTTCGGAAGACGTGGAGTTGATCTGTTGAATGCCCGGAACGCGGCTGACGGCGTTTTCGAGCGGTCGCGTGATCAGCGTTTCCATCTGCTGCGGCGCGACGTTCGTATAGTTCACACCGACGTTCACGACCGGCGGAGAGAAACTGGGCAGCAGGTCGACCGGCAGTCTCGGGAACGCAAACAGTCCGAGCACGATGATGGCGGTTGCGATCATCGCGACGGTCACGCGGCGCGTTACGGCGAATTTTGCTATCGGCATCTACGTCAAGTAGGATTTCTTTCCCGGGCCAGGCTGCCCAAACCATCCCATAGGGTCTTTAGAGGAAGCTGAGAGCGGTCGTTTGCGGCCCCCGAGCCCTCATGGTATACTCGGCCGGTCCGCGGCATCCGCCGCGGCCAACCACTCTGCCCGCCGCGCGCGGTGGGCCGCCCGCAGGGCGTCCATAGGGGGTCATTCCGATGGCAGTCGATTACGAAGTCACGTACATTCTGCGTCCGAACCTCGAAGAGAACGAGGTCGCGGAACGCAACGCCGCAATTGCCCAGCAGCTGAAGAACAACGGCGGCGAGGTCATCAACGCCGAGATGCTCGGCAAGAAACGCCTGGCCTACGAGATCAACGACGTGCGCGAAGGCATCTACACGGTCTTGCGGTTCCGCAGCGAGCCGGCGGCGGCTCACGAGTTGGAACGTCAGCTCGGTCTCAACGAGGACGTCATGCGCGCGCTCCTGATCCGCGTCGACAAGCACGCGTTGGCGGCGGAAAAAGCGGCGCCCGCGGCGCCTCCGGCGCCATCTCAACCCGCGTCCTAAGCAATGCCATACACCTGGCATAGCCGCACGCTAACTTGGACTGACCCGCACAACCACGTTTAGAAAGAGTAGTGCATTATGGCGGCATCGTTTAACAAAGTCATTTTGGTCGGCAACGTTGTGCGCGATCCGGAAATCCGGTACGTCGGTTCCGGCGCCGGCGTTACGAAATTTTCACTGGCGGTCAATCCGAACAAGCGCGACGCCAAGCCTGAAGACACGCTGTTCGTCGACATCGTCGCCTGGGACAAGCTCGCGGAAACGTGCAACACGTATCTGAAGAAAGGCTCGAACGTCCTAGTCGAAGGCCGGTTGGTGATTCGCTCGTACGACGACAAAGAGGGCAACAAGCGTAAGGCGACTGAAGTCGTGATCAACACGATGCAAATGCTCGGCTCGCCTCGCGATCGCCAAGAGAACGGCGACGCGTTCGTGCCGGCGGGTGCGGCGGTCGGCAGCGGTCGCATCGACGAGGGCTTGGACGAAGAGATCCCGTTTTAACCGTTCTGAGCATTTTGACGTTCTAGCGTTCTAATGCGGTCATCCTAACTCACCGAAATAAGGCAGTTAGGGCGAAATAGCGCGGTTAGGACGAAGCGCAGTTCACCGGCCGACGACGCGGAAAACGCTCTGCAAATGCGGGGCGTTTTTTAGTTCCGTGTTTTCTTAGACCGGATACGCTCGGCAGAGTTTGGGGTCCTATTGTTGTAGGATGCCATACTGTATCGGAGGTGTGAGCGTTTGGGGGGAAACTGATTTTCGCGATGCGCAATCCCTCGATGCGTATGGTAGCGGCGGTAGACGGCGCGCTAGAGCCGCCGCTCCACCCGCCCGACGCGGCGCTTTTTCGTCATGTCATCGAGCTAGAGCGCAGTTTGGCCGGCGGCTGATCGCGACGTTTTCACTCGCATAGGATAATGCTAGAACGGCCTAGGTATATAGCGCGTTCTTTGTTTTGTTTGAGCGAGGGCTTGCCTTAAACGCGGCACCGGCGATATCGATAGATAACCCTCCAGCAGCAACTTGTGCATAGCAGTCTGTCGACTTCGAGATCGGCCAAGTGCGTATAATGTCCGCGCGGATTGCGCGGGTTTCTATTTTGATTCGCGGTCCGCGAGGTCTGCGGAACGAAACGGGTTCGCCAGGCGCCACACGCCTCACGCAAAGCGGTTAGGGCTCTTCTTGCAGGTGCGACCGCCGATACCGCGGTAGCGGACATTTATGGCCGTCGACTTCACGGCATACACGAATCGATGGTGGCGATACAGCCTGCTTTCCTTGTGCGCCGCCTCCGTGGCGATAACCATCGTCGGTGCCGCGTCCAGGACAAGCAGCGCCGCCTCGACCGCGCCTGAGCTCTTCTCGGCAAGGGTGACGCAGCGGCTCGACGCCGCAATCACGCGGATCGCACGCGAAAATAATCTCCCGAGTGTCGCCGTCGGCGTGCGAGTCCCCGGACGCCGTGAGTACCGGTTCGTGACCGGATCTGCGAATTTGCAGACCCACGCAGCGCGGAAGTATGCGCAACCATTTCGGATAGCGAGCGTCACGAAGGCGTTCGTTGCGGCCGCGGTACTGCAACTCGTCGATCGTGGCCGTCTGCGCAAAACGGACCTTTTGGCCAAGTGGTTTTCGAGCTTTCCAAATGCGCGTCTGATCACGGTTGACGATCTGCTGCGAATGCGCAGCGGCATCGCGGCACCCAGTGACGACGAGGTGCTAGCCGCGGTGTACGATCACCCGCTGCAACAAGCTCCAACGCTCGCCCAGATGATGGCAACATCGGCCAAACTGCGCGCGCAGTTTAAAAAGCCGAATACGGAAGGGGTGTACACGGACCTCAATTACTATATTCTGGGCGGTATCGTTCAAAAGGTCACCGGCAAAGACATCGGCGACGTTATTACAACAAATATCATCCGTAAGCTTGACCTTCACGAGACGAGTTACCCGGTGGGCGTCAATCTTCCGGGAGGCTTGCATGGGTACGGTTGGAATCCCCGCACGCGCCGTTTTGATGACAAGACGCAATTCAATCCTGCTCTGGCGGGGGCCGCCGGCGCCATCATTTCAAGCATCGATGATCTGCAGACGTTCATGCGCGTGCTTTGCCGAGGCGGCCTATTTACTGCCGCGACGCAGCGCACAATGCTCGACGGTCAGCCGCTGGCCGGCACCGCCACGCGTTACGGCGAAGGCGTGATTAGCAACCCCGGCATTTGCGGGCACTCCGGAACAATAAACGGATTCAACACAGATATGTATTACCTCGAGAAGCCGGATGCCGCGCTAGTTGTAACCGTTAACCGGCTCGACAAAGACAACAAGGCGCAAACGACGCCGGTTCTCGAACTCATGCTCAAAACGATTCAATCGGAGTTGATGCCAAGCTAGAAGGAGCGCGTTAGCGGGCATGCGTGAATCGTTCATGCGCAGATACTATAAAAAATTGGCCGCCATACGGCGCAACGGCACCTGCTTTTGAATATGTACTGAGACCGAGTCGCCGGCCTCTCTGCCGAGCGTCCCGTTCCCCCACGTTGCAAATCTGCCGGCAGAGGGCCCCCGTCGAGAAGATTGCCCAACTCTGCGCCGCTTGCGCGCCGCAAGTGGATATGATATATAGTGAACTATATGGTTCAGTATAACGAACCGCGCCTCGACGCTTCGTTCGCCGCGCTGTCGGACGCGACTCGGCGTGGCGTGCTGGAGCATCTCACCCACGCCGACGCTTCGATCACGGATCTCGCTGGAAAGTTCCATATGACTCTCACCGGCATGAAGAAGCATGTTGCCGTGCTGGAGCGGGCAGCGCTGGTCACTACTGAAAAGATCGGGCGCGTTAGAACGTGCAGGCTCGGCGTGCGCGCGCTGGACGAAGAGGCCGCCTGGATCGAGCGGCACCGCCAACTCTGGAGCGCACGCTTCGACGCGCTGGACAAGATTGTCGACCACTTGAAATGTAAGGAGAAGTCAGATGCCCGAAGCAAAAGAAGGTAGTCCCGCCGCCATCAACCGCACCGCGGTGGAGCGCAAGTCCGATCGCGAACTCGTCGTGACTCGAACGTTCAATGCCCCGGCGCACATCGTCTTCGAAGCGTGGAGCAAACCCGAATTGTTCAAGCTTTGGTGGGTTCCGAAGTCGGCGGGCATGTCGCTGCTCTCGTGCGACATGGACGTGCGCAGCGGGGGCGCGTACCGCCTCGTGTTCCGCCATCCGAGCTTCGATCAACCGATGGCGTTCTTCGGCACATACAGAGAAGTGACGCCGAACAAGCGCCTCGTCTGGACGAACGAAGAAAGCGACCAGGGCGCCGTGACCACTGTGACGTTCGAAGAAAACGCAGGCAAAACGCTGGTCACCCTACACGAACTTTACCCCACAGAAGCGGCTCTCGACGAAGCCCTCGCCGGTTCGGCGGATGGTCTGCCAGAACAGTTTGCGCAGCTGGACGAGTTGCTCGCAGGCAGGCCTTGAGGCCGCGGTGCATTGACGCCCTGCGGCGGCCCGGCCGGCGCACAACAAGCACACCCACTAATAATGGACCTTTCATTCGTATCAGCGATGGCGTATGGCGCGGGACCCACCTGTCTCGCGCGGAGTTAGGGTGAAATTCGTCTAAAAGGTGAGACAAGGCCGTTCCGACGCGCTCGTCATGGTGAGCCACGCAAGCTCGTCATGGCGAGCTTGTCGAACCACGCTGCGTCCTGAACCGGCGGCAGGCCGCGCCGAACGATGTCCAACAACAGTACGGTCACGACGATGCACACCGCCGGAAAGACGGACGCCCACCAGGCGATTTCGGAAACGCTGTCCATGTTTGCCAGCATGTTGCCCCACGTCGGAGTGGGCGGCTGATGTCCATAACCAAAAAATTCGATCGTCGATGAAACGAGTAAGATGGTCATCAAGTCGCCCACCGAACGTCGCGCAAAGCGGATTGGTGCGGCGCGGGAGCGCATCGCGAAAAATGCCGCAGGCCAAAAAATGACGCCGAACCACGTGGCGATCTGCAAGGTACTAGGATGGATATAGTGCCGCGCGGTTGCAAACGTGACAATCGCGATCAATAACGCTAGGGGCACGCGCGGCAAGGCGCTCATTCCCTCTGCGAAAGCAATAACGATGCGGTCGAGAATTGGGCCGCCGTGTCGGGCTAAAAGCATTAACCCAAACGCGATCGCCAGTTCAATGAACAGAGCGAGCGCCGCGGTGCCGAGCGTTACGCCGCCTCCAACGATCAAGCGCGCGACCATATCGCGGCCATTTTCGTCGCTTCCCAATATGTGGCCGCCGCACTCCGAGGCGTTGACGAAGCACGGTGCCATAGGGTAGCCTTCCCAACGGACCTTGTCAATCATCGACGCTCTGTCGCCGACGATAGGCGTTGCGATTATGATGAATGCGGAGAACAGCGCCAGCACGATAGCGGCAACGATAGTGCTGCGTTTCATAACGGCTGAAATGCCTCGACGTCGGTATCATCGGGCCTGCTCAGTATCGCGGCGACCGAGCGAACGATGATGACCGCGGCCGCGCCGAACAATAGGAACGCGACCATGGAGGACGTGTGGTACGGCTCCCCGTTCGCGAAAAACGAGCGTCCGACGCCGGGCCACGCAAAGATTATCTCTATGAGGACGTCTGCGCTGAGGATCGCCGGCAAAAGCAGCGCGAACGCGGCGAACAGGCGGCGTACTGAGAAGTCGCTACGCATCGAATCGACATACGCGCCGGCTTGAACAAGCGCGAGGAGTGTCGCCGGAAGCACTAAGTGCGTAAGGCGGTCGGTGATGTTAAATGCATCGTACTGCGCGAAGCCGGCGCTCGGCAATTGCACGAAGTACCCGAAAATATGTATACCGTGTGCTGCAAACACCAGTTGTCCCGTGAGTGCGATCCAAAACACGGGGATGCACATGCATAGGAACAAAACAGCGGCAAGAGCGGCACCAAGCCACGCCGTAGGCCGGCGAGAAAGCAGCGTACAGATCGCGGCAAGCGCTAAGCCGATTATAACTGAAGCGATAACAAGTTCCAGCGTCATCGGAAGGCGTTCGAAGAATTCGCTGTATGCGCTACGCTGAAAAAAGAAGCGGTGCGTCGGCAGGTACAGCACCCCGCACACAATGACGATGGCGGCGAGGATCGCACTTAGCACCTTATAGATCCCGCTCAATGCTCTCACCTCTAGAAGCGGCAAACGTACCAAATAAATCCGGGCGCTCATGCGAACTGCCGGTACGAGGGCGACGGCTAGCCGACTGTTCACCGGCATTCCGGAACTTTCCGCGTTGCCGCCCTTTCTGCCGAATATCATGGGTCACCATAATATGGCTTCCGCATCGGTTGCGCGAAAGAGTGTGCTAGTGGAAGAGGAAGGGTCGCGGTTGTCGCAAGAAGGCTTCAACCCGATGCGCGAATCGGTAGAAAGCTGCTGCTGTTCCGGTCATGCTGTCGGCGCGGCATCCTCGCAAACGTCGGGAGTATGACACTTCGATGAGCTCAGCAGGCGAGAAGATCCATACTTGATGCGCAAACTGACATTTAGTTCATTACCAGAACCTGCACAAGCGCCCCGATGGCTGCGGCGCTTGCAATGGTTGGGTTTCGCATGCCAAGGGGTCGCGCTGTGCCTGCTGTTTTGCAGGATTGCCTTCGGCCTTTGGGCGCACGCAGTATGGGTCGACTGCGTAGCCGTCGCGGGCATGCTTGTTTTTCTGTCCTCGTTCAACGCCGCACGCAAATGGCAGCACGCGTATAATAAATCGCAACGCGAAACCGATTCGGCAAACTTCCAATTCAAGTAACAGGCTCGAGATTGCGATAGTCTGGGCGCGCTCGCCACGCAGCGCTCAGGTATTTACGAGGTGAAGGAACGCCGTCCAATGGCAAAACTGATTTTCGCGATGTCGCAATCCCTCGACGGGTATGTTGCGGGGGGCGACGGTGCGCTCGAGCCGCCGCTGCACCAACCGGAGCCATCGCTATTTCGTCACTTCACGGAATTTGAGCGCAGTTTGGCGGGAAGTCTGTACGGCCGCCGCATCTACGAGCTGATGCGCTACTGGGATGACGATCGGGCTGAATGGGACGCCCGGGAACGGGAATTCGCGGCAGCGTGGCGAGCGCATCGGAAATGGGTCGTATCGCGAACCCTAACGTCGGTCGGGCCGAACGCCGTCCTACTCGGTAGCGACGTTGAAGCCTCCGTGCGCCGCCTGAAGTCGGAAATCAACGGCACCGTCGCCGTCGCCGGCCCCGAGTTAGCCGCCGGCCTTGGCAAAATGCACCTCATCGATGAGTATCATCTCTACTTTCGTCCGGTTGTGCTCGGCGCGGGCAAACCGTACTTTGCTGATATTCCTCCTGAACTTCGTTTTGTTGCCGCCGATCGCATCGGCGACGACACGATGCAGTTGATCTACGAAGCGGTCTAACAAGGCGTTAAGCGCTGCTACTTGGGCCGCGTGATTTGAATGTACGCGGGCGGCACGTGTTCCGTGAGCCAGACGCCATTAGTCGAAACGTGGAACGCAAAGCCGTCCCGGTGCATTCGTCCGGCGAGGATTTCCAGAACCACGGGCTTTCCGCGCCGCGCTGCAACGGCGCGGGCGGTTGCCGCGTCTAACGAAAGATGAACGTGGTGTCTGCTCATTCGTAAGAGCCCCTGCGCGCGGATCGCCGGCATGCGGCTTTCGATGGTTCCATGAAACAAGATGTCCGGTGGAACCGCTATGGCGTATTGCAAATCGACGTCGACGCTGTGCCCCTGTGCCGCACGGATGCGCTGCCCGTCATCGCTGAGTACGAATCGATGCTTCGAGCTCGTCGCGACGATGTCTTCGAGCATTGCACGCGTAATTTCTGTACCGTGGCCACGTGCTGACTCAAGAAGCAGATCGACCGAAACCCAACCCGCGTCATCCAGTTCGACGCCGATTGCGCCGGGCTCATGCCGTAGGGCAAAAGAAAGAAACTTGCTCAGGCGCGTGCGTTCGCGTTCGTCCATCGTCGTAAGTGATGCGATTGGGCAGCCGTCACAGCGCCTTCGTAAACGCCCGGCATGTCGAGGCGCTCGCAAATTGACGCAAATTCTGCGGTCGGTCCACGCCAACGCAACTCCGCCACGCTGCGGTAAAGCACGGCATCGGTCCGAAGCGTCGCTAATCTCTTGAACAGCAGCGCCGGCTCGCGTTGCTCGCGCAGCGTTTCGGCTGGAAAGTCCTCGATTTTGCCGTACCGGGAGAGCAGAGACTGCGCGCCCTTCGCGCCGATGCCTCGTATGCCCGGATAGCCGTCGGAAGCATCGCCGACAAGCGCCAGATAATCGGGAATCGATTCCGGCTCTACCCCAAATTTCGATCGCACGCCGGCAGCATTGCGAACGACGTTGCTTCTGCGATCTACCTGCACGACTCTATCCCCGCGAACGCATTGCGCAAGATCTTTGTCCGGAGTCCATATGCAGATTTGTTGAACGCTCGGATCGCGCGATGCGATTTCCGCAGCCGACGCTAGTGCGTCATCGGCCTCGAGGTCGACCATTGCCCATACGGTCACTCCCATCGCGCGCAGGGCATCCTCGAGCGGTTCGAATTGCGCGAGCAACGCGGGCTCGACGCCCTCACCCGTCTTGTATCCACTCCAAAGCTCGTTGCGAAAGGATTCGATGATGTGGTCCGTGGCGACGCCGACGTGTGTGGCTCCATCGGCAATCATTTTCAGGACGGTGTTGAGGACCCCGGCCACGGCGCCGAACGGACGCGCTTCACCGTTTTGGGCGCGGCGCAGACCGTAAAAGTGCCGGAACAACTCGTACGTTCCGTCGATCAGATGTACGATCACTATCCGGTGAGATACTTTTGAAACCACGCGAGCGTGCGGCGCCAGGCGTCGGATGCCGCGCTTGCAACGTACGATTCGCGCGTATCGTCGAAGAATGCGTGACCCGCTTCCGGGTAGATCTTCAAATCGTGCGGCGCCGTCACGTGCGCGAAGAATGCGGTGACGTCTTGCGGTAGAATCGACGTGTCGCGCGCACCGTAGTTGCCGAGCAGCGGCGTTTTGATTTTGCTCGCTTCATCCATGACCGGCTTGACGCCCCCGTAAAACGGCACCGCCGCGGCAAAGGTGTCCGTTGCGACGACTTCCCTCAAGACGATTCCGCCGCCCATGCAGAAACCGGTAATGCCGGCCTTGGCGCGCGGCGATTCGCGCACGATCCAATCGTAGGCGGCCGCAACGTCCGTGCCTACGAAACCCTGCTCGTTCATTTGTTGCGCGAACGGGCGGAAGACGGTGAAGTCCGTCGCGCCGTCGCCGCTGGGTGCGTTCAGTCTGCTATACAATGCCGGTGCGATCGCAACGTAGCCCGCTTTGGCGAACCGCCGCACCACGTCGCGCAACTGCGCGTCGACGCCCCAAATGGCCTGAATTACCACGATGCCGGCGTTCATAGCTCGGTTGGAACGCGGCTGCGCCGCATACGCCTCGATTGGGCCGCCGGCCGAAGGATGCAGTTGCGGACGCGAAACGGTTATGTCGGGATCGTCCTCGCGCACGACAGGTGCATGCGGTTTCCCAAATTCATCGGCGGACTGGGCGCCGGCGGGAGCCGCAAGGCCGGCAGCCGCTACGGAGGCGGCCATTGCAAAACCTCGTCGCGAAATCGCTGCTGCCGTGGAATTCCCGGGATCGATAACCTCATCACTCATGCAACGAACCTCGCTGTTTTCTTACGTTTTGGGTTGCCAGGAGAACACTTCGTTCAACGGCACGTTGAACACGTGGGCGATACGGAATGCGGCTTCAAGGGACGGCGCGTATTTCCCGGCTTCGATAGCGGCTACGGTCTGTCTCGTCACGCCGATACGTTGACCGAGCTCCGCCTGGGACATTTCTCCCGCGTGAAAACGCAACTCGCGAATGCGGTTGGTGAGCGAGCCCTGAATCATGACTGCGTGCGGTAACTGAAGGCGATCCCGCCGTAATGCACGGCTTCGGCGGCGACGACGACCAGGATCGCGCTGTTCACGACGCCCCAGCCATGCGTAGTGAACGGCATGATGAAGCCGACCAGTATCATGCCCGCCATCAGAACGTAGTATGCCCACGTGACGGCGCGTCGCTCGATCTCCCGATCTCGCTCGTCCGGCGGGACTACGGCGTCCTCGCGTGATGCTAGACGAAGATAGATGTTTCCCACGACGAGAATGATGACTTGCAGTATAGTCGCGGCGGCGAATCGTCCCAGCTGCGGAAGGTCGGGCATCTGCTCCCAATGCGATCGAGACGCGGCCAGCGCGAAGTAGGGGACGAACGCGGCGAGCATGGCAAAAAGCGACAGCCACGCGGTTTTTTCTCTGTAGGGCATTGACGGCGAGCCTCCTGCTGGTAAGTAGGATTTACTTAATGTATAGTATACTTAACATAATGTCAAGGCTCGCTACCATACGGACCCACTGATTTGACAAGCTCACCACGTCGACTCTCATCGTCACCAAGGGGACCGCGATCATGAACTAAATCGGGTGCCCACGCATACACGGGGCATGTACCAGATGATACTGGCGGTGCTGCTCGCGGCAGCCCCATCCACCCCGGCTCCGGTTGCGATAAGCAACTTTCAGTTTCGCCCCGCGACGTTGAAGATCGTGGCGGGGCAAACGGTACGCTTCGTCAACCGCGACGGCGAGGCGCATACCGTTACCGCTACCGATCGCAGTTTCGATTCGGGCGGCCTCGACAGCGGCGATTCGTGGACGCATCGCTTCACGCGTCCGGGGCGTTATGCATACATATGCGCCCTGCATCCGTTCATGCGCGGGACCATTATCGTGCTTCCTAAGCGGAGGTCATAAGCTGTGAAACGAGGGGCATTTTTAGAACATGTGGCCTGGACCGGCGCCGGCATCGCATATGCCGTCACCGCGGGCGGCGTCTTTGAAGGCAAAGCGCTTGCGGCCGAAGGCAAAGCGCCGTCAGCGCTCGACCACATCGAGTTCGTGCAGATAAGCGACAGCCACATCGGCTTTCATCAAGCCGCCAATACCGACGTTGCAGCCACACTCAAAGCGAGCATCGACGCCATCAATGCATTGCCGCGCCAGCCGTCGTTCGTCGTGCACACCGGGGACGTGACGCACCTTGCAAAGCCGGAACAATTCACCGCGGCCAAGGATCTGCTGTCCACGCTGAAGGCGCCGCTCGTGGTCCTTCCGGGTGAACACGACATGATTGGCTCGCAGAAGCGATTTTTCGACGTCTTTCCGCCCGAGCATGGACGCGACGGATGGCGTTCGTGGGACGATCGAGGCGTTCATTACATCGTCCTCGTCAACGTGTTCGACTTCGAGAAAATGGGCTTGCTCGGCGGTCCCCAACTCGCATGGCTGGAGCGCGATCTTTCGACACAAAGATCCACGACGCCGCTGGTCGTTTTCACGCACGTGCCCCTTTACGCGCTCTACCCGAAGTGGGGTTGGACGACCGAGGACGGCGTGAAAGCGCTAGCGATGCTGCAGCGATTCGAGCGCGTCACCGTTTTGAACGGGCACATTCATCAGGTGGTGCGCCATCAAGAAGGCAACATCGTGTTTGCGAGCGCGAATGCGACCGCCTATCCGCAGCCCGCGCCCGGAACGGCGCCGAAACCGGGTCCGCTCACGCTCCCGCACGATGCGTTGCTGCGCGCGATCGGTTACCGGACCGTAGAACTGCAAGAGGATGGACGCGCCGTCATCGGCGATAGCACGCTCGCCTGACGACGCGGAGCAGCACGCAATCGAAGCGGCCTTCGTCGCGCGCGAGCCATGGGCGTTCCACGCTGCGTACGATTCGTATCGGCGGCGCCTCTACGGCGCGGCATATTCGGTGCTGCAAGATCGCGCCGACGCCGAGGACTGCGTGCACGACGTGCTCGTGCGTGTTTGGCGAAGCGTGCACGCGTACTCCCGCACGCGGGGCTCGCTGCACGCGTTTCTGGTCGTCTGCGTCCGGAACGAAGCGCTGTCGCGGCGCCGGCGCGAGCAAAACCGGCGGCGGATCGAGCACGCGCAACTGCGCGTTGCCGAAGGGGTCCAATCCGAAGACGATCCAGCCGCCCAGCGCGTCGACGTGCAGCGTGCTCTGGACCGGCTGAGCGTCGCGCAACGCCAAACAATCGCGCTCGCGTATTTCGAGGGACTCACGCATGAGGAGATCGCGCAGCGCTTGCAACAACCGCTCGGAACGGTGAAGAGCCGCATCGCCAACGCGCTGCGCGCGTTGCGCGCGATATTGCAAGAAAGGGCGAACGCATGAGCGCGCCGCAGCACATCGACGACCTGGCGGAACTCTACGCGCTTGGAATGCTCAGCGATGCGGAGCGCGACGCCCTCGACGGGCACATTGCCGCATGCGAGCCGTGCGCAAAACGGGTGGGTGACGCGGAGGCGGTGGTCGCTTCGCTCGTCATCGAAGCGGAGCCGCCGCGCTCGCTCGATGCTCGCGTGCGCAGGGCAGTCGCCTCGCGTCCTGCGGTGGCGCGATTGGGGCCGCTGATCGCTGCGGCGTTCATTCTCGGACTGCTGCCGTCGTTGTGGCTGCTGCATGCCGTGCAGGTGCGCAGCGCTTTCGACGACGATCGCCGCGCGGCGATCGTTGCGATGCTGCACAGCCATTTCACCCACGCGCAGTTCGTTTCGATCGCGCCGGATGCGCCGCGCGCAAAGGTCATCTTCGCGCGCGGAGGCGCCTGGTGCTACGTCGTGGCGCAAACGCGCAAGGCTTACCGCGTTCAAGCGCAGACCGCCGGGCGCGCCACCGATCTCGGCACGCTGCGCGTGAGCGGCGATACAGCCGAACTCTTCGTGCCGCATACCGACGCCGGCGCGCTCGTGCTCCTCGATGGAACGCGCGCGGTGGCTCGCGCGGCGGTACCGCGCGCGTCGAGCCGTTAAAGCGTGGTCACTGTCCCGGATGGTAGGTGCGTTCGGTGTGGCCGCGAAGCTGCTCGGGATAGAAGTACACCTCGCGCAGATTGCCGCTCGCGTAGCGCGTGGCTTCGTCGTCGAAATGTGGTGAAGACGGATTGCCGCTCTCGCCGCCTGCGGTGACCGCAACCGCACGAACGCGCTTGCCGAACTCGACTACCGCGACGAAGCTGTTTCCGGAACGGCCGTACCAGCGTTTGGTGTTCGGCCCGGGGCTTGCGTAAAAAGCGGCCAGCGAACCCCACGTGCCCGCGACGAACGGCACGGGAATGCTCGGCTTCCGATCGTCGAAATGCGGTTTGATGCTGTCGTCGAGGCGTTGGAAGCGGTTGATTTGCCCCCACGGCGTGCGCCACGTGCCGAAGTCGGCGTTCAGCCTGTCCACCGCGTATGCAAGGCTCGACAGTTTCTCGGCATCCGGCGCTGCGAGCAGCACCGCACGCTTCGCTTCGTCCGCGGATTTTGCAAGACGATTCACCCAAAACATCGCGAGCGAGGTTGCGATTGAGCCGGAAGACCACCGATCGTCCCACGCGCGGAGCGTCGCAATGGGATCGCGCAGTCTCGCCTTGAGCGGACTGCTCGCCGGCGCGCGATCGTACGCGCGCACGAGCGGCGGAATCAGCACGGTGAAAAGCGGCAGATAGGGATCGAACGCTGCGCGTCGCAGCTTTGCAAGCGTGAAGTTGCGCTCCCGTTCGAGGAGCATGGTCGCGTGAATGCCGCGCTCGTTTTCGCCGGCGGTGTCCATGTACTTCGGGAATGCGCTCGCTTTGGGACTATCGGGCCCCGCCGCTGAGTACGGCCAGTCGTTCGAATTGAAGACCCATCCGGTCGCCGGGTTAAGGACGTGCGGCGCCGCATCGAGAGGTAAGACGCCTTTCCAATCGGTCGCGGGATTCGAGCCGTCCACGGGTTTGGTGTAGTCGAAGCGATCGTCCCGCCGGGGAATGAACTGCGGATGCATGTACGCGATTTCGCCGCGATCGTCGGCGAAGATCGTGTTGTTCGACGAGTTCGCCTCGAGCTGCGCGATTCGGCGGTACGATGCGAAGTCCGTCGCCTTCGTGCGCAAATACGATTGCTCGAGCGCGCGAATGGGCCGGTACATCAGCGCTTCCGCGATCCATTTGCCCCCTTGCGAACGGACGATCGGCCCGTGATGCGTATGGTAAACGGTGAACGTCTTGGTCGCCATACCGCCTGAGGGCGTGCGATAGCGCAGCGAAACGGTCGAAACCGTGACGGGGCGCAGCGTGTTGCCGTAGCGATAATACAGTGCGCCGCTCTTACGTACGATCGTTTCCGCGAACTCATCTACCACGTCCGCTCCCGTCGACGTGTGCATCCATCCGATGTGCGGGTTGAAGCCTTGGTAGATGAAGAATTGTCCCCACGTTACGGCGCCGTACGCGTCCAGGCCCTCGTCGCTGCTCATCTGAAGTTCCGAACGAAAGTAAAACGAGGTGTGCGGATTGATCAGCAGCAACGTTCGATGGTTTGCCGTATCCGACGGCGCGATTGCGATGCCGTTGGAACCCTGCGGATCCGCTACGGGCGCGTCCTCTGCAGTGACATGCGGCCGGAACGCCGCGCGAGCGCTGCCGTAGAACGCGCGCAGGTCGTCTAACGAAACGCGCTCGATGTCGCCGCCGATGCTGCCTTCCGTAAAGCTCAGCGCCATCCACGGCTCGAAATGCGTGATGACGCGCGGATGCGTAGCGGGATGCGTTTGCAGGTAGACGTTCAAGCCGTCCGCCCACGCGTCCATGAGTTTGCGAAGCCACGCGGGACTGCGGCGATAGCGGGCCTGCAAGTCAACCGGATCGACCCACAGCCGCTGGCGCAGATCTTGAGCGATGGCCGATTCGCCTTCCGCTTCCGCCAGGCGTCCGAGCGCGACTAAGTAGTTGGTTTCGATGCGGTTGAAGTCGTCCTCGGCCTGCGCGTATGCCATGCCGAAAACGGCATCGGCATCGGTCTTGCCGTGCACGTGCGCGATGCCCCAATCATCTCGAACGATCGTCACGTTGCGCGCTTGCACGCGTGAGGCCGGCGGCGCAGGCGCGATGAGAGCTACGCAAAGCAGCACTGTAGGAATACGCATTTGCGCTGCGTTCGACACGGCGCTGTTTCGCCTAGCCGGATCGTCGGAGAAATGCCGCGCAAGTAATCGAGCGCAGACCTATTCGCTAGGCGCGTGAGCTTGCGAAGGCCCCCGAGGAATGCACAGGCACCGGAACGTATCCGCCGTCGATTGCCACAGGGGAGGCTTTTTTGTTTTTGAAGCGCGTTCCGTCGCTGATTGTAGCGGCCGGTGCACTGGTATTTTTGAGCGCGTGCGGCGGAGGCGGCGGCAGTACGTTGCCGTCCACGCAGACGGCGCCGGCGAGTTCCATGCCCGCCGAACCGATTCCGAGTTCGCTCGCACCGCTGTCTTTAGCGGTCGGTTCGACGATATACCCGACAAACAGCTTCATGCCGGCTTCCAGCGCCGGACGAATCAGCTCGTTTCAAATTTTCGACGAAACGGCTAACGGCACGATCCAGCCGGCGGCCGCCGCGGTCGACGGCGTTCGCTACACCGCGGTGTGGGGCGCGCGGCCCGGAATGGGCGCCGCGTGGCGCACGAGCAATCCGAACCTGCGCAGCTCCTACTATTTTTTGATGGACACGGACGCAAGCACGAGCTCGTGGGGCGGCATCGGCCATTCGCTCGCGTGGTGGCAGGCAAACCATCCCGACTGGATTCTCTACAAGTGCGACGCGACGACGAACTCGCCCACGATGCTGCCCGCGTACGACGGCGGGCTTCCGAACGTGCCGCTGGACATCCATAATCCCGCAGTGGTTCAATACCAAATCGCGCAAGTGGTCGGCCCCTACGCGGCGCGCAACAACTACACGGCGCTTGCGGCGGACGAAGTAACGTACTGGATCGGTGCGTCGGGCGGCGCCGGTTACTACGGTTGCGGAATCTACAGCCACGGCGCGTTCGTTCGGCGCTACACCGGCAGAAACGATCCGAACTGGGCTACCGACGTGGTCAACTGGGTCAAAGCCGCGCACACGATCCTGACCACAAACCCGTCGGTGGCGCCATATCATCTCAAGCTCATCATCAATCACCCCGGCGGCATGATGAACAGTAACGAGGCGACGATCGCCGCCAACGTCGATGCCGACATGGACGAAACCGGCTTTACCGTGTACGGGCGCTACCAAACCGTTTCGACGATACCGGTCACGCGCGAAGCGAATTGGATGCAGTTCATGCAAGCCCGCGGCGTTGCGGTGCTCATCAATCAGGACTGGGGTTCGCTGATCGTCGGTCCGGCTCAACGCGATTACTCGGCGGCAACGTATTTGCTCGGTAATGAAAACGCCGCTTCGGTTTTCGTTACGCCGCATAAAGGGTACGGTGTCGAAACCTATTACCACCCCGAATATGCGTCGGCGAATCTCGGCGCGCCGTGCGCGGAATACTACGGCGGTTCCGTCGCTACGCCCGCAATCTTCTACCGCAAATTCGCAAACGCGCTGGTGGTCGTGAATGCAGGCGGCCATGGCACGGAGCTCGCGCCGCTTCCGAGCGGACACGCGTACAGCGACTTGGAAGGCCGCCCCATTTCCAATCCGCTAAGCGTTGCGGCGAATGACGGCTATGTGTTGCTCACCGTAAACGGCTGCCATTAGGCCTTGCGGGGCCTTTTGCCGCGTTGCGGCGAGCCGGTTACTTCGATGCCGGCTTTTTCATGGACGACGCGAATGGCGAGTACGGCCACGGCAAAGACGAGAAGAATTCCGCCCTTGGCCCAGATGTGCAAGCCCGGGATGAGCACGATGCCGGCAGAAACGTATGGAAGAACCGTGACGAGATAGCCCGTCCACTCCTTCCACCAGCTCCACGTGCCCGGCTGCGCGTGCGCGTGCTCGAGATCCTCTTTCACGGCAGAGCCCGCTACTGCCAGCGATCCACGATGGTCTTCGCCGTGCGCGCGATGAACAGCTGCGCGCCGTTGTCGCTCGTCCAGCTTTTATCCGCGTTGTCATAAGTGAACGCCGCGATCACGATGGGACCGTTTTTCGCATAGACGATGCCCACGTCGTTGCGCACGTCGTCGAGCGCGCCGGTTTTATTCGCGACTTCGAGACTGCCGAGGTAGCGGGGAATGCCGTCGCGATCGGTTTGGTTCTTGAGCATCGCCAGAGCGGCGCTGCACAAGGCGGGCGTGAACGTGTCGCACCTCGCAAAATGTTCCATGATGCTCGCCATCTCCCGTGCGGTCGTCTTGCCGAGGCCGAACGTCGGCTGATCCGCGGGCGCATCGGGAGGCGGCGGCAGAAACACCTTTTTGTAGAGCCAAGTTTCGCGCAGGCCCAGTGAGGCGATGCGCGCGTCGATGTTCCGCAATCCGAGTTTGTCGATCGCCAGGTTCGTCGCGGTGTTGTCGCTGACGACGATCATCATCGTAAGCGCGTCTTTCAGCGTAACGGTCAGCGGCGTGTCGAACAATCCCAGTACGCCGGATCCGCCGACTTGGTTGTCTTTGGTCAGGACGAGCCGGTCGGCGAACGATGCGCGCCCTTCCTCGATCTGCTTGAGCGCGTCGAACAGAATCGCGAGCTTGATGACCGAAGCGGTCGGCACCGGCGTGTCGGCGTTGACCGCCACGGTCTTCCCGCCGCGCAGATCGATTGCGTACAGTGCGGCCTTCCCGTGGTAAGCGGCGACAGCCGATTGCAGCTCGCGCTGGAGCGGCGCATCGGTTTGCGCCGCGGCCGGCGCGGCGCAGAGTGTGAGCGCCGCGAGGGCGAGCGCGGCAAACCGGCGCATCCGGATCATCCCCCGGCGATCGCGCCGACGATGAGCAGAGGCTCGGCCCCGCTCGTTACCGCCTGCGGCAACGGCGCGTCGATCGAATCATGCGAGAGGTCCCGTTCGCAGGCGAAGAACCGCACGAACGGGCGCCGCGCTTGCGTTCGGCGATCGCGAATGGTGCCGCGAAGCATCGGATAGCGGCGCTCGATCGCATCGATCACCGCGCGCGTGGTGGGCGACGTGCCTGCGTCGACCTGCACTTCCCCGCTAATTCGGGCGAGCGTTCGAAGATGCGCGGGGAGCACGACCCGAATCACTGCAGCGTCTGGACCTCCACCGAGAGCACCGCGGGAAGATCGCGCACGATGGCCTTCCAGTGATCGCCGCCGTCGGCCGACGCGTAGACTTGGCCGCCCGTCGTTCCAAAGTACACGCCGCACGAATCCAGCGAATCCACCGCCATTGCATCGCGCAGCACGTTGACGTAACAGTTTTCCTGCGGAAGGCCGTCGGTGAGCGCCTCCCACTGGCCGCCGCCGGTGCGGCTTCGAAACACTTGCAGCTTTCCGTCGAGCGGGAAATGCTCCGAATCGCTCTTGATCGGAACGACGAAGATCGTCTGTGGCTCGTGCGCGTGGACGTCGATGACGAACCCGAAGTCCGTCGGCAGATTGCCGCTGACTTCATGCCAGGAGTCACCGGCGTCGTCCGAGCGCATGACGTCCCAGTGTTTCTGCATGTAGAGCACGTTGGAGCGCGACGGATGCATCGCAATACGGTGCACGCAATGCCCGACTTCCGCATCCGGATCGGGAATGTATTCCGATTTCAGTCCGCGGTTGATCGGTTTCCAGGTTTGCCCGGCGTCATCGCTGCGAAAGGCACCTGCCGCCGAAATCGCGACGAACAGCCGCTTTTCATCGGTGGGATCCTCGATGATGGTGTGCAGGCACATTCCACCCGCACCCGGTTGCCAAGACGAGCCGGTGCTGTGCGTGCGAAGCCCGGAGAGTTCGCGCCACGTTTGTCCGCCGTCGGTCGATTTGAACAGCGCGGCGTCTTCTATGCCGGCATATACGGTTTCCGGGTCGCGCAGAGACGGCTCGAAATGCCACGCGCGCTTGAATTCCCAAGGGCGCGAGGTGCCGTCGTACCATTGATGCGTTCCGGGCACTCCGTCGTATGCGAATTCATTACCGACGGGCGACCACGTCTTTCCGCCGTCGTCGCTGCGCTGCACGACCTGTCCGAACCAGCCGCTGGTCTGCGAAGCGTACATGCGATCCGGATTCACGGGCGACGCCTTTACGTGATAGATTTCCCACCCTGCGAAATGCGGACCGGTCACGTCCCAGCGTTCTCGTTTTTCATCGGAAGAAAGAACGAACGCACCTTTGCGCGTGCCGACGAGAACCCGAACTGCGCTCATGGAAGACCTCCGGCAGTGCACTTCCAGGGTTCGGCGGGTGCTCCTTCGTATGCGCGGGCACATGGAAAAAGTCAACACGAACGACATCGAAGAACTGAGCTGGTCGTCGCCCGGCGGTAAATTTGCCGCGTTCGGCAAAGAGATCTCCGAGGCGCTGGGACGCAATCACGCTTCAACCGACTTGATGTTGCGCCACCCGTTCGACGTAGAGATTCTTCGCGTGGTGCCCGGCAAGTTGCCGTACCCATACCACTCGCATAGCGCGCAGTGGGAATTCTATCACGTGATTTCGGGTACCGGATCGGTGCGCCATCAGGAAGGCACGACGTCCATCGCCCCAGGCGATGCTTTTTTGTTCAAACCGAACGAGCCGCACCAGCTCGTCAACGATGGTCCGGCGGACTTAGTCGTGTACGTCGTTGCGGACAACCCCATCGGCGACGGCGCGTACTATCCCGATAGCCGGAAATGGTCGGTGCCCATACCGGACCGCCGCATCGTGCGGTCCGAGGCGCTCGGCTACTTCGATGGTGAAGAGTAGAGTTATCCACAGCTTCGTTTTACCACTTGCACAAAGGCTGCCGCACGCCGCTATCCAAACGACGCGCACATAAGAAACCGCACGGAAAGGGACGTGAGACGGACGATGGCTGAACTGCGCGATTTCCTAGAGCTCTCGTATAGCGAACTCGAAGAGATGAACCTCCGCGCCAAGCAGCAGCGCAAAGATCGCATGAGCGCGGACAAAATTCAAGAGCAGCGTCTGAAGTATCTGACGGACGAGAAGCGGATTAAGGCCGTCACCGTGCTCTTCAGCGATCTCGAAGGGCGCTTGCAGATGCTCGATTACGACAAGAAGTTCTTGCTCAAATCGTACGACAATCTCACGTTCGACGGCTCGTCGATTCGCGGTTTCACCGCTCAGCGCGAAAGCGATTTGCGCTTGTTCCTGGATTGGGGTTCCTTTTACTGGGCGCCGGCCGACGTGTTCGGCCCCGGCAAGGTTCTGGTTTTCGGCGAGGTGCAGGATCGCGAAGGCAAACCGTACGCCGCGGACGTGCGGGGTCTGCTCAAAACGTTCGCCGACGCGTGTTACGAACGCGACGGCTACACGCTCAACGCGGCAAACGAAATCGAGGGCTTTCTCTTCAAGGGTTTGGACGCCGAGCGCCGGTTTCACGAGACCGGCCGGTTCGAGTACGTGAATACCGGCGGCTACTATCATTCGCTGCCCGGCGATCCGCTGCGGACGTTCATCGACACGGTAGCCGAAGTGCAGCGCGCGATGGGATTCCAGAACGAAAAAGATCACCCGGAAGTCGCGCCGTCGCAATTCGAGATAAACTACGCCTACGGCGACGTGGTGTCGGCGGCAGATCAAATTCAGCTGTACAAACTCATTTGCCGGCAGGTAGCGACGAAACTCGGCATGACCGCGAGCTTTCTACCCAAGCCGGTCGTGGGCGTCAACGGCAGCGGCATGCACACGAACGTCTCCGTGAGCAAAGCAGATAAGAACTTGTTTTGGGATCCGGACGGGGAAGAGAAACTCAGCGACTTCGCTTGGAAGTTCGTCGACCGGATTCTCACCCACGGGAACGATATTTGCCTGATGCTCAATGCCAGCGTGAACGCGTACCGCCGGCTCGATCCGCATTTCGAGGCACCGAATCAAATCAAAGCCTCCCCGGTCGATCGCGGATCGATGGTTCGCATTCCGATCGGCAACGAGCGCAGCTCGCGCGTGGAGGTGCGTTCGGTGAGTCCCGATGCCAACCCGTACATGGTAATGCTCTCGGTGTTCAAGACCGGGCTCGACGGGAGCATCATGAGCGAAAGCAATCTTCGCCAAGCCGAGCGCTTCTTGCCGGACAACATCTACGACGCGATGGAGAACTTTCGCAATTCGAGCTGGACGGCCACGCTGCTCGGCCAGGACGTCAAATTGCGCTATGCCGATCTCAAGCAAGCTAGTGCCGACCGGTGCCCTCGCTTGCTCGGCACCTTCGTCAAGCCGCAAGAAGTGCAATATCACCACGAAGTGTATAATCAGTACCTTTGGAACCTATTCTAAAGTACGTCTGGTTGGCCGCGAGTGCGATGCAAGCGTGCGGCATGTGAACCGCTGATTTTTTTGTAACGCGGGTTAAAGAGCGGCATCGGTCATGCCGAGATTTGATCTCAGGATGACTTCCGTTCGCTGCTTCCCCCTCGCCGCGATCGCGGCGTGCTCAGCGACCTTCGCCGCTTGCGGAGGCGGACAATCCGGTCCGATCAACTCGCTTCCCCCGACGACGCCGCAGTCGCAACCGGTTCATTCCAATGCGGCTTCCGCCGCACCGATGACGGTGAGCGGCAAAGTCGTCAGCGCGGACATTTTCAAATTCGCGATCAGAACCACGAGCCCGAGCTGCGGCACCGTCTACGTGTATTACAACAGGGCGTCGACGAAATTTTATCCGTACTTGGGATACCCCGTGACGGCGGGTATGCCGATTCAAGCTTACGGGACCGGCACGTGCGCGAATTTCAGCTCGATCAACGCGAGCATCGTCACGTACACCGCGGCCGCAACGCCGCCGCCGTCGCCCGTGCCGTCCGGGTCGCCGCCGCCCTCGCCCGCGCCGTCGGCTACGCCCACCGCCGTTCCGACGAGCTTGCCCACCCATGCGCCGACGCCCGCGCCCACGCTCGCACCAACGCCTGCGCCTACGCCGGTTTCCACGCCGCCCTCATATCCGCCGCCGGCCACGACGTCGTTCATGCCGAGTTCCTGGGGCAAGATCGCCGCGTTTCAGATTTTCGATGAAACCTCGAACGGGTTCATCACGCAAGCGGCCGCAGCGGCGCACGGCTGGCGCTACTCCGCCGTGTGGGGAGCGCGCACCGACGTCGACACGTACTGGCTGAACAGCAACGCGAGTTTGCAAACGGCCTATTACGACCCGCTGGGAACGGACCCGAGCACGGCCGCGTGGGGTTTCATCGGACACACGCTGGCGTGGTGGCAGGCGAATCATCCGGATTGGATATTGTACGCATGCACGTCCGCAGGCGCGCGCACGAATACGCCTGCATACATCCCCGGTTTGAAGTTCAACGTGCCGCTGGACATCCACAACATGGCGGCGGTCGATTATCAAGTGCGCTTGATGGCGAACTACGCGCATTCGATCGGATATCACGCGCTTGCCGTCGACGAGGCGGCGTTGTGGCAGGCATTCCAAGGTGTTCCCGGCGGCTACGGCTGCGGCATCTACCGCGGCGGTTCCTGGGTGCAGCGGTATACCGGCGTGAACGATCCGAACTATGCGGCGGACGTCGTCGCGTGGGTGCGAGAAGCGCACGCGATCCTCACTACCGACCCCGTCATCTCGACGTATCATCTCAAACTCATCGTGAACCATCCCGCCGGCAAACTCACGGCCGACGAAACTGCGTTCTTGGCGAACGTCGACGCGGATCTCGACGAAACGGGATACAGCAGCTACGGAAACTACCAAACGAGCAACACGTGGGCGTTCACCATGCGCACCGATTGGGCCGTATACGCGCAGCAGCACGGCGTCGCGGTGCTGATGAACGACAACTGGGGCCCGCTTTCCGTAACCACGCCGCTCATCGACTATTCGTTCGCGACGTATTTGATGGGCAACATGCAGGCGGAATCGCTCTTCGCATCTTCCGGATCGGGATACGGCTTGGAACAGTGGCGCGCGGAGTACCAAACCGCCGTCGGCGCGCCGTGCGGCGGCTACTATGCCGACGCGGCGAGCCCAAGCATCTACTATCGCCGCTTCGCGAACGCGGTCGTCGTGGTCAACGGCGGCTCGGGCTCGGTTGCCCAGACGGCACACCTTCCGGCAGGTCACGTGTACACGGACCTATTCGGGCGAGCGGTCTCAAACCCGATGGCGGTGAACTCGAACGACGGCTACGTGCTGCTGACCAACAACGGGTGTTTCTAGCGGTCCGAAGCGCAGGCAAAAGGGGTAGTCAGGGCGCGGGCGAGACGGTATACTCGAACCGCCCCTTGACAGGCTCAGGAGACGAGCCGGTTTTTCGAGGCAGTGGCGCGCAGCAGGCGCGCCACTTCGCTAGGGCCGCACCGCGCCAACGGATGCGGCCGTCAACCACCTAGTGAAAGGACAATTGAAATGGCGACCACCAAAGCGAAGCGCGCGGTGAAAGAGCGCCGCACCAAGCGCAAGCCGTGCAATTTCTGCGCGGAAAAAGCATCGGATATCAATTACAAGGACGTCGCCCGCTTGAAGAAATTCATCTCCGAGCGCGGAAAAATTCTTCCACGGCGTATCTCCGGCAACTGCGCGCGGCACCAGCGCTTGCTTACCGTTGCCGTCAAGCGCGCCCGGGTCATCGCTTTTCTTCCGTTCGTCACGGAGTAAGCCGTGAAGCTGATCCTCCTGAGCGACGTGAAGTCGCTCGGAAAGAAAGGCGACCTCGTGGACGTGAGCGAGGGCTACGCCCGCAACTTCCTTCTGCCCCGGAAACTCGCCACGGAGGCAAGCAAAGGCGCTCTGACCATGATCGACCAGCAGAAGAAAGCCGTGCAGAAGCGTGAAGCGCAGCAATTGGCGCAAACCCAAGAGATGGCCAAGCTGTTGGAGAGTAAGCCCGTCGCGGTTCGAGCTCGGGCCGGCGGTAACGGGCGCCTCTTCGGCACGGTGACGAACGCGGACATCGCGGAGGCGATTTCGCAGACGTTTTCGGTGTCGGTCGACAAGCACAAGATCGAAGTGAAGAACGCAATTAAAGCACTGGGCACGTATCCCGTCGAGATTCGGCTGGGCAAGAACGTCGTCGCGAAGACTACGGTAAGCGTCGTCTCGGCGTAGATACTGAAATGGCCGGTTCCGGCGACAACCCCTATCTTGCGCGCTTCCGGCGCAAGTTCAGCAACGAAGACGAAATGGGCCGTTACGTCTCCGCGCTGTACGACGTACTCGCGAACACGATCGGGGCCGACAAACTCGTGCTGCGGGCCGGGAAGATGAACGCGCTGAAGATGATGCGATCGCCGGCGCTTCCGGATCGCATCTGCGCGCTTCAACGCTTGGTATTCGAAGATCCGACTTTGGAACGCGTCGCGGGCCGCGCGAATTCCCGCCGCGTCATCGCCGAAATCGAAGAGCAGCTTGCGGATCTGATCGCGCAAAAAACCGTCGAAGATTCGATCGAACGGAAGATCAACGCGAAGATGGCCGAGCGCCATCAAGATTACCTCAAAGATCTGAAGCTGGAAGCGTTGCGCGAGGATTTCGGTCCCGAAACGCCGGCAACCCAGAAGAAGCTCGAAGAGCTCCAGCATCTCGACGCGCGCGGCCTGTCGGCTTCCGCGCTGCAGCTGCTGCGCCCGCAATCGCTGAAGGAAGTCGTAGGGCAAGAATCCGCGATTCGCTCGCTGCTTTCGAAGATCTCCTCGCCGTACCCGCAGCACGTCATCCTGTACGGCCCGCCGGGCGTGGGCAAAACGACGGTCGCGCGGCTCGTGCTCGAGGTCGCCAAAACCCGCGCCTACACCCCGTTTAAAAAGGAAGCGCCGTTCGTGGAAGCCAGCGGCACGACGCTGCGCTGGGATCCGCGCGAAACCACCAACCCGCTTTTGGGCAGCGTCCACGATCCAATCTACCAGGGCAGCCGCCGGGAGTTTGCGGAGAGCGGCATTCCGGAGCCGAAGCTCGGGTTGGTCACGCGCGCGCACGGCGGCGTGCTCTTCATCGACGAAATCGGCGAGATGGACGGCCTTCTGCAAACCAAACTGCTGAAGGTGCTCGAAGACAAGAAAGTCACCTTCGAATCGTCGTACTATGACGAAACCGCACCGAACGTACCGGAATACATCAAGCGGTTGTTTCGGGAAGGAGCGCCCGCCGATTTCATCCTCATCGGCGCCACCACGCGCGAGCCGGAGGATATCGACGCGGCAATTCGTTCGCGCTGCGCCGCCGTGTATTTCGAACCGCTCACGCAGCACCAAATCGTCACGATCGTCAACGGCGCGATCAAGCGCCTGCGCGCAAAGGCCGCCCGAGGCGTTGCACCCCTCATCGCCTCCTATACGATTGAAGGGAGGCTGGCCGTCCAAGTCGTCGCGGACGCCTACGGTCACGCGCTGTATCGCACGGCCGCGGATCGTTCGGGTGCGGACGGCGCAACGAACGTGACGATTACCGAAGACGACGTTCGCGACGTCGTGCAGTCGAGCCGCCTGGTTCAGCACACGCTCGTGAAAGCGCGCGCGACGCGCGAGATAGGAAAGACGTTCGGCTTAGGCGTGCTGCACTATCTGGGCAGCATCATCGAAATCGAAGCCGTTGCGTTCCCTTCGACGTCGAGCGGCAAAGGCAGCGTGCGTTTCAACGACGCGGCGGGCGCTATGGCGAAGGACAGCGTCTTCAACGCCGCGGCCGTGCTTCGCGCGGTAACCGGATTGGATACCGCCGATTACGATTTGCACATCAACGTTATCGGCGGGGGAAACATCGACGGTCCTTCCGCCGGGTTTGCGATTTTCTTGGCGCTGTATTCCGCGCTCACGAAAACGCCGTTGCCGCAGGACGTCGCGATTACCGGAGAGCTTTCGATTCAGGGCAAAATTCGTCCGGTCGGAGGCGTCATCGAGAAACTCTACGCCGCGAAACAGGCGGGCATGCGCGCAATCCTCGTTCCTAAGGAAAACGTGCGCGAAATCGATCGCGGTCTTGCAGGAATCGAGGTCGTCCCGATAGCGTCCGTTGAACAGGCGTTTCGTGCGCTCTCTCTCCACAAGAAATCCACAAGGCGACCGGCGCGCGCGCGGCGGAGTACATCCGCTCGCGCATGACGATTACAAACCTTCCGCTCGTCGACCGCATTCCGCCGCAAAACCTCGAGGCCGAGATGGCGCTCTTGGGCTCGGTCCTGGTCGATCGCGAGATTATGGGCGTCGTTGGCGAAATCGTAAGGCCCGAAGACTTCTACGCGCACGTGCACGAGTCGATCTTCGCGGCGCTGCAGCACCTCTACGATCGCGGCGAACCGCTGGACAAGATCACCGTCGCGGAAGAACTGAAGCGTCGCAACGAACTCGAGAACGCCGGCGGCCTTTCTTATTTGAGCGCGCTGATGGATACAGTGCAAACCGCGGCTTCCGCGGCGTACTACGCCAAGATCGTGCGCGAAAAAGCGGTGCTGCGAGGACTCATACACGCGGGAACCCGCATCACGCAGCTCGGATACGAACGGGAAGAAGACGTCGACGGCGCGCTCGATCAAAGCGAGCAACTCGTCTACTCCATCGGGCAGCGTCAAATGTCGGGCGAATTCACGCCCGTCAGCCGCCTTCTCAAACCGGCCTTCGAACACATCGACCGGCTGTTTCACAATCGGGGCGGCCGTACCGGGTTGACGGCCGGCTTCGGCGACATCGATGAAATGACCACCGGCTTCCAGCCCGGCAACTTCATCATTTTGGCGGCACGTCCGGGCATGGGCAAGACGTCGTTCGCGCTGAACATGGCGGTAGCCGCGGCACGCGAGGAAACGGCGCCGGTGGCGTTTTTCTCGCTCGAAATGTCCAACGACGAACTCGTGCAGCGCCTGATCTGCGCGGAGGCGGAGATCAGCATGCACGACATGCGCCGCGGAAACATCAAGCCGCATCATTGGGAGAAGATCTCCGATGCGATGGGCGTGCTCAACGAACTGCCGATCTACCTCGACGATTCCGGCGGCCTCACGATCTCCGAAATCCGCAGCCGCTGCCGTCGTTTGAAGTCCGGCCAGGGCCTTTCCGCCGTCTTCATCGACTATCTGCAGCTCGTGCATCCCGGCATGGTCAACAAGGGCGCCAATCGCAACGAAGAGCTCTCGGAGATCTGCCGCACACTGAAAACGACCGCAAAAGATTTGCAAGTGCCGATCGTCGCGCTCGCGCAATTGAACCGCGGTGTGGAAACGCGCCACGATAAGAGGCCCATGCTCAGCGATTTACGCGATTCCGGATCGCTCGAGCAGGAAGCGGACATGGTCGCGTTTCTGTTCCGAGAGGGGTACTACAACAGCGAAATCGCCGAGCCGGACGTGACGGAATTCATCATCGCCAAGCATCGCAACGGCCCGACGGGAACGGTAAAACTGCGCTTCCAGCGCGAGTTCACGCTGTTTCGGCCGTATGCCGACGCGACGCATTATCCCGCGCCGTGAATCTGTTGCGCGTTTCGCACCTGAGCCTCGGCGTGAGCGACCTTGCCGCGTCGGAGGTCTTCTATCGCGACGTGCTGGGTCTTCCCACCAAGCGCGAAGGCGACGACGTGCGCATCCTCTGGCCCGATTTTCTGATCATCCTCACCGAAAAGCCGCCGGCCGATCGCAGCAAATTCCATTTTGGTTTTCGCGTGGAACATTTCGCAGCAGTGGATTCGTGGGCCCAGCGGTTGCGATCGCACAACGTGCAGATCATCACGGGCCCGGCGACGCAGGACGGCACGCGCCAGTTATTTTTCCTCGATCCGGATCAATACGAGATAGAAATTTACGCGGAATGATCCCGCGGCCGATCAGTGATGGAACAGGATGGTGAGGATCGTCGTGATCCACGTCCCCACGAGCATGCTGAAGAGCGCGGTAAACTTCTGATCCGTGCGGGCAGAAAGGTCGTCGATGCGGGCCGACAAGCCGTCGATGCGGCCCGACAGGCCGTCGATGCGGCCGGACATGTCGGCGAGGCGTCGATCGAGTTGTTGGTACGCGCCTTCCAGGCGCGCGAATCGAATTTCCATCTGCGCGTACTCACACGTACTCTATCACGCCCGGCTACAGTACCGTCCGGTCCCATCGCGGCGACTGCGGGGCGGATGCTTGACTCTGACGTAAGGTCATAGTCTATCGTTCCGCGTTGAGGGAGATCGATGCAATCTATCGCGCCACGTCTGCAGCACGCAAAGGAGTTCGCCGAACAGGCCGGCGTGACGGTTCGCACGCTGCACGTCTACGACCGGCTGGGGCTCCTGCGGCCCGCAACCCGAACGGAGGCGGGGTATCGCCTGTACGGCGAAGCCGAGTTGGAGAAGCTCGAGCAGATTTTGGCGCTCCGTTTCCTCGGATTTCGCCTCGACTACATCAAGGAGCTCTTGCGGGGACCGAAATGGCCGCTCGTCGTGGCGCTGCGCATGCAGCGCGAGATCGTCGCGCAGCAGAGACGCAAGCTCGACGCTGCGCTCCTAGCGATCGAACGCGCGCAAGCCGCGCTGGAGACGGACGAATTCGCGGACCGCTGGGAGATGCTCCGCTCGATCATGGAGACATTCAAAGTGCAAGACGATTACAATTGGACGAAAAACTACTATTCGGAAGAGGCGCAAGCCAAGATCGCGGAGCGCGCCAAAAACACGCCGAAAGAAGTCATCGAGCAAGGTCAGCGCGACTGGGCCGCGCTCATCGCGGAAGTCGAGGACGCGGCCGCAAAGAACGAAGACCCGGCCGGCGAGCACGCGCAACAGCTTGCCGGTCGCTGGCGCGGGCTGGTTTCGCAGTTTACCGGCGGAGATGCGGCGATTCATGAAGGCTTGAATCGCTTGTGGTCCGATCCGGCGCACTGGCCGAAGGACTTCAAAAAGCCCTGGAGCGACGCCGCGGACGCTTGGATCAAATCGGCGATGAACTGCGCGCGCTAGACGCGCGGCGTCATTCGCTATGCGCGCTCGCGCTTGGAACCTTGCGCTGCGGCAACGCCATGAGCTGCGCCCAATCCTCGCGGGCGATGCGAAGCTCGTCCTCCTGCAAATGCGCGAGCGGCTTGCGCGTAAGCCGTTCGCGCTCGCACAAATCTCGTGCCGACGTGTCGATGAAGAGCAGTCCGGTGACGAGCTCCCCGCGTTCGCGCCCCTCGTGCATCGCGCGAAGCGCGTTCAGGCGGTCCGTCGGATCGTAGTCGCGCTCCAGCTTGCGCAGTACGACTCGGTCGCCGTTGTCGAACTGGATTTCCTGCGCGGTCCCCGGCTCGTAGTCCACGGTGATTTCGTTGCTGCCGGCGATGAAGTCGGGCGTGTGCAGCACCGCATGGTGCTCCTTGACGTAGTTGTAACTCTTCGTCGAGCCCTCGTGGTCGTTGAAGGTCACGCAAGGGCTGATGACATCCAGTACCGCCGTGCCGCGATGCGAAAAAGCCGCTTCGAGCAGCGGAATCAGTTGCTTGCCGTCGCCGGAAAACGACCGCGCCACGAACGTCGCGCCCAGCTCGACCGCGAGACCGCAGACGTCGATCGTTTCGAATTCGTTGACTTGCCCTTTCTTGAGCACCGAACCGCGGTCCGCAGTCGCGGAAAACTGCCCTTTCGTCAGGCCGTAACAACCGTTGTCCTCGATGATGTACGTCGCATCCAGGTTGCGCCGAATCATGTGGCAATACTGGCCCAAACCGATGCTGGCAGTGTCGCCGTCGCCGCTGATTCCCAAAACCATCAGCTCGCGATTGGCGAGCTTCGCGCCCGTCGCGATTGAAGGCATGCGGCCGTGGACGCCGTTGAACCCGTGCGCCCGCTCGACGAAGTACGCGGGGGTTTTCGAGGAGCAGCCGATACCGCTCATCTTCGCCAGTTTGTACGGATCGACGCCGTATTCGTACAACGCTTTGATGAGGTTGTTGGTAATCGAATTGTGGCCGCAACCGGCGCAAAGCGTGCTGGCCAACCCTTTGTACACGTCGCGGGGAAGGCCGAGGATGTTGACGTTCGCGGTCATTATGCAAGCACCGGCTTTTCGGCGGAAAGGAGCGGTTCGACAACCGCGCCCGCATCGATCGGCACGCCGTTGTAGTGGCGAATCGAGTGCAAGCGCTCGATGAGATGCGCGGGAAGTTCGGCGCGCAATAACGCATGCAGCTGCCCGTCGCGATTTTGTTCCACGACGTACACGCGCTCGTGGCGCTCGATGAATTCCGCTACTTCGGGAGAGAACGGCAGCGCCCGCACCCGCAAATAATCCGTTTCCAAACCTTCACGGCTGAGCCGGTCGCGCGCTTCGACCACCGCGTGGTGCGTAGTGCCGTAGGCGATGACGGCGAGGTCTCGGCCCAACTCTTGCGCCACGGGGCGCGGAACGGCGGTTCGTGCGGTATCGTGTTTGCGCGCCAGGCGATCGAGATTCGCGCGGTACACGTCCGGGTTTTCCGAATAAGCTGCCTGGTCGTCGTGGCCCGATCCTCGCGTGAAATATCCGGCGAGGGGATGCGCAGTTCCGGGAAGGGTCCGGTAAGGAATGCCGTCGCCTTCCACGTCGCGGTAGCGCCCCCACGACTGCAGCTCGCCGAGCGCGTTTGCGTCGAGCACCTTTCCGCGGTCGAACGGTTTCTCGGGGTAGGCCAACGGCGGCGTCATCCACAGGTTCATGCCGAGATCCAAATCGCTGAGCACGAACACGGGCGTCTGGAAACGATCGGCCAGATCGAAGGCCTGCATCGAGAATTCGTACGCCTCTTCCACGGTCGCGGGCAGCAGAACCAGGTGCTTCGTATCGCCGTGCGAGAGCGTGTACGCAAAGCCGACGTCTGCTTGAAGCGTGCGCGTCGGCAGACCCGTGGACGGCCCCGCGCGCTGCACGTCGAAAATCACGCCGGGGATTTCCGCGTAATAGCCGAGACCGGCAAATTCCGCCATCAGCGAAAGCCCCGGGCCCGACGTCGAGGTCATAGCGCGCGCGCCGGCCCACCCCGCGCCGAAAACCATGCCGATCGCAGCCAGTTCGTCTTCCGCCTGGATGATGGCCGCTTTGCGTTCTCCGGTTTCCTTGTCGACTCGAAACCGATCGCAGTATCCGATGAACGCTTCACACAAAGACGACGAAGGCGTGATGGGATACCATGCCGCGACGGTGCACCCGCCCATCACGCAGCCAAGCGCCGCCGCGTTGTTGCCGTCCATCAACAGCTTGCCCTCGGTTTTGCCGGACATCGGCTGCAGGCGATAGAGGTCGGTTTTGGTGAGGTTTTGCGCGGCGTAGTCGATCCCCAGCCGTATGGCGTCCATATTCGTTTCAACCGCTTGCGGTTTGCGTTTGAACTGCGCGCGCAGTGCGTGCTCGAGCTCCGAGGCGTCGATCCCCAGCAGCTGCGCGAGCACGCCCACGTAAATCATGTTGGTGAGGTATTTGCGCAGCGCGCCGTCGCTCACGTGCTCCTTGGCGAGCTTTGCAAAAGGTACGGCGTAATACGTAACGTCATCGCGTGCGGCCGGCCCGTTTACGGCATACGAGGCTTCGTGGACGATGACGCCGCCGCTTCGCACCTCGGCCGCGTCCGCATGCCAGGTCGCGGGATTCAGCGCGACGAGAATGTCCACGTCGCGCGAACGGCATTGGTAGCCTTGCGGCGTCACCCGCACGTCGAACCACGTCGGCAGCCCTTCGATGTTCGAAGGAAAGACGTTTTTCGGCGCGACCGGAATGCCCATCTGAAAGACGGCGTTGGTCAGCACCAAGTTCGCGGATTGACTGCCGGAACCGTTGACCGTCGCCGCGCGGATCGTGAGATCGTTTACGGAATGCACGCTACGATATTCGGGAACCGGCGCTTTCTCTCTTGTACGAACGTGACAGCGCGACGTATTCGGCTGCGCTTCCGTCGATCCAGCGAGCCGCCTCGCCGTCGAGTGTCTTTTTCACGCTTGCCGGCGCTCCGGCGGCCAGTACTCCCGGCGGTATGTGCGCTTTCTCGCCGACCACGCTGCCCGCCGCGATGAGCGAGCGCTCTCCCACGACCGCGCCCGTCAAGACGACGGCGTTACTGCCTATCAAGGCAAACGGCTCGATGCGGCAATCTTCCATGACCGCGCAATGTCCAACGGTCACGTCGTCGCCGACGATCGTTTGGCCGTGCTCGCTCACGTGAAGCACGCAGTTGTCCTGAATCGAGGTGCGCGCGCCGACCCGGATGGGCCCGTTGTCGCCGCGCAGCACGGCGCCGAACCAAATGCTCGATTCGGGACCCACTTCAACGTCGCCGATCAGCACCGCAGTGGGCGCGACGAAAGCCGACGGGTCCACCCGCGGGCGCTTTCCCTTGTATTCCATGATCATCCCGTCCCTCCGAAGAAGGGCTGTTCGTATGCACCGCCACAACACCCCGCTGCGCGGCGTCAAGGCGACGCCGCGGCCAAAGGCCGGCGATCCGGCTTACAGCGCGGTCAACTATCAGTACGCCGGACGCACCGGGCACATCCATGAAGTCGTCAACGTGCGCGGCCGGGAGCTGGCCAAAGTCGGCTTCGGCGATCGGAAAATCGTCTATTACTACCTCGAAGACCTCGAGCTCGACACCGCCGCGCGACGCGGCACTTTTCACGACGAAGAGTAAGCGAGCAGACTATTGGTCCTCTACTTTACCGAATCTTCACGGATTATGCCTTGAAGTTGATTCCTTAGGCCCAGGTTTTGCATTTTTTTCGCAGTCCGCAAGCAGTATAATTACATCACCATAAGACGCTGAAACGACGCGCTGCGGGCCTGCTTAGAACCGCCGCTGGTTTCGTATTGGGGGAACGCTTATGAACCGTACGGCGCTTCGCATTTGCGTGATCGCTGGAGCACTGGCCCTTTCCGCGTGCGGGTCGCACGCGAGTCCGACGGCACAGCTGACGCAACCCGCCTCTCACGTGCTTCAGCCGCAGGATACGCTAGGCGGCCCGACGAGTTCGAAGATGAACGTGCTGCTGGGCGATGCACCGGCGCAACTCGGCGGACGCAGGCTCGAACATCTTTACGTCGGCATACGGGAAATCGACGCGATTTCCAACGGTCATGCGACCGAACTTGCCGAGTACGACGACCCGCGCGTCGTCGATCTCTTGGCTTACCAAAACGACACCGGCGAACGGGTGGCGGCGGGCGACGTCGATCGCACGAGCTATCAGCAATTGCGATTTGTAGTTGATCTTGCCACGAGCAAGGCGCAATTCAGCGAAGGCAAATCCGTGCCGCTGAACTTTCTCGTGAACGTGGCGACGCAAAGCAGCGCGAGCGCCGGCGCAAGCACGGTTACGACGTCCGATGGCCCGGGTGCGGTGGATCTGGTCGTGACGCAGCCGTTCTCGATTGCGCAGGGCTCGCACCAGACCGTGCGCGTGGATTTCAACGCGTTCGAATCGATCGCGCTCGATGCGTCGGGCGGCCTGACGGCGCGCGCGTCGCTCTTCGTCGCGCCCGTGGATCAGATGGGCGGCGTTCAAGGACGCGTGATCGATGCCGACGGAAAGCCGGTCGCCTATGCTGCCGTCGTCGCGATCGCGCCCGACGGCTCCGTCGGCAACACGTTCGTCACGGACGAGGACGGCTATTTCAGCGTGGGCACGTTGCGCGCTGCGTCGTACCGGCTGGAGATTTACAACACATACACGACCGCGGCCGGGATGCAGATTCAATCGGTAGGCGCGAGCGACACCGCGCAAGTCGTCGAGGGACCGCGCGTGACCGTCCAGCCCGGGCAGTATACTTCCGTAAAGGACATCGCGGACTAGCGCGGGGCCGGGAATGATGCACGACGCCCGCGCCGTGACCGAAGCGCAAGCCGCGGAGCTGCTCGATCGCGCAAAGGACGCGGAACGCCGCGCGCGATACGGGCAAGCCCTGGACTTGCTGACCGCTTGCGGTGATTGGCCCAACCCCTACGCGGAGCAAGGCTTTCTCTTGCGCGCGGCGGTGCTCACCGGCAGCGATCCGATCGCGGCGCTGCAAGACCTCGCACGCCATGCGGGCGCTTTCACGACGCCGGCATCGCGCTTCGCGTATCTCACCGCATCCGCTCGCGCGTACTCGAAGGCGCGCAATTTCGACGCAGCCCAGGCAATGCTCGAAACCGCGCAGAGCGCTCTCGAGGACGGCGCCGATCCGCGCAGGCACGAAATCGCTTATTTGCGCTCTCACTTACGGTGGAACCGGCGCGAATACGATCCGCACGACGAGGAGCTTGCGTTCGCCCTGCGCGCGGCGGATCCGGCGCTGCGATTCAACGCGCTCAACCTTCGCTCGTGGATGCACGCCGGGCTGGAACAGCACGCGGCGCAGTTGCAGGACCTCATCGAGTGCTTGCGGCTGTACGAACGGCACGGGGTCGCTTGCGGCCTGGCAAACGTAGCGCTGACCCTGCAGACCACGCTCGCGCTGGCTTGGGAGCTGCACGAACCGGAAGCGGCGCGTTTGGGCGAGGCGATCTTCGATGCGATGGACTGGACGCCGGAGATCCAGGTGCACCGTTTCCTTTGCGCGCGCGCACTGGCTTGGCATGCGTTTCTCCGAGGCGACTCCGCATGCGCGCAATGGCTCTTCAAAGATTCGAAAGAATACGCGCCCACGCTGGCGTGGAAGGTCATGGCGCACGTCGACCGCGCGTATGTGGCGCGTATCAATCTGAACGATGCCTGGGCGGCGGAAGAACTGCACGAAGCGCACGCGATTGCGCGAAACGTGGACTGGCATTCGACGCGGGACGAGGAGCGCATGGCGCTCATCACTTTAGCGCTGCTGTTCGCGCAGACGGATCTCGGGCACGCGCAGCGCTACGTCTCCACCTACATCGAACTCGGCGCGAACAATCTGCACTCGAGCATCGAAGCCTCGCACGAGCCGCGCCGGAACGTCGCGCATCAGAAGTATGCCTCAGGCCGCGTGCAGGCGATGCTGGGTCACACGAGCTTGGCGGCGCGCGACTTCGAAGACGCTTACGCGATCTTCTGCGAGATCGGGTTCCATTTCCGGGCCGCGCTTGTCGCGCAAGCGCTTCACGAACTGACCGGCGATTTGCGCTGGCTCGAAAACGCGCGGGCACACGCGGAGAAATTCCCTTGCAGCGCGCTGGCCGAACGGCTGCGCGGCGCAACGAGTAACCGAACCTGCGCGGAAATCCCAGGGCTGACCTCGACGCAACGCGAGATCGCCATCGCGCACTGCCAGGGCGTGGACGTGAGCGAGCTCTCGCGCAGATTCAGCCGCAGCGCCTTCACCATCGGCAAGCAACTAGAGGCGATTTATGCGGCCTTCGGCGTCCGCTCGCGCACGGCGCTTCGCGACGAACTTCAACTGCGGGGAGTTTTGTGAACCTTCGCGTGTCCATGCTCTGGCGCGCGGTGTACTTTGCGATCCTCACGCTGTTATGCGCGATCGCAATCGTTACGGCGGTGCTGATTCACGCGAACGCCGTCTCGCTTGCCGCTTTGGCGCTCAGTACGGGCGCCGCGGTCGTAGCGGCGGGCAAGTACCTCTTGGTCGACGGTGTGGAATCGATGCAGTCGCTCGTCGAAAAGCGTTACAGCATCCTCGAGAGCATTCCCGACGGGTTCTTCATCGTCGACTCGGAGTTTCGTTTCACACACGTGAACCAGCGCGTGGAGGAGATTTTTCATCGACGCGCCGACGAGCTGATTGGGCGGCGCGTGCAGGACATCTTGGATCCGCTGGCCTCCGAACTGCTGCCGGAGATGCAGCGCGCGCGCAGCAGCAGCGAGGCGCTGGAGCGCTTGCAGTACTTCCCCGCCAGCAACCGGTGGATCGAAATTCGGCTGCAGCCGGCGCGCGAAGAGCTGCTCGTCTACTTGCGCGATATTTCCGAGCGTAAACGCGTCGAGATGGAGTCGCGCGACCAAGATCGCCGCTTGCGGCTGCTGCTCTCGCAAGTGCCGGCGCTGCTTTTCACGCTGGATCTCGACATGAATATCACGTCCGTGGCGGGTGCGGCTTTGGACGAGCACGAGCTTTCCGAAGAAAAACTGCTGGGCGCGCCGTTCGAAGCGTTGTTGACGGGGCAGGAGCACGCGACGGCTAGCACGTCCGCTCTGTCGCGCGTGCTTTCCGGCGAAGCGGTCTCGTACGAAACGCGGCTGCGCGATCGCTGGGTGCAGAACGACGTCGAACCGCTGCGCGACGGCGCGGGCGCGGTCATCGGCGCCATCGGCGTGATGCTGGACGTCACCGAAGCGCGCACCAACGCCGAACGCTTCGCGCAGCTCGCGCGGCAAGACGCGATGACCGGCTTGCCCAACCGCCTGGCGCTGCAAGAGCGCCTTCCGGAAGTAATGGAAATTGCAGTGCAAAACCGCGAATCCGTCGCCGTGCTGTTTCTGGATCTCGACCGCTTCAAGAACATCAACGACACGCTGGGTCATCGCGTCGGCGACGAACTGCTGCGCGCCGTAGCGGAGCGGATGTCCGCTCGCATCGACAATCGCGGCACGATTTTCCGCCCGGGCGGAGACGAATTCGTCATCGTCGTGGACGGCATCAAACACAAACGTACCGTGGCCGCGATCTCGATGGACGTTCTGCAGGCTTTCGCGGAGCCGTTCGAACTCGAAGGGCGCGAACTCTTCGTCACGGCGAGTTTGGGCGCCAGCATCTTTCCGCAGAACGCGCAAACTGCCGACGAGCTCATCGCCTACGCCGATTCTGCGATGTACCGAGCCAAAGAGTCCGGCAGAAACAACGCCAAATTCTACGACGGTACGATGCACGCCCACGTCCTCGAACGCATGGGCCTCGAGCAGGACCTGCGCCAGGCGCTCTCGCGCGGCGAACTCAAAGTGCTGTTTCAGCCGATCGTCGACATGGCAACGCGCCGCGTAACCGGTGCGGAGGCGCTGCTGCGGTGGCAACATCCGCTGCTCGGCGAGCTCGCGCCGCAAACCTTCATTCCGATCGCAGAGGAGACCGGCGTCATCGTGGAGATCAGCCGGTGGGTGCTGCGGGAGGCGTGCGCGAGCGCCGCGCGCATTCGCCGCACGGAAGTGCCGGACTTTCACATCAACGTCAACCTTTCACCGCGCGATTTCTACGAGCAAGATTTAGCAGCTACGCTTGCCGCCGTGCTCGCGGAAACCGGCTTCCCGGCCGACGGGCTCAACCTCGAGGTGACGGAAAACGTCCTGCTCAACGACCTCGCCCTGGAAACGCTGCAGCGCATTGCCGCGATGAAGGTCAATATCGTGGTCGACGATTTCGGCACCGGATACAGCTCGCTCAACTACATCAAACGTTTGCCCGTGCGCGCCATAAAGATCGACAAGAGTTTCGTCGACGATGTGGCGATCGATCCGTACGATCAAGGCATCGTCAAAGCCATCACGACGCTGGCCGCGACCCTGGGCTTGCGGGTCATCGCCGAAGGGGTAGAGTCGCACTCCCAGTACGAGTTTCTTCGCTCGCTCAAGTGCGAGCGCGCGCAAGGATACTTCTTCTACCGGCCGCAGCCGCTGCCCACGCTGATGACGATTCTGCAGCAGTCGCCGGAAGTAGCGGCGCCTACCGCGCGCGTGATTTCGCTGTACGGATCGTAGATTTCAATACTACGACGCCACCTGCCGTGCACACCGGCGCATACCGGCCGGACGCCTGCGCGGCGCGGATTTTCGGAATCAGCCGCCCGCCGACGTACGCGTCGCGCCATTGCGGCGTGTACACGATGTATCCGTTGAAGTGCTCGATGCCGTCCCCGATGTTGGTAGCGTTCGGATAGCGCAGCGCCACGTGCGCGAACCATTCATCGTGCGTTGCAACGGGCGCGCTCTTCGGCACGCACGCAAACGCGCGCATCACGTCGCGCGGATGATCGAACGCCGGACGTGAAAGATAATGCGCCGGGTGCATCGGGTTGAACGCAATCAAGACGATCGCGCATACGGCGATCGTACCGAGCCACCACCGCCGCGCCGCAGTCTCGCCCCGCGTCTGTACGATGCGAATCAGCGCCCACGCGGCCGCCAGCAGAAGCCACGGCGCCCATAACAGCGAGTAGTGATAGCCCATGCGCCAAACGCTCCGATCGCTCGCAAGCAGCACGCCGGCCAGGCCGGGCGCGGCGAGCCACACCCATCGGGTACGAAACGGCAACAGCGCTATCGGCGCGAAAGCTTCGAGAACGTAGGTGAGCCGCCCGAGCGTAAACGTCGATTGAACCAACGCAGCGGGGTGCGTGAAGATCGCAGACGCCGTTTGCAGCGGTCCGTCCGCGAACGGATAGTGGTAAAAATGCGATGGCGCCCATCCTCCGGTACGCGGGACGATGACGAGCGCGTAGACCGCCAACGCCGCGCTTGCGCACGCTGCCAGCCCAAACCCCGCGACCGTAAGGCGTTCCGGTTCGATCGGCTCCCCGGCCAGCAATCCACGCTGCGCGCTCTTTCGTTTCAGCAAACCGATCGCGCCGAGCGCGACGCCGATGAGCGCAACGTCCAGGCAGACGTCTTCGCGAATGAGCACCAGCGCGAGCGCGCAAAGCGCAAACCACCCCCATCGCGCGCGATCCGCCGCCCACATTAGACTCAACGCTGCGGCCGGGTATAGCGCCAGCTCGTGGAACTCGTCGAATGCGGCAGAGAGCATCGGCGGATACATCAGCGCCAGTATTCCGGCTCGGACGGCCCACTGCGGGCCGGCATACGTGCGAACGATCGCAGCGAGCGGCACCGCGGCGATCGCGACGAGCACGATTTGCACGAATTGAATCGACAGCGGCGTGCGGGTCAAGACGACGACCGGCCACAGCAAGGCGAGTATCGGCGACCAGTGGAAATGAAAATGCGTTCCGCGCTCCGGGCCGTCGGTGAATCCCGCGAACGCGTGCAACGCAATCTGCGCGAACGTTCCGGTGTCGCTCCCGTAACTCCACACGTTCCAGCGGATGACCGCGAGCGCGGCGAGTACCGCGACCACGAATGTCAAAGCGGCAGCGAGCGAGCGGGGCATGGCGTCCCATTCGGTTTGCGGCAGGTCCGGGACCCGCCGCCGCGAACCTAAGCGCGTCTCCAACGCCGACGTAGCTCAGTTGGTAGAGCAATAGTTTCGTAAACTATAGGTCGCCGGTTCAAGTCCGGCCGTCGGCTCCACCACAAATCGTGACAGGCATACAGCGCGTGCTCGCACAATGCTTTTTCAAACGATGCCGGTCACGCAGCATGAAGCCACCTGCGAACGTAGCCTGCCGCCGCCGCTGAAATGGGCGGGCGGTAAGCGTTGGCTCGTGCGGCACTTGCTGCCGTACTGGAACGGCAACCACCACCGGAGACTGGTCGAGCCGTTTGCGGGCGGATTGGCCGTGACGCTTGGGCTGTTGCCGCGTACGGCGTTGCTGAACGATGCCAATCCGCACCTGATCGCGTTTTACCGATGGCTGCAGCGTGGATTGGATCTGCGCGCTACCGGCATTCCGTTTGCAAACGATCGCGCGGTCTACGCGCGCAATCGCGCGCGCTTCAACGACCTGATTCGCAACGGTGCCGGTGAGTGCGCCGAAGCTTCCGCGCTGTTCTATTATCTCAATCGAACCGGGTACAACGGGCTGTGCCGGTTCAACGCCCGCGGCTTTTTCAACGTGCCGTTCGGCCGCTACAAGCAGCCGCCGTATCGCGAAGAGTTCGAATCGTACCGCCGCGTGCTTTCCGGGTACGAATTCACCCACGGCGATTTCGAAACGCTCCGCATTGAGCCGGCGGATTTTCTCTACGCCGATCCGCCGTACGACGTCGAGTTCACCTCGTATTCCGCCGGAGGCTTCGCCTGGGAGGACCAACTGCGGCTGGCGCACTGGCTGGCGACGCACCGCGGGCCGGTCGTCGCTTCGAATCAGGCGACGCCGCGCGTGTTGCGCTTGTATCGCAAACTCGGATTTTCGATACGCGTCCTGGACGCGCCGCGGCGCATCAGCTGCGACGGCAACCGCGACGATGCCAAAGAGCTGATCGCTACACGCAATCTATAACGCACACGAATCCCGCTATGGCGAGCAGCAGGCTCGTCACGGCTGCGTTCGCACCTCGGCGAGCTCGGCCCAAGCGTGTTGTTCGTATCCGGATCGATGCGCGCGCCGACATTGTGGGGTAACGTCTTTAGCGATGGACGCCTCCGAGCAGCCGCAGCGAGACTTGCGCCGCCAATACTGGTGGATCGCTCTCGCGCTGTCGGCAATCGCGGGAAGCGTCGACGGCATCGGTTACCTGCTGCTCGCGCACGTATTCACCTCGCATATGAGCGGCAATACCGTCACCCTGACGATCGGTTTGGCGTCCGGCAATTGGGCGGCGGCATGGCGCCACTTCGAACCCATTGTGTCGTTCTTTGCGGGTGTATTGCTGGGGCTGCTGGCAGCCGGCATTTTGCTGCGGCGGCGCGTCGTTCGCATCTTCGCGTTTGTGTCCGGCATGGAAGTCGTATTCCTGGCCGCGTTCTTGCTGCTCGCGCACCCGGTGCGGCAATGGATGGTCATTTGCCCCGCCGCCGCCATGGGGATCCAAAACGCCTTGCTGCGCCGCGTGGGTCACCGTGCCGTTCGCACTACGTTCATTACGGGCATGCTTGCGACGACCGCCGACAACCTCGCGTCCGCAATCGTTGCCAAATTTCAAGGCCGTGACGGGGCGGTCAAACGATTTCGCGACTTCGCCCGCTACGCGGCAATCTGGATCTGCTTTGCGGCGGGCGGCATTCTCAGCGCATTTATCGAGATGCGCGTGGGCGCGCGGGCGCTGCTGATCCCCATCGGCGCGCTCCTGCTGCTGATCGCCTACGACGCGTTTCACCCCGTAACGCTCTATGCGGCTCTCCGCTTAGCGGGCAAACGGCCGTAGGGCCGGCGGTGCAGGTGGGCTGCCCGCCGCACTGATAATGACTACACTTAAGGCTCGGGAAACGTGAGCGAGCGCCGTGTCAATACGAAACGTACGTACATCAAAAAGTCTTGACCGCTATCATCTTGCTCGTCATCGTCCGCTACCCGTGAAGGCGGAGGACGTGCCGGAGAACGATAAGCACAAACCCACGGTTCTAGCAGCCGACGCCGTGAACCAATTCGATCTGGTCGGGCGTCTGGGCCGCAATGCGCTGTTTTCCCCGTGCGACGAGCACCTGCTGCATCGCCTGGCTGCGTGCGCCTCGCTAAACGTTGCGCTGCGTGGAACCCGCGTAGCGCAGGCGGGCACCCGCTTTCCATACGTCGGTATGGTTTGCTCGGGCGCGCTTGCCGTGACGATCGATGCGGCCGGACCGATACGCGGCGTGCGGCGGATGCAACTTTACGAAGCCCGCGCAAACGCGCTTTTCGGCGAGGTCGCCTTGTTGGCGCAGCGACCGCCGCCCGGCGACGTGCTGGTCCTTTCCAAGAGCGCCGTCTACGCGCTTTTTCCGGCCGACGCGGTCGAAGACGCGATGGCCGCGGATCCGAAACTGCTGCGCAGACTCGCGGCGGACGTTGCCGGCGGTACGTATCTCATCGCGCAGCGTTTGCTGCGGTCGCACAATTGGCCGCTCACCGCGCGCGTGGCGTCGGTGCTGCTGCGCTTTGCCGCGAACGAGGGAGGGCTGCAAGCTGCACACCCCGAGATTTCCGAAATGACGCAACGCGATATCGCGGCCGCTGCAGCTTGCGTGAAAGAATCGGCCGCGCGCGCCATTGCGTATCTTGAATCGGTCGGCGCGCTGCGACGTGAACGCGGACATATCCGGGAGCTCGATCGCGGCGTGTTGGAACAATTTGCCGAAGGCCTTCGATGAACCCGAGCGGGCTCTCAAACGCGCTGCTGGCTTCGTTGGACGTCTCGGATTGGTCGAAATGGGAGCCGTACTTTGAACGCATCGAGCTGAAGCACCGCCAGGAACTCCTGCGTCCCGACGATCGCTTGGAGTATTTATGGTTTCCCGAAGGGGGCGTGCAATCGCAGGTTATCGAGAGTCTCGAAGGCGGTTCGGTTGAAGTCGCCATCGTCGGATCCGAAGGCGTGGTCGGTCTTCCCGGAATCTTCGGCGTACGGCACATGGCAACGCGTACGATCGCGCAACTGGAAACGACGGCGATGCGAATCCGATTGGACGATTTCAGCAAGCACCTGCAGCGCGATCATCCGCTGCTGCGCCGATTGGAGAGCTACGCCGCCGCGACGCTCGGCTCGCTCTCGCAGATCGCCGGTTGCAATCGCCTCCACTCGCCCGAGCAACGGCTGTGCCGGTGGCTTCTCATGGTGCGCAACCGCGTGCATGCCGATACGCTGCCGATGACCCACGAGTTTCTCTCCCTCATGCTCGGCACGCGGCGCGCGTCCGTCACGGAAGTTGCGCAAACGCTGCAAAAGCGCAGGCTCATCAACTACGAACGCGGTTCTCTGGAGTTTCTGGATGTGTCCGGTCTAGAGCAGTGCGCGTGCGAGTGCTACGAGATCATAAACGGAATTTACAGCAACGCCGGAATCCTGTAACGCGGAGCCGGCCGCAAAAAGCGGACAGGAGCGCAGTAGAAGCACTGCGCTCCTGCTTCCCGGCCCGGTTGTTTTAGGACCGCTGAAGTGAGAACATCGGCAGCACTTCGCGTCTCCACGAGCTGTTCACGAGGTGCGCCGTGGCGGCATAAAACGCGAAGAACGAAGCCGCCAACAGGAAATATCCGGCGAGAATGCCGAGCTCGCGAGCGGAGCCGAGGAATTGAATGCCGGCCAAGGTGTAGCCGATGACCAGCATCAGCGTGGTGAGCATGTACACCGAGTTGATCCGCAGCGCGCCGATCGTCAACGCCAGCGAAATGTAGCCCATGCAGAAGAGATCGACGGCAAGCAGCAGCATGTTGGCGTGCGTGCCGGGAATAAGACCGCCCGCTTGCATCCAAATGTACGTTGCAAGAATGACGTTGTTCGCACCATATGCGCACAGGGTGGTTCCCGCCCACGAGTTCGTGCGTGAAAACGCGTAGAGACCCGCGATGAATTCTGCGATGCCCGCGAACACGAGCAACGACGGAACCGCCGCGACGAACGAACCAGGCATAGCAGCCCAACCCGACAGGACCCACGCGATTACGGTAGTGCCTACGCAAAAGCCGAAGAGTCCCATCGCGACCGTATCGCCGATTCTCGCTTCGCTCGTCGTTTCGAGCTGCTCGATTTGAGCGCTTTCGATTACGGTTCTTACCGGACCGCCTCGCGTCCACTGCTCGAGTGGCGGTTGCGTCCAGGCTGATGGGGTTTTCATGTTTCCGGAGTGCCTTTCTGAAGAATACAGATCTTCGATCGATCCGCTCAGATTTTTCCCAGAAACGCTTGTATTTAAAGGCTTTTTCGCATTTCCCGAAAGTCGATGATCCGTATTAATTTTTTCATGCCGTACAATTCAGCCTAGCCCTCAACTGCAAAAAGCTCGTCATAGCGAGTCGCCACACTCATGGTAGCTTAAAGCTCGGCGTGGTGAGCCTGTCGAACCACGTCCTTCGACGAGCTCGGAATGACGAGGTTCGTGTGGCTCGGCCTGACGGACTACCTCGTCATGTTGTTTGCAATCGTTCTCGCGCCCGGCATTTGGCCGACGTACCAAAACCGCGCTGCCGTGGTGAAGACGAGCGCGGTCGAAAGGCAGACGCCGTTTATGCCTTTCCGCTCGCAACGAACACGAGCGCCAAGCCGTCGATGCAATAGCGAAGGTGCGCCGGAGGCGGCCCGTCGCCGAAGACGTGTCCCAAATGGCCGCCGCATTGGCGGCAGTGCACTTCGGTGCGCGGCTCGACGAGTTCGTAATCCGCGCGTGTGCGGATTGCATTCGGCAACGGACGCGTAAAGCTCGGCCAGCCGTCGCCGCTGTCGTATTTCGCAGTGGAGGAAAAGAGCGCGAGAGCGCAGCCCGCGCAGCGGTATGTTCCGGCGCGGCGTTCGTTGAGCAGCGGACTGCTGTTCGGCGGTTCCGTGCCGTTTTCGCGAAGGATCGCGTAGCGTTCCGGTCCGAGCAATCTATGCCATTCGGCGTCGCTGTGCGCCACCGCGTAACGCGCGTCTTGCGCGCGAGCATGGGACGCGGCCACCGCGGCCGCGCCGAAGAGCGCCGCGCCGCGCAGCCACGCGCCGCGGGTCAATGCTTTGTCACGTGACATGCTGCACCATGTTTTTCGAAGTACCGCTGATGATACTCTTCAGCGGGATAGAACGTCGTTGCGTCTTCAATCCGCGTGACGATCGGGTGCGAATGGTTGCGCTGCGCTTCGTGCAGCGACGCTTCGGCGCGTTCGCGCTGCTCCGGCGTATGAACGAAAATTGCCGAGCGGTATTGTGAGCCGACGTCCGGTCCTTGGCGGTTCGGCGTGGTCGGATCGTGCATCTCCCAAAAGCGGTGCAGCAATTCATCGTACGACACGCGATCGGCATCGTACGTGACTTGCACGGCTTCCGCATGGCCCGTGGTGTCGCTGCAGACCTCGCGATACGTAGGATGCTCGGTGTGACCGCCGGTGTAGCCGCTGACGGCGTCCAGCACGCCGGGAACGTCGCGAAACGCGGCTTCGACGCCCCAGAAGCACCCCGCCGCGAATGTGGCCGTTTCGATCTTGCTCATCTTTCCTACAAACGTTCGCCGCGCCGCCGTGGATTCAGTTCCTGCGCCAAAACTCCAGCCCCATCGGCAACGCGGCCGGCGCCAGCGGGTCCAACTCGTAGCCTCGCAGGTCCGCCGGAACCACGGCTCCGAGGCGGTTCGAATACAGGTACAGCACGGGCAGATTCCGGGCAGCGAGCTGCTGGTACCGGCGGAGCGCCGCTCGAGAAGCTGCCGGCGAAGGCGCTGTCCGTGCCTGATCGATGGCTTTGTCGATCTGCGCGTTGCTGTAAAAGCCGGCGTTGTAGCCTCCGTTCGCTGCCGTTTGCGTCGAGTAATAGTATTTGTAATCATCCGGGTACGGCGGCAGGATGAGACCGCGCAAAGCCAGCTGAAAGCGACTGTGATGCAGGTCGACGAAGAACGTTTGGATCTCTTCGTTTTCGGGCGTGCAGTCGATGCCTACGGCTTTGAGATTGGCCTGAATGAGTTCGGCGATGTTCGCCGCGACGGCATCCGTGGCGCCGCCCGTCTTCAGCGTCACGCGCATCGGCATGCCGTCTTTTACACGCACGCCGCCGTGCATGCGCCACCCGGCCGCGTCGAGCATGGCACGCGCTTTCGCCGGATCGTATTCGTACGTGCGCAGCGAGTGGTCGTAGAACGGCGAAAACGTCGGAATGGGCCCGTTGAGCACGTCGGCCTGACCGCTCATGATGCCCTGCGTGATGAAGCGTCGATCGATCGCGTACATGAGGGCTTGCTTCACCCGGACGTCGTGAATCCACGGGATGCCGGCGTCGTGGTAATTCGGCAGCAGCAAAAACGTCACGTTCCAAGGCCAGTTGACGAACCGGTGATTGCCGCGCAAACGATCGTGCACGCGCCACAGGTTCGGCGGAATGTCCGTCACGTCGATTTCTCCGGCGTCCACCGCAGCATAGAGCGAATCCTGTTGCGGGTACACCCGAAATGCAACCTGGTTCAGAATCGGCTTGCGTCCCCAATACGACGGACTGCGCTCCAGAATGAGATAGCTTTCCGAGACGTTGCGCAAGATGCGCCACGGCCCGGAAGTCACGGGATGTTGAGAAAAAGCGGCGTCGGCGTTGAGGAAACTTGCCTCCGCTGCAGACAAAGGCGGATAGCGTCCCAACACGTGCCGCGGCAGCACGAGCGTGTCTTCGATTGAAAGCGCGTTTTCCAAGAACGGCGGCGACGGGCGTTTCAATCGTACCTCGACGGTGTACGGGTCCGTCGCGCGCACGGATTGCATCAACGTGAAGTCGCCGCCTTTGCTTTGCAGCAGCAGTGGGTTGCGCTCGAGCAAAATCGTGAACGCCACGTCTTTTGCGTCCAGCGGCGCGCCGTCGCTCCAGCGCACGCCGCGGCGCAGATGCAAGACGTAGCGCCTTGCGCCGTCCGTAACGTCGACTTTGTACGCAAGGCTCGTATCCCAGCGCGGCCGCAGATCCGGACCGAGATCGATGAGCGGCGCGTAGATTTCGTCCTCGATCATGACTGCTGCCGAACTGATCGTCACGTAGGGATTGAAGCCCGGCGGCGCCGCGATCCAGCCGATGACGATCATGTTCGGATTGCGCGTCTCGGCCGCGCGCGCGCCGCATCCCGCGAGCACGAGCATCAGCGCGACGCAGGCATACCGGAAGAGCGCATGTGTCGCGGATATCACGTCGATTCGCGTAACCAGTCGCCGACGAAATTGAAGGCGCAGACGCTGAGCAGTATGGCAAGGCCGGGCGGCCCGATGAGCCACCACGCGCCGGCAAAGATGTCGCTCTGCGCGCTCGAGAGCAAGTTCCCCCATGAGGGCGTCGGTGCGCGCACGCCGATTCCCAAATAGGAAAGCGCGGTTTCCGCCAGCATCGCGCTTGCGATCATGAACGTCGTCGTCGTGACGATCGTGCCGGCGGCATTCGGTACGACGTGCCGGAAAATGATGCGCGAATTTGCCGCGCCGATGGAACGCGCGGCTTCGACGAAGAGCCGCTCCTTTAGCGTCAACACCTCACCGCGCACCAGGCGCGCCGGGCCGAGCCATGAGGTTGCGCCGATGACGAGCATGAGCGCGAGCAAACTGCCGTGAAACATCGCCGCCAGCAGAAGCAAAAGAAACAGCGTCGGAATGCTCAGCAGCACGTCGACGACGCGCATCAGCAGCGTGTCGAGCCACGCGCCGTAATATCCCGAGACGGCTCCATACACCGTGCCGATGAACATCGACACGAGCGCGGCGACGATGCCGACGCTGAGCGTGATGCGCCCGCCTTGCAGCAGCCGCGCGAGCTCGTCTCGCCCGAGCCCGTCCGTCCCCAACGCGTGCACTCGTGACGGCGCATCGTATGCGTGCGCTACGTCGGTCGCATAAGCGTTGACGTGCAGCACGGAAGGCCCCGCTGCGCAGGCGATTGCCGCGGCCGCGATCCAGAGCATCCCCAGCGCCGCCACGAACGTGATGCGCAAGCGGCGACTGCGCGGCTCCTCCGCCGCTTCAGTCATAGCGGACGCGCGGATCGAAAACGCCGTACAACACGTCCGCCATGAGGTTGCCGAGCACGACGAGCACGGCGGTGATCACGGTCATGCCGAGCAAGGTTGCGTAATCGCGATCGGTTGCCGACTGCCAAAACAGCTGCCCCATGCCCGGATACGCGAAAATCTGTTCGGTGATGACGGCGCCGCCGAAGAGCGCGGGCACCGTTCCGCCGAGCAGCGTGATGAACGGAATGATCGCGTTGCGCAGCGTGTGGCGAAAGAGCACGCGGTGCTGCGGCAAGCCTTTTGCAACGGCGGTGCGCGCATAATCTTCGCGCAGCTGCTCCACCATGCTGCCGCGAACGTACCGGCTCCATCCGGCCATCGACACAATCGCGAGCGTGGCTGCGGGCAGCGTCAAGTGCGCGAAGCGCGAGGGCCAGTCGAACGCCGTCGTGTCGATGGTTTGCAAACCGCCGACGGGCAACCATCGAAGCGTGACGGCGAAAACCGCAATCAGCAGCGTGCCGAACCAAAACGTCGGCATCGACCAGGCAACGAACACCGCCGCGCTTGCCGTTCGATCGAATAGGGAATTGCGCCGGTACGCCTGATACACGCCCAGCGGCACGGCCACGGCGATCGACGCCGCAATCGCCGTTCCCATGAGCAGCAATGTTTGGGGAAGACGTTCGGCGATGAGCGCGAGTACCGGCTGCTGCCGGATGTACGAAAAACCCAGATCGCCGTGCAGCAGCGCGCTAAGCCAAATCGCGTACTGCTGCGGCCACGGGCGGTCCAGCCCCAATTCGTGCGTGATGATCGCGACTTGCTGCGGAGTCGCTTTTTCGCCCGCCAGCGCGAGCGCGGGCCCACCGGGCGCGAGGTGCAGCAAAACGAAGGTGACGATCGTCACCCCGATCAGCGTCGGGATCGCGAGCAGCAGTCGCCGAAGGACGAATTGCAGCATCTACCAAGGATACTGTGCGATCGCTTCCCATTGGTACGGCTGCGTCCCGTCCCAGGCAAAGAAAATCTCACCGATCGCGCCGAGCTGCTTGCCGGCCTCCAGCGACGCGGTAATCTCTTGCGCCGGCGGAAAGCCGTTGCGACCCTCGGCGGACGTTTGACCCCCGATGCTAATCGGGACGTTCCGTTCGGACAGCGCGCGCAGGCGATCGAAAGAGCCTTTCAACAGCACGCGCACTTGCGCGGGCGTCGTCGGGTTTCGGCGCATCATGCGCCAGTACGCCATCGGCTGCAGCACGGAAACGTAGCGCGCGATTTGCGGATACGGATACTCCTTGTCGTCCAAGTGTTCGAGGTAAGGATCTTCGACGTTCGCGGCAACCAAGTAGTCGGGACCCAGCGCCTGCCGCACCGCTTGCGCGTATTTCCAAAGCGCGCTCAGACCTTGCGGATCGTCGCCGAGAAATTCATCGCCGCGCTCGACGTCTATGGCGACGCCGGTAAGCGGCGTTCCGCGCGCGGTACGGTAGTACGCCGTTCGCACCGTCGCGCTCAGGTCGTCGAAAAGCGTGTCTCGCGGCACCGTCCAGCCGACGGTGCCGATCCCGTGCGCGGCAAGGCCGTCGATGATTGCGTCGATCGTCGGTTTCGCTTCCGGCGTGATCTCCCAATACGCGCCGTAGGCCGTGCGCAATTCGATGTAGTGCAACCCGGCCTTGACCGCTTGCTCGACGATTGCATGCGGATCGAGCTTCTTGTAGTACAGCGCGTCGAGCGGATTGCTCGTGAAGTAGAGCCACATCGCCTTGCCCGCGGCATTTTCAACGCTTGTGACGGGCGGCGCGGGCGGCGTCATGACCGGACCTAGCGCGACGGGCTTGTACCCGGCGCGGTACACGATGTACCGGTACGCGCGGGCGGGGCGCACGTTCGTGTCGCGATACGAGGAACTCGGCCCCGCGACGATCGCGAGCGTCTTTCCGCGGCCGGACGCTTCGACCCGAACGACGCGCGCAAGTTTGCGCTCTTGCGGAAACCAGCCGATCTGCACCGCATACGGTCCGAGCGCTTGGGCGACGACGCGTCGCCCGCTCCACCTGCGCGTATCGGTGCGCAGCGTGATCGGCGCAAACGCGGGTATCGTCGAATGCGCCGTCATCGTCAGCACGCCGCCGTGCGATGCGTATAAAATCGCGGAGGGCTGCCCGTATCGCAGCCGCGTCTGCCATTGCACGAACCCGTCGCGGGAGGTCCAATCGACGTTCCCGCCCGCCATGACGCGCGTGCGTTTGCCTTGCGCGTCCCAGTAGCGCGCGATCAGCAGCCAGCGCGCGTTTCCGTCGGCGTCGAAGCCGAGCCTTCGCGATTCGAGCGTCATACGAACGGCGGGGCGTCCCCAGTACACCGGTCCCGTCGGGGTTGGCGTAGGCATGGGCATCGGCGTCGAGCTCGGGGACGGCGACGGGACTGCTTGCGCAAGCAGCGCGACCAGACACAAGGCGGCAAACTTCATCTCAAACTCTTCTACGAAAAGATGGAGCGATGCTTTCGCATCGCTCCTTTGTTTCTCTGCGTCGAACCGCCGCTACATCTTCGTGCCGATGAAGAAGTAGAACGTGCGCGGGCTTTGGGAGTAGTTTTGGTAGATCCACGATCCCGGCGTATCGATGATGCCGGATTGAGGGCCGTTGAAAGGCGGACAGCCGGTCCCATCGGATATGCACGGCGCCGTGTCCGTGTTGTTGTCGAACAAATTGTCCGCAGTAAACCCGACGATGACGTTGCCTTTCGGTCCGAACTCCTTGTACGCGGTGAGTTTGGCACGCCACCAGCCGTGCGCGATCATTTGGTTCTGGCAGATGTACTGCAGTCCGTTGCTGTCTTTACACGTCGTGAAATTCGGGTACCCCGTGTTCGTCTGACCGGTGTTGAAAAACGTATCGCCTTGATAATAGATCAGCGGATCGAGGTGGAAGCCGTTTGAGTGGTAGTCGGCAAGTACCGTGCCGCTCCACAGCGGGTTTGACGCCGCGCGGATCATGATGCCCTGCTGGATGATGTTGTACGGAAGGGGCGTATTGATGTACGCAGCCGACAAACTTCGCTCCGTCGTCCAATAGTTGTCGTAGGTCGCGCCGACCCAGTACGAGAGCCCCCTCGGTAGGTTGTTCACGTGGTTGAAACCAAACTCCAGTCCGAAGGTTTGGTGTCGTCCGGTGTTGCTGAGCGTCGTGATCTTCGCGAAAATCGGCACGCAGTTCGCCGATCCCGCGGTGCAGGGCGTGCAGCTGCCGATGCTTAGGGGGTTGCACGTATTGATGAAAAATCCTAAGAACGGCCTGTAGCTTTCGTAGTAGTTGGACGTTTTGTTGAAGTACGGCCCCACGCGCATCGTCGTGTTGTTGCCGAAGTTATGTTCCCAAAGCAGTTCGCCCGCATGATTTTGCTGCGGCGCGAACGACGTACCGGGAAGGAAGGGATTGCGCAGCGTTATCAGCCCGTCAAAGCCGGTGCCGTTGGCGAGGGACGTCGTGTAGATGTACGCCGAGCTGATGAAACTCGTCGTGTCGCCGTACGAAAACTTCACGTCGTCGTTCGCGCTGAAGGCGTACGTGCCGTTGAACGTCGGATCGAGCGCGCGCGCCGTGTATCCGCCGGCGTAGACGTTGCACGTTACGCCGTTCGGACAGATGCCCTTGCCGGTCGCATAGCCTTGATCCGCGGGGAAGCCGTAATGGCGTTGAGCGTAGGTGAGGCCGGGGCTGAGCATCAGCTTGCCGATGTGAATATCGGGGTTGATGTAGGCGACCTGCTGGTTCGTCGGGTAGTTCGCTTCCTCGTAGATGCCCGGATAGTGCAGCGAGCCGTCAGGCATGATCGTGAAGACGTGCGTGTTCTCGTAATCGAACACGTTGTTGTCGTGCTCCGTGCTGACGCCCGCCTTCAGCGTGATGCGATCGCTGATGGTATTGGTGTAGTCGCCGGCGAGCTGCCAAATGTTCGAGCGGCGATCGCCGTAGAACACTTGAATGCCGTCGCCCCACATGCACATGTCGCCGATGGTCGCCGAATACGCCACCGGCGTGCCCGCCACGTACGGATAGAGCGGACACGAGGCCCCGCCCCAGCTGAACGGTCCGCCCGGGTTTTCGAGATTCGGAATATTCGGGTCGGCGACGGGCTGATCGAAGATGTACTGATTGAAGTTTTCGGCGACCCGGAAATTCAAGAACGAGTGGTCGTTGAAGTTGTGGTTCCACTGGATCTTGCCCAGACCGCCGTAGTGGTGCCAGAGATTGCCTTGGCCGTTTCCGAGCGCGCTCCAGTAGATGCCGAGCGGGCAGGGTTGACCGTTGGGCGCCGTTCCGCCTTGCGCCGCAGTAGGGTTGCCCGAGTTGGGCACTGCGCCGGGGCAAGGCTGCACCGCGAGCGATAGGGGCTCGTTGCCGGAGCGAGTCAGCAAGTAGTTGAAATCGAATTCGCCGAGGTCGTTCGTCGCGACCAATTGGATGTCGTTCTTGGAATCGGGACGGTAATGAAAATTCCCAACCCAATTGCGCTCTCTGACGGGGCCGGGGCCGTCGTCGAAGCCGAAAACGACGCCGGGATAGCTGTGCTCGCCGTAGTCGTATTGGTTTTGAGAATTCACGCCCGTAAATCCGACGTAGTACGAGAAACGATGATCGGGCGTCGCCCATCCGCGCTCGAAGCTGAGGTACTGGTTGGCTTCGGGCGTGCTGGCTTGAATGCCCAGCGTCGTGAAACCGGGGTACGTGCCGGTTTTCAGTACCGAATTGAAATAGCCGGTGCCGTTTATCGCGCCCGCGCCCGCGAGGCCGCCGGTGTAGATTTCGACGTTGGACAGCCCGGTATTCGAAAGGTTCGTCGTGAAGAATCCGACGATCCGGTCTTGGATCGGAATGCCTTCGAACTCATACCCGAGGTCCGTCACTTGACCGCCGCGGATGCGCGGCTGCGCCGGGAAACCGTTCGCGGTCACGCCCGGCGTAACGGCGAACCATTCATAGATCGTCTGCAATGCGTTGATGGGATTGGTAGCAGCCGTCAGCTGCTGGCCGGAGATCGTATAGACGTCGCTGCCTTCGTTTGGTTTGACCAGGTTGGAAGAGCCGGCCGCATGTACGGTCGCGATGGTCTTGAGCTCCGCTTGCAGCTGCTCCGTGACGCGCTGCGTCTGATCTTGCAGAACGATGACGCCCGGGATCGAAGCCTGGGCGTATCCCTGCTTCGAAAACGATACCGTGTACGTGTCCGGGATGAGGTTGACGATCGAGAAAAATCCGTTCGCGTCGGTCGTGCCGTGCGCGGTTTGAGACGCCGACGCGGCCGTGACCGCAACGTCTGCAACGGGTTTCCCGAAGGCATCGGTAACCGTGCCCGTGATATTGCCGGTGGTGCCGGCATATGCCGTGCTTGGAATCAGAACAGCCGCGCAGAGCGTCAACGCGGTGAGCATTCCCGGCAGCCATGTGCGTACTAGAAGTCTCATATGCACTTGCTCACTCCACGGACGCCTGCCGCGTTGCCCACAAGCATCCCGCTGCGGGGCGTCCAGATAAAAGAAAAGCGACCGGCGCGGCCCCGCGCTCGTTCGCTTCCCAGGTATTGTGAACTGCGATGGGCGCATTCCTGCCGCTTCGGGCCCCACGCTAGGCCGGTCGGGTGCTGCGTCTTTTAGACCATCGTCTTGGCCAAGCCGCGCGGCGCGTCGCTTTCGACGTAGCGCGCGCGGCCCACGTACAACGCCAGCATTTGCGCGGCGACCAGCCACGCCAGCGTATTGAACGCTTCGCCCACGACCGGCCCGAGCAGCGGAATGTCGCCGATGCGGCCGCCTATGGTGTAGCGCAAGCTTTCCGCTTGAACCGCCTCCACGAGCGGACGATTCACGACGTTGCGCGCGACGTCGTCGACGATGCCGATGATCGCGCACGAGGGGTCGAGCATCGCGGCGCTGCCGTGCCGGAACTCGCCGGCCGAAAATCCCTCGGCGTGAATGTAGCTGGCTTCCTTTAATTTGAGCGCGCATTCGTTGGCGATCGGCACCCCGTATCCGGCGGCAACGATGATCACGCTGCGCCGGCGCGCGATACGCTGCGCGGCGTCTTGCACGTCCTCGACGTCGTGGCCGTCAAGCCAGCTGCGCACGTCTTCCGCCGTTTCGATCAGCGTGTGCGCGCTGCGCGAATGCGACCCCGACATCAAACCCGCCGCCCATAGCAGAATTGCGGCGCTGGCGGTGACGCTCTTGCTCGCGGGAACCGCGATTTCCGGACCCGCACCCAAATCGATGATGAGGTTTGCGCGTTCGCCGAGCGGCGAATCCGACGTGTTCGTGAGCGCTATCAGTTCTTTGGGCGCAAGGATGTCGACGGCCTCGAGCAAGTCCGTCGAACGGCCGCTTTGCGAACATGCGATGACCACCGCGTTGCGATACGCGACGTTGTCGAGCGGCGCTTCGGTGGCCGCAAGCGCGTGCGCGCGAATCCCTCGGCGCCGGAGCGCAAGCGCGCCGAGTTGCGCCATGAAGAGCGAACTTCCGCTTCCCAGCAGCACGACGTCGCGATCCCTGATGGCGCCGGCAAGCATTTCCGCTTTCTTGGATTCCGCGATGGAGCGCCAAACGTCCGGTTGTTCGCGAATTTCGCGTTCGAAGTGTGCCCCGAGCATCTACTGCGATGCAAGGTGCGCGAATAGCGCGGCCCGGACCTTCGCAAGCGCGGCGGCGCCGCCCGTGTGCTGCTCGCCCATCCATTGGTTGACGAGAAAGGAGAACGTCACCGGACCGTGGGTCCGGGTGCGCACGAAACCGGAAATGGTGCGGACGTGGCTGATGCTGCCCGTTTTCGCGAACACTTGCCGCTCAGCCGGCGTGCCCACGTACGAGTGGTCGAGGGTACCGCGAACGCCGCTCACCGGCAGGGCGTCGAGAACGACGTCACGGTTGGGGCCGTTCCAGTCGGCCTGCAGAATCGCCAGCAGATCGCGCGGCGTGATGCGATCGTACTGCGAGAGGCCCGATCCGTCCGCGATCGTCACGGTATTCGGATCGACGCCGATGGAACGCAAATACTGCTGCTCGAGCGCAATTCCGCGATCGTCCGTTCCGGGTTCACCCGCTTGCGCGACGCCGAGTTCTTTGAGGAAGAGTTCGCCCATGAGGTTGTCGCTGGGATACCAAAAGTCGGCAAGCAGCTTCGGCATGCTTTCGGATGCATGCGACCACAAGCGAACGGCGCTTGCAGGCATCTTGCCGTCGTGGACGCCGCCGCTCAGCGTGATGCCGTGCGCCGCGAGCGCGCGCGCGAAGACGTCGCCGGCGTAGCTTTCGGGATCCGGCACGCTCGGACGCACGTCGCCGGACTCTTTTGCGTCGAGCGGATAGGAGCCGGTGACGAGCAGCGTTGAGGGTTCGTTCCAAACGCGCGCGAGATCCGACGTGTCCTTCGAGCCGGCGGGGCCGGTGGTGAGTTGGTTGTCGACGGTGTACGTGCTCGATTGCGGCCACACGCGCAGCACGGCGAGCGATCCCACCGCGGGTCCCGGCGAAAACGTCATGTGAACCACGCCGTCCTCGAGTTCGAGCGCGCTTACCACGGGAGCGTAATAGTACGGCAGATCGTCCCACGACCAGCCGAAACCGTAGCGCTGCGCGTCGTATCGCGAAGCATCGGTTACGAGGGAACCGGCGATGCGCTTGACGCCCTGCGCTGCAAGCGCAGCCGCTGCGTCATCCAAATCCTTGGCCGCCAAATGCGCGTCGCCCCCGCCGTGCAGATACACGTTGCCGGGAATCTCGCCGTTTTGCGGCGCCGCGTCCGCGGCAACGCCGGTAACGAACGTGAACGCGGTTCCGAGCCGCTGCAGCGCCGCGGATCCGACGAGCAGCTTGAAATTGGACGCGGGCATGAACTCCTGATCGGCGTTCTGCCGGTACAGCAGCGCGCCGCGCACGGTATCTTGAACGATCAGTCCGATTTGCGCGCCGCGCAGCGTCGGCGCGTCGAGAATCTTCGGAATCGCGCGCTGCAGAGATGCGATCTGCGAGGCAGTCCACGGGACTCCGCCGGGCGCCGGATTCTGCAGCGGCGGAGCCGCGCCCAGCAGCGCGCACGCGCAAATCAGATTCAACATCGTCTTATGCATCGCAATCGCTCCGAAGGACGTCTTCGATGGATTCGCGCCGCGCAACCAGGCGGTGCGTTCCCGCGCGGACCGCGACTACCGCGGGGCGCGAAAATCTGTTGTAGTTACTCGCCATGCTATAGGTGTATGCTCCCGTCGTGCACATCGCTATGAGTTCGCCTGCGCGAAGATCGTGCGGCAGCCGCGCCGCTCCGAGCCGATCGTTCTCGCAGGTGCGCCCGCAGACATACGTTTCGGTCAGATTCGTACTCTCCCGCGAAGCGGCGGCGATATGGTGATAAGCGCCATACATCGCCGGCCGCGGATTTTCGTACACCCCTCCGTCGACGACGGCGTACGGCCGCCCGTATTCGGTTTTCGCCGCCATGACGGTGTAGAGCGACGTGCCGGCGTGCGCGATCAGCGCTCGCCCCGGTTCGATACCGATGCGCGGAAGCGGCAACTCGTTTTGCTCGGAGCGCGCGCGCACGATTTCCGCTACGCGACGCAGCGTTGCGCGCACGTCCAGTGTAGCGGGCTGATGCGGGTGCATCTGCACGCCGAAGCCCCCTCCCACGTTGACGTTCGTGCAAACGAATCCCGCTTGCGCGCATTGCAGCGCCCGCTCCATCAGCGCCTCGGCGTTGGATGCGAATGCCTGCTCGTCGAATATCTGCGAGCCGACGTGCGCGTGCAAGCCGGTGAATCGCAGATTCTCGCGATTTCGCAGCTCGCGTAACGCACCGGTGAGCGACTCGGGATCGAACCCGAATTTGCTCGTCGCGCCGCTCGTGTGCACGAATTCGTGCGTGTCCGCGTCGATGCCGGTATTCACCCGCAGCAGGAGCGGGATTGGCCGCTCCGCGTTGCCCCGGCGCGTAAGGCGCTGCAATTCGTCCAAGTTGTCGATGATGATGCGTCCTACGCGGCCTTCCGCAACGGCGTCGAGTTCTTCGTCCGTTTTCCCGCAGCCGTGCATGCTGATGCGTTCGGGAGGAAAGGCGGCGCGTTCGGCTGCAGCGAGTTCGCCCAGCGACGAAACGTCCAGGTGCAGCGACGTGTGCTTGAGGTGACGCGCAAGCGCAACGAGCAAGAGCGCCTTTCCGGCGTAGGCGATTTCCATGTCGAGCGCCGCGCAGGCGTCCGAAAACTCCGCGATCGCGGCATCCAAGACGTCGTAATCCAGAATCAGCAGCGGCGTGCCGTACTGCTTCGCAAGTTCGCTCGCGCGCACGCCGCCGATGCACAGCTCGCCGTTTTCCCGGCGCTGACCCGGCGCCAGCGCCCCATTCCATTGCATCGATGTTGACCTTGGTGCCGCGGGAAGCTGAAGCCTTCCGTCAAAACACCGCGTCGTCATGAGCGAGCGCCCTGCCGAAAACCGCATAGACACCTATCCGCACTGGAGGCTGCACGAGTGGACGCCGGCTTTACCGGAGGGTCGAATCGAGCGCATTTACACGCATTGGTCCGCCCACGATTACGAATCGGTATTTCCCGCGTATCATTTCTGCATCGCGAAGACTTCCGCGGGCGATCTCGTCGTCGTGAACACGCACGACGTGCGTGAAAACATGCGCGAGGTCTACAATGCTCCGGAGGAACCGTATGCGGCGCACACGCGCGGTCGAAACTCCTTTGCGCTCGGCATTTCGATCATGGCGATGGAGGGCGCCGCCCCTCACGATTTCGGCTCGTATCCGCTCACCGAAGACTTGCTCGATGCGTTGTGCTTGGTGGGTGCGAAATTGGCGAATTCCTACGGCGTGCCGATCGATGCCGAACACGTCATGTCGCACGCGGAAGCCGCGCTGCGCGACGGCTACTTCGGAATGGCGCCGGAAGAGCGCTGGGACATCGCTCGCTTACGCGCAGAGGATCGCGCGCTCGTTCCGCAGGATGCGCTCGACGTCGGCGAGCAGTTGCGCGCCCGAATGCGGCGATCCTTGGCGTAATCAGCGCGCGGACGAAGCGAGCGGCGCGAATTGCGCCAAAAAACGATCGGCGGGCGCCGGTGCGACGCCCGCATCGGTAAGACGTTTTTGGATTGCGCCCGCTGAAGGCGAGGGCAGCACGCACATGAACGGCGCGATGCCGTCCGCGCTGCGGATTGAGACCTCGCGCGCGCCGGCAGGGACCAGCGCGCTTTCATACGGCGCGAGCACCGCGCTGCCGCCTTCACACTGCAGCTCCAATCCCTCGTTCAACGTGGTGATGATGAGCGGCCGGTTACGCGTGCTCATCGAAGCGGCGGTTTCCGTTGCGGTGACGCGCTCGACGAAGAAGTGGCCGTCCGCGATGAGCGCGGTACGGGAAAAACCTTCGGCCGCATAGGCGATTTCTTCGAGCGGCTGTTCGCTCGCCGACGCGCGGTAGTCCAAGACGTCCGCCGCCTTCTCGATGTGCAGCGGGCGCGGCGTGCCGTCGGCGCCGACGCGATTCCAATCGTACATGCGATACGTGAGATCGCTGGCCTGCTGCGTTTCGTAAAGCGTGACGCCGGCTCCGATTGCATGCACGCGGCCCGCAGGAATATAAAAAGCGTCTCCGGCTTTGACTTGCACGCGATGCAAAATATCGCCGAGCGTGCCGTCCGCGACGCGCCGTTCGTATTCTGCTCGGCTGGTGTCACGCGACCACCCCATGACGAGCTCCGACCCCGGTTGCGCCTCGAGCACGTACCAGCACTCGGTCTTTCCGTTCGGCTGATGCTCGACGCGCTGCGCGTACGCGTCGTCCGGATGCACCTGCACGGAAAGCCAGTCGCGCGCGGTGATGATTTTCGTCAGCACGGGAAACATGCGCGCGGGATCGATTTCGCCCAAAAACTTTTCAGTCAACCGCACGCGCAGCTGCGCGACGCTTTCACCGGCTAGCGGCCCGTTTACGACCACGTTGGCATCCCAGCATTCCCATGATTCACCCCAGCTCTTCGAAGGATCGCCGTATTTTCCGAAGCGCTGCACGAGATCGCTGCCGCCCCAGATTGCCGCGGCAAGTTTGGGCTGCAGCACGTAAGGATAAAGCATCGGATCAGACATCTTGCACCAGCTCCGCTTGCAGCAACCCTCTGGCGGAATTGCCCACGTAGAGGGCGTCGGCTCTTGACAGGTCCCCGGGGAAAAGCACTCGTTCCATCGCGCCACCCTGGGATACGAGGCGACGGCGAAGGATTCCCGGCAGCACGCCGCTGGAGAGCGGCGGCGTGCACAACAACTCGCCGAAACGCGCGAAAAGCGTCGTGCGCGAACCTTCGGTGACTTCGCCGCGTTCGTTCAAAAGGAGCGCCTCGAAGCATTCGCGCTGCCCGGCTTCGCGCAGGGCAGCGTCGTGACCGGCGCGCCAGGTCGTCTTGTGCATGAGGAACGGATCGCCGGAGCGCACGCGCTGCCGCGCAAGACAAACGCGCACCGGCGCGTTCGTTTCCGGCATGGACTCGATCAGAATCTCGCTGCGGGTCTGCGCGGCGCGAAAGCGTACGATCCGCGCGCGGCGATCGAGAGCGCGCAGCTGTTCGAGGGCACGCGCGTCGAGGTTCCAGCCGAAAGCGCGCGCCGACGTCTGCAATCGGCGCACGTGCAGCTCGACGTCGCTCGCCGCGGTTTGCGCGCCGAACGTTTCCACCAGCGCAAAACCGTCATGCGCGGGCGCGAGAAAGCGAGACTTGAGGAAGATCTCTTCCCATTCGGATGCAGACTCCGAGTCGCTGACGATTCCGCCGCCGGCGTCGAAGCGCGCGACGCCGCCTTCGAATTGCAGCGTGCGGATGCAGACGTTCCACCAGCCGCGGCGCCGCGGCAAAAGATAGCCGATGCTGCCCGTGTAAAACCCGCGCGGCTGCGGCTCTACCGCGCCGATGTGCCGCATCGCCGCTCGTTTCGGCGCTCCGGTGACGCTGCCGCACGGAAACGTAGCGCGAACGATCTGTGCGAAGCTCTTGTGCGTCGTGCCGGTTATCGTCGACGTCATCGTGGCGAACGTCGGATAGCGTTCGATTTCGAACAGGCGCGAGACGCGGACGTCGCCGCACACGCGATGCAGATCGTTGCGCAGCAGATCGACGATCATCAGATGTTCGGCGCGATTTTTCTCGTTGGAAAGCAAGCCGGTGCGCGCAGGCGGTGCCGTGCCTTTCATCGGTTTCGTAGTGAGCCGATCGCCTTCGAAACGCAGGAAGAGCTCCGGCGATATCGACACGAGAGCGAGATCGTCGTGCTCGACGTAAGCCGCGTATCGAGCGTTCGCGCGCCGCGCGAGAAAGCGATAGAGATCGAACGGATTCCCCTGAAAGCCTACGTCGAACGGCACGGTGTAGTTTGCTTGATAGACCTCGCCGTCACGGATCCGCGAACGCAAATACTCCACTTTTCGCTGGTACGCTTCACGTTGCACGCGGCAAAGCGGCGCGGTCATGCGAAAGCGCGCGCCGTTACGCGCCAAGTTTGCGCTTTTCGGTGCGGAGAAAACTCCCAGTAGGACCAGCGGATGCGCCGGCTCGGATTTTGCGGTGCCGTGCAGCAGCGCGCCGAAATCGTACGAAAGCGCGCCGGCGACGGCGTAGCCCGCACTGAGCGCTTCGTCAACCTGCGCCAATGCATCGAGCGCCCCGGAAAGCGTCCGCGGCGCCCACACCCGAATGGGATTTTCGAAGACGAGCGCGGGCTCCCACCCCGCGACCACGCGCAAACTCACTCTAGAGGTTCGCGTGCTCTCCCCGTTCGACGATCGCTTTGAACCGGCGCAAGTCTTCCGAAACGGCGCGTTGCGGATCGTCGCCGAGGATGCGCGCCATGGAAGCGCCGACGTAGCGCGCCGGCGGCGCGTATTCCAGCACGACGCGCACTTCGGTTACGCCGTCGCGTTGATCGAAATGCACCGAACCGGCGTGATGGACGGCCGAGCCGGGCAGCGAACGCCACGCGATGAGCTGACCGGGCACGTCGTTGATGATCTCCGCTTCCCACGTTACACGGCTGCCGACGGGCGCGCGCACGCGCCAGCGAGAACGCCGCTCCGTCAGCGTCGTGACTTCTTCGACGTGCTCCATGAATTGCGGCAGCGTTTCGAGACGGCGCCAAAACGCGTACAGTTCCCCAGCCGGACACGCAACGGCTATCGACGACTCCACGCGCACGCCCGTGCCGTACGGCACACTCGCGGACGCATTGTAGGAGCTGCCCTCGCGATCCGCCGTATCGAAGCCCAGCGCGCCGTACGCGGGGCAAAATCCCGTTGCGCCGCGGTAGAGGAGCAGGGCCGAGCCCAGGCCCGCGATAGCGCCGAGAACGTCGCGCTTGCGAAAGGCGGCAAGCAACAGCAGGCCCCCGATGCCGATGGATATCCAGCGCTCGACAGCGCCCACGTTACGAGCGTCGTGCATACCTTCTCTCCTGGTCGCATTATCTCACGAAACTTGCCGATTTACGCAGCCCGGGGCCGTCCGGGCGGCGTGCCGAATACTCCGGCGTGCGCGTCTACGTGGGGATCGGATCGAATTTGGGCGACCGCCAGGCGAATATTCTGGCTGCGCTGCAGCGGCTTCGCGCTCGCGCGCAAGTGCTGAAAGTTTCCGCTTTTTACGAGAGCGAAGCCGCCGGCGGCGCCGAGGGACCCGCGTTTTTGAATGTAGCAGCGGAGCTCGAAACGCCGTTGGAACGCGCGGCATTCGAGCGGTTTGCGCGCGAGGTGGAAACCGCCGTGGGCCGCATGCGCACGCGTAAACTGGCCGCGCGGCCGATCGACATCGATATGCTTTGGGTTGAAGGACGGATGCACCCGCAGCTGCTGCAGCGCCGCTACAATCTCGTCCCGCTCGCCGAAATTGCGCCGCATCTGAACCTTCCGATTGCGGAAGGCAACGGCGTGCGCCGCCGCGCGCGCTCGCTGCATTTCAACGCGAATCGTCAGGAGGAAGCACCCGATGTGCGGCTCTCCCTCGGTCGCGTCGGCGTTTCGAGCGTGCGCCGCATCGTGCATCTGAACGTGGACGGGAAGGAGCGCGTGTTCAACGGCGAGTTTACCATGGTTGCCGATCTCGCACCCGATAAGGCCGGGGTGCACATGTCGCGTTTCAGCGAGATTCTCGAGGAAGCGGCGCTGGACGTGCTTGCGCGCGAGCGTCACCCCGGCCGCATCGAAAAGATCGTCGAAGCGATCGCGAAAGAGATCGTGCAGTCCCAGCGCGCGATTCGCGCGGACGTGAGACTGCGTGCCGACTTCGGCCTGGAGCGTTGGACGCCGGTGAGCGGCAAACGCGGTGAAGAAACCTACACGCTGATCGGCATTGCGCACGCGGACGAACTCGGCACGCGGCGCGTCGCCGGCGTCGAAGCGCAAGGAATGACGGCGTGTCCTTGCGCGCAGCTGATGGTGCGCGAGCACAGTTTGCACGAGCTGGTCGAAGCGGGATTTTCCACGGCCGACGCGGAGCGCGCATTGGACGCGTTGCCGGTCGCCACGCACAATCAGCGCGGCAAGGGTGCGGTGCTCATCGGCGCCGATCCCGAACACGCGGACGCGGTACGCGCGGAAGACCTCGTGGAACTCGTGGAAAGCGCGATGTCGAGCGAAACCTACGATCTTCTTAAAAGGCCGGACGAATTTTTCATCGTGAACAAAGCGCATCACAATCCCAAATTCGTCGAGGACGTCGTGCGCGGCATCCTTGCCGGCGCGCTCGACATGTACGCGGACTTTGCCGACGCAACGTTCCTTGCCGCCACGCAAGTCAACTACGAATCCATCCACAAGCACGATGCCTTCGCCGAAGCGTACGGTACGTTCGGCGAATTCCGCCGCGAGCTGCAGACCGGCCGGTACGTGACGCAGAAAACGGACTTGGCAGCGTGGCTGGGCACTCGCCCGTCACCCGTCCTTGTGTAAGGCATCTGACCTTACGGCCGCGGGGGATGGGACAGACGGCTCATGGCCGTGCGGGCGCCCCATGGTTACGATGAAATTGCTTCTTTCGAGGACGCACCGATGTATCGCCCAGCAGTTTTTTCGGCATTGGCCACCCTGTGGCTCGTCAGCTTTCCCGCGCTTCCGGCAAACGCTGCGCAAGGCGGCCTGAAACCCGCGCAACTGCGGGAGCTGCGCCGCGTGCCGTTCGCGGTCATCCCCGCGGCGCCGCCTGCGGGTTTTCACGTAAAAAGCGTAAGCGTGGACGCCTGGAACCACACGTACACGGTGATTTACGCCGGTCCGGGCGGCGCGACGATTCGAATTTTCGGCAGCCCGAGCGCGCGCCCGTCCTCACGCGCGGCCGCGCCGGCGGCACAGCCGCAGCAACCGCGCGGTTTTTTCCAAAGGCTGAGTTCCGCGTTCGGTCGTATCGGGCGCACCACGAACCAAGTGCATAGCGCGAACGCGCAAGCGAGCGCGAACGCGAACGGAAATTCGGGCAAGGCCGGCGAGGAAGAGGAAGAGATGAGCGCGCTTTCCGCCGACAACGAGGAACTGGGTCCGGTCAACTTCCAAAGCGCGAGCGGCTGCGTGAAGGGGACGAACGATCCCGGGAAGGCGCGGATCAAGACGGCAACGTTCGAGGTCGACGGCTGCAATATGCGCGCGCCCGACGCGCTGGTGCGAGCGTATCGGTCGCTGGAGCGCATTCACTAAGCTGCTTCGGGCGTGAACGCGCAAGCCGCCGCAGCGCACGATCCCGTTCCGCGTTCGTTCGCGCGGCGCGTCATCGCGCCGGCGCTGGTCGCGCTCTCGATGCTGCTCGCGATGCACGACCTCGCGCACGTCCGCGCTGATTTACTGATCGAGGGTATCGCGCGCATCGGCATGGCGGCAGTAGCGGCCATCATGCTGTACGGGTGGCCGGCCGATGCACGCTACGAGCAGCAGCGAGCGCTGCTGCTGTGGGGCGTGATCGGTTTTTCGTTCGATCTGTTTTGGCAAGTTGCGTACGGCGGCATCTTTCAAGCGATCGCGATGGTGCTCAAGTACGCCGGGATCGCCGCCGGTTTGGCGTGCTTCATTGCCCTGACCGCTTCGTTCGGAAACGGTGAGCGCGACGAGCTCCTTCGCCGTTTCATCGTAGCCGCCGCCGCGCCTTTCGGTATCCTGCTGTTCGCTCTCGGAACCTGGCACGGATATTTGTGGCTTCGTCACTGCGGCGGCACCGCAGGTCCCTGCATCGTGAACGACGCGTATTCGCTTCCGGTGTTCCGCACGTATTTCGCGCTGGACGCCGTTGGACGCCTCGCCGTCTTCGCCGCGGCTATCCTTGCGTTGGCATCGTCGAGCAAAAATCGCCAGCGGTTGCTCCTCGTTGCGCTCTCCGCGGCGGTACTCTCGCTCGGAACCGCGGTTGATTTTCTGGCGCGCCTTCGCCCGCTCGCTCCGGAAACGGTGTTCGCGCTGCAAGTGTTCGACGCTGCGTGCACGCTCGCGTTCGTCGCCGGCCTTTTCATCGCTATCACGAAAAAGCGGATGTTCGACGTCGCGTTCGCTTTCTCGGCCGGGGTGATCAACGTGCTCGTGTTCCTTGTTTGGCTCGCGCTGATACAATTGGTCGAACCGCTCGTCGGCACGTTTCCCGTCGTCGTGGCTACGCTGCTGTGGTTCGTGGTCGCGTACGTCCAGTGGCTTTGCCCGAACGGCGTTACGCGAATCGCGCTGCGGCAGGCGCTGGTGTACGTGAGTGCGATGGCGCTGTGCTACGGCGCATTCATCTTTGCTGAAGCGCTGCTGCACGGGAGAGCGCACGAAGCCGTAGGACAATACCTGGAGCGATCACTGCCCTGGGGTCATGCAGCTTTCCTCGGCGATCTCGGCTTGGCGGCCATCGGCGCGTTCACGCTGACGCGTTTCGAAGAGTGGGCGAAGGAATGGATCGCCTCACGCCTGCTTCCGCCCGACGACAAACCGCTCGCGCTGCTGCGCCACTTTCGCAAAGGCATTCCGTTCTTTACGGAGGCCGCCGAGTTGGAGCGGATGCTCGTTCACGTGGTCACGACGAACCTCAAAGCGGAATTTGCCCACATCTTCCTGCATCACGACGCGGGGCATTACGAAGTTGCGGCGTCCTATCCGGATTCCGCGCCGAAACCGCCTGAAGTTCCGCTGGATTGTTTGCCGGAGGACGTGCGGTGCGGGAAGTGCCGCCGGGATGAATTGCCGCAGGAATGCGTGCCGGCGGCGCGCCTGGTTCCCGTAATGTATGCGCCCAAGCCGGGGCGGCTGTTCGGATTCCTGGCGCTGGGTCAGAAGCGCAGCGAGGACGGCGAAGACTTCACCCAATGCGAACGAAAAGAGCTGCGCGAGTTGGGCAAGGAAGCGGGTGGAGCTCTGTACGAACTGCGAGGGCACGCATGAAGAAGGCCGCTTTTGCGTTTGCCGCTCTGCTTGCGCTCGTGCCGTGCGCGTTGCCGGCGCTTGCGGATCAGCATTCCGACGACGCGGCACTGGGACGTCAGGTTTACGACGATCTGCGGAGCAAAGATCAGATCGTCACCAGTTCCCCGTATAGCCGCATTCTTCAGCAAGTCGGGCGGCGCATCGCGTCGGCGGCCGGTCGTCAGTGGTACGTCGAGCGGTTCTACATCGTGCGCGGCAATCAGATGAACGCGTTCTCCGCGCCCGGCGGATACGTCTTCGTCAACGAAGGTTTGCTGCGCAACGTCGACAACGTGGATGAACTCGCGAACGTGCTCGGACATGAGACCGCGCATCTGGTTCTCGGCCACGTGAGCGCGCGCGTGAAGCAGCAGCAGCGCCGCAATTTGCTCTACAACATCGGGCACATCTTCGTGAGCAACAGCGCTTCACAGGGCGCGCAAAACACCTTCAACGTGGCCGCGCAAGCCGGAAACTACACGTTCCTCGGCTTCACGCGCGATCAAGAGTATCAAGCGGACCGGACCGGCGCGACGCTTGCCGCGCGAGCCGGCTTCAATCCCTGGGGCGCGATTTGGTTCTTCAACGAAACGGAACGGATGTACGGCGATGCCGGATACGAGCAGTACGTTCAGCAGCATCCGTCCACGAAAGATCGCATCGCGCACCTGCAGGCGTATTTCAAGGCGAACTCGATTCTGTTCTCGCGCTGGCCGCATCGGCTCGTCAACCGGAACGGCCTTCCTATGAATTAGCGCTCGCACGGCACCGGTCATGGTGAGCCTGGTCGAACCACGGCCCTTCGCTCAGGGTGGCAAGATTGTTCCAGTGCGGCGATGCGGGCGCGCAGTGAGGGATGCGTCGAGAAGAGCATTTCGAACCAGAGCGGCTGCTCGTCTTCGGCGAGATTTTGATCGCGTAGGCGTTTGAACGCGGACGCGCCCGAGCCGGGCGCGGACGTCGCTTGCAGCGCAAACCGGTCCGCGGCCCACTCGCGCGAGCGAGCAAACGCGCATGCGGCCGGGCGCAGCGCTTGCGAGACGAGCGTCGCCCATAATTGGACGCGCGTGAGTTTGCGGGTGTGATCCTCCTCGGTGCCGGCGCCGTCGAGCACGTGCGCGCCGAACAGCACGATCGTTCCGAGGATTTGCGAAAGCGCGATCATGCGCCAAGTGTCTTTCGAGACGTAGTGTCCGAGCTCGTGCGCGACGACGAACTCGATCTCGTCTTCGGGAAAGTGCTCGACAAGCGTGTCTCCTACGATGATGCGGTGCGTGTTGCCGATGCCGATGACGAACGCGTTCGCCTTTTTCGTTTGTTTGCTCATGTTCACGCGCAGAATCTCCGCGTCCGCAACGCCATAGCGCGCGGCCAGCGCGCGCAGGCGTTTTTCGAGCGGTCCCGTCAGCGGCGTGTACGTGTTGAACAGCGGCAGCACGTAAAGCGGAACGGCCACGTTCGCGAAAAGCAGCAACGGAAATAGGGCGCCGCTCGCGATGTAGGGCCACGTACGCGGAAACGCGCGCAATGCGGCGGCAAGCCCGCCTCCGAGCACGGATGCAACCGCGAGAGCGATTGCGCCTTGCTTTGCTTGATCGGTCAGCCACGACGAGGGCGACTGCTCGGTGAGCCCGTAACGCCGCTCGACGGCGTAACCTTCCGCGAAATTGACCGGCAATTCCGCGAACAGATCGAGCAGCGCAACCTCGGCGACGAACGCCGCCGGCCGCAGCCAAACCGGCAAACGCCGCACGCTGCGTTCCAACTGTAGACCGAGCGGGCCGTATGCCAGACTCGCAGCCGCCGCGACGGAACGCACGATGTCCGTGACGGTCAACCTCCGCCGCAGAGCGCCGTAGCGCGCGGGATCGCGCGGACGAACGTCGTGCGCGGCACGCAACGCGCCCGCGCTATCGAAAATCCGCGCCGTCACGTATCCGGCGCCAAAGCCCGCCGCGGCGCCCAGAAGAATGTCGCGTCCCTTCATGGTACTTCTTTATCCATGCAAGCTCTGAGCAACGCCCGCGTCTACCGCTACGATCCTGCGGCCGCAACCTATTCGCGCCACGACGGAATGGTGATAGACGACGAGCGCATCGTTTCGTTGGACCCGCACGAGGCGGGCGCCGGCATACCGGTGCGCGATATGGGCGGCGCCACGATTGTACCCGCGTTCGCCGATTGTCACGTGCATCTCACGGACACGGGGTATTTTTTGGACGAGCGCTGGTTGGGCGGCGCGCGGTCTTACGATGAATTCGCGCGTGCGGTTGCACGCATTCCGCAAGACACGTTCGTACTTGCCGGTCAGTACGACGAAAGCGTGTGGCAAGACGGAAGAGCGGCCGACGCTGCGCCGCTCGAACGGTTCTTCGGCGACGCGTACGCGATGCTGGTGCGCGTGGACGGTCATTCGTGCATCGTCAACCGCAAGACGTTTTCGTGGTTGAACCTTTCGCCGGATACGACGGGAATCGAACGCGACGAACAAGGCGAGCCCACCGGAAAACTGTTTCTCGAAGCGAACTGGCGCGCGCAGTCCGCGTTCATGGCGGCTTTGCCCGAGCGCACCAAGCGTGAGGCGGATATTCGGGCGACGAAGCTCGCGCTTTCGCGAGGTTATCTGCACCTCCACGTGCAGTTCGTCGGCTTGCCGCGGGAGCGGTACGCGCAGGAAATTGCCGCGCTCGCGACGCTGCCGCCGGCGAAATGGTATCCGAAAATATGCGAACCCGAGCCTAGGCTTGCGCAGCAGCTCGGCTTGCCGTACATCGGCGGCGACGTGTTTTTGGACGGCTCCATCGGCAGCTGCACTGCGGCGGTCACCGAGCCGTTTTTGACGACGGGCGGCGCCGGCGAACTCAAATACGGCGACGATGAAGTCTTCGCGTATTTCTCCAGCGCCGAGGCGCTGGGCATCTCCGCCGGCGTGCACGCGATCGGCGATCGCGCGATCGAGCAATGCATCGCCGCGTGGGAGCGCGTGCTGGGCGGCAAACCGAGCGCCCGCGGCAACCGGCACTTCATCGAGCACTTCGAAATCGCAAAGCCGCAGCATATCGAAGCCTGTGCGCGCATGGGAATTTACCTTTCGATGCAGCCGCAATTCGACGAGCTCTGGGGCGGCGCCGGCCGAATGTACGAAGCCCGACTCGGTGCACAGCGCATGCGCAGCATGAACGCGCTCGGGCGGGCGCAGCGCGCCGGGGCGATGCTTTGCGGCGGAGACGACAGCCCGGTGTGTAACCTCTCTCCGCTGGAAGGCATGCAAGCCGCCGTGGATCATCACGAACCCGCGGAACGCCTTACCAGCGCGCAGGCAGTTACGATGTACACGTACAACGCCGCGATGTTGGGACACGCGGAAAGATCTACGGGAATCCTCGCGCCGGGCTACGCCGCGGATTTCGTGGTGCTCGATCGCGATCCGTTCGAGGGCGCGCGCTTCACCGATTGCACCGTCCTCGCGACCTGGGCGGACGGCGCCGCGCTCTATGAACCTTCGGCCTTAGCGGAAAGTAGCAAATGACGATGAAACGCAGCACGTTCCTCGCGTCGACGAGCGGCGCGCTCGCCGCGACCGCGATGCCCTTTACCGCCCGCGCGGCCGAATCGGAAATCCGGCTGGTTACGCCGACGGGCTCCATCTCCGGCACGCTGACGCTGCCGGATTCGCCCGCGCCGTACCCCGCGGTGTTGATCGTTGCGGGCTCGGGACCGGTAGACCGGAACGGCAACTCCGGCGCGCAGCTCCGAAGCGACACCTACAAATTGCTTGCCGCCGCGCTTGCAAAAGCGGGGATCGCCTCCGTTCGTTACGACAAGCGCGGAATCGGCGCAAGCGCCGCGGCTGCGCCGGCGGAAGCCGATCTTCGTTTCGGCATGTACGTGGACGATGCGGTGGCGTGGGTGAAGCTCCTCGCTGCCGACCGGCGCTTTACCGGCGTGACGATCGCCGGGCACAGCGAAGGCGCGCTCATCGGAACGGTGGCCGCCCAAGAAGCGAAAGTGCGCGCGCTCGTGCTGTTGGAGGGTGCCGGGCGTCCCGCCCCCGTCGTGCTGCGCGAACAATTGAAATCGAGAGTACCTCCCGATCTCTATGCTCAAGCGGATCGGATCATTACGCAATTGCAGTCGGGGCATACGGTTGCGAATACGCCCGTGGAGTTGGCGGCGCTCTTTCGCCCGTCCGCGCAGCCCTATCTGATTTCGTGGTTCAAGTACGATCCCGCCGCCGAGCTCGCAAAGGTTCGCGTCCCCGTGACGATCGTGCAAGGAACTGCGGACATTCAAGTGACGATGACGGATGCCGCTGCGCTGAAAGCAGCACTTCCCAGCGCGCGGATGATCGTCGTTCAAGGGATGAACCACGTGCTCAAGTATGCGCCGGACACCTCTTCAATGCAGGCAATAATGAAGGCCTACGAAGATCCGTCACTGCCGGTCGCGCCGCAAGCGGTGAACGCGGTCGTGACGGCGGCGCAAACCTGACCTCAGAGTAGCGAAATGGTTTCCTTCGGCTTCGGAAGCGCTTCGATAGAGGAAAGGAGCGCGCCGGCCAGCTGATCGCACACGGGATCGTCGATCTCTTCGACCCGGCCCTCGTCGGCGAGGCGCGCTTTCAGCGGATCGATCGGAATGCGCGCGAGCACGGGCGCCTGCGCGAGTTCGGCGACGCGATCGGCGTACGACGGGCCGAACACTTCGTATTTTCGGCCGGTGTCCGGCGCTACGAAGTACGACATGTTTTCCACGACGCCCAAGATCGGCTTTTTCAACTGATGCACCAGATTGGCGGCCTTGCGAACGACCATCGTCGCAAGCGCTTGCGGCATCGTTACCAGGACTACGCCGTCTACCGAAAGCGATTGGAGCACGGTAAGCGGCGCATCGGACGTTCCCGGCGGCAAATCGATGAGTAGAACGTCCAAGTCGCTCCAAAGCACCTGTTCGTAAAACTGGCGAATCACTCCGGAAAGAATCGGGCCGCGCCAAATCATCGCGGTGTCCTCCTTGTCCGTGAGCAAGTTCGAACTGACGATTTCGATCGCGCTGCGGGATTGCGCGGGAATCATCAGCGGCTGCGGATTGCCCTGCGGCGTCTTGGGCGCGCTAGGATCGGCTTCGATCACCAAGGGCTTGGTCAATCCGAACAATTTTGGAATCGACGGGCCGGTGATGTCGCCGTCCAAAATTCCGACGCGCAAATTTTTGCGCCGCAGGCCGAGCGCGATGAGCGCGGTGACCAGCGATTTCCCGACGCCGCCCTTT